>Ga0114931_10009287_pt1 | contig 11804 bp, 12 predicted proteins | sample 2SBtaG_FD_89579 | JGI IMG/M metagenome (GOLD analysis project Ga0114931, IMG submission 89579) | Deep subsurface microbial communities from Kolumbo volcano to uncover new lineages of life (NeLLi) - 2SBTROV14_V59a metaG | ecosystem: Environmental > Aquatic > Marine > Volcanic | place: Kolumbo...
CGAGGAGCAGGCCTATACCCCTGCCAAAGACCTGCTGGCCTACCATGTCCGGCCGGATTTCGAGGCCCCTGCCGTGATGACCGGCATCATGCGCAAAACGCAGCAACAGGCCACCATCCGCCCCTTGCGGCGCAAACAGTTGGATGACGAACTGGCGATCATGCGCGACATTTTCAACGATGCCTGGTCCGAGAACTGGGGCTTCGTCCCCTTTACCGAGGCGGAGTTCAAGGAAGTGGGCAAAAGCCTGTTGATGCTGGTGGATGACGACTTTGTCCAGATCGCCGAAATCGAGGGCGTACCGGTCGCCATGATCATCGCCCTGCCCAACATCAATGAGATCATCACCGATCTGAATGGCAGACTGCTGCCTTTCGGCTGGCTGAAGCTGCTCTGGCGCCTCAAGCTAAAGTATCCCCATTCCGCCCGGGTCGCCCTCATGGGTGTACGCAAACAGTACCATCACAGCCGTCTGGGTCCCGGACTGGCCTTCCTGGTCATCGACGCCGTACGCCAGGCGCTGACCAGACGCGGCATCACCGAAGTAGAAATGTCCTGGATACTGGAAGACAACTCTGGAATGCGTAATATCATCGAAACCATCGGCGGCATCGCCTACAAGCGCTACCGCATCTACCAAAAAGCTCTGAACCTAGATTCCGCAGTTGACCGCTTAGAGGCGCTATCAAGGTGATGATGCCTAAGAAGATTCAGGGCTACGCCAGGTTCACCCCCCGGGTGAGTCGCTACGACCTGTATCGCACGCTGCATTTTGCGTCTGGCGGTGTTGCGAATTGTCGCATCTTGCCAGCCACAAAATGCAAGGCCTGCTACAGGCCGTTCAACTGCGGAATCTAGGCTGAATGAAACCTGATCCCTTTACCGCCATTATCCTGGCTGGTGATCGCAGCCCCGGCGACCCGTTGGTCAAGGCCGCCGGCGTCTGCTGCAAGGCCCTGGTGCCGGTGCGCGGCAAGCCTATGGTGCAACATGTCCTGGAAGTCCTGGAGCAGAGCCAGGCGGTCGGCCATCTGGTCCTCAGCGGCCCCCCGTGGGAGGCCTTGTCCAGGGAAACGGCACTAAGGGAAGCGGTTACAGCGAAGCGCTGCCGGTGGCTGGAAAGCCAAGTATCTCCCAGCCGTAGCGCGGCGGCAGCCATGGCAACAATTCCCGAGAGTGAGGCCATTCTGATGACTACTGCGGATCACGCCCTGCTGAACCCGGAGATTGTTGACTATTTCTGCACCCGCGCCCGTAGCAGCGAAGATGACGTGCTGGTCGCCCTGACAGATTATGACCAGGTCATCCGCACCTACCCCAATACCCGTAGGACTGCGCTGCGATTCCGCGACGGCAATTACAGTGGTTGCAACATGTTCGCCTTCACCACGCCGCGCGCACGGAACATCGCACAATTCTGGACCCGTATAGAAAGTCAGCGCAAGAATACCCTGCGCGTCATCAGTGCTGCCGGCTGGTCGGCCGTACTGCGCTATCTGTGCGGCAGGTTAAGCCTGGAGGCCGCCCTGCACAGCATCTCGAAAAGACTGGGGCTGAAAGTCGGCGCCGTTATCATGCCCTTCCCGGAAGCAGCCGTTGACATCGACACCATCAGTGACTGGAATCTGGTCAGGGAAATCACTGGGTAGAAATCTGATCTCTGCGTACCTGGCCAGGATATCCCTGGCGAGAACTTGCACCGCCCTTACCAGTAAAAGAACATCATTAACCATGACAGCGTAATCAGACTCACACCACTCATGACGAGGCCCCAGGCTGCTGCGCGTCGCCCTCCGAAACCGGACTGCATCTCATGCCCGGTCATGCGCCATACCAGGTGCCCCGTCCAGACGACCGCCACCAGCAGCAGCATCATGCGCACACCGCTCACCCAGGCAAGATCAAGACGCTCACCCCGGAGCATACTCACCGTCAGCGAGGATAAACCCAGAAACAGATTGATGCCGGCCAGCGGGATCAGGCAATAGGCCAGGCGCCAGGACAGGTCTCGTTGCTCCAGCAAGCGCCCCGCCAGGCGCAACAACAGCAACATCCCTCCGCCAATCAATAGCGCGCTGGCCGCAATGTAGAACAAAATGCAGGCGCCATCCAACCAGCTAAACACATCGTTACTCTCCGGATAATGGGTCAGCAACCACCAGGGGGCATTATCCTGCAACAACAGAAAGGCATTCTGATTGATCAGCCAGCTTGCTACTGCCTGCTTGAGATTGACGAACCAGGGGGAAACCGTCCATTGAAAGGCACCGGCGGCCATCCCCAGCATACCGAACAGCAGCAGTCTGACTTCCCAACGGGAAACATCCCTGGATGGCATGGCCAGAATCTCCTGCTCGGGACTGCGCGTGGCCAGGCTGACTGCATTGCGGTGTCCGCTGCAGCGTCCGCACATATGACAGGCGCTGTTGCCCGTCATGGCACGGATATTGATGAGGGGTGCACAATCCACCGCCGGCGTGCGCCGCGGTGCACGCCGCCACGCGCCTGAGTCAACCCGAAAATGTATCGGTGCCACCCGCGACAACAGGGCGAAGACCCCGTTGGCAGGACACAGATAGCGGCACCAGACCCGCGTGCCGCGACCATAGACAAAGCCCACTGCCACAGCGAATATCGTGGAGCCCCCCAGGATCAGCAGCGCCGCGCGAGGATACTCATAGACGCTGATCAGCTGGCCATAAAGCGTTGTCAGGGCAAAGGCCAAAAAAGGCCAAGCGTACCAGCGCATCCAGCGGGGGATCGGCCGTCCCAGGCCATGACGGCTGGCCCATTCAGAGAGCGCCCCCTCCGGGCAGAATACCCCACACCAAACCCGCCCCATGAGCATCATGCTGATCATGACAAAAGGCCACCACAGGCCCCAGAACAGAAACTGGGAAAACAGCGCCAGATTTTCGTAGAGATGCACATAGCCTTGTGGCAGAGGCACCAGGACAGGACCGATAAGGAGTATCAGATAGCTCAGCACAATAAACCACTGGATACCCTGGATCAGCCGCCGGTGGCCTTGCATGGCATCACCCAACCGCGTCAGCCAAGAATCTGCGGGCCGCGAAGGCGCTTCAGGGAGTACCGTGATTGTCGTGACATGTGCGCGCATGGATCTGTTCCGGGTAGCTACACCCGACTCAGGCGGTTTTGCGCTGAGAGGGGCGGGAATGGCGCAAAAACACCGTGATCAACAGCCAGTAAGCCAGGTAGACCAACAACACCAGAAGGGCGGGATGGGCACGGTAACCGGTCAGCGAAGCCACCAGGCTACCGGCAACGGAGCTGTCATCCAGCAAGGCTGAGGTATCCCAGACCGGATCCAGCAGAGGCGGCAACCAGCCCAAACCGATCATGCGATCGACACCATCCACCAGCAGTGCGGCGGCCAGAAACAACAGGACAATTTCACTACAGCTGAAAAAAGTCCGACAGGAGAAGAAACGTCCGCCCCGCGACAATAGCCAATAGGTACACAGGGCCAGCCCCAGACCTGCAGCGGTGGCCGCGAAAAACTGTAATTGCGCCAGCCCGGTTCGGCTCATACCGAAGCCATAGAGAAAAATAACCGTCTCCGCACCCTCACGACCCACTGCCAGCGTGGCCAGCGCGGCAACCGCCCACCAGTTGGCACGTGACGAGGCCTGCTCCATTCCCGCCTCCAGCTTGCGCTTGAGCGTGCGACCATGGCGCCGCATCCAGAACACCATCTGGATAATCAGCGCGGACGCCACCAGCATCATGCCGATCTGAAAATATTCCAACGCTGCACCCGCCAGTTCGGTTTGTACCCGGAGCATGATAAAGGCGAGCAGCAGCGCCAGACCCACACCGGCGGCCACCCCCCCCCAGAGAAAACGCAGCCCCATCCTGGCCTGTTCACGGTTATTCAACCAGACCTGGAGAATACCGATGACCAGCAGGGCTTCCACGCTTTCGCGCCAGACAATAAAGATTGCATTGCTCATGTCAAATCCTGATCATTTCACCGCAATTTTTCCCTGCGCCGTTTCCGGGTGAAATTCCCCGAAAAAGCGGTAACTGCCCGGGCGCAGGGCGGCAAACACCACCGTGCGGGTCACACCGGGTGCCAGCACGGTTTCCTTGCGCAATTCGAGGCTCTCGAATTCTTCGGGCCCTGGCCCCTGATTGCTGATCACCAGCTTGAAACGGGTATGGGCAGGCACCTTGATGACAGCCGGCTCAAAAGTGCCGTCCTTGATCGTCAGGTGATAAACAGGCAACTCAGCGGCCAGTGCTCCCGAGGCAGAGGAGATCACCAGCAGCGCCAGCAGCCATGAAAGCCTGCCTCTACGCTGTCCGCTTTTCATCGCCATCAGTAACCCCCACGTTTGCCGACACCGGCATAGACAAAATCGAATTCTACAGTAAATACCTTGAACCAGGGGCGCACACCGGTCAGGCGGTCGGTATGATAGCCAAAACGGTGCCCATCGGGATTTTCCCTGGCCAGCGGGGGGTAGATCGTATATTTGAGATGATATCTGCCCGGCCCCGTCAGTTTGACATTATCCCCGTAGTGGGGGTCGTCATTGGCCACCATGGGCATAAGATCGCCGCTCACCCTGGTGCGAGTAGCGGTATTGAGCAACTCATAGTGTATGCCCAGATAGGGAATCCAGTCGCCTTCCGAAAAACCGTTGGGATTATGTGCCAATGCCCGGATATCCGCTTCCAGGTGGATATCCGACTGTCGAGCAGCGCGCATAATTCCCTTAGGCGCCATATCCACGGGTTGTAAGTAAACAGCGGCAATTTCCATTCCAAAGCGCTTGACCGGCTCACCGGTAGGATACTCCAGCGCCATCGCAGCCTGCATTACCGGCAGGCTGCAACCCAGCAACAAAAGAAATCGATGTAAAAAATTCATTCAGTCAAACATCCTCACTAATGAGAGTCATTCCCATTCGCATTTATACCAACTCATTCCCTTGCCGTCAACTAAAAAACCGTATTATTTCCAATGCTATTTGGTGCGTAATTCGGCAATATCAAGTTTCTTTGTTACCATGCGGTACTCACCCGGAGCGGCAGCTATCCGGAGCCCTCCACACCAACGGGCAGGATGATGCCCTATTGCTTCAAAACCCGGCATTACCCGGGACGGGCTGCCTGGAGAATCAATTTCTGTGACATAAGGAAAAACCTGTGACAACAACCACCCCCGCTGGCAAACAAAGCTTTCAATTGATATTGATCAAGCCATCTCACTATGACGATGATGGCTATGTGCTGCAGTGGGTACGCTCTGCCATGCCCTCCAATACACTGGCAACACTGTACGGCCTGGCACTGGATTGTAGTGACAGAGCGGTACTGGGCGATCATATGGAGATCCATATTACGGCTTATGACGAAACCAATACCCGCATCAATACCGGCAAACTGTCCAGGGTAATCCAGTCCAGCGGCGGCCTGGGGCTCGTCTGCCTTGTCGGCGTACAATCCAACCAGTATCCCCGGGCAGTCGATCTGGCCATGCAATTCCGCGCCGCAGGCATCCAGGTGTGCATCGGCGGCTTTCATGTCAGCGGCTGCATTGCCATGTTACCGGAGGTCCCCGCAGAACTGACAACAGCCATGGATGCCGGCATCAGTCTGTTTGCAGGAGAACTGGAAGACCAGCGCTTTGATCTGCTGCTGCAGGACGCCTGCCGGCAGCAGCTGCAGCCACTTTATAACTACATGTCCGACCTCCCTGCACTGGGTGGGGCACCCATACCCTTCCTCCCGGCCGAACGTGTTACTCGGGTAGCCGGCAACCGGACCACTTTCGATGCCGGGCGCGGCTGTCCTTTTCTGTGCAGCTTCTGCACGATCATCAATGTCCAGGGACGCAAATCACGTAACCGCTCTGCCGACGATGTGGAGCGTATCATCGAGGCCAATATTGCACAGGGCATTGACAGCTTCTTTATTACCGATGACAACTTTGCCCGCAACCAGGACTGGGAAATTATCTATGACCGGATGATTTTTCTGCGTGAAGTAAAGGGCCGCAAGTTCAGTGTCTTTATCCAGGTGGACACCATGTGCCACAAGATCCCGCATTTCATTGAGAAATCCCGCCGGGCCGGCGTCAAGCGGGTCTTCATTGGCCTGGAAAACATTAACCCCGAGACACTGAAACAGGCCCGCAAGGGACAGAACCGCATCACCGAGTACCGCACCATGTTCCAGGCCTGGCATGAGGCTGGCGCCCTGACCTACGCGGGCTATATTGTGGGGTTTCCCAATGACACGCCCGAATCCATTGAGCGGGATATCCGCATTATGCAACGGGAGTTGCCGGTGGATATGGTCGAATTTTTCATCCTGACCCCCCTGCCGGGCTCCCAGGATCACAAGGAACTACTGGCGGCCGGCGTCGCCATGGATCCCGATCTCAACAACTATGATACAGAGCATGTGATTACCGCCCACCCGAATATGTCTGCAGAGGAACTGCGGCGCATGTATTACCGGGCCTGGGATCTCTACTATTCACCTGAACATATCGCCACCCTCATGCGCCGCGCCAGAAGCTGGTGCAAAAAACCTGAGCGGGTGATGCGCAAGGCCCTGGTCTTCTACGCCTGCATTAAACTGGAAGGCAAACACCCGCTGGAAGGCGGTCTGCTGCGGCGCAAGTACCGCCGCGACCGCTGTCCGGGACTACCCCTGGAAAATCCACTGGTGTTCTACCCCCGCTATATCAGCGAGTTATTCATGAAGCATCTGCGCTTTCTGGGGATGATGTGGCGCTATCAACGCAGTCTGAAGCAGGTAATGAATGAGAAACCTGGGACCAATGACTCGGATATCGCCATGCAGCCCGTCAGGGATGAAGAAATCGATCAGCTGGAAATATTTACGGCCACCAAGGCAGCAAGGATCTCCACCGACAAACTCCGCCGCCGCCAGGCTGCACAAGAAACCCGGGTGTGAAGCTGAGCTGCACCAGCATGTTCCCGCACCCTTTCTGTTCTCATCGTTGTGGCGCAACTGCAACCGTGTGAGCCCGGGCCATACCCCCAGGCTCACACATCTTCAGACAGACAAATGACGCCCTGCCAAGGTCAGGTGGCGGCACTACCCTTAGTCAGCGGATACGCCGAATCTCAATCCGGGCCACCGGATTATCAAAGCGATGAGAGACATCAAGAATCGAGGTCGTCAGGCCATCATCATGGCTGATCACACCGGGATGAACGGTGACGAAATCACGATCATTGCGGGCGACGTTGAAACCTTCCCCACCCGCTGCCGGACCGGGGATCTCGGCCTGCATTTCACTGTTGCCCTCCGTCCCGGCATCATAGGCCCGCGCCTGCAATACCCATGTGTCACCCGCTGCCAGCTTTTCCACATCAACCCCATCGAGTGCGATAAAACCATCATTGGTATTCACCAGCATGGCCAGCACACTCAGGCGCAGACTACCTTCAGGGACTGCCGTGAGCATCTGGGTATCACTGGCTCCTGGTGAAACTGCCGCTATACCGGATGCCGTCTGGCTTACCTGCGGATCAGCAGCTGCTGCGGCCAGCAGTGCGCTATTATCACCACTCTCTGCCAGCATCTCTAATGGCTGCGATGCCGCCTGCCCCACGGACATCAGCTGATAGGCGGGCTGGTGAAACAACACCGCCAGTGGTGAGAAAGGCTGATTCGTGCTCAGATTGGTCACGCTGATCTCAAAATCGCGGCTGGCCGTGGTCCTGTCATGGTTGCTGTTACATCCCGACAACAAGCCCCCCGCAACGACCACACTGGCTAACAGCAAGCTATAAATTTTTGCTTTCATCAGACAGCACCTCTCAGTTGATGGTAATGACCAGCTTTGCCACAGGATTCAGCCAGCGGTGTATCCGGCTATCCAGATCACTGAGCCCGCCTGCAGCATCTGTGTCCCCCAGCACTCCGCCATGGATATGCACGGTGTTGTTGGTTTCAGTTGTCGTCACGCCCGTTGCCCCGCTGCCGTTATTTCCGCCTGGATCGGCAGGGATACCCAATACACCGGGGGCGCCTCCCCCGTTGACAAGCTCGTTGTTGGCCTCGGTGCCGGCATCATAGGCATTCAAATAGTAGGTATAGACCCCTGCTAGCAGCGGCAAGGACATGCTGTCCAGGCCGACGAAACCATCATTGGTGGGCAGTATCATGGCAACAAGGGAAAGTGCGCTATTGCCAGCCGCCGTTGTCAAACTGGCCATAGCAGTCACTCCCGGGGCCAGCAGGCCACCAGCAGGATTCTGCACGATATCCGCACCTAATGTCTGCATATCCGCTACTAAGCCGGAGATATCTCCGCCTTCAGCCATGGCCTGCAAATTAGCCGAGGCCTGGCTGCCGGCCTGGAAGAAATGGTCTCCCGGCGTATGGGCCGCTATCAATAGAGGGGTAAAATAAGACCCGCCAGTTAGGTTGGTCAATGCGATACTGATATTCTGGGCCTGCACTGGCATGGCCCCCAGGACCCCGAACAGAATCATTGCGGTCATCATTTTTCTCATCGTCTTTCCTCCAGTAGTTGTACTCACTTGAGCCCCTGTCAGTACACACTGGTGGTTTCACGCGTACATCACACAATTCTCACGAATGCTTAACATCGAACAGCAGGCTGTGATGATTTTGTGAGTTTTTCCTCCTATGATGTCATCATGCGAAGATACTGGTGGTGGAAGACAATCGCGACATCGCTGAATTGCTTGCCCTGCACCTGCGCGATCTGAATGCCCGGGTCGACCTGGCCTATGAAGGCGATACCGGATTGTGTCTGGCCCTGCAGCATAGCTATGACCTGATCGTTCTGGACCTGATGCTCCCCGGGGTGGATGGCCTGGAATTGTGCCGCCGACTGCGCAACCAACATCACTACACACCGATCCTGATGCTGACCGCCAGAAGTACTGAACTGGACCGGGTTCTCGGCCTGGAGATCGGCGCCGATGACTATCTGAGCAAACCCTTCAGCATTCGTGAACTGGTAGCCAGGGCAAAGGCTATCTTCCGCCGCATGCAAGTGCTGGCGGAAAAATCAGCCGTGCAGCCCACGGAAAGTCCGCGACATATTGGAGAACTGTTCATCGACAGCAGCCGGCGTGAAGTACAGCTGCACAGCAAGAAGATTGAACTAACCGCCAAGGAGTTCGATCTTTTATGGCACTTCGTTCAGCACCCGGGGCAGGTATTCACCCGCGGTCAGCTGCTGGACAGTGTCTGGGGCTATGGCCATGACGGCTATGAGCATACTGTGAACTCGCATATCAATCGCCTGCGCGCCAAAATTGAAGCCGAGCCCGCCCGCCCCCGCCTTATTCTGACCGTCTGGGGTGTAGGCTATAAATTCTGCGAGGATGGTGCCTGATGTTCCGCACGCTTTACAGCAAACTCAGCATCGTGCTGTTTCTGTTGATCTGTCTGATCGCCTTGCTGTTTCTCCAACTGGTCCGTTATTCCAGTGAAATGTACCAGCAGGAAGTCAGCCAGAAGCTCAACCGCAAATTGGCGGCGGGCATCGTTAAAGAAGGCCTGTTACTAAAAGAGGGTCAAATCAACCGGCCCGCGCTGAAAAATATTTTTCATATGTTGATGGTGATCAATCCCAGCATCGAAGTCTATCTGCTGGACAAGCAGGGACGGATCCTGGCCTTTTCAGCACCGCCCGGCAAAGTCAAAAGACAGCGGATCGATCTGGCGCCACTGCATCGATTCCTGGGACAATCGGCAAACTACCCCCTCCTGGGGGATGATCCCCGTAACCCTCAGGGCCACAAGGTATTCTCTGTCGCGCCTGTTACGCGCCATGGCATCACCGAAGGTTATCTTTACGTTATCCTGGGAGGTGAGGCCTTTGACAGTATTACCGCTATGATAAAGGACAGCTATATCATGCGTAACAGCCTTTGGGGGATCGCTGCCAGCCTGCTGGCCGCCCTGCTGGCCGGCATACTGCTTTTCGCCATGATGACCCGGCGGCTGCGACGTCTCGCCCGACTGATGTCCGGCTATCAGCCGGGGACAAAAGGCGCGTCGCACTACGACCGTAGCGGTAGCGGTGATGAGATCGACCAGCTGGGTGCCAGTTTCAACTCACTCTCAGCCCTGATTGAAGAACAGATCGGTCAGCTGCGACAAACCGATGAGCTGCGCCGTGAACTCATTGCCAATGTCTCCCATGATCTGCGTACCCCGCTGGCCTCACTGCATGGTTATCTGGAGACACTACTGCTCAAGTCTGACAGCCTGAGTGACCAGGATCGCCAACGCTATCTGGAAATCGCTCTGGCACACAGCAACCGCCTGGGCCATTTGATCAATGAACTGTTCGAACTGGCCAAGCTGGATGCCTGCAACGAGCTACCCAACAGCGAAGCCTTTACCCTGGGCGATCTGGTACAGGATGTCACGCAGAAATTTCAACTGCAGGCGGACAACAAAGCCATATACATCCAGTTGTGCTGCGACCCGCAACTGCCCCTCGCCTGCGGTGATGTCGGCATGATGCAGCGGGTACTGGAGAATCTGCTGGAAAACGCTATCCGGCACACCCCGGCAGGCGGCAGTATCCGTATTATGCTCGGCCACCGGCAGGGAGAAATCACGGTCCGCATCCATGATACTGGCTGTGGCATTCCACCACAGGAGTTGACGCACATCTTCGAACGTTTTTTCCGCCTGCCGAAAAATCGCCAGGACAAAGGGGCTCATGCCGGGCTGGGTCTGGCCATTGCCAAGCGCATCGTGGAATTGCATGGCGGGCGCATCGATGTGGATAGTACCGTGGGTCACGGCACCACCTTCAGCTTCTATCTGCCGGCACTGGCCCTATGAGGGGACAATTCGAAATTAGTATGCAGGAATTTCACCGTAGCCTACCAGGCATCCTTACGGGACTTGAGATCGCTATCCGTATCTCCGGGGTTCAGCAGACTACGCCGTGAAACCACCTCCAGCAGCGGCAGATTAAGACGTTTGACTTCATGGATCCCCGGCGTGTCGGCCTCATGATAGGCAATGATCGCGCCGGGACTGGCCTTAGCGGCCCCCACCTGGCGGGCAGCAAAGGCAGCACCCCGCCCCCAGGTCACCACCACAATACGACGACCCGGACGCGACAGGGTGCGGAAGGCGGCCCTGAGATCAGCGGCCACCCAGACCGGGTCGATGGCCTTGATCACCACCCGCGACAGTGTGCGGTTGGGCACCCGGCGTCCATCGAAATAATCCACGGCCATCACCCGGTAGCCCAGCGCGGCCAACCGGTCGGCCCATGCTCTGACCCGGCGATTCAACCCCCAGCGGTCCGGCACCAGCAAGGCGCCATGAGCCGCCTGCTCCGGACCGGCCACATAAACCTCGAAAGTGGTGTGATAGGCGGTCTGCAGAGCGACCATTTTTCCCGCCGGGGCAGGCCCGGCACTTACCGCTGACGCCATCAGGATCAGTGTCAAAACCAGACTTGCTGTGCGCCACATGATTGCTCTCCCGCCTGCCCCTGGATCATACCACTACCCCCATATCATACGGATCATTTCAGATCCTTGCCATCAATGTTTGCAAGGGCGGGTGCTGCAGCACCCGCCGGGTTCCCAGATAACCACTTATACCAATACCCAGCATCGCGGCCAGCACACCGCCCAGTAACAGGCGATAGTCCATCACATAGGCCAGATGAAAAACGTGCGCCGCCAACAACTTTCCCAGTGCTGCCGCCGAACCGGCAGCAATCAGACCCGCCAGCAGGCCAATGACGGCGAATTCCACCGCCAGCCCCAGCATCAACTGGC
>Ga0114931_10009288_pt1 | contig 11804 bp, 13 predicted proteins | sample 2SBtaG_FD_89579 | JGI IMG/M metagenome (GOLD analysis project Ga0114931, IMG submission 89579) | Deep subsurface microbial communities from Kolumbo volcano to uncover new lineages of life (NeLLi) - 2SBTROV14_V59a metaG | ecosystem: Environmental > Aquatic > Marine > Volcanic | place: Kolumbo...
GTTCTAATGTTCAGAAGCCATCGTAATACTCGTTTCCCATGATTAAGTGCAAGAATTTCTGTTGTATCCTCCTCTATTTCTAATAAATTACCTCTCATCTTAAAAGTTATGTCGTTATCGGGTCTAAAAATGCTGTAGCACTCCCCAAAGGGACTGATAGCGATAAGAAGAACGTAGTAGGGTTCATTCTTATCGTCATAAAAATAACAGACAAGTTGAGGGCGATCTTCAAAGCTGGTTATAATGGTGCGTATCATATTTTGAATCATCGCTATTTCAAGTAAATCTGAGTCATTATTCATGGCACGTTTATTTATTATTAGGAATGAGCAAGTGTAATCGAAAATATCTAATCTGGATAAAATAAACACCAAAAACCAAATGTATAATAATGTTGAGTGTTTTTATTTGCTTTACAAGAAATGAAAATTTTCTAACAGCAGAATTACCTAGTCAAAAAAACAGTAACTATTTGACTATCAGACATTAATTTTTTTCACTCATTTTCTTTTTGTTAAATAATCCAGTATGCAATTGATTACCAATAAGTTACGTTTGTTTTTGATAAATATTTTTTGTACTTTTGTTCTATGGAAACATCTTTTAATATGCAAACGAGCGAAGATAGAATGGTATTTACAAATGATTCGGATTCAGAATATGAATACCAAGTACAAAAAAGGTATATCCCTCCATTTGCACGATATGTCCCAGTTCATCCGGAATTTACAATGACGAAACGGAAAAAGCGAATACCAATAGATAATCTTACGTTATTATCAAGTGCTCAACTCAACTTAGAGGCATGCTATGAAATATTAAAAGATGATGTTGTAGTAGATACTCCATTTGAAGTATTTCAAGGTGTGTTTAAGCGGAATTGCTATAAAGGGAAAATTATTTTTAATAAAGGAATGACCAATGCAGATATAAGTTACTTGTTCAAAAGCGATGGCTTCTTTAAATACTTAACAGAGGAACGAAATAAATGGGAACGATTAATAGCTTGTGTCAAAAAAGAAGGAGGACAAATCTATAGCAAAAAATCATTAGATAGTGCTTACAGCTACCCAAGAAATACTATCGTCCAAGTATTGGATGCAGCAAAAAAAGCATTGAAGGGTTGACCATAACCCATAGCACAACATTAAAGGAACTTATCTTAATTAAAAGGTAATTTCTTTTTCGTTTGTGGTGTCTTTATCAAATTCTAGGAAATGGTTCGGAGCATCATCGGAAGGTGTTCGGAGCCTTTAAAATGAGGCTACATAACATATAATTTTGATTTCATAATCAGAGTAACACACACTTTTGCAAAGGATTTAAGAATTTTTAGAGAGTTGGTTACTCATAAAATTTAACATTATGAAAGAGAAATTAAGTAAAAGAGATGGTAGAAGTAAAGAAGGTTATTTCCTTTTTATGAAAAACCATTTCAGTAAAAAAAATGGTTTTGGTAGAGTTATTCCTTTGGAAAAAAATTGGAGAAACCTACAGATGTTCATATACAAAATGAACTTAAGTGAGGTTAAAATGCATCAACTCACAAATGTGGAGATGTACCAGCTTTTATGTTACCATCGGGATTTAATGAGAGGTAGTGAAAAATTTCGCCAACTCGATGCTGCTGCTGAATCTTACTATCAGTACATCAGATACACCATAGGGTGTTTCTAACATTACAACTTATTTCAGCATGATATTACTAACGTGTTAAACGAAAGTGCTATCATGTTGAAATTAATTTCACTTAAATAATAATTAAAATCAAGAAAATGCAAAAGAAAAAATTAGTAAAAGAGATCTTGAAAAAAGCTAACATCAAAGCTGATGGCGATAATGTATTTAACAAGTTTTTGGCCGAAAGGATTAAACTGCTGGTCGAAAGAGCTCCAATAGATAAGCTTATGGATGCAACAGCTGAAATTGCAAGGTATGAATTAGAGGACTTTTTAGGCACATCAATAGAATACAACCTAAACAGTTTACCGGTTATTGACGCGTTCCTAGATAAACATCGAGAATTACTTCAAAAAACAGATGGTAATAGTTTATGGGCGGCAGTATGGTTGGGGGCCTTTTTGGGTAAGGTACTAGTTAAAGAGCTTAATGGCAAATGGCAAAATGTTCCGGAACAGGCAAGACTGATTGATTATCAATTTGGAAAGGTAAAATTTGACAACAATATGCTTGCAAGCCCTACCGTAACTATACTTAAGTCTATAGATGATGATTCATATAGAATTGAAGACGTTGTCAGTAGCCTACAAGTATTGGCGAGGGCTAAACTCCCAACAGGAGATATAAATTCTAAAAATCTTAACACCTAAAATTTAGCATTAACCCATATTAGGACTTAGATTCTAGTTCGATTTTGAGTGAATAATCATTTTGGACAGGTTTGTGGACACTTGAGACGCGTGACAGCATAATTCCACACAATCCAATTTAAATAAAATAATATAAAAATAAAATAAGTATAAAATATTAAAAAGTGTACTCACTGTCTCTGTAAGTCTTTTGTGGAAAAGGGTTGGTGGGGTGACACTTTGGGGACACTCAAAACGAGTGTCCCCAATTAACAAAAGATAATTAACAAACTAAAATTTAGAAAAGATGAAAAAATCAACGTTAACAAGTACTACAGTAACTGATACAACAGTATCTAACTATAATCCATTAGAAAGTAAAGTGTCCCTTTTTGATTCGATAAGACACACCAGTAATGGTGTTAGTACTGAATTAAAATTAATACTAAGTGGCATTAAAGAAGGGGAATGGAAGTCAGAAATTGGTAAACTGAGAAGTTTAGACCCTCAATACCAAGCTAATTATAAAAAGAAGCTAGCCAATTTTACTGCTAGTGGATTGTTTGGTACTAGGGAAGATGATAGTTTGATTCAACACAGTAATATTATTGTGTTAGATCTAGACAAGTTAACAGATGTAACAGCAACTAGAGAGCTGATAATAAAAGATAAGCACACCCATTTTACATTTATTTCTTGTAGAGGTAATGGTTTGGCGGTAGGTGTAATTATAGATGGTAAGCATCACAAAGAAAGTTTCAGGCAATTAAAAGAGTACTATCAAACCCAGTTGGGTTTAGCTGTTGACGAATCTTGTGTTAACGTATCCAGAACACGCTTTGTCAGTTATGACCCTGAACTATACATAAATGAAGCATCTATCACATTTGAGCTGGCTCCTATTGTTACACCACCACCCGTCATTAGCGCTTCATCGACAGTGACTCTACCAGCAGCAGATGATAGTGATGAAGCGAAGTACCAAAGCTGTATTAACATCATCAACAAAAACAAATCTTACGTAAATGGTGAACACCACCGTTATCTTTTTTCGTTGGCAGGGTTTTGTAATAAAGTGGGCGTTTCAGAAGCTTATGCACTAAGCCAGATAGTAAACGATTTTGTTGTGGCAAGTAAAACGACTAAGGAAATTAAAAGCATCATCAAACATTGTTATGGGCACACGCATGAACACAATACCATCCAGTTAACTGAATTTATAGAGGTACCAAAAATTAACGGAGATGAAGACCTAAAAGCTATTTATGCTTTTGCCCATAAATTGAATAGAGATGGTAAAACATGGGAAGATAAAGATGTTACTTTTCAATCGGATAAATATAAAGTAGCTCCTGATATTGTACGGAACATTTTTGAATTTATTTACAAAAACAACGCAGACGAATATGGTATTAACAAAAAACCTGTTATTTTCCAGGTGGAGCATTTTCTAAACAAAACCTACGATTTACGTCAAAATGTAGTGACTCAATCCCCTGAATTTAAACGAAAAACAGAAAAACATTACCAGATTCTAAATGAAGACAGTGTTTATAGAGCATTGAGGCATGCCAATATTAAATACCCCCTCAACCAATTAAGCAGTTTACTAAAATCTGATTTTTTAAAAGAGTACAATCCATTTAAAACCTTTTTTAAACAGCTTCCAAAATGGGATGGCGTTACTGATCATATTGATCGGCTATCTAGTTATGTGGAGGCGGAACATCAGGAATTTTTTAATATGCAGTTAAAAAAGATGCTGGTGCGTTGCATAGGTTGTAGTAGTTTCAATAAAGTAAATCGAACTGTTTTTGTATTTGTTTCAGAAAAACAGGAGCTAGGTAAATCTTATTTTATCCGTTCCTTAAATCCGTTTAAGGAAAAGTACTACACCGAAGCACCACTAAGGGACAATAAAGATTCCGAATTTAGAACGTCTGAGAATTTTATTTATAATCTGGAGGAATTAGCTTCTCTAAAAAATGTGGAAGTCAATAGCTTAAAAGCCATAATAAGTAAGGTGGTTGTTAAAGAGCGGCGTGCGTATGCTAAGCAAGAGATTGAATCACCAAGGCGTTGTAACTTTTTCGGATCCACTAACAAAGAGGAGTTTTTAACGGATACTGTAAATACAAGGTGGTTGTGTTTTACTATTAATGACATCAACTGGAATTATACTAAAGAGGTAAATATTGAACAGGTTTGGGCACAAGCTTATGCCTTGTACAATGAAGGGTTTAATGCCGAGCTTACCAAGGAAGAAAAAGCATTTAGGGAGAAAATTAACAAAGGTTATGAGGTAAGAGGTAATGAAGCCGACTGGATTACCAAGTACTTTAAAGTAGTGAAACCTAATGCTAAAGGTGCAGATTTTATGATGCTTGCTGATATTGCGACCTACATCCAGAACATGGAAAAGCGCTCGCTTCAAATTCATCCAATGGGATTGGGTAGAACCTTGACCCAACTTGGGTTTAAGAAAGGCAAAAAACGTATCAATGGCCAACAGGTAAGAGGTTATTGGGTTGGGATTCCTGATAAAATAGATGATGATACTATTTATCCCAATGATATACTAATCGACTTGTAAATTACAATCGTTAGCAAATAATGAGGGTTTCTATTTCCCATTTAACTAAAAACAACTAATTACGAATTATGCAACTTCAAAACAACAAACAACAGAAGACACTACATTGTTATGTGCGTGTGAGCAGCCAGGAACAAATTTCTGGTCATTCACTTAATGTGCAAGAGCAACATGGAAAAGATATGGCCAAACGGCTTGGTTATAAGTACAAAATATTTCGTGAGGAAGGTAAGAGTGCAAATTATGAAGACACTTTGAATAGACCCCAGCTTACACAATTACTTGAAGAATGTAAAGCAGGAAAAGTGACTGACATTTTTGTAGCAGACATCGACCGCCTGAGTCGCAACCTGCGACTTGTCTTGGCGATTGAGACCATATTTTTAGAATTTGATATTACCATTCATACTCTTTCAAATACACTGGATTTTGATGATCCTGATCAACGTTTTCACACCATTATTCAGTCGGTTTTTGCTGAGCACGAGAACCGCAAGCGAATTCGTAAAATTAAGCACTCACTTGCAGCAGCGGTACGCAAAGGCAGATGGATCGGGGCATTAGTACCTTATTCGTACCGAAAAGGAGAAGATGGGATTTTAGAAATTGATCCTGAGGAGGAAAAGATATATCTGATGATAGTTGATCAAACGTTAAAAGGTAAAGGTACTAACTCCATTTGTAAGGAGTTGAACCGGTTAAACGTTCCTACACGTGGCAGTAAAGTGCTTAAAAATGGTATCCAATTACCAAAAAATAAGCAACGTTATACTGCTCGTCATGTAGCTCCTGAAGACATTAAATGGGCTCCGAATACCATTAGAAGTATTATACAAAACCCCATTTATAAAGGGGAACGACAGTACAAAGGTGAAACCATTTACGCTCCTGCAATTATAGATGCAGAAACTTGGGAAAGACTACAAATTCAGCACAAGAAAAATAAGAACCACTCCACCACTAGCAGACGCCATTTTTACTTATTGAAAGGTTTGTTAAGGTGTGGCTGTTGTGGCAGAAACTTATATGGCCGAACCAAACCTCAAAAAAAATATCAAGAAAATTACTACCTCTGCTCATCCAAAAGGATTACCAGTTGTGGTTTACGCTCCATTCATATTCCTCTACTAAATACTGTAGTTTGGCAACAGGTTATTGGTACTTCTGAATGTTTGAAACATCTATTGGAGAACCTAAAAGGTACTGATGATGCTGATAAAATCGAAAATCACAGAAAAATACTGACATCACTTAAACGTGAAACCACCAAGCTGGAAAAACGAAAAAAGAATTTACTCCTACTTTTTGAAACGGAGCGAATTGATATGAAAGCTTATGATGAAAGAGAAGCTGAAATAAATTTGGAAATCCAAGAGAACAAAGAGGAACTGAGCCGGATCAGCAAAGAAGTGGAGAACCTATCTTCTATTGAAAACAGGATAGTTGAAACCATTAGTGACATGGAGCAGATCCAGCATCATTTATTGAAACTTGATGAAAAGGAAAAGCAAAATATTCTATATGAAATTATTGAAAATATTACTGTTCATTGGGTGCCTGATTTTCAGTTCCATATTGTAAACATTGAGTTTTACTTAAATGGAATCCGATATAGAACATCTAAAATAGTTCCTCTTTCTCCTAAATCAAGAAAAGCCATTATTGAAGGAGGGAAAACAAAACCTGCATTAACTGTTGAGTTGGTATATAATTCAGAATCAGAATACGGGTTAAAGTTTGCCAGTTAGAAATTTCGGTCGCAATCAGGCTCCTGTATCGCATTTAAAGGGCTGTTATATAGAAACAGCTTATTCCAAAGTGTTTGCTCCCCAAACAAGACGAAAACTGCTCCAATTTGTGTTTTTAGAGGTATTTTACCAGTAATAAAGAGGTTGTTAAGCTTTTTGGTGAATCAGTTCATCATAGGTTTTTACTTCCCCAGAACTAAATAATAATTTGCAAGTATTGTCTTCTTTTATGATAGCAGTAAATCCGAAACCTTCACAAATGATTGGTTTCATTTCACCTTCTTTTAACTTCTTAAATTCTAAGTATATGCTAAAGTCTGGGGGAATTTCCCAATCCTTAAGTGTGATATATTCTTTAGAAAACTCTGCCATAATTATAAACTTTATGAAGTTACTGATATTGTAATTAATTTAGTTTGAAATAGTTGAATAATATGATACCCAAGATAGTAAATTACAATTCACCATATATTAATTCAAGCTGTTTTTGTAGTAATGGTTTATACCTTCTTTGCAGATGTTTACTATGAAATAGACAGTACAATAACTCCCCATATTCTTTTTCAATTAACACATCTTTTTTTTGAATATCATTATTATACTTAGACTTTAAATTTGCCGATTCAGTACTAAATATGTTAGATGAACCAAAATTTACAAAGCAATCTTTTCCAAAAGAAAATCCTTGTTCACCTATAACCTCATGCTTATTAAAGCCATAACAATGAAATCTAATCTCTGGCTGATTATTACAGCCTTTACTTCTATATTCTTCTGGAATTAAAATGGTGGTGGTTACAACAGAAAGAACAATAGCCAATCCATCTGAATCGCCTAGCACAATAAAATAACGATTCTTTACAGGTTGACCATTACCGAAATCATAATTTACGATATGAATAATGTCTTTTGGAGAGTACATGAACTATGCTTCGAGACACTGCTTAAACCTCATATTTTCATTCATTTCATCAAACATCTCTCTCATATATGGTTCTTTGATAAGTTCTTTTAAATCAATTTCGTATGGAGATGTATTTGCATCTTCATTAGACTCAAAAATTTTGGCTAACCCCCTTTGCTCTACAATCTTATGCCAAAGAGTATTTTCTTCATGTAGTAATTGTATTAATTGACTAGAGTTTAAACTTCCATATTTAGAAACTACTCGATTAATTAATTCAATCTCATAATCAGTAAATTCAGAATCATCAAATTCTTTCTTTGCCTTAATTTTTAGCCCATTATTTGCTTGAGGCACAATTTCCAAATCAATAAATTCTGTAAATTCTGTAGCATTCTCGTAAGTGAAATTATGATGAATTTTTGGTGCTACAGGACCATTCTTCCATACTTTATAATTCAACCAAGTGACAGGTGAGTTGGTCTCCTTAACAGATAATTCATCAATAATATAAGTAAGCTTAAGGAGTTTTGTTAAAAATAAATTATCAATTCTCGAAGCCAAATAGACAAACAGATTACCAACTTTGTCCTTATTTAAAATACTAGTGTAGTTCCCTCGCATAACAGATGTTGAATACAAATATACATACAATTACATGATAATAACAAGATAATTGACAGGTTATTAACACAATGTATTGAATTACAGTTCATTAACATCGCTTTTTAACCTAATTTTTTGTAGGAATTACAGTTATGAATTTCTTTAATTAACATAATGCCTATTATAAGGCACATATCGCATCAGTTTCTTCTCTTCAAAAAGGTTTCAGGAATTGGGAAAAACGAGAGTTGGGTTTTCTTGCATATCTAACTAATAATCAATAGCTTAAGGATTTCTGTTTATCATAATAAAGCTTATGCGGCAAAAAAATAGACCGAATTAATGCGACAGAATCTTTAAGTGTGTTATAATTGAAAAAAATTCAATATCACTAATTCTTCATTTTGTTTTATGGCAACACTTTTAGACCAATCAACTACATTTTTAGATAAATTATCTTTAGAATAGGAATATTCTGGTTTTTTTAGCTCTATAACTTCTGAATGATGAGCGTGTTTATCTTCATCTTGAATAACATAACTGATATATACTTCCCTGTTCATTTTAATACCTCCATTTATTAGCGATTGCCACTATTGACAACATGATAGGAACTTCAATTAACACACCTACCACAGTTGCTAAGGAGGCTCCAGAATTTAATCCAAAAATAGATATGGCCACCGCAACTGCTAATTCAAAGAAATTACTTGCACCAATCATTGCAGAAGGTGCACAAATATTATGTTTTAACTTTAAGAATTTTCCTGTAAACCAACTCACAAAAAAGATGAAATAAGTTTGTATCGTAAGAGGTATAGCAATCAACAAAATAGCAATTGGTTTATCTATAATCTTTTGTCCTTGAAATGCAAAAATCAAAACCAAGGTTAATAAAAGGGCTGCGATTGAGATGGGTTTTAATCGACTCAAAAACTTATTTTCAAACCAATCTTGTCCTTTACTTTTGATTAATAATCTATTCGTAACATACCCTACAGCCAAAGGAATCACAACAAATACAATTACTGAAGTGATTAATGTTTTGTAAGGAATTCCTATAACCTCTCCATTACCATTGAGAAATTCAATGTCAAACCAAGAAAAAAGTAAGCCTACGATGGGAACGAACGCTACTAAAAGAATTAAATCATTTACCGATACTTGAACCAATGTATAGTTGGCATCTCCTTTTGTTAAATAGGACCAAACAAAGACCATAGCAGTACAGGGAGCAGCACCTAACAAAATAGCTCCTGCGAGATATTGTTCTGCATCTTCTGGTGACATCCAAGCCTCATACAAATTATAAAAGAATATATAGGCGAACAATGCCATTGTAAATGGTTTGATTAACCAATTAACGACAACTGTTAAGCCCAGTCCTTTCCAATTTCGAGAGACATACTTTAGAGAGGAAAAGTCAATCTGTACCATCATAGGGTAAATCATCAACCAAACCAAAATAGCAACAGGAACATTAACTGTTGCTATATTCCAATCACTTAATATTGAGATACTATCTCCAGCTACATACCCAACTCCAATTCCCACAGCAATACACAGTAAAACCCATACCGTTAAGTATTTTTCAAAAAAACCAATTTTCATTTCTTCACTCATAATTATTTAATTTTTGAAAATATATAAATCATTTCTGTTGCTATTTCTTTTGACCGTTCACCATACATTACTGCTTCTTGTGGTGTGTCATCAAATTCTTTTGGGTCATTATATCTGATAGGAATTCGTATTTCTGCTCCAGGAATAAAAGGGCAGTTTTCGTCTGCATGAGAGCAAGTCATAATTGCAGCGAAATTTGATGAAGGATTAGGTGAATCATCAAATAATTTTGAGAAAGCAATTAGCGGTCTTTCTTCTGCTGAATAATTAATAGCATACTTAGGATTCTCAATGCCTTCAGATTCTATTTTTAAACCACATCTTTTCAAAGAAGCAACTGCTCTCTCATTAAATGCTGTTCGTTCAACACCGCCAGAGAAACTATTGATGCTGATGTTGTTTTTGTACGCTGCAATTTTTGCCCAAACTTGAGCAAATTGACTTCTTCTTGAATTATGCGTACAAATAAAGTTGAGGTTAATTTCAGCATTAACGTTCTTTCTCTGCTGAATAAAATCAATCAAAGCTTGAAGCTCTTTTTTACGTTCATTCGTTATGTTTTCAGGTTGAAGATCTGAAAGAAAGTTGTTTATTTCTTGATATAGCATTTTCTTGTTTTTTTAAATTAACAACAACCAGAATCTGGAGTACAAGCCTTTTCTTGTGCTGTTAAATCAACTAAGGATGTCTTTAGTTTCTCTGGCGGAACACCACATTTATCTTTTGCTAAACAATCAGTTAAGGTAGAAGTGAGTAAAAAATTACCCCCCTGATAAGCTAAGTGGTATTTCCCAATGGTGTCGCTTTGATACTCTATCTCTATTTCAAGATCTTCTAAATCCAATATCTTTTCAGATAACTCAATAATGTTGAGTAATTTTTCTGGATGCAAGCGGTGATCATAATCGTTGGCTTCCCATAATTGGAAGTTAACTACTTTTTCATCTCGAACAGTTCCTCCACAATCGATAAAACATTTATTGATTTGTCCAACTTCTGTTACATGAAAATGATTGGGAACTAATTCTCCATTTGGTAATTCAAACGCAATGGTTTCTTTTGTTTTTAAGATGTTTTTAAATTCTGATAGTTTCATAATTCTATTTGTATTATTGCAATATAGCGATGGTTTAAAATAATTTTTTTTAGCAACAATTTTCCCCACCACAACAAATGTGTTGGTCAAATAATTGATTGAATTTTTCCTTTACAGTTATCCATGTTTCAGGATGAATACAATAATTCATAGATGTCCCTTCTATTGTTCCTTGAATAATACCACAACTTTTTAGTTCTTTTAAATGTTGACTAATGGTTGCTTGAGCCAGACCTAATTCATTTACTAAATCAGAATTAATACAAGCATTTGTTCTTAATAAATGCTGTAAAATGGCTACACGAGCTGGGTGAGCAAATGCTTTTGCGATTGAAGCAATTTCATTTTGCTCTTCGGTAAATAAATCTGTTTTTGTTAGCCCCATAATATTACATTGCAATATTACGATATTTTTTCATATAGAATACAAATTTTATTACTATTTCTTGATTTTTTATTTCAATACAAAGTGAGGTTTTTCTGACGGATACTATGGCTAATCCTGCAGCACAAAAAGCGTCATGGTTGTTTGGATTTAGCACTTATTTTTAATTTAATTCAAACACCGAAATGCTATGATTAGAATAATTAGCCACATACATTGTTTTCTCAATAATTTCTATATCGGTTGGTTTGGAGTTACTAACTTAGCTGGGACAAAAAAACTAAGACTGTTTTAATAATAAAAACAATACCTTAGAATTATGAAAAAAGCGAAAAGAGTTTACAGTGAATCATTTAAAGAAAAAGCAGTAAGCCTAAGTTATCAACGAGAAAACATCAAAGAGTTGGCTGATGAATTAGGCGTGCAAGTACAGCGAATTTACAAATGGAGAGCATCAGCAAGGAAAGAAGTTAATTTGAAATCTATAACTAATTCAAAGTTACAAGAAGAACTACCAGAGGTTAAACGATTAAAGAAAGA
>Ga0114931_10009289_pt1 | contig 11803 bp, 11 predicted proteins | sample 2SBtaG_FD_89579 | JGI IMG/M metagenome (GOLD analysis project Ga0114931, IMG submission 89579) | Deep subsurface microbial communities from Kolumbo volcano to uncover new lineages of life (NeLLi) - 2SBTROV14_V59a metaG | ecosystem: Environmental > Aquatic > Marine > Volcanic | place: Kolumbo...
ATATCCAAATGTGAGATTTCTACCCCTATTGTTTTATTGTAAATATCTTGGAATTGAACTCCCAACAATTTCCTTCTTAGATTAGTTTTTCCAACTCCATAATCACCTATCAGAATGATTTTTGCGATGAATTCTTTAGACATTGGAATTAATATCTTAATATTTTAAATTGGTATTAAGCTTTCTCTCTGATTCTAATATTTCCAAAGAAAATATTTCACGTAATGATCTAAGAATATGAAGATTAATAGTTGAATTATTTTATCAACAATAGTGTTATTCTCAGAATATTGTCAGGTTCTTGAATCCCTCTCCAATGAATCAGGGAGACTCAACATGATAGAGATGCTTGTTAAGTTAATAGGAAGGGTCGAGCCAGAAGAGATAGATGTAGCGATTGCACTGAGCCTTGGTAAATTTGGTTCTGACTTTGATCAGAAGGTTCTGGGAATTAAAGATAGATTCGTTCTGTCTGCATTATCTAAACTCAATGGAATACCTGAATCAGAGATCAAACAGCTCTACAGTACAATTGGTGATGTTGGCGATCTTGCAGCTCAACTCTCTCAACAATCTGGTGTACAGACAAGAGTTGATGATTTTTTCTCTGATTCACCTGTCAAGAAAGAACTGACAATAAATCTAGTCTACAACAACATCCTTAAACTCTCCGAGCCGAATCTTTCAAACCAAGCTAAGGTGGAGATAATTGGTAATCTCAATTCTGAGCTTTCTTCAATTGAGAAAAAATTCTTCTTCAGAAACCTTGTGGGGAAACTACGGCTCGGAGTCAAGGAATCTACATGGATCAATGCACTTGCAGAATCCACAGGTGTTGATAAGGAACGGTTTGAGCTTGCATATTACCTCAACAGTGATCTATCTTTAGTCTCCAAAAATGCTATGAGTGGTGGGAGCAATGCTGTTGACAAATTATGTCGTATTAGAGTAGGTGTGCCAATTCATTCAATGCTTGCACAAAGGATAACTGCAGGAGATCAAATCAGAAATTGGATTGATGGAAGTTTTGTGGTTGAGACCAAATATGATGGTTATAGAATTCAGATCCACGTTGATACCAACCGCAACATTTCACTCTGGTCAAGGGGATTAGAAAGCTATACAGATCAATTTCCTGATGTTGTTGAAGGTATAAAATTGGCAATTCCCAAACCAATGGTTGCTGATGGAGAGGTAGTAGCCTATGATCCTAAGAGTAAGCAAATTCTCAATTTTTCAACACTAACGCAAAGAAGCAGGAAGTATGATATAGAGAAAATTATGAAAGAGGTGAAGGTACGGGTGTATCTCTTTGATGTTCTCCATTATGATGGAATTGACTACATTAATCACCCATTTCTGGAAAGGAGAGAAGTTCTCGAATCTTGTATTTCATCTAATGAAATAGTAGTATTATCACAAGCTTCCATTTGTGATGATGTAGATGAAATAGATCAGAGGTTATTCCATGCTAAGGAACTCAATCAGGAGGGTATAATGATCAAAGATATTTCAGATACATCTTTCTATGAACCTGGGAAACGATCATTCAATTGGTTTAAGTACAAAGCAGATTATACAGCTGATTTGTCAGAGACTTTTGATCTAGTTGTTTTAGGCGCTTCAATGGGTAAGGGGAAGCGAGCTGGAACCTATGGAACTCTTCTTATGGGCTCTTACGACCCTCTAACTGAGAAATACTATTCATTTTGCAAAATGGGCTCTGGATTATCTGACAAAGATCTTGAAGAGATGAAACCTGAACTCGATGCTATTCGGGTTCCTGAACAACCTCATGACTATATTTGCGATATTGAGCCGGATATTTGGGTAGCACCTAAAATTATACTAGAGGTTTCTGCAGCAGAAATTTCAAAATCTCCCGTCCACACAGTAAAAAACGCTGAAGGTGATAGGCTAGCACTACGTTTTCCAAGGTTAATCGGGAGAAGAGATGACAAGACTGTCCCTGATGGAATAACAACCGTGGAAGAGATTATCTCTATTAGTACAACCCTAAGAATTGGTTCTTGAATTATCTTCGAAGGCAAAGCTACTTATTCTAATAAAGCACAAATACATCTGTGTCCTTCTTTAGAAGAAAGAACAAAAAGAATAAAGTGAAGTCATTCGAGGGAGAATCTCACAAGTCACTGGTAAAGAAAGTTCCTAATTACAAAGGATATAATAACGTAGAAGATCGTTTAGATACCGATAAAGCAATCAGAAATTTCCTCTATCAACAACTCCTTGAAGTCATTGATCTCTGGACTGCTTCTTCATCCATGCTGATGCAACAACAAATCACAGAAGGATGGAGGAATAGCAATCTTATCACCTCATTCTTCGACAAGATAAAGAAGCTACTAACTGCAGAGAATATTGATATCTACAGACACTCAACATTCTTTGAAACAACTGATGTCTCAGAGTGGATAGATGTTCCTATTATCTATACATTAGAGTCTGAAATGGTATTTCTTCTCGATACAATCAAAAATGAAATAGTAGTTATAAATGAGAAACTTAGTACTCCCAGTAGGTCACCTTCAAAGAAGGAAGTGACGAAGGAAGTACTCAACCTAATCGAGAAATTAGTAGCAGATGTAAATGAGACTTATGTGATGATCTCGGATCGTGCAGAACTTATAGCTTCATTCGAGATAGTTCTATTCTTAAGGTATTTCATCCAATCTCTTTCTAAGATCTTCACACTCTATTCTGAGATACTTGTGACTACTTGTCATGCCAGATATGATTGAGATAGATGACTTTGGAATGGCTAAGTATTTGCTGAGAACCTTGATAATCTCTTTATTGGCTTTTCCCTTTTGAGCTTGGGCTTTTACCTTAATGTGGAGTGATTCTTCATCCTTCCAAACTCTCGTTTCCTTGGCTCCTGGACGAACAGAAATTGATACTTTGAACACTCCTTCAGTAAGTTCCACTATTATACTCAATAATGGATAATTTACTAGAATAGTACATAAATCTGTAGAAGATCGACTGTTTTTTTACTGAACAGCGACAAAGGTTAAATCATATAAGAATGAGATAATAATAACTATGTCATTCCTAGAGATTGCAGAGCGTGTAATAAATGAAGGAACCTTGCAGGTAGCATTCCTGATTGATGAAGGTGGAAATGTACAGTGGAGTCATGGTCAATGGCCTGATCTCAACCCCATGGACGTAGTAACTGCATGGCAGTCTAACACTACAGCAATTACCATTGGTGACTTAAGATTCAGTGTCATTGACAAAGGAGACGATAGGTTCGTCGGTAAAAGTATCGCAGGAGGTGGGGTACTAATCCTTGCCAAGTGCCTTTCATGGCCCGGTTATCTAATTGCATGGGCACCAAATGATGTTGATGTTACACTAGCTTATGCTGAATCGGCACGTCTTGCAAATTCTGTTCAATCATAAGTCTTTACAATAACGGAGTACTGTTTCCTCTCTTAACAATTTGAAAAGATACTTCTCCTCTATTGACAAGGGAAGATAGCTATTTCGCAAGAGAGTTAAATCCTTCTTACCATTTAGTCTCCAATAGGTGAGGAATTCGGAAATGATTCTATCAGAGATCTCCTCCGTCAACCCATGCGGTCCATAGAGTACCGGGTGATTTCTAGATGGGTCAAGAAATGAAGCCCCGAATCCCAAAAGCACTCCATTTTCAGAAGTAACTAGTAATCCGTTCTCCTTGAACACAGGAAAATTTTTCTTGAAATTGAGGAAGTTCTCTCGTGAAATGTAGATCAGAGAATCGCGATCCAAGTCCGGTTGTATCAATTCATCGTAAATCCTTTCCAAATCAGATAACTCAGGTTTTCTTAAGAAATATGAGTCATCATCTTCTGAAATATAGATTTTTGTCGGTGCTTTATACGTAATTAGAAGTGGTTTATCAATACTAAATCCCATCTCATAGAAATCATCTGCCATTCGAGATTTCGCTCCCAGAATGATGATCATACTGTCATTTACTCTAAGTGACTTTTCCCATTCTTCAATAAGAGCAGTTACTGTATACTGCAACTCATCTCTTGAAGTCGTACTCATCCAAGCATCTTCCAGAAAAGATTCGTGAGACTCATTTCTCACAGTAATCATACCAACTACCTTCTCCTTCTTGGTATTGTAGGCAATCCACCAGTTTCTGCTCGTATCCATTGTTTCCTCGAACTTATCTATAGAATCAATAAGCTTCCGCAGATGATCATTTTGCTTCTCCCCTAGCAACATATCCTCTAATTTATTCCGAGCGAGAATTCCTCGTTCGTAGATTGATATAATGCTTTCCATACTATCGATTGTCTTCATCATTCTTAAATCTAAGTAAATCACTTTGCATACTCGGAGAGCGTAAAGAAAAGGATGTTTCGGATATTTTCTATAGTATTATTATTTATGTCTCCCTTATGGGAAATATTTCTTGTTAGTGTCTTGAGTAATTTTTCTTGCATTGTTATAAAATTAGGAAGCATCTTTGTAAAAGATGTAGGAATGAAGAGAATAAAATGGAAGTATCCAACCAGTAGTCTCTCATCCACAGATGCATAATCCTTGATCCTTGTTGCAAGTATAAGGAGGCGAAAATTGGTATTGATTGCACAGGGGAATTCAAAACAACCAGTCATATATTGATGTCCTTGTCCAAGAGAAACAATAGTCGTAAGGGATAATTGTGAGAGGTAATTGTCTAACACATCTTGTGATACTCCTAAAAAATTTCCATCAATATTAGATGCAACAATATAGGGTCCACTCTCATTTAGGGATATAACAAGAAGTCCTACTGATGTGGGATGCTGATAATTTACACTCAATACAGTTGAGTTTAAATTTATACTCTAAAAGATTTTGTAGACAAAGAAAGACAATAGAAAAAATCTATATAGAATTTTTATTCTTTGCCAAGAAGACTTAATAAAGAATTCACTAAAATGAATTTATGCCTAATCTACTCCATGTATATCAAATTGGAGAGGATTTCAAAGTCACTCGATCTGACAAGAAAACTGTTGTGTATAATGTCGTATCCAAAAAACTATCCACTCGAGCTGATTTCAAATTCCTTGAACCCAATAGTAGTGTTAGAGGATATGTTAAAGGAGGGGAAATTCTCGGATCACAATTTACTATTCTTGGACCAAATGAAGAAAAACAGGGGTCACTTCAACTCAATCGAATCTCAAATCTAGAATCCACCATGCAGATTAAGTTCATGGGAATAGAGTACAAGGTCAAAGATCACTCTAAGGGACATTCAATAGATATCAAGACTCTGGATGGTAATCTGCAGTTTACAATTGACAAAAAGATTTTGCATATTAGAGACTCCTATCTCGTTCATAAATACGGGGAAATTGGTGATTTTCTACCTTCTTCGATCTGTATCATACTAGACGTAATTTACCATCCCTAATTAATTGGAACTTATCAAAATAAATTAAATAGATGGATATATAGCAATTTGAGACAACTTATGGCTGAAGTAAACCCTAAAATCAATATACAACCAATGGCAATTGACCCCAATCTTGCCAAAAGAACGAAACAGGAACTTGCTCTACAAAAGACAATCAGCAATATTAAACATACTATAGCCATTCAATCATGAAAGGGGGGAGTAGGGAAGAGTACTGTTACTTGGAATCTCGCACTTGCTTTTGCAGAACGTGGATTATCTGTAGGAATAATGGATGCAGATGTCACGGGTCCAAGTATTCCACTGCTGGCAGGTCTGGAAGGAATGAATGCAAAGATTTCAGGAAGAAAAATCATTCCAACTCAATCCCATGGTGTTCATGTGGTGAGTATGGATCTCCTCCTTGAACAAGGTACTCCAGTTATTTGGAGGGGTCCCCTAAAAATTGCTGCAATCAAGCAATTCCTTTCTGATGTGGCCTGGCCTGAGCTAGATGTTCTTCTAATTGACCTCCCTCCAGGGACATCGGATGAACCTCTCACAATCGCTCAACTTTTTGAGAACATTTCTGGAACAGTCATTGTCACTACTCCTCAGAAGGTTGCAACGCATGATGTTCGTAAATCAATTGGGTTTGCTGCAAAGGTTGGTATGCCAATTCTTGGAATTGTAGAGAACATGTCTGGACTTATTTGTCCACATTGTGGTAATGAAGTACCAGTTTTCAAGAAGGATGGAGGGAAGAATCTCGCTGAGGAATTAGGACTTGTTTTCTTGGGCGGTATTCCACTTGAACCTCAGGTGGTTATCCAAGGGGACTCTGGTGCTCCATCTCTCCTCATTGAAGGCAAGTTTAAGGACTCTTTCACAACCATAGCAGAGAAAGTTTCAAAGCTTCTTCAATTGAATTAAAGATTATACAATTTATTGAAGTTGAAACTTTACCACTGCCATTCCATAGTATGTGGGATGAGAAATTGAGAGTACTTTTCTTTTGATTTCTCCCCACTCATCTAACATTCCCTGAAGCATTACAAATCCAGTAAAACCGCAGCTAAGTGCAGTATTAGTTAGAGATATCATTGAGTAGAATGCATTCGAATCTCCTTCTGCCCATTTTACAAAAATTTGATCAAATTTCTCTGCATCAATGGAATAACCATATGGACCATCTTCCTTATGGGTATGTGCTAGATCTCCACTGATAACTACTACAACTCTTTTCTCAATTTTCTCTAAATATCGGTAAATGTTCTTTCCCAGTCTTTTCAATTCAGTAGCCATTTGAGGCGCTTCAGTATAACGTCGACTTGGTTGTGAAAGAATTATTACTTCTGGAAGTTTTCCACTATCTGCAAGGTACCAAAGTGGTATCACCTCTCCCCATCTGAGTTGCATTGGTGACACTCCACCAAAACTCATAATTCCACTCACTGAATTGTTAACAGCTAGGTGATTAATCATCTCCTCCGTAAATTGACTGTTCATCTTAAGTTTAAGCTTGTACTTCGTGTACTCCCCCTCCCACTCAGCAGATCCCTCTGCTGAATCTCCTAAGTAAAAGCAAAAATCATGTGTGTTGGCTATTCCGTGTGGAGTGGACAGAAGAATGAAATCAGGATTCAGACCTTTGATCTCCTGTCCTACCTCTTTCATCGCTACTTGAAGATGTGTGGATTCTGAATCTTTGGGATCGAGAACCAATGCACCGTGCGGAAGAATATATGCTCCAACAATTGCCATAATCTACCATTTTTTTTCGTGAATTAACTCTTTCTTTTCTCTATTGATGAAATATACTACTGGTCTACTCATCGTATATTTTGAGTTTCGGACAATAGCATTACTATTTCGCAATAACCCTTGCGAATTATTGCATTCCAGTGATAATTTTCTTCAAATAATAAGTCATTAGACCGTATTAAAGAAAATTATAAATATTTCAATACACATTTCGTCATTCCATAAGGTAAGAGTATTTGATAATCGTATGCACCTTCTAAATCATGTATTAATTAATAATAACTAATGATTTTATAGGAATTTATTCGAAATATAGAAATTGGATAATATATAACAACGATACAATTCTCTGTGCAAAAATACATCGAAGAGTATTAAATATTGAATTTTTCTTATATTATTGACTAGTTTGGTGAATAATTATGTCAATTGTATCTAAGGAGAAGAGACCCACAAGGAAAAAGAGATCTAGGGAAAGAATTGAACCACATCACACCCCAGTAGAAGACAGAATTGATAATTTCAATGAAGTAAATTTAGGATACCTCTCTAATGAAGAGATACAACTGGAGGCAGAAAGATGTTATGAATGCAGGAAGCCTAAGTGTGTTGAAGCTTGTCCAGCTCATTTTGATGTGAGGAACATGCTAGTACATGTACGTGAAGGTGATTTCGAAAAAGCTACAGAAATGGTTGACTACTTCTACTGTTTTCCCAGTTCTTTCAATAGAATATGCCCTGCATTTTGTCAAGATGCTTGTATTGCTGGAAAGAAGGGTGATCCGATTCAAATATTAAATATCAAGAGATATCTTGCTGATAATTTTGATAAACCAGATTCATTCTACCAAAGAGCTCCACTTACAGGGAAGAAGATTGCTATTATTGGATCAGGACCTGCAGGTCTCACTGCTGGTTATGAGCTTTCAAAACTTGGTCATGAGGTCACAATCTTTGAGAAGAGAATGCTTGGAGGTATGTTGGCTGTAGGAATTCCCGAATACCGACTGAGTAATAAACTTCTTCACAGAGAGATAAGGGATCTTGAAAACGTGGGTGTTACATTTGTCGAGAGAAAAGCTTTTGGAAGAGATTTCACCTCCGAGGATTTATTCAATTCTGGATATGATGCAATCTTCATCGCACATGGCGCTCATAAACCAAAGTACATGGGTATTCCCGGAGAGGAATTGGAGGGATCAATGCATGCCATTGACTTCCTCAGAAAAGTTGCCTATGGACAAAAGAATCTCATTGGTGAGAAAGTAATCGTTGTCGGTGGAGGAGATGTCGCTATTGACGCAGTAAGAGTTTCTAGAAGATTAGGTGCAGAGGCAGAGATTGTTTACCGAAGAACTATCGAAGAGATGCCAGCTACCCAACAGGAAATCGAGGAAACTTTGGAAGAGAAAGTACCAATTCACTTCCTGACCAATCCAGTTGAGATCATTGGTGAGAATGGAAAAGTCACAGGTATCAAACTCATCAAGATGGAGTTAGGTGAACCAGATGATAGTGGGAGACGTAGACCAGTTCCCATAGAAGGTTCAGAGTATATCATGGAATGTGACACAGTTATTCAAGCAATCTCACAAGAACCCGAGTATGAAGAATTCTCCAATGAGAATATCGACATCAGCAGATGGCATACAATTGAGGTAGATGAGGAAACCTATATGACTAAGACTCCTGGTATTTTTGCTGCTGGGGACAATGTGTCTGGACCAAAAACTGCAATTGAGGCAATTGCTGGAGCAAAGAAAGCTGTTGCTTCAATTGATAACTTCGTAATGAATAAAGATCAGGAACACATTCTTGAACCCGGAGAACTCTTTTAGTAAATCTCATCAACTTCTCTGTTGAAGGGAATATAGAGTAAATTTTTGTATTCGTCTCCTAAGAGATTTCCGATATTTGGAATTAACAAAGTGAAAACATCAAACATCTTGTATTCTAATCTATACTTCATTTTCTCAATATTTGTGTCAGGTTCTTCAATGGAATTTTGAATCCAATTGATATATGTCCTGTACTCTTCTTCCATATGACAATGAGATTCATCAAAGAATACATGATTGAGAATCTCATTAGTCAATTGACTGATATTTATCTTTCTACTCTGTGATTTATTGAGGAGAATAATTAGAACGAGTGTCATCAATAGCTCTCTCGGTTTTAGACTTAGATGATCTTTTAAGATAAGAAGTTCATCTAAAGTCTCATCTAAATCTAATTTTTGATCACAAGTACTATAGACGTATATCTTCGTCAAAATCCGTGTGAAATGAAATGTGCTACCCTCCTCATAGTTTATGAAATTGATTATAGCTGAATGCCGATACAAGTAGTCCTCAAAATCTCTTACACTATTTCTCAACGAAGAGAGCAATCCGTGATACGGAATTAGATAACTTAGGAGGGAGATAATCTGATCAATCATGTAATTCTCCTTGATAGCTTCAATTCCACCACCAAACTCTATTTGTGATTCTAATGTTGCCTCTATCGAGTTTAGAAAACTAACTAAACTGTCTTGATTTATAGATTCTTGCCCATTTTCATGTAATTTAATTTCTATAAGGAGACTTTCCACCTCTTCAATAGAATCTTCCAAGATAGAATATCTCTCATTCCTCTTTGGATCATCATTCGGATTGATCAGTCGATTCTCTACTGCTCTTTCTAGTACTTCAACTGTATTCTGAATATGCTTTTGTATTTCAGTTGCCAATTCTACAAGACCTTCAAGATTTCTGACTCGAAGTAGATCATGATCGTCAATCCCATTCGGCCATTCTCCCCCAAATTTCACGAAAATCTCATGGGTGGTAAAAAGAGTCTCAATTAGGGGCACAGACATTGTAAAAAGATTGTTGAAAAATATTTCCCAATTTCTTACTATTCTGCGATTGAGAATCTCCCAAAGTGGATATCTCTTATAATGCTCAATTAACAGTTTTCCATGCCAAAGGACTTCATTGAACCATGAGTAGGCTGAATCTCTTCTTTTGAGATTAAGTGAGGAAATGAGTGAGCTATAGAATGCCTGTGTGCTCTGAAGTGTGTTGAATATCGAGAAATACTTTTCCTTGAATAAAGGGTAAACATCCAAGGTTGGTAATTTATTCAGCTTCTCAATATGTGGAATGTCTCCAATTAGGAGCTGACTAAGAAGGCTAGCGGAAGAGATTACGTTTGCTTTTCCTGAATCTGCACTGTAATTGGCTATTGTCATTCTGACAAAGTTTGACATCGTGATAAATTCGAACCTCGCATTGTCCAACTCAGGTATATTTGGGATTGTGTTAATTATCTTGGTGAGAGTAATAAGTGCTTGAATAATTATCTCTATTTTTTCATCAGAGGTCTGATCAATCTCACTCACAAATTCATTGATTGCATCTGTTAAGATTTGCAATTGTTGATTGAGAAGAATCTTTAGTTTGACTGGGGACGAGGATCTCTGGGTATTCTGGGAAATTAATGTCAGAACCTCAGAGAGCGTACCGATCAATTTCGAGGATTCTAAAGAGACCAAATAAATCTAACCAAATCAGAATTGGCATCTTTTAATTTAAAAATTGTGGAGGATGAATGCTAGTGTTTGATTGATCTTTAACTTCTTATGATACAAGAACTCAAATGTGTGGTACCTTCTGTGGATATATGTCAAGAATCGACCTCGGACGTCCTTCAAAATTATATCGATTCACTGCAAAGGTCAAACCAGTTGCAAAAAAAAGAGTAAGGGTGTACCGAACCAGTTTAGGCATACGAGGAGTGAATCCCTCAAGCAAAGATGAGGAGGTTCTCAGAAGAATATTCAGATCTCTCGAAGGTATCCCTTCTGAACCGATATAAGTCGCATGTCTACTTGGAGTAAAATTTTATAGAAATCCACCAAAAAGTACTCGAAAGAGAGATCTCTATTTCATTCCTAACGAACTTTACAGACCTGTAGTAAAGCCAGATCTTGATAATTATATTAAATTAGTAAAGGATGCCGCAAATGAAGTCATTTGGAAGGATGATAATTTAGTAATAGGCTACCTTCCAGGAACAGGAAAATATTATACCCTAGAGGAGGAAAGAATAGAATTTACAATACTGACAATTGGAAATGATCTCCATGAATGTTACATCAAGCTCCTCGAGGAAGAGATCGAACGTACAAAAACACATCACAAGGGAATTGATGACTACTTCTGACTATGAGTTTATCAATCCTGAATCTCTCGAAACTTTATGTCTGCCGTCATCTTTGACTTAGATGGGACTCTTATAGATAACACTGAATTACTTCTAGCTGGATTTAGATATGCATATCTGGTTCACAATCTTGAGTATCCAGGAGATGAATATATTTTCAGTCAATTTGGGCAACCTTTAAAGAAATTTCTACAAAAGCTTCCTGGAGAAATAAGGGACTCATTTAGAGTGAAATTTCGTTCCTTTGCTCATAATTACAAAAAAGTGAAATATCATGCTGGGATCCCAGAACTTCTTGAAAAACTAGGAGACTCTATAGGAATTGTCACTAGTAAGGAAGGAGCTGGATTAAAACTTGTGAATAAGACTATGCGATTGGACAAGTACTTCAAGGTGATGATTTCATCTACCGATATC
>Ga0114931_10009290_pt1 | contig 11802 bp, 7 predicted proteins | sample 2SBtaG_FD_89579 | JGI IMG/M metagenome (GOLD analysis project Ga0114931, IMG submission 89579) | Deep subsurface microbial communities from Kolumbo volcano to uncover new lineages of life (NeLLi) - 2SBTROV14_V59a metaG | ecosystem: Environmental > Aquatic > Marine > Volcanic | place: Kolumbo...
CCGCCCAGTTCCGCCCAGGTTTCGCCCAGGAGATAGAGCCGGTCGCCGGCCCGCTTCAGGTCCGACGTCACCACCCGCGCCATGTCCGGGACCACGCCGATGGCCGAGATGAGCAGGGTTCCGGGGATGGGCTCGCTGTTGAATTCGTTGTAGAGGCTGTCCTTGCCGGAGATGAAGGGCGTCCCATAGGCCGTGGCCCCGTCATAGCAGCCCTGGCAGGCGCGCACCAGCGCGCCCAGCCGATCAGGGTAGGTGGGATTGCCCCAGCAGAAGTTGTCCAGAATGGCCACCCGGTCCGGGTCCGCACCCACGGCCACCACATTGCGCATGGCCTCATCAATGGCGCTGACGGCCATGGCGTAGGGGTCCCGCTTGCCCAGCAGCGGGTTCAGGCCCGCGCCCAGCGCCACCGCCTGGGGATGATCCCACGCCCCCAAAGGTTTGAGCACCGCGGCATCGGTGGGGCCGTCCATGGCCGGGCCGGTGAAGGGGCGCACCAGCGTCCCGCCGCGCACCTCGTGATCGTAGGTCCGCACCACCTTTTCTTTGGAAGCCACGGACGGGTGGGCGAGCATGGTTAGTAAAAGCTGGGGAGGTGGCAAGGCGACAGGATGACCGGGTGACTCTCCCCCGATTTCGGGGGCCGGGGGGCGTGAGGGGATGACCGGATAGCCGGGTGACTCTCCCCCGATTTCGGGGGCCGGGGGGCGTGAGGGGGTGACCGGATAGCCGGATGATTCTCCCCCAGAATTGGGGGCCAGGGGGCGGACAACTTGCCCCTTGCCACTCGCCCCTTGCCCCTCCCGGTAAACCGCGGTCATGCGGCGGCGGGGGAGGCCGTCGTGGAGGAAGGACATGGGCAGGTCGGCGATGATCTGGCCGGCGTAGCGGACGCACAGCCGCCGGTCGCCGGTGAAGAAGCCCAGGACGCTCAACTCCACGTCCCAGGCGTCGGCCAGCTTCTGGAGCGCCCCCAGTTTGGCCGGCGGCACGGCCAGCACCATCCGCTCCTGGGCTTCGGAAACCCAGATCTCCCACGGCGTCAGGCCGGGATATTTGAGGGGCGCCTGGGTCAGTTCCACGTCCACGCCCAGTTCCTCGCCCATCTCGCCGATCGCGGACGAGAAGCCGCCCGCGCCGCAGTCGGTGATGGCATTGTAGAGCCGCGCATCCCTGGCCCGCTCCACCAGCTCAATGAGTCCCTTCTCGGTGATGGGGTCGCCGATCTGGACCGCGCTGCCCACCAGTTCGCCGGTCTCGTGGGTGAGCTCGGCCGAGGAGAAGGTCGCGCCGTGGATGCCGTCGCGGCCGGTTCGCCCGCCCACGGCCACCACCAGATCGCCTTTGCGGGCCGCGGTGGGGTGGCTGTCGCGAGGCAGCAGGCCCACGCAGCCGCAGAAGACCAGGGGGTTGCCCAAGTAGCCGGGGTCATAGACGATGGCGCCGTTGACCGTGGGCAGCCCTAGCTTGTTGCCGTAATCGCCGATGCCCGCGACCACGCCTTCGGCAATGCGCCGGGGATGAAGCACGCCTTCGGGCAGTTGATCATAGGGGAAGTCCTGGGGCGCGAAACAGAGTGCATCCGTGACCGCGATGGGGCGGGCCGAGACGCCTAGAATGTCCCGCACCACGCCGCCCACACCCGTGTTGGCCCCGCCGAACGGCTCCAGCGCGGAGGGGTGATTGTGGGTCTCGGCCTTGAAGGCCAGGTCGTGGCTCTCGTCGAAGGCGATGATGCCGGCGTCATCCACAAAGGCCGAACGGAGCCAGGGAGGATCGATGGCCTCGGTCGCAGCGCGGATGTACTGGTTGAGCAGGCCGTCCACCTCCTCCCGGCCGATGACATTGCCGTCCGCGTCCTCCCAGGTGAAGTCGATGCGGGCGCGGAAGGTCTTGTGGACGCAGTGCTCGGACCAGGTCTGGGCCAGGGTCTCCAGCTCCACGTCGGTGGGGTCCCGCCCCAGGTCAGCGTAAAAGGCCTGGATGACGCGCATCTCGTCCCGGTCCAGGGAGAGGAGGCGGTCGCGGCTCAGGGCCATGAGCGCGTCCTCGTCCAGCCCGCGCACGGGGATGGTCTCCACCTCTCCGCTGGCCTCGGTCGCGGTCCCGAAAACGGGCGGAATGGGACCGAAGCTGTAGTGCTCCACTGTTTCGTTGGAGAGCAGGCCCCGGGCCAGACGGCGCAGGTCATCTTCGGAAAGCTGGCCGGTCAGTTCATAGCGGATGGCGGTGGCCACCTCACACGGCGGCAGGCCAAGCTCCGCCATGCCCCGGGCCAACTCGCGTGCGGCCACATCGGTGACGCCGGGGCGGGGGGCCACTTCGATGACATGGGCGTCTAGCGGAGAGGCAGGTTCCGCCGCGGAGAGAACGATCCACGTAGCCCGCTCGGTCACCGGGTCGGCCAAAAGCGAAGTGCAGAGCCGTTCGATCGACTCTGCACCGGGATCTTCGGAGAGGAAATAGATGTGGGCCATACGACAGGCGGTCAGGCCCGTCACCCCCATATCGGCTGCATGGGAGAGGATGCGTCGGCTGACGGCGGCGTGGACGCCATCCACCTGAATGCGTATACTCACGGCAGGGCTGCCTCCATGGAATCAGCGAAGCGTTGGCTGGGCGATTCGAATGCAGGGCTAGCCTATCATGGGTGGGTGGGATTGGGCAAAAAGGAAGGGGAAGATTGGAGATTGTGAGATTGGGGATGGCCCCGCCTGGTCGTCATACCAGCAGGCGTTGTAGTAGCTCAATCCCTCCCCACCGGGTAGACCGGACTCGTGGTACTGGCCAGTGAAGCGCTTGGTTGTCCAGGGGCTGAAGGCGGCTCCCCGGTTGCCGCCGTAGGGGTAGTAGAACTCGCTCTTGGCCACCGTACCATCCTGATTAACAATGACGCTCGAGCTGCCCAAATGGTCACGCAGCAAGTAGGACACGCCGTTGCCGCTGGCGTAGCTGGTCCGGCGCATGGCGTTGCCTTCGTAGTACTTGGTGGTCGCTCCCCCCTGATACTCGTAGACACCCGCTACGTAAACGGTTGTCGTCCCACTCACCGTGCCCATGACCCGGTTGCCATCCGCATCGTAGACGAACGTAGCGATCCCAGTGGTTCCCTGCTTGACTTCAGTGACGCGATTCTCGTAGTCAAAGATGAAGGTGTAGGCCACCCCGCCAATGGTGCGACTCGTCTGGTTGCCGTTGGCGTCGTAACCGTATGAGTTGCCAAAGGCCCCTGTCACCGCATGGGGTTGGCTGCTGCTGTAGGTGTAGGCGTTGCCATCGTTGTTGGTGATATTGCCAATCGCGTCATAGGCATAGCTGTGGTTGTACTGGCCCGTGCCCCTCCTTCGACTTGACAGAAAACTGCCTTAACATCAGCTATGCCCCCTTATGTGTGCTAGGACAGGGGCTATGGGAACGTGATGACTTGGATGTTCTGCGAAATTTTGACGCTATTGGTATGCAAACTCGACGACATACTCCTGGCGATATTTTGCATTATTTTGCGGGACCGAAATAGAACCCCCGCTATTTTGCATAAATTAAATAGAACCCCCCCTATTTTGTACAAAAACAAGGTATCAATTGGATTCAGTCTGAATAGTTACATAGTTACGCCTACATTTAACAAATATTCACAAATGAGGTATGCTGTTTGGCGCTATTATGGCGCTCAGCCCGCGTGTCAAACCAGCCTCAAGCCTAGCCATGTGAAGGGGAGTATCAATCCTATGGATCGTTTCCGAAAATTCCTGATGATCTTTGGCCCGATTATCGGCGTTATTTTGCTCTATTTTATCGTCCGTTATGCTGTGTTGGCGTTCCAGGAGGACAAGGATATTCTAGATGAGGTCAGCCCGGCCACCATGGAGGAGGTTCTGACCGATCCTACGATTCTGCAATCCCTGGAAGAGCCGATGGGCGACGTCGCAGCGGCAGAGGAACCCGCGGCGGAAGTGGCGGCGAGTGAGGCGCTCACCGAGACCGCACCTGTGGAAGAGACGGGCGGGGTCACCGCTACGGAAGTCGCTACCGAGACCGCACCTGTGGAAGAGACGGGCGGGGTCACCGCCACGGAAGTCGCTACCGAGACCGCACCTGTGGAAGAGACGGGCGGGGTCACCGCCACGGAAGTCGCTACCGAGACCGCGCCTGTGGAAGAGGTGGGCGGGGTCACTGTGACGGAAGTCGCTACCGAGACCGCATCTGTGGAAGAGACGGGCGGGGTCACTGTGACGGAAGTCGCTACCGAGACCGCACCTGTGGAAGAGACGGGCGGGGTCACCGCCACGGAAGTCGCTACCGAGACCGCGCCTGTGGAAGAGACGGGCGGGGTCACTGTGACGGGAGTCCCCACCGAGACCGCGCCTGTGGAAGAGACGAGTGAAGTCAGCGGGACGGAAGCCGCAGCCGAGCCCGCAGCGGAAGAGATAGGTGGTCCCGACTCGGTGCTGGCGGAATTCCACCAGGCGCCGATCCCCGACGAGTACGCGGACCTGACTAGCCCCATCGAAGCGGACGCCGACTCTCTGGCCCGGGGGAAAGAGACGTTCACCACCCTGTGCGTGACGTGCCATGGCGAGAGCGGCATGGGCGACGGTCCGGCCGGCGCAGCCCTTGTTCCACCCCCCGCTCCCATCGCCCAGACGAGTCAGGTTATGAGCGACGCTTATTTGTTCTGGCGCATCAGCGAAGGCGGCATCCCCTTTGGCACGGCCATGCCGCCCTGGAAAGGGTCGCTGGATGAAAATGCGCGCTGGGATGTGATCAACTATGTTCGCAGCCTGGGCGCAGAGCCTGGGAGCGGTGCGGGCGCCGGCCCTGGAAAGGGCGAGGAGGCTGGCAACAGTCAGGGACAAGGTCCTGGCGGGGGCCCGGCTGGCGCGGCCCGCTTGGGCGAGGCTGACTGGACCATTCTGGCCTTGTATGATGCGAATAGCGAACCGGTAGAACTGGTCCAGGGGACGGAGATTACACTCTCATTCAAGGACGGCGCGCTGAGCGGGGCGTCCACATGCAGCAATTACGTCGGCAAGTACGAGGCGGATGACGAGAGTATCACCATTGAACTGGCCGCTACGTCGCCGCTGGAGGACGCGCCCGAGGCGTGCGCTGGTGATGGTCCCGCCACCGAACAAGAGGCCATGTACCTGGACGCGCTTCAGTCTGTGGCTTCCTACGACATGAAACGGGCGAAACTGGATCTGCGCAACGAAGACGGTGAACTTGTGTTGCGCTTCAAGGCAGTGCGTGAGTAGGGTTGACAATTGGCGTTAGGCGGACTGACGCCATTCATTCCCCAACATCGTAGGAAAAGAGCAGGGGAGCGTCTTATAAGACGCTCCCCTGCTCTTTATTTCAAGGCGTATGTATGTATCACTGCAATATGTACGGGCGCATCCTTGCATTCGCCTGGAAGGCGCGCGCGTCCGCGTCATCGCGCCTTCCCAAGGACGATTCCCAGGTGCGAAGAGCGCGTCGCATTCCGTGGAACTTCAGGCGGCCGGCTCCACCCGTTCGCTGGCGGGCAACTTCTCCAATTCCCGCCAACGGTCGGCCGCGCCATGGCGGAAGAGGTCTGGGTCGAAGTCGATCAAGAACTCCCAGCCTTCCAGGGCCAGCCCCTCTTGCAGTTCTTCGGTCAGGTCGAACTTCAGATCGCGCCCATCTGTCAGCACTTCGAAATGCAAGGTGTCATCGTCGCCATCGTCGATGATGTCCACGATGCAGGGGCGATCCGTTCCCAGCGGCTTCCGAAAGAAAGCGGCGGAGCAGCGCTCACAAAAGGTTAACGAAGCATCACAATATCCACGATCCATTACAATTTTCATGGTTGTCCTCCTGAATTCCGTAGGCTTGACGTGTGAAGGGCGTGTGTAGCGTTCTCTATTATACCGCGCGATGACTTGATTTCAAGGGGGCAAATGTCATCTATCCGGAGGGACAAATAGGTTGATTCACATATTTGGACTTATTTTTTCAAGGCTAACAAAATTCTAACAGAGCGTTAGCGTTTTATTAGTGGAAAAAGTGGATAATTGGACGCGATCCTGGGACGGCGAATTTGCCAGCCTGGATTCTATTCGTTATTATATGCCTGTTAGCACTCTGTTGGTTTGAGTGCTAACAGGTTCTGTTTTACGTCTCCTTTCGACCGTGATGGATGGAAGGCGGGGGATGATGAACCATGCGAATCTTGTTCGAACGTTGAAAGAAGGAGGTTGTCCATGAACTTGAAACCGCTTGGAGATCGTTTGGTCGTCAAGCCGGCTGAGCAGGAAGAGCAGACGGCGTCGGGCATTTTTTTGCCGGAAACGGCCAAAGAGAAACCGCAGCAAGGCGTGGTTGTGGCTGCCGGTCCTGGCGCGCGTAAGGAAAATGGCGAACGTATCGAGTTGGACGTCAAGGTCGGCGACACTGTGCTTTACGCCAAATATGCCGGCACCAATGTCAAGCTGGATGACAATGAGTATCTCATCCTCAAGGAAAGCGATATCCTGGCTATTGTGGAAGAATAACGCTGAAGAACCAATCTTCTACGTGTCCCTTTTGGCTGGATAGAGATAAAGTGTACGAATAACATTTTTTAGACAACATTTCAGGAGAGATGAAAAATGGCGAAACAGATCGTTTTTGAAGATGATGCCCGTAAAAAGCTGAAGACCGGCGTAGACGCCCTGGCCAATGCCGTCAAGACCACCCTGGGTCCCAAGGGCCGCAACGTCGCCCTGGACAAAAAATGGGGCAGCCCCACCGTCACCCATGATGGCGTGACTGTGGCCAAGGAAATCGAATTGGAAGAACCCTTCGAGAATATGGGCGCCCAATTGCTGAAGGAAGCGGCTGTCAAGACCAATGACGTCGCCGGCGACGGCACCACCACCGCCACCGTGCTGGCCCAGGCCATCGTCACCGAAGGTCTGAAGAACGTCACCGCCGGCGCCAACCCCATGCTGATCAAGCGGGGCGTGGAGGCCAGCCGCGACGCCATCGTCGAGGCCATCAAGGGAATGGCGACGCCCGTCACCGACAAGGATAGCATCGCCCAGGTGGCCAGCATCTCCGCCGCCGACAAGACCATCGGCGATTTGATTTCCGACGTGATGGATAAGGTTGGCAAGGACGGCGTTATCACCGTCGAGGAGAGCAAGGGGCTGGAGTTCGAGACTGAGTACGTCGAAGGCATGCAGCTCGACCGCGGTTACCTGAGTCCCTATTTCGTCACCAACACTGAGCGCATGGAAGCCGAGATCGAGGATCCCTACATTCTGATCACCGATCGCAAGATCAGCAGCGCTCAGGATATCGTCCCGACGCTGGAGAAGTTGGTCCAAATCGGCAAGCGCGAACTGGTCATCATCGCCGAAGATGTGGACGGGGAGGCTCTGGCCACCCTGGTGCTCAACAAGCTACGCGGCATGGTGAATGTGCTGGCCATCAAGGCCCCTGGCTTTGGCGACCGCCGCAAGGCCATGTTGCAAGACATTGCCGTGTTGACCGGCGGTCAGGTCATCACCGAGGAGTTGGGTCGCAAGCTGGACAGCGTCATGCTGGAGGACCTGGGCCGCTGCGCCAAGGTCGTCAGCACCAAGGATTCCACTACTATCGTGGACGGCGCCGGTAGCTCTGACGACATCAAGTCCCGCATCAACCAGATTCGCGCCGAGATCGAGATCAGCACCAGCGACTACGACCGGGAGAAATTGCAGGAACGCCTGGCCAAGCTGGCCGGCGGCGTGGCCATCATCCGCGTGGGCGCGGCCACCGAAACTGAGCTGAAAGAGAAGAAGCACCGCGTCGAGGATGCCCTGAGCGCGACCCGGGCCGCGGTGGATGAGGGCATTGTCCCTGGCGGCGGCGTGGCTCTGATCAATTCCATCCCCGCGTTAGACGGTATCGAGTTGAATGGCGACGCGGCCACTGGCGTTAAGATTTTGCGCCGCGCGCTGGAGGAACCCATGCGCATGATCGCCAGCAACGCCGGCCTGGACGGCGCCGTGGTTATTGAGAAGGTGCGCGGTCTCCACGAGGGTGGCAAGATGACCACCGGCTACGACGTGATCGCCAACAGCTACGTCGACATGCTGGACGCCGGCATCATCGACCCGGCCAAGGTCACCCGCAGTGCGGTCGAGAACGCCTGCTCCATCGCCGCCATGATCCTGACCACCTCTGCGCTGATCACCGACATCCCGGAAGAGGAGAAGGTGGCCATGCCCGATCCCACGGGCGGCATGGGCGGCATGATGTAAATCGCGAGCGGGTTCGACGACGTTCGACACGTTGGCGATGAGCCTGAATAGCGTTTGGGCAGGGGAGTCTACGGGGCTCCCCTGTTTTTCGGCAAGAAAGAAGTCCGGCTTTTGTCAAAAGCCGGACTTCTGTATTCTGGGATATTGAGAAGGGATCCGTGCACCACCTCACGTCTTAAACCTTGTGTTCTCGATAGCTAATCGTGTAGAATGCTTCCATCGTGTACACCCTGCCAGCAACTGTTTGTATGCTGATTACCCTGTGGTAAGTCCATTGGCGGATCCAAATTTTGATCAACCAGACACCCCCCCGACATCGAATTCGCCTTACGAGTATGGGGCGTTTGATTTCGATGACGCCCCTTTTGCAGATTTGGACGGGGATCTGTTCGCCCTAGAAATGGCCGAACTGGATGACTGGGGGGCGTCGCAATCGAGACCGGATGTGAGCGGCCCTTCGCTGCCGATCATCCTGTTCAGCGCGGCATCCGGCATCGCCGCCGGCATCATCGGGCTTTATCTGGCCCATTTTACGCTGCGTTTGAACATTCCCATCAGCGCGGGAATCGGCGTACTGAGCATGTTGGGCGTGCTGGCCGGCGTTGCTTTCACCCTTACCCGCCTGACCGAGTCGCGGGCGGTGGCGGCCAACATTGGCATGAGTTGCGGGTTGGCCGTGTTCACCCTGCTCTTTTTCGCCATCTGCACCATCGCCGGCGCGCTGACTGCTGCGTTAATTCTGACATGGGGAGGCTAGGATTTCTTATGCGAGCTGTCATCTTTCGAGAACATACGCCTTCATTAGACGCGTACACGGTGAGCGATGAACTGCCCGCGCCCGCGCCCGGTCCCGGCGAAGTGCGCGTGCGGGTGCGCTACGCCGCCATCAACCGGCTGGATGACTGGGTGCGTCGCGGGTGGCGGGGGTTGAACCTGGACTTTCCCCACGTGCCCTGCGCCGATTTCAGCGGCGTGATTGACGCCGTGGGCGAGGGCGTCGTCGGGTGGCGCGTCGGGCAGGCGGTCACCGCCAACCCACTCCTGTGGTGCGGCCACTGTCCGGCCTGTCTGCGGGGCGAGTTCAACCGTTGTTACAACATGCGCTTGCTGGGCGAAAACGCCCCAGGCGCCTGCGCCGAATATGTGGTCATCCCGGCGCAGAACCTGATCGAGATTCCTGACGGCTTCGATATGCAGAAGGCTGCGGCAGCCTCTCTGGTTTACGTCACAGCCTGGCATAGTCTGATGGAAGCCGGTCAACTGCGCGCCGCCGAGCGCGTGTTGGTGGTGGGCGCGGGCGGGGGCGTCAACACCGCGTCCGTCCAGATCGCCAAATTTGCCGGCTGCACGGTGTATGTGGTGGCCAGCACGTCTCAGAAAGCCCAGTTGGCTCTGGCTCAGGGCGCGGACTTCGTACATGACCGCAGCGCTGAATCCAACTGGGCCAAAGCCGTCTATCTGGCTACCGGGCGCGAGGGGATCGATCTGGTGGTGGACAATGTGGGGCAGGTCACATGGCCCAGCAGTCTGCGCACCCTGCGGCCGGGTGGTCGTCTGGTCACCGTTGGCGGAACCACGGGCTATGACGCCCATGTCCCCGTCAACATGATCTTCGCCCGCCATCTGAGCATCATCGGCAGCACCATGGGGACCCAGGCCGACTACCTGGCGGTGATGGGGCTGGTCTTCGCCGGCAAGCTGGACCCGGTCATCGACTCCGTCTTCCCCATGGAAGATTTCGCCTCCGCCATGGAGCGCATGATGGAAAATCGACACTTTGGCAAACTTCTAATCGATATCAATCGCTGACATGGGCAAGGCCTAAATTCATTGGGTGTGTCCAAAATGAATTGGGGCGGCATTCAGGATTCGGCCACAAGATTTGCCGCTATGAGAAATGGTCTGGTCGAATCCCGGAATGCTTTAACTCGTTTCGCTCATATTTCCATACTGTGCGCATGCCAGAGAACAACCACAAGTTTGCGCGCACTATTCCAATATGAGCGACACGTTTTAAGCACGTCCAAATCAATTACCTGAGAGAAGGATTCCTGTGAGCGAAAAAATCAAAGATCCACGAGTTGAGGATTTACACCAGCGCAAGGCCGCCACCAAACTGGGCGGCGGCGAAGAGCGCATCGCCCGTCAACACGCCCGGGGGCGGATGACGGCGCGTGAGCGTCTCGAGTTGTTGCTGGATAAGGGTAGCTTCCGGGAGATGGATGTCTTTGTGGTCCATGATTCCACCGAGTTCGGCCTGGATGAGCAGAAGATCCTGGGCGATGGCGTGGTGACCGGCTATGGCACCATCGATGGCCGGCTGGTTTATGTCTACTCCCAGGATTTCACCGTCTTTGGCGGCAGCGTCAGCCACGCCCACGCCATGAAGATCTGCAAAGTCATGGACGCTGCCATGGAGAACGGTGCGCCTATCATCGGCTTGAACGATTCCGGAGGCGCGCGCATTCAGGAAGGCGTACGCAGCCTGGCCGGCTACGCTGACATTTTCTATCGCAATGTGCTCGCCTCGGGCGTGATTCCCCAGATCAGCGTCATCATGGGACCCTGCGCCGGCGGTGCGGTCTACAGCCCGGCCATCACCGATTTCGTGATCATGGTCCAGGAGACTAGCCACATGTTCGTGACCGGCCCGGAAGTGATCAAGACCGTGACCCATGAAGACGTCACTTTCGAGGAATTAGGCGGGGCGTTCGTCCATTCCAGCACCTCGGGCGTGGCTCATTTCGCCGCCGATAGCGAGGAGGACGCGCTCTTCCTGGTCCAGCAACTGGTCGATTGTCTGCCCTCCAATAATCTGGACGATCCGCCCGTCAAGATCCCCCAGGACGATCCTCTGCGGGAGGAGCGCGATCTGGACGGCATCGTGCCGGAAAATCCGAACAAGCCCTATGATATGAAAGAAGTCATCAAGCATATCGTAGATGACGGCCGTTTTCTGGATGTGCATGAAAATTGGGCGCAAAACATCATCGTCGGGTTCGCCCGGCTGGCTGGTCGTCCGGTGGGCATCGTCGCCCAACAGCCGACAGTCCTCGCCGGCGTCCTCGACGTGGAGGCCAGCCAAAAAGGCGCCCGTTTCGTCCGTTTCTGTGATGCGTTTAACATTCCGCTAGTGGTGTTCGAAGATGTGCCCGGATTCATGCCGGGCGTCACCCAGGAACACGGGGGCATCATCCGCCACGGAGCCAAGCTGCTCTACGCCTTTTCCGAGGCGACCGTGCCCAAGGTGACCGTGATCGTGCGCAAGGCCTATGGCGGAGCCTACTGCGTGATGAATCCCCGCCACCTGGGCGCGGACCTGGTGTTGGCCTGGCCCAGCGCCGAGATTGCGGTCATGGGGCCGGATGGCGCGGTGAACGTCATCTTTCGGCGCGAGTTGGCCGAAGCGGAGGATCCCGTGGCGCGCAAAGCGGAGTTGGTAGCCGACTATCGGCGTCGTTTCGCCAACCCGTATGTGGCCGCCGGCGCAGGCTTTATCGATGATGTGATCGAGCCGCGATCGACTCGCCCTCGTCTCATCAATGCGCTGGAG
>Ga0114931_10009291_pt1 | contig 11801 bp, 7 predicted proteins | sample 2SBtaG_FD_89579 | JGI IMG/M metagenome (GOLD analysis project Ga0114931, IMG submission 89579) | Deep subsurface microbial communities from Kolumbo volcano to uncover new lineages of life (NeLLi) - 2SBTROV14_V59a metaG | ecosystem: Environmental > Aquatic > Marine > Volcanic | place: Kolumbo...
AACCCTTTCAGGGTACATCTGCTAGGCTCCCAACCCAGGGTAGCTCACTCCGTTCGCAACCCTGGGCTACGGTATAAAACCCCTTTGGGGTAAGGTTCTTGCGAACCCTCCCAATTTGGAACTATTGAAGGTTGTTTAGCATAACGTCAAACGCTTGTCGAAACACCGCTCTACTAGAGCCAGGAGGATAGCCAAGTCGCTTTTTTTGAACCGCCAAGTTCGCCAAGAGCGCCAAGGAGCAGTCGAGATGGGTCCAGAAACGGCCATATTCCCGATTTTCTTGCTTTTCATTTCCTTGGCGGCATTTGGGGCACTATTGACCCAGATTACGATTTTGCAATTGCTGGAAACACCAATGCAGGAAGCATTTCTAGCTGGTACAATCAATGGCGGTGCCGAGGGTGTCTGGCAGCTCGGCAGGGAGCCCTTCTATGCAATTCGAAAAAACAAGGTTCTTGAATATGCTTTCAAGATCAGTACTTAGCAGTGTTTCGGCAGGCTTGGTTCTTGTCGCCTTCGTGACGTCTTTGGGTAAGCTTCTCGTCGCAGACGAGCAGGTTTCTGACTCGAATTCTGTGAGTTATCACAAGCAGATTCTTCCGATCCTCCAAGCGAAGTGTCTTGGCTGCCATCAGCCGGCCAAAGCCAGCGGCGGTTATGTCATGACCTCGTTTGAAAAGCTGTTGAGCGGCGGCGACAGCGAGACACCCGCGGTGGTTGCGGGAAAGCCGGATGAAAGTTATCTGCTCGAGTTAATTACGCCAGTCGACGGCGAAGCAGAGATGCCCAAGGAAGCCGATCCGCTGGCCGAGACCGAGATTGAACTTTTTCGCAAGTGGATCGAGCAGGGAGCAAACGACGACACGCCATCCAATTCTCAAAAGCAATATAGTCTCGACAATCCGCCGAGCTATTCGGCGCCTCCAGTCATCACGTCGCTTGATTTTTCACCTGATGGCAAGCTGTTAGCCGTGGCAGGTTTTCATGAAGTGCTTTTGCATCATGCGGATGGTTCGGGCTTGGTGGCTCGTTTGATTGGCATGTCGGAACGAATCGAATCGGTCCACTTCTCACCCGACGGGTCTCGCTTGGCCGTTGCCGGGGGACAACCGGCGCGGATGGGGGAAGTTCAGATTTGGGACGTGGCAGAACGCAAGCTCACCCTGTCGCTCCCAATTACTTACGATACTGTTTATGGAGCCAACTGGTCGCCGGATGGCAAATTAATTTCTTTTGGCTGTAGCGACAATACCGTTCGCGCGATCGAAGCAAACACAGGGAAGCAAGTGTTGTTTCAGGGATCGCACAGCGATTGGGTGTTCGACACGGTTTTTTCGGTTCAGGGCGATCACATTGTCTCGGTTGGCCGCGACCGAACGGCAAAACTTACCGAACTGGCGACCCAGCGGTTTGTTGACAACATCACCACGATCACGCCGGGGATTTCCAAGGGCGGCATTGGTTCGGTTGCTCGACATCCCACGAGCGATGCCATTGTCGTAGGTGGTGGCGATGGGGTGCCGAAGATCTACCGGATGTACCGCGAGTCGAAGCGGGTAATCGGGGACGATGCCAATCTGATTAAGAAGCTTCCACAGCTCGGCGGGCCGGTGCTGGGCGTTGCGTTCAGTCCCGATGGGAAGCGAGTGGCCGTCTGCAGTAGCTTTGACGGAAACGGACAATTGGCGGTGTACTCGGTGCCCTTTGAGGTCAAGCTGCCCGGAGAGTTGAAGAAAATCTGCGAAAAAGTGGTTACGACCCGCTCGGCTGCTGAGAACAAGGCACTGGAGCAAGCCCGTACCAAGGGCGTTGAGCTTGTTTCTCAGGTCACGCTTAGCGAGGGCGGGTTTTACACGGTTGCGTTTAGTCCTGACGGAAAAACGATTGCCGTCGCTGGCGCTGATGGCACGGTGCGTTTATTCGATGCCAACTCGGGTTCGATTGTCAAAGACTTTGTCCCTGTCACGATTTCGCCGCCCGAGAAGATTGCCGAGCAGGCAGGGCAGGGCGAGCAAACAATTGCAGAGACCAAAACTGTTTCCCAAACAGACGAGCAACTCCCTGAAAACGTAAAGGTCGTTGGCATCGACGTGCAGCCGCAATCGATCACGTTGGACAAACGATTTGATACGGTTCAGCTTGTCGCGACTGCCAAGTTAGAATCGGGCGACAAGGTCGACGTGACTCGCATCGCAGACCGCAAACTTTCGGCCGACGTGGTCACGATTTCACCAGGCGGCCTGGTTCGCGCCAAGTTGAATGGTCAAGCACGGCTCAGTATCACGGTAGGCGAACACACCGCGGTTTTGCCTATCGATATTTCTGGCGTACGTAGTGATGCCCAGGTGAGCTACGTCCGCGATGTAGCTCCAGTCATTTCAGCGCTAGGATGCAACGCGGGAACCTGCCACGGCGCGAAAAAAGGCCAGAACGGTTTTAAGCTTTCGCTGCGCGGGTACGATGCTCAGTTTGATGTCAGGGCACTGACTGAGGATTTGGCGTCGCGGCGGATCAATGTTGCATCCCCGACCGATAGTCTGGCGCTACTGAAAGCCACCGGGGCTGTGCCCCACGTGGGAGGTCAAGTCGTTCGGCCTGATGAACCCAACTACGAAATCCTGCGTCGCTGGATTTCTGCAGGCGCCAAACTAGACGTGGGTACTCCTGAGGTTACCTCGATTGAAATTTCGCCTGAAAATCCCGTCGTACAACTTATCGGCGGCAAACAGCAAGTACGGGTGGTGGCAACTTATTCCGATGGTAGTCGCCGTGATGTGACTGCCGAAAGCTTTATTGTAAGCAGCAACACAGACGTTGCCGAAATTGAGTCGAAAAGCCTGATAGCAACTCTCCGGCGCGGAGAATCGGCGATCCTGGCTCGTTTCGAAGGTTCTTATGCCGCGACGACGGTTACGGTGATGGGCGATCGTACCGGCTTTGTTTGGGAGCAGCCAGAGGCCAACAACCCAATCGATGGGTTCGTCTCGACCAAGTGGAAGCGATTGAAGATCAAGGCCTCCGACTTATGTACCGATGCTGAGTTTATTCGTCGGGTCTATCTCGACCTGACCGGACTGCCACCAAGTTCGGAAGTCGTGCTCAGTTTCCTCAATGATTCGCGTCAATCGCAACTTAAACGCGACGAATTGATTGAGCAACTTGTGGGAAGCGATGAGTTTGTCGAGCATTGGGCCAACAAATAGGCCGATCTGTTGCAGGTGAACCGCAAGTACCTTGGCGTGGAAGGCTCCAAAGCATTTCGGAAGTGGATAAGAGAGCAAGTCGCGACTGATGTTCCCTACGATAAATTTGTCTATTCGCTTTTGACTGCAACGGGCTCAAATCACAAGAATCCGGCAGCCTCGTATTACAAGATTTTGCGTACTCCTGCGGAGACGATGGAGAATACGACGCAGTTGTTTATGGCAGTGCGTTTCAATTGCAATAAATGCCACGATCATCCGTTTGAACGTTGGACGCAGGATCAGTACTATGAAACCGCGGCCTTTTTTGCCCAATATGGACTGAAGGCAGATCCTGAAAGTAAGGGCAAGAAAATTCAAGGTACGGCAGTTGAGAGTGGCAAGCCGCTTTACGAGATTGTCTTCGACCGAGACGAAGGGGAGATTAAGCACGAGCGCACGGGGAAGATTACTTCACCCAAGTTCCCGTTCTTGGCAAGTCACACTGCCCCAGAGAACGCAAGTCGACGTGAGCGACTAGCACGCTGGATAACTTCAGCGGACAATCAGTTTTTTGCTCGCAGCTACGTCAACCGGATATGGGGCTATTTGCTTGGGGTGGGTTTGATTGACCCCCTCGACGACATCCGAGCCGGCAATCCGCCCAGCAATCCGGAATTGCTCGATTGGCTCACCGAGCATTTTGTCGAGAGCGGATTTGACGTCCAAGATTTGATACGTACCATCTGCAAATCGCGGACCTACCAACTCTCGTTGCAGACGAACCAGTGGAACGAGGATGACAAGCTCAACTATTCGCACGCTCTTGCAAGGCGGCTGCCTGCGGAGGTGCTGTTCGATTCGATCCACTATGTCGCGGGATCGGTTTCGAAAATTCCAGGCGTACCGCCCGGCACACGTGCCGAGGAGTTGCCCGACGCAGGGGTGAAAATTCCGAGTGGCTTTCTACAGAGCTTGGGGCGACCCTCTCGTGAGAGTGCCTGTGAATGCGAGCGATCGACAGGAATGCAGCTTGGTCCCGTCATGGCGTTGGTGAGCGGGCCGACGCTCAATGATGCAATCAGCGACCCAAATAATGATTTGGCTAAGTTGGCAGCTTCGGATAAGAATGATGCGGAACTTGTCAGCGAGCTTTTCCTGCGCATTCTCAGCCGTCCCGCGACCGCTAAAGAGGTCGAGGCCGGGGTAGAAGTACTGCAATCGATAACCGTGGATCACGAGTCTCTGCTGGCCGAGCTTGCATCTTACCGAGAGCAGCTCAAGCCGATAGTTGCCAAAGCAGAACAAGATCGCCAAACAGCAATCGAAAAAGCGACTGGCGAGTTAGGAGAGTATGAAGTCGAACTCGCGCCGCGCTTGGCCGAGATGGAAATAGAAAAAGAGAAGAAAACAGCGCAGCTTGAGGCAGATCTAGTTCAATACAGTACGACGTTGCCCAAGCAACTTGCCAAATGGGAACACGAAAAGGTAGCCGGTGAAACTGTGTGGGTTCCGTTAGATCCTCGGGAGTTCACTTCGTCGTTTGGGGCTACGTTAACCTTGCAGCCCGACCGTTCGTTGTTTGCATCAGATAAGAATGGCACAGGTACTTATCATGTAACTGCCAGGACCAACTTGGTTGGCATTACGGCGATAAGAATTGAGCTTTTGGCCGACGAGCGCCTACCGAACAAGGGTCCAGGACGTGCTCCCGATGGCAACTTTGTGCTCACGGAGTTAAAAATGAGCAGCGCACGTTTTGCCGATCCAGATTCGCAGACGCCGGTTATTCTCCAGAACGCGAAGTCGGACTTCGATCAAGGCGGTCTTGATGTGAAGGAGGCAATTGACGGCATGCTCAAGGACGATGGCGATGGCTGGGCGATCGCCCCTGAAACGGGAAGGGATCACGTTGCTACGTTTGAACTCAAAGAGCCACTTAGTAATCAGGAGGGAATAATTCTAAGCTTTGATTTCCATCAATTGCTCAAGAGCAAAGTGCATTCGATGGGGAGATTTCGCATCTCGGTGACGACTTCGCCAAGACCTGTCAAGTTGCGAGGAATTCCTGCCAACGTTTCAAATTTGTTGGCAATTGCTGCCAATAAACGCAATGAGATACAGAAACAGTATTTGCTTTCTTACTTCCGTACTATCGACGAAGGGTTTACGAGTCGTGTTGCGGCAATCGAGGCGAGCAAGAAGCCGTTGCCAATCGATGCCAAGTTGGCGCTTATGAAAGAGAATTTGGAATATTTGAAACAGCCTTTGCCAAAAGACTCGAAACTCGCTCAACTAGAACGAGCTGTCGAGCTTAGCACCAAGCACGTCGAAAACTGGCGTCTGACAGGTGCTCAGGACATCGCCTGGGCCTTGATCAATAGTCCCGCGTTTCTGTTCAACAGGTAAACTTAGACAGTCGACCTATAAGGAAAACTAATCATGCTGATCATTCCTGGCCAACCTGGTAAAGATTTGTGTGACCGTAGCCTAGGGGTAACAAGACGAGACATCCTCCGCATCGGAGGTTCAGGTGCTCTAGGTCTCAGCCTCGGGGGCTTGTTCAAGATGCAGGCTGCAGCGGGCAACACGGCAGTCTCAGGCGGCCCTGGCTGGGGTAAGGCAAAGAGCATCATTATGGTTTATCTGCAAGGCGGTCCCAGCCACCTTGATCTCTGGGACCCGAAGGAAAACGTTCCTGATAACGTCAGAAGCGCTTTTAAGCCGATCTCGACCAAGCTGCCCGGGGTTGCTTACACCGAACTCTTGCCCAAGCTCGCCCAGGTGAACGACAAATTCACCATGATCCGCTCGATGAGCTATACGCCCAACGGGCTTTTTAACCATACGGCGGCGATTTACCAGATGATGACCGGCTATACGACCGACAAGGTCAGCCCGTCGGGCCAACTCGAGCCGCCTAGTCCAAAAGACTTTCCTAACTTTGGCTCCAACATTGTCCGGCTCAAACCAGTCACCGAGCCGATGTTGCCCTTCGTCATGCTTCCCAGGCCCCTGCAGGAAAGCAACGTTGTTGGCAAGGGCGGTACTGCTGGGTTTCTGGGCCGTGCTTACGATCCCTACACGCTTTATCCCGACGGGGATGATATGGATATGAGCAAAATGGATAAGATCAAGATCGATGATCTTAACCTCCAACCCGACATTTTCGCCGAGCGGCTGCAGCGACGTGCTAAATTGCGAGAATTGATCGATCGCGGGATGCCAGAAGTCGAAAAGGCTGTGGCAGATTACAACCTGGATGAGTACTACGAACGAGCGTTGAATTTGGTTATCTCTGGCCGAGCCCGCGAAGCGTTTGACTTGAAGAGCGAATCGAAAGCTACCCGCGACAGCTATGGTCGGAACACGTTTGGCCAAAGCTGTCTCCTCGCCCGGCGGCTGATTGAAGCAGGCACTCGGGTGGTCGAGGTCATCTGGCCAAAAGTTGCGAACTCAGACAATCATTCGTGGGATGTTCATTCTGGATTGACCAAAAGAATGAAAACCCAATCTGCGCCCATGCTGGATGTGGGTCTCTCAGGTCTGATTTCGGATCTCGATCAGCGCGGCTTACTCGAGGAGACTCTCGTTGTGGCGGTCGGCGAATTCGGCCGCAGTCCTCAGCGGGGTGTTAGCACCTCGGGCAACGGGAACAGCGACGACGGGCGCGATCATTGGCCCTACTGTTATACCGGGATCATCGCTGGCGCCGGCACCAAGCGGGGTTATGTCCATGGAGAGAGCGATAAGACCGGCTCGGGCCCCTTGACCGATCCTGTCCATCCACGCGAACTTTTGGCTTCAATCTACCACTCGCTCGGCATCGCACCAGAGACACTGGTTTACAACCATTTGAATCAGCCTCGGGAACTGGTGAAGGCCTCGGCGTTGACGACCTTGTTTGCCTAGCTCGCTTTTCAACCGTGAATGCGAGTGAAGTGCTATCGCTAGTTCTCCGGTTTTGGAGAACTGAGTGGCAACCGACTTGACAATGCTCCTAAGTTGCAATGAAAACACCCTATTCCCGAAAGAAAACGATATAGATTGCAGCCAGAGCGACCGCGACCACCAGTCCTAGCATTATTTTTGTCACACGATCGAGCGAAGAGTCAGGTGCTGTTGCAGATTGAGCAGGTTGATCTTCTCCGGTATCTGTTGAATCCCTCGCTGGCTCAACTGCTGGTTGCAAAGTTGGTACTACTGAATTGGCTGGACTGAGCTGTGGTGAATCGGTTTCCTCTGGCTCGCTGGCAACCGGTTTGGTGTCAGCCAATGACGCATCGTGATACACTTGCTCGCGATGTGCCTTGGCCAAGTCGCCGATCGCCTGCTTAGTAGCCGAACCTGCTGAGTCAACCCAAGGACGCAGACGCGTCACAACCTCAGCGGCCGACGCCACGCGATCGGCCGGTCGCTTCTGCATCATGGCTGCGATCACGGCTTCAAGTTGAGGGTCGATACTTGGGACAAGACGCTGGGGCGCGATCGGGTTTTCATCGAGTTGGCGACGCAATTTGTCGGCAGTCTCGCCGCTCGGAAATGGCACCTTTCCGGTGACTGCATAGTACAAAGTGCAACCCAGCGAATAGATGTCGCTGATCGGACGTACCTCGCCTGGGGTAACGATAATCTCAGGAGCCAGATAATCGGCCGTGCCGACGATGTGTTTTGGTTTGGCAGTCAGACTGTCGTCCGCTTCGCTGGCAGTTTCGGAAGAAAAATACGCCAATCCCAAATCTGCAAGTTTTGTTTGACCCTCGGGAGTAATCAATAAGTTTCCAGGCTTTACATCGCGATGAATGAGCCCTTGGGAATGGGCGTAATCTAGGGCCTGGGCAGCTTGCGAAACGATGATGGCTGCTTGCTTTGCTGACAGGGGTCCGTGCTCGCGCACCAATCTACGCAGGTCTGAGCCGGGAACAAATTCAGTCACCAGGAAGTAAGTATCTCCATCAGTATCGGCATAGGTCAATCGGACGAGATGAGGATGATCGAGCAAAGCTTGGGCACGTATCTCACGTCGGAAGTTATTAATTGAGCTTGGGTTGCTCTGATTCTTGGGGAGAACTTTGATGGCTTCGATCCGTCCGAGCAGTTCATGCTCGCCCTTAAAGACCCAACCCATGCCACCTTGGCCTATCGCATCGAGAATACGATAAGCGCCCAGCGTAAATTTTGTACGACCTTGGCACAGCTGATCTGCTTGCCAACGGTTGAGATATCCCAGCTCAACAATTTTTTCTGCCAATTGCCGGTCTGACACTTCCTCTAAAGACAAGTCGGCAGCCGGCAAGTTTTCTGCCAAGACATGCCACGCCCTTTCGATTTGGTTTTCGGTGAGCAGACCGCTAGCCAACCCCGCCCGCTCGACTATGGATCGTTCTGTACGCACCAAACCGTTATTCCTAGAAAAACTATTCACGGCAGTTCCCATCAACTCCATCTTAAGTGTAGTACGCTACCGAGGTTTGCGCCAAGTTTTGACCTGCCAGAAGCAAGGGGAACTGTAAAGTCATAATAAACTGCCAACGACCCCAAGTTGGTAGCACTGAGAAACCCGTGTTTTCGTACTTTCTCTTTTTTCTTGACGACCTTGGCGCAATTGGTGGTTCAAAAAAATCGACTTTGCAGCAATCCTGCTGCCAGAAGCGACTAAAGTAGGTTGGCTACAAGGCGGTTTTTTCGCCAGCAGGCGGGCAAAGGAGCCTCAAATTGCATCGACTCCTTGCGAACCGGATGCTCTAGTTCAAGCTGCCGTGCATGCAGCGCCAAGCCAACGGGAAACTTCTCGCGACTCCCATATTTTATGTCGCCCAGGATAGGATGGCCAATTTTTGCCAATTGCACGCGGATCTGATGCTTGCGACCAGTTTCGAGTTCAACCTGTAAGAGCGAAAGATTTTGATAGCTGCTCGTGACGCAATAATTCAGCCGAGCCAATTGGGCATCAGGACAGTCTGCATGAGTGACGTGAACCCGCCGGTGTCGCTCATCTTTGCGAAGATAGTGTTCTAGCGTGCATTGCGTTTCATCGGGAATACCTTCCACGACAGCCCAATATTCCTTACGTACCCGACGTTCTCGAAATGCTTCGGAAAGTCGGGCCGCGGCTTTTGAGGTGCGAGCCATGATCACCACGCCAGTGACCGGCGCGTCGAGCCGGCTGACCACTCCCAAATAAACCTTGCCTAGTTTGTTGTGCTTTTCGCGAATATATTCTTTGGCAAGGCTCAGCAGACTAGGGCGATCGCTGGCAACGCCCATCGTCGGCAGCATGGCCTGCTTGTTGACGACCAGAAGGTGGTTGTCTTCGTAGATTAGATTGAGCTGATGGGAAGAATGAGCCATAAAAAATTGGGGGAGAAAAGGTGTCACCAAGGTTCCTCACCGAACGGGCGGCCGCGCTGAAAACTTTGGCGCAAGGCCACCATGCCAATAAACGGTTCCTGACCTTTTCCTATCCCAGCTTCCAATCACCACGATACTCGTAATGAAGCAAGTCATTCGCTTCTTTGCTATTCGTGATTTGCTCGTTTTCTGCGTCCCATTCCAGACGCAACCCGGTAGCCAGTGAAATGTTCGCCAGCAGACTGAAGGTCGTGGAACGGTGACCAATCTCCACATCGGCATGGGGCAATTCGCGGCTCCGAATGCAATCCAGGAAATTCCGCGCGTGCAGGGCCGTCATGTCGGCATTGCTCCCCTTGTCCTGATCTTTCATCGGCTCCATTCGCGGTTTCCGATCCTGAAACTGACCGCCACGCTCAGGAATGATGTCGTAGCTTTGGCCACTCACGTAGACCGTACCCTGGGTACCCCGCAGCTCAACCTCTCCCATACGCAAGGTGGGGTTCCCACTCGCCTCATACTGTCCAAAGATAAACAGCCGTCCCGAGGGTAATTGGAACACCGCTTCCATCGTATCGGGCACCGTCCGATCATCGTCGACGACAAACTGGCCGCCCATGGCACAAACCGAAGATGGTGCGAGGTCACCCGTCATCCAACGGCTCGCATCAAGGTAATGAACCCCCCAATTGCCCATTTGTGACGAATACTGTTTCCACCAGCGGAATTTGTAGGGCGCAATGTTATCCTGGTAGGGACGAGAAGGACGGGGTCCGAGCCACATATCCCAGTTGAGATCCTTTGGTGCGGTGCTGTGGGGCGATTTTCCCATGCCTTTGGGATACATATTGCTGATGCGGTAGGAGCGACCGACGGTCACATGTCCCACCGTACCCGCTGCCATCACCTTATGGAGGCGGTGATAGAGTGGTGAAGAACGACGGTGGGTGCCCACCTGCACAATGCGATTGTTGCGCCGTGCGGCCTCCACCATTTTCCGCCCTTCGTGGATGGTAATGGAAAGGGGTTTTTCGCAGTACACATCTTTGCCTGCGTTACAGGCATCAATGGTCATGATAGCGTGCCAGTGATCGGGCGTGGCGATGACTACCGCATCGATACCAGGATGGTCAATGATTTTTCGGAAATCCGCATAGGTCTCGACCTTCCCGCCGATGCGTTCCCTCTGCCTGGCGAGATAAGGTTCATAGATGTCACAGATCGCCACAATTTCCTTGTCATCGTGCTCCATGAAGGCGTTGATAAGTTGGCCACCCCGGTTTCCCACGCCAATGAAGCCCAGCCGAATTTTGTCATTTGCACTCTGCGCCCCGGCAGCCCGTGCTGCGGCCACGCTCAGGGCAGCGGCGACGGAGGATTTGGTGAAGTTTCTGCGGGTAATCTCATTTGGCATAAGAAGAAGCCCTCCTTGTTTCAATCGCTTACAATCAGAAGCAGTCCACACCGTCATTGCCCACGAACGGGGGACTGATAGTAATTTTGATTCTAAGTACCTGAAACATTGTGTACAAGGCGAGAACTGCTGATTCCAGAGTTGCAGACGTGCAAATACGGCCAGGGCCGCGGGCGGCCCTGGTTGGCGGTTGCCTACCAGGGTTGCAAAGCAACAGGAGTCGCCAGCGGAATGGCGAAAAACGCATTGCATAATTATTTGGTGATGCTGCGGATAAAAGCAGGCCTCTTGTGATGGTATCACCCCGGTAAACCTAACGCTCAACCGGGGCCACCCGCGAATCCCGTTTTTTCTCTGTTTCCTCAACATGGTAAACCTTGCTCGCCTTGCATCATCGAAACAAGTTAATATCTGAACGATGGCATTCGTAACGGAATACATGTAGAATGAATGGCAAAGAAATAAATCACTAACTGGAGAGAGATATGCGATTAATTTCGATAATGTTATTTACGGTCTGCCTGCTTTTTGTGGGGTTAAGACCAGTTGCAGCAGCTGATTTGAATCTAAAAAAGATTGCCGGGGCGAAGCCGCTGAACGTGGTGTATATTCTGTCTGATGACCATCGCTACGATGTCATGAGTTTCCTAAAGCACCCCTGGGTCGAGACGCCCGCGATGGATGCGATGGCACGTGAAGGTGTGTACTTTAAGAATGCGATTGTGACGACTTCGCTGTGCTCGCCCAGCCGGGCGTCTGTGTTGACCGGACAATACATGCATAACCATGGTGTTGTCGACAATAATGTTTTGACTCCGGAGGGAACGATTTTCTTTCCGCAATATCTCCAAAAA
>Ga0114931_10009292_pt1 | contig 11800 bp, 11 predicted proteins | sample 2SBtaG_FD_89579 | JGI IMG/M metagenome (GOLD analysis project Ga0114931, IMG submission 89579) | Deep subsurface microbial communities from Kolumbo volcano to uncover new lineages of life (NeLLi) - 2SBTROV14_V59a metaG | ecosystem: Environmental > Aquatic > Marine > Volcanic | place: Kolumbo...
CTTTCGCCAAAATTTCACGAGAAGGAGTTAGTGAGTCAAGAGTTAATGTGATATCCTGCTTCTCCATTTTTCCCAATGTTTCTGGACTTTTCAAAAGTTTAGTATTTTTCATTAGTTCAACATTCTCTGTTTTTTTCTCATGGAGATTATACACTCCTTTTGCAGGAGACAGAATAGAAGAGAAGACCAACAGCAGAAGAAGAAACTTGCGCACAGAATAGAGGAAGAGTTCCAGATTAATAAACGTATTAGAATCTAACCTAACCTTTCAAGGCTTCCTTCTGCTAAATATCTTTGAGCCATTTCGATATATTTCATTTTAAAGCCATTCATTTCTTCCTTCAGATCTGGGCGATCCTCAATATTCGAGATTACCCTTGCTGGGGATCCTATCCCTATCTCCCCTTTGTTTAATCTTTGCCCTTTTCTGAGAAGTGAATTTTCCGCTAAGATACTCCACTCCTCCATTAGTGCATAATCCGAAACTACTGCCATTATACCAACAACTGCATAATCTTCCACACTACAAGTATGGAGAATTGATCCATGCCCTAGAGTAACCATATCTCCAACAACTGTCTCTTCATCAGGTCGGGCATGTATTACTACATTCTCCTGAATGGAAGTACCTACACCAATTGCAACTTTACCATAGTCTCCCCTCAATACTGCTCCAGGACCAATATAGCATTTCTCACCAATCTTCACATCTCCTATAATTACTGCTGAATCTGCGACATATGTCTCTTCTGCAATATTTGGAATCAGATCTTCAAATCGCCATACTGCCATATTCTTCTACTAATAAGGCAGTTTAAAAACAAATTGAAGCTCAAATAATTTCGAAAAAAAAAAGGCTCCGTTTGGAGCCAAAAATATTAGATTATATGGATGTTACCTTAAAACTTTCTTTTCTTCTTAAGTGCAAGTGCAGTGATTACTGTTGCAAATGCGGAGAAGAAGATCAGGAAGCTATCACCAGCTTGGATGACTGAGGTAAAGGTGTTGGTTGATGTAGCAACACTTGTGGTTTGCTCAGTAGAGAGGTAAGTCGTCTCAAATGTACTTGTGATGACTGTACCATTAACATCTGTAATAGTAACTTCACTTGTCTGAACAATTGTGGAGATGGTTGGGATACCGACGACAGTATATCCAGCACCTTCAAGGAGGGTTGCTGCTGCTGAAGGATCGTAAGGAATCTTCCACTGATCATTATAGAAGTCAAGGAATTGCAGTTTAACTGGTGAATCTTGTGGTTCTCTCAGATTGTCGACAATTGCACCAAGCTCGTCTTTGTTGACTGCATGTGCAATTGCTCTTCTCACATCATACTGTGCAAGATCTGGGTTGAGGATATTGAACATCAGAAGATCTGCAGTTGAAGAGGTCACAAAGTTGTGAACTTCCCATCTGGAATCGCTCTCCTGTTTCTTGATCTCAGAACCACCGAAGAAATCAGGTGAGTTCAAGTCAATTTCACCACTCTTGAAGAGTGAGAGGTCGACTGTAAGATCTTCAACGATTGGTAGAATGATTTTATGAATTGTGAGATCATTTGTTGGGTTACTTCCATTGTAGTCGAAGTAATATGTACTCTCAATTCCAGGTGTGTTAAGGTTGAAGTCACCACCAGGTGCATCCTTCTCATTAGGGAACCAGAAGAAGGGATTAGCCTTCTTGTGGAGGAATTCTCCATCCTTGTTCATAGTTGGATCAGTGAAGTCAACGTAGTAGGCACCTGCTTGAACTGGGTTCTTCTCAAATGCATTCCATTCAACAGAATCAACTGGGCTAAGATTATCATTCTGGAAAAGTGCAGTGACATTTAGACCCACTGTTTCGTCAAGTGCATTGAAGACTGAGCCATTTTCAAGGTGGAGGTCTCCACCAAGGAGCCACTTGGGTACTGCTTGGTATGATCCAAAGAATTGATCATCAATAGTTGGCTTGTAGATGTAAAGATCTACTGTACCTGCTGCATTATCATATTGTACGTCATAGACAAATTGGTATGAGCTCTGTCCGTTAATAACCATGTTAGGAGATCTGTAGAGATCAAAAGTAAAGGCAAAATCCTCTGCTTGTACCTTGTGGGCTGTCTTGGTTGGACCACCAGTTGTGTTAACCCAATATACATCGTCTCTAATCTTGAATTGCATGTGACCATTCTCGATAACTTGAATATCTCCAGTATCTTCACAGGTTGCAATGTTATCACCAGAACATGAAGACTCATTAAGTACTGGTGCACCTGCCCATGGGCTAAGTTCGTATTGAATTGCTACATTGGGGTGTGCAACATATGACTTGTCAAACATGGTAAGGGTTGGGAAGAGATTTGCTTTTGCAGCAGACTGTGAGGTGGAAGCACCCTGCAGTGGATCAAAGTTTTGGTCAATTGATCCTATTGAGTATGCAACTTCATCAGCTCCGTTTGTTCTATCATTTGCAAGGTTAGGATGAGTGGCATAGTTCCACTTACCACCAGTGAAAGCACTACCGATAATACCTTCATCTGCATCATATCCATCGAAACCTGCCCAAATACCTACTATACCGGTTGGTGCAAGAAGTGGGTAATCGTACAGAAGTTGGGTCATAAACCATTCTTGGAATGTGTTCGTGAGTGCCTTTCTCTGGACCATGTTGAACTCTTGGTCAATTTGGTAGATGAGATCATCAACCATTGCTTGGTTCAGAGGATGTCCCTGAGCAGTAGAAGATTGGTTCAATGCTGCATCCCATGCAGGATCACAGAGTTGGTATGTTAGTACACCAAAGAAACCACCGTCACACGCGTAGAGATCTACAAATCCTGGGGCAAATGGTGAACCACCGGAGAAACCGACGATTGCAATGTCCCAAGTGGCACCTGTAAAGTGGAGAAGATCTCCAACAAACTGGTTAAATGGTTTTCCAATAACAGTAACGTCAATTCCGAATGGTGCAAGAACCTGCTTCAGGTATAATGCGAACGATTCACGCCTTCTGTTACCAGTATTGGTCTCGACAACTAGTTGAAAGTTTGTAACTATTTGTCCATTGGCTGGTGCAATGATAGCAACATTTCCGAATGATGAGAGCATAAATGCACCAATCAATACGAAGCTAAGCATCGCAACTTTTTTGTTCTTATTCATGTGAAAATTTCACCTATATTATCTTTAAACATATCCGGAGGACATGTTTCTGTCACTACAAGAGCAGTGACTCTATTGAGTTCACATCCGTGAGATTTTAAATCTGCGGATGTTTTGAGGTATTCCTCACATTTTTCGGAGAGCAATACTCATACCTCGTATCTGTTTGGACATTAATAAACTCAAAGAGGGAATTACATACCAGTGACTTTTGCCAAATACAGATGATTCAACTGAATTACGATATTCACCCTGTTTTTACAGTATTCTATACCACTGTCGAGGCGGAATTTATACTCTTTTCAAATCTTCTATATCCACACTTTCTGGATCTATTCTTCCTTTGATACTATCATCAATTAATATTTCATTCTCATCAAATGGGCAAAGGGCCGTACCTTGATGATGACCAAATACTCTATTACATTTCATACACTTAAGTTCAAAGGGCCAGTCATTCATTGGTGCACCAATTTTAGCAAATCGATCCCATATCTCCGTTACAGAGAATGGATTCCTTTTGTTAACTCGGTAGCTCTTTATCTCAGTGTGGGGCGCCCTAAGTATAATTCTTCCATTTGGATTTCCAGAATACGTTACTTCTTCCACACTTTCATAAGGTATGTCTGTTACTTCCCATCTCTCACCTTCTCTCGTAACATAAGTTATCACCTCTTCGTCCTCATCAAATTTAACCCAATATTCTATGAATTTCTTGAATCCATCATAATAATATCTGTAGATTGAATAAACGAAGACAATTGATAGAAGTGTGAAGAATAATATTCTCACCAAACTATTCATTCCCCAAAAAAATGAATAGAAAGAACCTATGAAAACTAAAAATGCATGGGAGTAGATAATTTGCTAATACTGTTGCCCTTTCTCCCCAATTTGCTTCTCTCAATGAACCTATCTCACCAAAGTAATAGGATTTTCTGAGAATATCCTTTACTCTTGAACTAGCTTTGAGTGAGTAGATATCAGGTTCTTTCCAACTCATAAATTAGTCTAATTTGAGGAATACAAATAGAATGTGATTTGTAGAAAGGTCGATTGCATTAAAATGTAAAAAAATAGGTATTGTTATGGAGATTATTCTTTCAATCTCGGATCAAGTGCATCTCTAAGTGCATCGCCCATGAGGTTGAAACCGAGAGTAAGAAGGAAGAGAGCAAGAGAGACAAAGGTTACTACCCACCAGACTTTTCCACTGAAGAAATCAGAATCTCGAATTGCACTTGCAAGATCATCACCCCAAACGAGTGTAGATTGTGATCCAAATCCAAGGAATGCAAGTGATGCTACAGACTGGATACTTCCTGCAACTCCCAATGTGAAAATGATAATCATTGTCGACATTGTATTGGGGATAATGTGTTTAACAATAATCCTGTAGTTGGACGCACCTAAGACATTTTCTGCTTGGATGTATTCGCTCTCTTTGAGCGCCAACACTTCTGCCCGCACATATCTTGCTGTTCCAGACCAGCTAATTAGAGAGAACACTGAGAAGACAACTATATAATATGCTCCTTCTATGTTTAGGGTTTTGAAAACTGGTGTAAATGTGGCTCCGATCATAATCAGAATTGGAAGACCAGGAAGAACCATAAGGACATCAGCAATTCTCATTGTGATATTGTCTACAACGCCACCCATGTAACCACTTGCTGCACCAATGAATCCTCCAAGTACAACTGAAATAATAGTTGCGATCAGACCGATAAGGATGGAGTAGAACGATCCAAAGAATATTCTTGAGAACATGTCTCTCCCTAGATGATCAGTTCCAAATAAATAGCCTGGGGAGCCATCTGCTTGTGTTAGAGATGGAGCTGCTTTGATATCTGCACTGTTGAAGCTACCATAATTTGGATTTCTGAGGTAGAATGGAGTCCACTCAACGAACCTATGAGATATTTCATTTGGAGGCCAGATTGTTGTAAATACTGCTGCCAATATGGCTATTACAGTGAAGATAACTACAATAAGCATACCAAGCACTCCAACCTTGGACCTTTTCATTCTTCTCCAGACAACTGCAAGCTGAGCACCATATCCAAAGTCGATTACTCTTTCATCTAGACTATCTCCAAATATTCGGAGTTTATCCATCAGTGTAGAGCTATTTTGAAATGACATGGACTCAATTGTGTAAGAGGTATCCATTGTATAAATCACTGCTTTATTGAGATTCCTATTTAGTGTTGCAAATACCGAGTCTGATTTCTTTACCACAATGTCAAGAACGCTCTCCCAAGGGATAAATTTCTTTGGAAAGAATGTCAGTTTAACTGGACTGCTTGCACTGTAGGCAAGTTTGAATGAAGTTATCGAAATACCTTCATTGCTGAGGGATATAGATTTCTGACCATATAGATTGTAAATCTTATTTATAACCCAAATAGCGATTGCTGCACCGAGAATTAGGAAAATTCCAGTTCTTAGAGTCTGAGTTGGATTCAAATATCCTCCATCAGAATCTGTAGGTTTGTATCTGTCTGGATTCCAAGCTTCGAATGTAGATGGATCATTACCGGCGTCTACATAAGCCCTGAATTCTGCTTCATATTGAGCCTTTGCTATCTCGATCTGGTGGTTGAAGTCTTGGTATTGAATGATACTAACTAAGAGATAAATTGTCCCGAATAAGATTACACCAATTGCGACTAATACTGCGATAATCGAGAATCCTGATATAACTTTTGAGGATAAAGATGAATTGTATTTTCCTTCTGTTGGAGTCACATGTTCACTTTCTTGTACTGTTGACATATTTCATTCCTCCTAAAATTTGATCCTGGGATCCACAATCCCATATGCTATATCTGCGATAATAAGCATAAATACGGAAAGTGTCCCGAAGAACATGTTCACTGCAAGGACAGTTGGCATATCAAATGCCTGAGCTGCTCTAATAAGAGATCTTCCAACTCCGGGGAAGTTGAAAACCTGCTCGATAATTGCAGAACCCGAGAGAATTCCTGGGAGAGAGAGTGCAATTACTGTCACAAATGGGAGAAGTGCATTTCTCAATGCATGACCATAGATTACTGTTCTCTCCGCCAGTCCTTTTGCTCTTGCAGTTCTGATATAATTCTGCCTGAGGACATTAAGCATCTGTGATCGCACAAGTCTAGTGGAGAAAGCTACTCCACCTATCAACATAGTTACCTCTGCTGCAATTATTGCAGGCCAATTCTCCCAAAGAGCCTTTCCACTCGCAGTATAGAAAATAGTTGAAATTCTTTGATTTGACCAGCTCGAAACTGATTGCTGAATTACGAGTCCAAGAACAAAGTTGGGCACAGAGAATCCGACAAGTGTCATAAATAGTGTAATCTGATCAAACACTGAGTTATGGTTTGTAGATGCAACAATCCCAAGTACAGTTGCAAAGACTAGTGACAAGATAAAGTTAATACCAAACAACCAAGCTGTGTTGCCAACGTATGGAACAAATTTATCAGTAACTGGGACTCCTTTAGATGTCCAGCTTTCACCAAAATCTAATCGAGTGAACATTGGGTATGCCCAATTCCAGTACCGCACAAGAATTGGTTTATCCAGCCCCCAAGACGCCGCGATTCTATCACGATTCTTCTGGAGACCTGGATCCAAACCTGCTACGGAATTAACTGGGTCAATGGGCGTTAGAGCAAACATGAAGAAGATCAATACTGATATCCCAATAGTGAAGGGAATCAATGAAAGAATTCTTCTTATGAAATACATTCCTAATGACATAGTTTAACCTCTTCTATCCGAATAATTCGGAAATTAAGATAGAATCAGTTTGGGTATTTTTAAATACAGTCATTTGGTTCAAAACTCATCATAATGTCCAAATAAATGTCAATTATTTATTTTTCTATACTAATTATTGATTGATAATACCCTTGCTGATTAACCTTTTTTCCTCCTCTGATTGCCTCAGAGTTGAACTAAAAACTACCCAGCCAAATATTCCGAGAAGAAGAGATCCAACAAGCGTCCATGGCCAATATGTCTTGTACTCAGGATGTAATATTGAAGTACTTGTTGCATAAAGGAGTGTCATACCCATTAGCACAACTGAGAAGATTAACGCACCTAGTCCAGCAAAGACTTTGAGAAAAAGCACTATTGCCATCCTCGTAATTTCAGATTCTTGGGATCGATTCATCTTTTTGAGATATTTCTCTCTCTGTTTCAGGATTTTTTTAGCTGGATCTTTATCCACCATATTACTCACCCATTAGTAAATTGTAGCTATTGATCCATCTCTTTTCATCTGGATGATTGTTAAATATCATCAGGTGAATAAATCGAAATTTGTCTGAATTTGGAATTTTCTTCTCTTCCAAGTTCTCTTTACCAATATTTTTCACTAAACCACTCAGTTTGAGATACTTTGATTGGAATTCCTCTGCATAACCAAGCTCTTCTAATGAAGAGAAGAGTGTAATTTCCGCAAGAAGACATTCAATCTTCCAAGATCCAGATGAGGAACTGCTTAGTGTTTCGTAATTCTTCTCAAAAAGAAATTTGAGGATATCCTCTGTTGTTTTCAGTTCTAAATCAAACACCTGATTTAGACTATCTTTGACATTAGATAAGTGCTGCTCGATGTCGATCATAAGGTTTCCAAATGTTACTTGGATAGCTATAGCAATGAGTCTGTAGATTTTATTAGAATAATCAGAGTGGTCAAATACGCTCGCAGAGCGTTTCCATAAATCAAAAATGTGACTCATCTGCAATTCTGTTGAACCATAGTCCATGGCGTAATTTGCAGTATTGACAATATCCAATTCAATATCCAAGGGTACATCCTCCTCCGCTGCTTTAGCTTGATACAGTAGATTAATTCCCTTATGCAATGTTTCTCCTATCGATTGTGCATTCTCTGAATTCCAAAGCTCTTCAAGTTTCGCTACGTAGCTCATAATCTTTTCCTCCTCCAATAACTTGCAGCTCCCAAGGAAAGTAACATTGCTGGAAGAAGTAATGGCGCTGGTGAAAAAGAGGAATCCAAGACAGTGTAATTATTTGCTTCAAATATCTCTTTAGACTTTGTGAAGTTGTATGTATATCCCCATGAATCATTATAGTACTCAGAATAGTATGAATTGATATTTGAATTCAACAGATTCTGATCAAGCTTATTTACTTCGTGTATGCGATCTCGATTGATGGCATAATAGAGAGCTTTTCTGATATCGACATTCTGCAAGAAGGGGTTGTATAAATTGAAGACAAGCATAACTCCACTCCCCGGAATAGTGAATTGCCGAAGTGAGATTTCATCTAAACTTGCAAATCCTGAGAAGTCCTTCACATTATAGAAAGAGACCAAATCCCCAATTCCCTCAGAGACTTGTATGAACATTGTCGAAGGTTGCTCTGTGAGTAAGAACCTTCGCTCAGTTATGGGTAAACTCTCTGCTTTCTCAAACTGTGAAGTAGAGCTAGAATCATTATAAGTAAAGTAGTATGATTCTTCCCTGTCTGGCGTTGCTAGATTGAAATTCTCAGTGTCAGCCTCATTTGGAAAGTGAAATTTAGGATCTTCCTTTAGGATATAGTCCTTCTCAATCTTTTCGGCAAAGTAATACGGTCCACTTGTGATTGGGAAGAGGGCAAAGTCTCTCCATTCTTGGCTGGAAATTGGATCAAATGTTCCTGAGTATAATTCTCCCAAGGTTCCACCATCTGTACGTGTTAGTGTACCATTGAGGGTGTGTTCTGGTACAATCATTTGTGAAGCAATTGAGTAATAGTCAACTGGGCTTGGATTCTTAAATTTCAGTTTTATATGAAAATCATCCACTACTTCATAGCTAAAATCATTATCCCAGAGTAAGTCTCCTGATAGATTAGACCAGTCTTTGGAAAGGAGGTCAAGAGTGAATTGAATATCCTTCGACGTTACTTTTTCATTATATGATCCATTCCTCTCTCTCCAATATACATTATCATAGAGGTAGAGGTCCCAAATGGATTCTCCAGAATCTATGGTGTTTGAATACTGCTTTACAAGATTCGGGTGGATATTCTCATCCTTGTCTGTCAAGAATAGTGTTGGAAACATGTTCTTCCTCAAATTTCGAATCTCAATATTGCTGGAAAGTAGAGGATTCAGACCACCTACATCATTTGAAATGAAGGTCTGAAAGACATTGGATCCTACTCCTTTCTCCACTCTCTTACTTGGATTCGAATCCCAATGAGCTCCCCTGAATATCGATCCCAGTACTCCTTCGAGATTCTCAAATCCGACAAAATCGTTCCTTAATGCATAGACCTGCGTTTGTTCAAAAAGTGGGAGTTCAATAAGCCAATCTTGCATCATTCGTTTCTGAAATGTATTCATAAGCTCTTTTCTTTTAGTGATATTGAATTCCGAGTGGATGCTGGTAACAAGTTGCTGGAGCTCATCATAGTCAACCCCCGAACTCCTAAGGATTTTTGGGTTGTCGAAATTGTACACTCTATTTCCAAATCTTGATTCATTAGAATAACGGTCCAAAATTTGGGGAAAGAGTTTATTTTCATTCGTTGTTTGAAGGGCAATGATATCCCACTGTTTAGTATTCCCTTTTGCCACAATATTCTCCAAAACGACTGCTTCAGGAAGTTGCAAGTCTTTTACATCGATGAATAATTTGTACCAATCTTGTTGTATTCCTGTATAGATATTTCTTGTAGGTGTCAAGATTCGGAAACAAAAAGGTCAGTGATGTAGTGTAGCTCAATTGTGCAGGCGTTCGAACCATTCCAGTTGTCATTGCAGAAATTAGGATGAGCGTCAGTATCATCTTGGAGCTATTTTTCATAGTAAATAGTGATTCACTCGGACATTTTAAAACCTGATGAAGGAGTATAAGAGGTGTATTTTACCCCCCTAATGAAGTATTATGAAAGGTGAATATTAAGACCCACTATGAATTATAGGGTAGAATGACGTCAACCAAATCGACTTGAGAGATGAGCATTCTTCGACAACAGATCTTCTTGACACCAAGCTCGTCAAGGACCTTTCCAGGGTCTTCACCTTTTGCAGTTCTCTCCTTAAATGGTTCGTAATGGTGAGCGACAACTGTTCCGCAACTAAAACATCTAATTGGGATGAGCATTAAGGGTAAGTATGCTCTAGCATTTATAAATCACATGTTGCGAAACTCAAGGAGAAGTATCTAACTAAAGTATTTAAAATACAAGGTCTGATCTGATTATAAGTTTAGACCGAGGAATCGATTATGAGTATAGACAGTGACTTCTTCGAGGGTCAAATTGATGAGGATAAGCTACTTGTAGCACTCGATGATTATTTGACTTCTGGAGTTCATATTGGCACGACTGTTGCTACACAGCAAATGAAACCATTCATCTATAGGGTCAGGAATGACGGACTCTATGTTATGGATATCAGGAAAACAGATGAGCGAATCAGACTTGCCTCAAAAATGTTAGCCAGTTACAATCCCGAAGATGTAGTTGTCGTCTCCACACGGCAGTACGGAACTGTACCTGCCTCAAAATTGGGAAGACTTTGTAACTTCAAGGTTATTCCTGAGAGATTTGTTCCTGGGACATTTACTAATCCAGAGAGCAAGCACTTTACTGAGCCAAAGGTTGTCTTCTTGAATGATCCTAGGTGGGACTAACAAGCACTCAATGAAGCCAAAGAGATGAACATCGTTGTTGTTGCACTTTGTGACAGTGACAATCTCGTCTCAGATGTAGATCTGGTAATACCTGTGAACAACAAAGGTCGTCGATCTCTTGCACGAGTTTACCTTCTAATTACCCAGCAAATCCTTAGGGAAAGAGGTGAAATTGGTGAGAATGATGTTATTGAGCAGACAATAGATGATTTTGCTTTCAAGATTATCAAGAGCTAAATATCCTCATCTATAACGCACTAATTGTTTAACAATAAATAAAAAATGTGGAAATAAAGGACACTTGTGGAAAGTATCTCAACCGCATCAGCTCCTGGTAAAGTCATCCTTTCTGGTGAGCACAGTGTTGTATATGGTTATCCTGCCATAGCCGCATCTGTAGGTGCTAGAGTCACTGTAGAAGCAGAATTAACTCATACAAAAGAAGTTCTTATCATCTCAGAGGGGAATTTTGATCCAATCCGATACACAAAGGCAGATCTCAAAGCGATAAGAGATGGAAAAAGCTACTCGCAACTCGATGGAATAGCCTCACTAGTTGGAAGAGTCATCGAAAAGCGAAAGGCTATGGACTTCACAGGAATGAATCTTACGGTAACGAGTGAAATCCCTATGGGTGCAGGATTAGGTAGCTCAGCTTCCGTCTGTGTTGCCACTGTCTCTGCTCTCGGAAAACTTTTTGATCTTGAATTGTCAACAGATAAAATATCTAAAATTGCCTTCGAGGGTGAAAAGATCATTCATGGCACTCCATCAGGTATTGACAATTCCACATCAGCTTTCGGAGGATTGATCAAGTATCAAGGAGGTAAATTTGAGCACTACCTACTCAAAGATGAACTACCCTTGGTGATTGCAAATTCCAAGGTTCCGAGAAGTACCAAGACTCTTGTGAGTAATGTGAGAAAATTGTATGTGAAGTATCCAAATGTCATGGCCAATGTTTTCAAGAGTATGGGCACTCTCTCTTTGAGAATGTTAGATGCA
>Ga0114931_10009293_pt1 | contig 11799 bp, 5 predicted proteins | sample 2SBtaG_FD_89579 | JGI IMG/M metagenome (GOLD analysis project Ga0114931, IMG submission 89579) | Deep subsurface microbial communities from Kolumbo volcano to uncover new lineages of life (NeLLi) - 2SBTROV14_V59a metaG | ecosystem: Environmental > Aquatic > Marine > Volcanic | place: Kolumbo...
AGATAACCAAGATCACGAAAACCATCGATGAGATTTCATTTCAAACCCATCTGCTTTCGTTAAATGCCTCCGTAGAGGAGGCGAGGGCGAGAGATGCAGGGTTAGGATTTTCGGTAGTGGCTGATGAAGTGCGCTCGCTTTCTCGCAAGGTGTCAGATGCGGCCAGAATGACTACCGAAATACTTGAAAGAAACAGACAGGAAGTTATTAACAGTAGGAAGTTTACAGCCACTGCTGCAGAATTGTTCGAATTACTGAACAAATCCATAACCCAAACAGACAGTCTGGCTGATGATGTCTCAGCCGCATCTCGTGAACAATACCAGTACATCGCCCGCACCGTCGGATTGCTGGATAATATTTCCGAAAGAATCCGGCGAAATGCAGATGAATCGCGCCAGTCAGAAGCTGATTCAAAAGATCTCAGTGAGAAGTCGACAGCACTTCAGGATGTTGCCAGAGGGTTCTCAAGGCTGATCAAAGGTAAATAGGTAATTATTAATTCTAAATTTTGAATTCTTAATTGTTTTACAGTTCTTCTCCATGTTGGCTTAAGTCGAGTCCCATCAGTTCATCTTCCGCACTCACGCGGAGCGGTGTAATGAAATCGGTCACTTTCAGCAGAATATAGGTTCCGGCAATTACAAATACGGAAACACCAACCAGTGCTATAATGTGAACGAAGAAGAGATGTGTTTCACCGAAGATCAACCCGTTACCCGTTGTGTTGGCGGAGTTTATGGCCTGGTGTGCGAATACACCGGTTAATAACATCCCCATGATACCGCCGACCCCGTGGCATGGAAAAACGTCGAGCGTGTCATCAATAGAAGTACGGGTACGCAGCTCTACCATCAGGTTACTCACAACGGCACTTACAATTCCGATTGTCAGAGAAGCAGGGATTGATACAAATCCGGCTGCCGGTGTAATTGCGACGAGTCCGACAACTGCACCGATACATGCCCCCATCGCAGATGGTTTACGTCCGCGGATGGCATCGAAAATAATCCAGGTGAATCCGGCGGCAGCGGGTGCACAGGTCGTTGTCGCGAGCGCTGTAGCAGCCAATGCATCTGCCTTGAAGGCCGAACCGGCATTGAATCCAAACCAGCCAAACCAGAGAAGTCCGGTACCTAAAATAACATAACTGATCCGCGCCGGTTTGTGATTGGGTTCATGACGTTTCTTCAGATACCATGCACAGACAAGAGCGGCCCATCCGGCACTCATATGTACAACGGTACCTCCAGCGAAGTCGAGAACACCAAGTTGGGCTAATATTCCATCCGGATGCCAGGTAGCATGCGCCAGCGGGCAATAGATAAAGAGTGAGAAAAGCGAGATAAACAAGAGGTAGCTGGTGAAGCGGATCCGCTCGGCAAACGCACCGGTAATCAGAGCTGGCGTGATTATAGCGAATTTCAATTGGAACATGGCGAATAGCAGGAGGGGAATAGTTGGAGCGGCCGGCCAGTGTGGACCATTTAAGACGCCCTTCAGCATGAAGAATGTGGCGGGATTACCAATAATGCCCCCTACATTTTTACCAAAGGCGAGACTAAAACCGACGACTACCCACAAAATCGTTATCAGGCACATACTGATTACACTTTGCAGCATGGTGGAGATAACGTTTTTCTTTTTAACCATTCCTCCGTAAAACAGGGCCAGGCCTGGAGTCATAATCAGCACGAGTGCAGTCGATACGAGCATCCATGCAGTATCACCGGAATCTACCTGATCAGGATGTGCACTGATATGGGGAAACCCGGGAAATACCAGACTCAACAGAACGACAACTATCAGCAATACGAAAGGAAGGATGGCAAGCTTCCTTGTCATTGACATGGTATTAAATAATTTAAGTGTTCGAGGTAAACTGGTCGTTATTTTATAGTAGATTATTTATAAAAACAAATGTGTTTGACTAATTAATATTTGTGAAAGGGTGATTTTGTGTAAAAATATTAATGATTAGTTGGTCAAAATAAACCATAATTAATCAGAAAAGGGCTTTCATTCGGGTGGATTTATTTTTTATAAAAAAATGAACTATGACATAAAATAATTTAATAACCTTGGGTAGTGTATGTCTGTTTGTCTTAACTTTTTGAAGTTGGATTAAATAATTTAGGATGCGAAGAAGAGTCGTAATTAATCAGACTAAATTATTAAGCGTTAGCCGATGAGCGGCAGTTTGAACTCAAGACAAGACTGAACGCACGAAGATTTTTCAAAAGAGAATACTAACCTCAGTATTGAGCAATAGAAAAACATACAGAGGGAGAACACAAAAAATTCGACCAGGCCAAACATAAAATTTTGTACATTCTTCAGGAAATTCATTAACAATAAGCGGATGGAAGTTCTTTATGTCAGAATAGGAGTTTCCTGATCAATAGTTCATTGGCATCAGGTGTGGTGTCGCTTGTTTTATTATTAATTCATGAATAGTCTTCCGGTTCCATGCGAGGAATGGTTATAAGTCTGGATAAATGGAAATGTTTCAAAAATGGCCCGTGGAAACCTTACAACATGGATAATGATCGAAGTGGATTGCGCAATCTGTCTTGACAATATCCGAACCTCGCGAAGAAGTTGTCGAGCATATGGGATAACTGGGCGTACGCACATAATGTTTATCCAACACCATAGAAGAACGTAACGCCTTCATTGCGTTCGAACTACACTATTAGTAATGTAAATAACCATTATAAACCCAATATTGATGATTAGAGTTGGTCGCAGATTTTGCCGGAATAGAGTCTGATGATCTTCCGGACAAATAAATAAGTGGAGAATACATATAAAACGAATTGAATTACTCAAGATTTATCAGCTATGAAAAAGACACGAATTTTCAATAATAAATTGCTAATCCTTTTATTGGGGGTAGCATTGGGATTCCCAATGATGACCAACGCGCAGTCGTCATCCTGGCACATCGCTAAGACACGATTGACGACTCCGTGGACAAACAAGGTCAATCCCGATAATGTTTTGCCTGAATACCCACGTCCACAGATGGTGCGCGAGGACTGGAAAAATATCAATGGATTGTGGGATTATGCGATATCCGCGGCTACAGATGATAAACCTTCAGGTTGGGACGGCAAGATCCTGGTTCCTTATCCGATCGAATCAGCGCTCTCGGGAGTGGAAAAAGCCGTCACTCCGGATCAAAAAATATGGTACCGGACACGTTTCGCAGTACCTGGTAAATGGAACGGGAAACGAGTTCTGCTTCACTTTGGGGCGGTCGACTGGGATGCCGTAGTTTGGGTTAACGGCACAAAAGTGGGAGAACACCGCGGTGGATATGATGCGTTTACCATTGATATTACCGATGCCTTGGAAAAGAGTGGAGATCAGCAAATGACCGTTTCGGTATGGGATCCGACAGATTCCGGATTTCAGCCTCATGGTAAGCAATCGTTGAGTCCCCACAGCATATGGTATACCGCAACGAGCGGCATATGGCAAACGGTATGGCTCGAACCTGTTGCTGAGACTCACATCAGCAAGCTGAAGATGACCCCTGATATTCACACCAAGACGTTAACCTTGAATGTGGCCTCCAATGATGAGATGCAAGGTTATACGGTTAAAGCAGTTGCCCTCAGCGATGGAAAACAGGTGAGCGAAGTAAGTGGTGCTCCGGGCAAGGATCTCAATCTAACGTTGAAGGATATGCAATTGTGGTCGCCGGACCACCCTTTTCTCTATGATCTGAATGTCACGTTGTTGAAAAACGGTAGGAAAGTGGATGAGGTGAAGAGTTATTTCGGAATGAGGGAAATCAAACTGGGTACAGCCAGTGATGGCTATGTCCGGCTGTTTCTTAATGGCAAACCGTTATTCCAGTATGGCCCCTTGGACCAGGGATTTTGGCCTGATGGCATCTACACAGCACCAACCGATGATGCACTCAAATACGACATCCAGGTAACCAAGGAGCTGGGTTTCAACATGATTCGGAAACACGTGAAGGTAGAACCCCAACGTTGGTATTATTACTGCGACAAGCTTGGAATGCTCGTCTGGCAGGACATGCCGAGCGGTGACAAGCATATTGGTGGGAATGATCCGGATATACAGAGAGTCGCCCAATCAGCCTACGATTTTAAAGTGGAGTTGAAGAAATTGATCAATGGCCATTACAACCATCCGTCCATCGTAACCTGGATCCCATTCAATGAAGGTTGGGGACAATTCCAAACCAAGGAGATCGCCGACTTCATTAAGGAGTTAGATCCGACGAGGTTGGTGGACGATCCAACCGGATGGGCTGACCGCGGTGTGGGTGACGTACATGATATTCACAGCTATCCCGGACCGGACATGCCCAAAGTGGAAAAAGACCGGGCCGCCGTTTTGGGTGAATTTGGTGGTCAGGCACTGGTTCTGAAAGATCATCTGTGGCTTGATGACTTCTCGAAAGCTCCCCGCCATTATAAGACGTCATTCTCTGAGACTAAGCTGCACGACAGGTATAACAGCATGATGCAGTCGCTGGACTCTTTAAAACATGCGGGCCTGGCTGCTGCAGTTTATACGCAGACGACGGATGTGGAGATCGAGGTCAATGGATTCATGACCTACGATCGCAAGGTCATTAAGTTTGATAAAGATAAGATGAGAAAATTGAATCAATCTGTGATCCACGATTGATAGTAAATAAGGTAAAGTTGACCATAACGGAAAACACAAAGAAAGAAGCGATATTTCTGAGTGGGTCAAATGACATATAAGACATTTTATAAAATCGTCTGATGGCCACCCAATTGATGATTAGTTAAGCGGATAAAAAAGTATTAAAAGGCGATATACATATTCCATAGTCGTAGTCATACTCTTGCTGGATGTTGGTTTCTTTGTTTTCTGTTGTAACAGGATGGAGGACGGGAAATCAACGTCCCAGGCGGTAGGGATCGAGAAGGTTCATAATACTTTTATTGGATCTCAAAAATGTGAATCCTGCCATGCATCAGAGTTCAACGATTGGATGAAATCGGATCATTATCATGCAATGGCGGTCGCCATCGATAGTACCGTAGAGGCTGATTTTAACAATACGGTATTCCACAGCAATGGATTCACATATCATTTCTATAGAAGGAATGGTGAATACATGGTCCGTACCGCCGGTCATGATGGGAAAGAGCATGATTATAAGATTGCCTATACATTTGGATGGAAACCGTTGCAGCAATACCTGGTACGTTTCCCAAAAGGGAAGTATCAGGCGTTGACAGTTGCGTGGGACACGAATAAAAAACGTTGGTTTTCGCTGTATCCGAATCAAAAGTTAAAGCCGGACGATTGGCTAAGCTGGAAGCACGGAGCGATGAACTGGAATACGATGTGTGCGGATTGTCATTCAACAAACCTGAAACAAAATTATATCGCCTCCTCTGATTCCTTTCACACGACTTGGTCGGAGATCAATGTAAGCTGTGAAGCTTGTCATGGTCCTGGCCAAAAACATGTGGTGTATATTGAATCCTTACACGGTCAGAAACCGGATATGGCTGAATTGCAAAAAGGCTTGCAGATGAATCCGGGTATAGCTTCCCATAAACTTGTAGACGATTGCGCCCGTTGCCACTCCCTTCGTGAACAACTGACAAATGTTAACCAGCACGATGGTCATTTCATGGATTCATATAATCCCAAGCTGCCGCATCCTGACAGCTATTTTGCGGATGGACAGATAAAAGGAGAGGATTACGTATACGGTTCATTCCTTCAAAGCAAGATGTATCATTTTGGGATAGCCTGTACCAATTGCCACGATCCGCATACGATGCATGTGAAAGCAATCGGCAATAATCTGTGCATCAGCTGCCACGATGAGAAAGTGTATGACACACAAGAGCATCATCATCATAAGATGAATACAGATGCTGCGCTTTGTGTCAATTGCCACATGCCGGGCAAATACTATATGCAGGTCGACTTCCGCCGGGATCACAGTTTCCGGATTCCCCGTCCGGACCTGACGGAAAAATATGGAACACCAAACGCTTGCAATGATTGTCACAAAGATAAAAGTGCCAAGTGGGCGGATAAAGAGATAAAAAGCTGGAATGCAACTCCAAAGGATCACTTCTTTGCATTCACACAAATCCTGGCAAAAGCCGGTAACAAGGGACAGAATGCGGAGCCGGAGTTGATGAATTTGGTCAGGGATCATTCCCAGCCGGCCATCGCACGTGCCACAGCAATATGGTACCTGGGACAATTCCTGGATGGTAACAATGTATCTGTTATTCAAAACGAATTACACTCGCCCTATCCAATGATTCGTGTGAGTGCTGTGAACGCTTTATCAAATCTGCCGGCTTCGATGAAGATGCAGGAGTTACAGTCGATGGTTCAGGACTCGATCCGGGCTGTTCGGGTGGCTGCGGCAAAAGCCCTTGCTGATGTATCTGTCTTGAATATATCAACAGATAACCGAGATGCCTTCAAAAGGGCACAAGAGGATCTCCAAAAAAGCTTTTATGCTTCGCAATATTTTCCTGTCGGTCAATTAAACCAGGGTGAATACTATGAGAAGAAGAAGGATTGGAACAAAGCGATTACAGCTTATCAAAAGGCACTTGAAAAGGATCACTATTTTAATCAGGCACGAATTAACCTTGCGTATTTATATGATCAGCTGGGAGAAGACGGGAAAGCTGAACCACTGTTGAAAACAGTTATAGAGCAAGAGCCGGATTTTGGTCCTGCTTATTTCTCAATGGCTTTATTGATCTCACAAAAAGGGGATCTCAAAATGGCGCTACCGTATTTTAGGAAGGCTTCTGACAAAATGCCTGACAACGCCAGGGTAGTCTATAATGAAGCTATTGTCTATCAAAAGTTGAAGCGATATAAAGAATCCGAAAAGGCCTACTTGCGTGCGATAAAAATCGATCCGAATAATGTGGATTACCAGTATGGGATATGCACGTTGTATATGCAGCAGAAACTTTATAAACAGGCTCTTCCACATGTACAGCAAATGGTGAATCAACAACCAAACAATTTGCAGTTTGTCAGGCTTCTACAAACCGTGAAAAGTGAAATCAAGTAACTTGCAAATGCTTTAGATATAGATCAAAGATCATCGTTATTCGAACTTTAAACCCGAAAGAATCCCATGAAAATAAGTGTATTTGTTGTATTGCTGGCCGGACTTCTTGCAGCCTGCAATCGTCCGGAACCCTCAAAAAACAACTCACAGAACGGGAACGATCACCCCGGACTGGACCTGAACCGTGCCGCCTTCCAGAAGACGATTGACGGGAAGAAAACCGACCTGTACACCCTGCGCAACACCAACGGGGTCGAGGTAGCCATCACTAACTACGGGGGACGCATCGTCGGACTGTGGACCCCGGACAAAGACGGTCACTTCGCCGACATCGTGCTGGGGCACGACAGCCTGGGTGGCTACCTGAACGGAAATAACAACTACTTTGGGGCTCTGATCGGCCGCTACGCCAACCGGATTGCAAAGGGTAAATTCACCCTTGACGGTAAGCAGTACAGCCTGCCGGTCAACAACGGGGCGAACAGCCTGCACGGGGGGACCAAAGGCTTTGACTCGCGGGTCTGGGATGCGAAGCAACTCGACGGGCAGAACCTGCAGCTCACCTACGATGCAAAAGACGGGGAGGAAGGCTATCCGGGAAACCTGGTGATCCAGGTGCTCTACACGCTGAGCCCGGACAACTCCCTGCGCATCGAATACCACGCGGTCACCGACAAGGCAACAGTGGTCAACTTCACCAACCACAGCTACTTCAACCTGGCGGGGGCCGGATCGGGCAAGATTACAGGGCAGGTGCTGCAGATCAACGCCGACCACTACACCCCGATTGACTCTACGATGATCCCGACCGGACAGATCGCCCCGGTGAAAGGGACTCCGTTTGACTTCACCGAACCGACGCCGATCGGTGAGCACATCAATGCGGACAACCAGCAGATACGTTATGCCAAGGGTTTTGATGACAACTGGGTGCTGAACAAGCCGGAGCCGGGGGCGCTGAGCCTGGCGGTCACGGTGTACGACCCGGACAACGGCCGGGAGATCACGACGTACACGACCGAGCCGGGAATCCAGTTTTACACGGGCAACTTCCTGGACGGAAGCACGGTGGGCAAGGGAGGCAAACCCTACAACTACCGGACGGCCTTCACCCTGGAAACCCAGCACTACCCGGACTCGCCGAATCAGCCGAATTTCCCGAGTACGGTGTTAGGGCCGGGCCATATTTTTCATTCGATCACGATTTTCCATTTCGGAGTCAGGAAGCAGTAAGCTGATTCCGTACTGATCTTTAGTCCTCAGCTAAAGAACCGGCCGGGTCAGGCAGAGGGAAGTTGTCAGCCCCATGCCCTGCCCCGGTTCCTTTTTGGGAGTCAAAACAAATGATTGGACAGTCTCAACTGGTTAGCATAAAGTCTATTTCACACTCAGACCAATAGCCTTTTGTATCCTGTTAAGCAGCGCATGCAGGATTGGATGATTGGCAATAATAGTATCTGAAAAGGGCTCAATGATGATCTCGCCAACCCCCTGAAGATCAGCCTGGCGAAATCGATCATAAAGTTCTTTTGCTAACAAATCATAGTCATTATGATAATGCAAAAGATGTTTGTTCGAGGTCTTTATTTCTTTGTCGTGCAATAAATAAACAGCACTTTCTTTAGAAAAATTATCGTCATCGTTTAGCCACCGAACCACAGCATTGGGGGAATAGTGAGTGTACTTCATCCCGGGACTCCTGGGAGTTCCGGCCTCCGGTTTCTGCTGATAAATTGAAACGTGAGATTTTATCACGCTCTTAATTTGAACTTTGCTGATATAACCCGGACGGTAAATCTGAAACGGTGCCGAAGTCACATCAAGAACAGTCGATTCCAGGCCGATTCGACACTCGCCGCCATTGACAACCGGGAAATCATCTCCGAAATCATGAAGTACATGTTCAGGGCGTGTTGGACTTGGTTTGCCCGATTTATTAGCGCTTGGTGCAACCAGTGGTCCGGCCTGACTGATGAGTGACAGTGCCAGTTCGTGATCCGGCATTCGTACGGCAACGGTGTCCATGCCGCCGGTTATCAGATCAAGTACTTTGGGTTTCTTCTTGAAAACGAGGGTTAACGGGCCTGGCCAAAAGGCATCAATCAGTTTTATTGCCTTATCTGGAATCTCCACTGCAAAATCCTCGAGCATCGAAAAAGATGAGACATGTACAATAAGCGGATTATCAGAGGGGCGCCCCTTTAACGAAAAAACCTTCATGACCGATTCCGGATTCCAGGCACTGGCCCCAAGGCCATAAACAGTCTCCGTAGGAAATGCGACCACCCCTCCGGTTTTTAACAGTTCTGCATATTGTTCAAGCAAAGGATCACTCCATCATCAGAAGTTGTTAAAAATATCATGTTTGCAATCGTCAATTGATTTCGGCCAAGTCTAATATCTGTCATCTGAAGTCTAAAATCTCATTTATGCGAGACTCGACTCTTTTTCCGGTTCGCTTGGTGAGAGATCATGCATGAAAGCGACAGCGGCATCGATATCCGGAATATCGAGGATATTCAAGCGAACAGCATCATCCTTCTGAATGATTTTATACCGTTCGGCCGCTTTATCCTGCATGAGTGCCAGCAGCTTCTGGAAACGCCCATCCTCATAATACGCTTTGCCTTCCTCTTTCTTAGTTGAGGGGAGTTGCAACCACATCCGCCCGGCTCGTATCGTTACTTTGTCGATAAAGAATCTGGATGCATACAGCTTTAGCCTTGCTGCTGTGACCAAATTTTGTGCCGCATCCGGCAGCTTCCCAAAGCGGTCGGTCAGTTCACTGACCCAGTCGTCGATTTCATCCTGCGTTTTTGTCTCGGCAAGCTTACGATACATATTCAGACGTTCGACATTGTCACTGATGTAATCCTGGGGCAAGAGAGCTTCGTAATCAAACTCGATATTTGTTTCTGTCTCATCGAGTTCCGTTTCGATTTCATCGAAGAGTCCCTTAAACTCAGTTTCCTTGAGCTCACGGATGGCGTCATTGAGAATCTTGGTGTACAGGTCGAAACCGAGCTCGTTGATAAACCCGCTTTGTTCTGCCCCAAGCACATCGCCTGCTCCGCGAATATCAAGATCACGCATCGCAATATTAAAGCCGGAACCCAGATCACTGAATTCCTCCAGTGCGATAAGCCGTTTCCGGGCGTCCATACTCAAATCCTGAAGATCGGGCGTGATCAGGTAACAGAATGCCTTCCGGTTGGATCGTCCCACACGACCACGTAACTGGTGCAATTCGGAAAGTCCAAAGCGATCGGCGCGGTTGATGATGATCGTGTTTGCATTCGCGATATCGATGCCGTTCTCAACAATATTCGTGGAGATGAGAACGTCGAATTTTTTATGATAAAAATCCGTGATGATCCGCTCTAACTGGTTGCCTGTCATTTGGCCGTGCGCAAATTTGATACGCACGTTCGGTACCAGTTTCTGGATCATATCCGTATACTCGCCGATGTTGTGCACGAAGTTGTGTATCAGGAATACCTGTCCGCCACGTGATACTTCCTGCATGATGGCATCTCGGATAAGCTGAGAATCGAAGCTGTGAATCTCGGTATAAACTGGTTGTCGGTTGGGAGGCGGCGTGTTGATTAAACTCAGGTCTCTTGCTCCCATCAGCGACATGTGAAGGGTACGCGGGATAGGTGTGGCCGTCATGGTGAGTACATCAACCGTTGCCCGAAACTCTTTCAGTTTTTCCTTTACTGAAACGCCGAACCGTTGTTCCTCATCGACGACAAGTAGACCAAGATCCTTGAATTTAACATCCTTTGAGGTGATACGGTGTGTACCGATCAGGATGTCTACTTTGCCTTCAACCGATCGCTTCAGTACATCTTTTTGCTCGGCTTTGCTCCGGAAACGGGAAATGACTTCGATGGAAACCGGGAAGTTGGCCATGCGTCTCGAAAACGTCTGGTAGTGCTGATCTGCAAGGATGGTCGTCGGTACAAGTACGGCAACCTGTTTCCCATCCATGACTGCCTTGAATGCGGCCCGAACCGCAACTTCCGTTTTACCAAAACCGACATCACCACAGACAAGACGATCCATCGGTGTTTCAGCCTCCATATCTTGTTTAACGGCCTGGATGGCAGCCATCTGGTCGGGCGTTTCCTCGAATTCGAAGGATGCCTCAAGTTCCGTTTGCCACGCCGTATCATTTTGGAATGCAAACGCTTTTTGCGCTTTGCGCTTGGCGTACAGCTTGATCAAGTCCCGGGCGATATCCTTAAGACGGCTCTTAGTCCGCGCTTTTTTACGCGCCCACTCGCCAGATCCCAGCTTGGTCAGTTTCGGAGCAACACCATCTTTACCCGAATACTTTTGAAGCTTGTGCAGGCTGGATACATTGACATACAGGATCGAATCATCCTGGTACTTCAGCATGACCGACTCCTGCACTAGGTCGCGTACTTTTATCTTCTTGAATCCTGCAAACTTTCCAATACCATAATCGACGTGTACAACGAAGTCACCCACGTTGAGATCACGTAATTCCTTAAACGAGATGCCGCCGCGGTTTTTGTGCGATTTGAGGCTCGGGCGGTGATACCGGTTGAAGATCTGGTGGTCAGTGTAGACTGCTATTTTCTGCTCAGGAAGACGGAATCCCCGGTGTAGTGACTCGACAAGCAGGGAGTATCTGTTTTCATCGGCTGGCGTTCCCAAAAGCTCCTCAAAACGATCACGCTGCCCGC
>Ga0114931_10009294_pt1 | contig 11797 bp, 9 predicted proteins | sample 2SBtaG_FD_89579 | JGI IMG/M metagenome (GOLD analysis project Ga0114931, IMG submission 89579) | Deep subsurface microbial communities from Kolumbo volcano to uncover new lineages of life (NeLLi) - 2SBTROV14_V59a metaG | ecosystem: Environmental > Aquatic > Marine > Volcanic | place: Kolumbo...
ACAACAACAACACCGGCGCCAGCGGCGATGCCGGTGAACAACGGCCGCTGGTCGAAATCAAGAATCTGCGCATGAAATTCCTGACCGTGCCATCGCTGCTCAAATCGCGGCGAAAATATCTTGATGCGGTTGATGATGTCACATTTGCCATTGGCGAGGGCGAAGTTTTCGGGCTTGTCGGCGAATCCGGATCGGGTAAATCCACCATCGCCCGGCTGATTTGCGCAATCCTCAGGCCGCATGGCGGACAGGTCATATTTGATGGCGCTGATTTGACGGTGCTTCGCTCGCGTGCCGCGTTGAATGGCTACCGGCGGCAGATGCAGATGATATTCCAGGACCCCTATTCATCGCTGAACGGCCGCATGCGGGTTGGCGACATCGTTGCCGAGCCGATCCGCTTTCACAAGCTCGCCTCAAGCCGGGCGGAAGCAAGATCGATCGTTGCGGATCTGCTCGACCATGTCGGGCTCGGCAGTAATGCAGCGCTCAGATATCCGCATGAATTTTCGGGCGGGCAACGCCAGCGCATCTCGATCGCACGCGCTCTGGCGACGCGCCCGCGGTTCCTCATTTGTAACGAACCAACCTCGGCGCTCGACGTTTCCATTCAGGCGCAAATCCTCAATCTGCTGAAGGACCTGCAGGAAGAGCTTGGCCTTAGCATACTGTTCATCAGCCACGACCTGCCGGTGATACGCCAGATCTGTGACCGGGTCGGCGTCATGCGCCATGGCAGGCTCATTGAAACGGCGGATACCGAAACCCTGTTCGAACATCCAACTGCGGATTATACGCGCCATTTACTTGAATTGATGCCGCGTCTGGCCGGCTTGCGATCATGACAATCACCTGTTCCGTTCACTCCCCACGCTGTTCGTCATCGCCAAAGCCATTCTCCCATCCCTGCAACCTGGTCGTTTCCTGCACTTTCCAGAGCGCTGATAACAGCGGTGTCGTGAGCGAACGCCGCCGCGGGCAGTTCGGGCGATATAAACAGTTCGGGCGATATAATCAGACGATTGGCAAATCAGCGAAACGCGCCGCCGCAGAAACCGCAAGACAACATGAAGTTTTGTTAATCTGCTACCCAGGTAGCAGCAGTTCGATCTTGCCTGATCCAGTCTGCGAGCTGCCCGCAAGACTGCGTCTTGCAAGGCAAGGGGCAAAAGGCTGGATGCAATAATACGAGCCAAAAAGGAGGTGTCAGAAAGCATGATGCCCGGAATGCAGAATCATTCGCGGGGTTTCTGGTGGCGTGACGCAATAACTTTTTTTCCGGTCTCACGGCAATTCCTGGGAAATGCCGGCGGGCCATGGCAGAAGGAATAATGGATATGAAATTACATAAAGCGGTTATCGGCGGATGCTTGTTGTCCATAGCAATCGGATCAAGCTTTATTTCCAGTCCTGTAATGGCGCAGGAATCACCGAAGTGGTTTGTCTTGCGTCACGACAAAACGGGCAACTGCTGGGCAGGGATGCTTGTCTTGATTAATGGTGATTACCGCCACGCGTTTGCGCAGAAGGCCGGCGGCCCCTATGACAGCAAGGCGCAAGCGCTCAAACGGGAAAAAGAACTCGAGTTGAAGGGTGATTGTTCGAAAAACTAGAGCGAGAGGTCACCGTCACGCAGGTCAAATCGCTCTACAGCGCGGCCCGTGGCCCGCGGCATTTACCAAGCTGGGAAATCAACTGCGCTATTTCAGCCATCCTCGGATAGATTGGCCGGCATCAGGCCAGTGTTAGAGAGGAAACAGACAATGCAGCGCCCCTCGTTCATCATCACAATCGATACCGAGGGGGACAATTCCTGGAAGCGTTCGGGAAGTTACACGACAGAAAATGCTCGCTACCTGCCGCGCTTTCAGGAGCTGTGCGAACGACACGGCTTGCGGCCAACCTATCTCACGAATTACGAGATGGCGATCGAGCCACGTTTTATCGAAATGGCCCGTGATGCGGAGCGCCGCGGCTGGGCGGAGGTCGGCATGCATCTGCACGCCTGGCACTCGCCGCCATTCGAGCCTCGCCTCAGCGCCAATGACGATCGTAACCATCCTTATCTGATCGAGTATCCGATCGAGGTCATGCAGCACAAGGTCAGCCTGCTCACGGATCTGCTGCAGGACAGCTTCGGCCACGAGATCACAAGTCACCGGGCCGGGCGCTGGAGTTTCGATGCCGCCTATGCCTCGGTCCTGGTCGAACGGGGCTACCTGGTGGATTGCTCGCTAACGCCCCATGTCACCTGGGCCTCGCAGCGCGGCGATCCTTCAAAGGCAGGTGGCAGTGATTTCCGCTTCGCCCCGTCACAGGCCTTTCGCGCCAGCCGGCATGACGTAACACAGGCGGGCCATGGCGGGCTTATTGAAGTGCCGATGACCATCATCCCGCGCCTGCCGCTCAGCCACCGCGCCATGCCGGCGTTTGCCCTGCGTCAGCGTCGCGTCAACGGCCTGGCCAAGCGCATCCTGCCGAATGACTGGCTGCGGCCGGCGCCGGGCAACCTTGAGACGATGCAAAGAGTTCTGCGCAGGTGCCTCGCCGAAGGTCGCGACTATGCGATGTTCATGACCCATTCGTCAGAGCTCATGCCGGGCGGCAGCCCCTATTTCCCGACTTCACAGCACATCGAGCGCTTGTATGACATGCTCGACAGTCTTTTCGGCGAGGTTGCAACAGGATTTGACGGGGTAACGCTCAGCGACTATGCGCGGCAGTTTCGCGCCGGCACCGCTGTCCCTGGGATAAGCAATGACCGTGGCCGCGTAGCGTAGAGCCGCTATGTTCCTGAGCTTGCCTTGCCACGGCGCTGCTGCCATGGCGGCACTATGCCGTAAGGTTCGGCCAGTTTGTCAAGCACGTCCATGCTATCCGGCTCAACAGGGATGCCGTGCTCCAGGTTTTCATCATGATTGCGCCAGCGAATTTCGCCAGGCAGCAGAACCTCTTGATCCTCATTACTGCCTCTGATCCCCATAACCAAGGCATTCATGCGCTCGCGGAAAACCGCCATCGGCATAAAGCGGGTCACATCAATGGCGAGCATAAAATGCCCGTTGTCACCAGATCGCGCAAAATCGCCATACATCGAGCCGACACCATGACAGATACCGGCGCCGGTGATGACACCGCAGAGAATTTCAACCATCAGCGCGAGGCCGTAGCCCTTGGCACCACCGAACGGCAGCATGGTGCCTGAGGCGACCTTGGCGGGATCGGTAATCGGATCGCCCTTGCTGTCAATGGCGATGCCCTCAGGCAGCGGCAACCCGCGCGCGATGTACTCGCGAATGGTAGAGCCAGCGCCGGCCGCGGTTGCCATGTCAAGCATCAAGGCACGCTCTCCGAAGGCCGCCGGCGCAGCGAAGGCAAAGGGGTTGGTCCCCATCACCGGCTTGACACCGCCGTGCGCCGTCACCTTCGGAAAGGAATTGCTGAGCGCTAGGCCGAGCATGCCCGCCTCCGCCGCCATGTTGACGAAATAGGCGCCGGCCCCGAAGAAATTCGAGTTGCGCACGCCGACGACGCCAACGCCGTGGCTGTGGGCCAGCTCAATCGCCCGTTTCATGACAAGCGCGACAATATGATGGCCAAAACCGGCATCGCCATCAAGCAGCTGCATGGCCGGCGCACTGTCCTCGAATTCCGGCCGGCAGGGGCATCGAATGAGCCCGGCACTCACCCGGCGCATGAGGATCGGCAGACGCGACAGGCCGAAATTCGCCCGCCCTATCAGTTCCGACCAGGTGAGCACTGCGGCAACGCTGGCAATCTGCTGGGGATCGACGCCATGAGCGCGCATGATTTCAGCCGCAAAACGCTCCAGCGAAGCGCCAGGAACACGTTGGCGATGCATCGTCTGGTTGTTACTCACCCGGCCACCCTCCTGCGCAAACGGTTGAACAGGGACATTGTCTCAACGACGAACGGCCAGGGATCGCGAAGCGAATAGGTCGGCAGCACCTGACCGGGCCGGGCGATGCTGGCCAGCCAGTCCGCAAGGCTGAGCTCACCGCGCTGATTGAGTTCGCGGAAGGCAAGAAAATCGCGCAGCGGATACCACATGCGCCGCCCATCGGCATAGGTTGTATTGGGCGCGACGGTTTGCCCACTCAGATGTGAATAGATCATCAGGTCGATCGGCAGCCCGGACCGAACGACGAGTTCATGGGCCGCGGTAAAGCGGGAATTGACTTCGATGACCTTGAGTCTGCCATCGCGCCGGTCGCGCTTGAATTCGATATTACCCATGCCGCGAAAGCCGACGCCGGTAAAAAATCGCTGGCCAAGTTCCGCCGTTTCCGGCAGCCATTTTGTCTCGTGATAGCAGGCGCCGCCACGATTGAGCGGGAAGCGGCGCAGGATGCGTTTGGTGAAATGGAACAGATGCTGGTCGTTGCGATTGAGATAGGTGTAGTAGCTCGACAACAATGCGTCAGGGCCGGGAATCATCTCAACGATCATGATGTCGTGTCCGCGTTCGAGCGACAGCGCCGCCTTTTCGATGAGCTGTTCCCGGCTGCTCTCGATAATGAACAGCTTGCGCTTGAACTCGCGGAAGAACTTGTGGCTGTGGATCGGCTTGACCATGACCGGGAAGGTGACCTCTCTCGCGACGGCGCGCGCATCCTCAGTGGTGTTCACTGTCCAGAAGCTGGGCGTCGGCACGTCGACCGAGCGGGCCAGCTCCAGTGTCGCCTTTTTGTCGAGCAGCTTGCGATGTATCCCGGGCAGAATATCGTCGGCAATGAAATTGGCAAGGATCGCGGCGCGGTTGTCGATCATGAACTCGATCGCCTCGTCATTGCACGGCAGGACGATACTGCCCCTGAGACGCGCCGGCGGTTTTTCGATCAGCAGTTCCTGCCAATGCTCACGGGCGCTTCGTCCCCTGGCAACCGGGAGTGCCTCGTGGCAATAGCGCGAGTATAGCCCCCAGGTCGCGCTCGCCCCTGAGACGCGCACTGTAATGCCGTGGCGGCCGAGATTACGCGTGGCTGCCAGAGAGTTTTCACGCCCGCCAAGCAGGAGAACCGGAACTTCGGTCTCAAGTCCGCTCATGACAGCAATCCTTTCGTGCTTGCTCAGATCCTCATCACACCCACCCGGCGGGTGAACAAATGCTCAAGAATAAGTTCGGCGACGCCCACCCGCCTGCCGGGATCACTGATAAGGTGATGGTGATGCAGACCAGGCGTCGTGTTGACTTCGTTGAAATGTGACCCGCTCTGGCCAAGCGGAACGCCGATGTCGCTGGACATCAGGTCCAGGCCGGCAAGCTGCACCCCCAGATCCCGAACCAGGCGGGCACCCATCTCAATGATTTGCGGGTGGATTTCGTCGCGCACGCTGTGGTTCTCGGCGGCGCTGTTCTGGTTTATCGCCTGCTTGACGGCAATACGCCGGCCGGACTCCGGACGCAGGCGCTGCGAAAGCCCGAGCGCGCGAAGCTTGTTGATGCAGTCGCGGTCGACAAGCAGCGGATTGAGGGCGCGGATCGGATTGGCCGTCAGACGGGCGCGGTTCTCCTCGGCCATTAGCGCAGCGATCGTATGTCTGCCATCGCCGATGATCGTCGGGGCATCGCGGCGGATGGCATCAATGAACTCTCCACCAAGATAGAGCAGCCGGTAGGACGCCCCCTCGACCTGCTCCTCCACGATCAGGGTGTCGGCGTAGCGCGCTGCGATCCTGGCGGCGCTTTTAAGTTCACCGGTGCTGGAGATGAGTGTCGTGATTCCACGGCCGGCGCCGGTGCCAGCAGCCGGTTTCACGACCACCTGCCCGCCCTGCCTGTCGAAAAACTCGACTGCATCGGTAATGGCGTCCATGGTAAAGACGCAGTGTGCCGGAACGCGATAGCCCTTCTCAGTCAGAAGGTCGTAGGTAAGCGCCTTGTTGCCCATCAGGTTCAATGTGATCTGGTCATCAAGCATCACCCGCGACTGCTTGACGACTGTGGTCAGCCCATCGCGTTGAATGCGCAGGAAGCCCGATCGCCATGGCGTCACCTCGGCCCCGACGTTCGCGGCAGCTTGCCGCCACAGATCATCATAGAACCGCTGCTTGAGGCTGCGATAGCGCACCAGCGCAAGAACCGTGCGCGCATCAAGGATGATGCCGGCGCGATGCGCCAGTCGGTAGGCTTGCGTCAACGACATGGCTCAGACTCCCACATGGCCCACATGGCCTTGAGCGCATCTCGCGCCTGCGCTGGCGCCTGCCGCGATGGCACTGGCGATGGCGATGGCATCCGCTGAAGGATTGCGGCACAGGCCATCCTGTCGCCGCCTGAATGAATGCCGGAGTGCCGATGTGCCCTGCGCCTTGCCGGTCCACGCCTCAGGCAACCACGTCGCACCTGTCCAGCGCCAGCTGTTCGTCCACCCAGTCGTTGGAGAAAATGCCGCGCTTGACGTTGGCGACATAGGCCGCCATGCGCTGCTTGTGCTGTTCCAGGCGAATGACGATCTCGGATGCAAATTCCTTTCGCACGACGACGATGCCATTACTGTCAGCGGCGATCACGTCACCGGGATTGACCACCACGCCGCCGCAGGCGATGGGATAGTTGAGCTCGCCCGGACCGCGATGCAGCGGTCCGAAGGGGGTCACGCCGCGCGCGAAGATTGGCAGACCGACCTCGCGCAGGCCATCCACATCGCGCACCAGGCCATCGATCACGAAGCCGGCGATGCCGCGATGTCTGGCCTTGTTGGCGATGAGGTCGCCGACCACCGCATTGCGCGGACTGCCGCTTGTGTCGACCACCAGAACATCACCCGGCTTTGCGGCGTCCAGCGCCTTGTGAACCATCAGATTATCGCCCGGAAACACCTTGACCGTGACGGCGGGACCGACCAGCGCATGATCGTTGACGACGTTGATGATCTTCTCGCTCATTGTGTACATGCGATTAAGCAAATCAGATATGTCAGGAGTTTCGACATCAGCGAAACGTTCGACCAGGCCCTTCGGCAAACGCTCATTGGTCATGCGCACCCTGAAGCCGGGGCCGGGGGTCATTTCTGCTGATTTTGGTTTACTTGCCATTTTTATATTCCTAAATTTTCCTGACACAATTTATTGATGAGCAAGGCTGAAAAAGCAATGACAGTGAAGGTTCAAGGTAAATATCTGCGGCGAACATCAACAGGGCAACGCGCGAGGACATTGAGCACCGGGGCAATCTGGCACTTCCGCAGGTCCTGTCATTCAACGCCGCGCATCGAGAGACGCGGCAGTTTGCTGCTGACGCTTGCCGGGCACGCAGATCGAAGCAAAAATATCAAGCTCAAGTTTGACTGCATGCTCAAGGGAATTGTTCCTGCGCACAAAAGCACTTGCCCGCCGGCCAACGTCCGGATCGAAGTCATCACGCACCTCGGCCAGCTTGCTTGCGATCGCATCGTCGCTGAAACCGTCGATCAGATAACCGGTCTGACCATCCTCAATCAGCTCCAGCGCGCCGTCCGTGGGGGTGCTGATACAGATCAGTCCAGAGGCCATCGCCTCGATCAACGCCTTCGGCATGCCCTCGCGCGTCGAACAAAGGATGTAAAGACTGTGCCGGTGATGGATGCGCATCAGTTCGCTGTTCGACACAACGCCCTTCAGTGACAACTCTGCGCCGCAGCTTGCGGCGAGTGCGCGCAGCTCATCCTCAAGCGGACCGGAGCCATAGATATGCAGGCAGGTTCCGCTACGCGCGCAGGCGCGAACCAGGTTGGCTATGTTCTTGACTTCAGACAGCCGCCCGACGAAGAGCAGCGGCAGGTCGCGATCATAGCGCGCGATAGGTGTGAACCCGGAAATGTCGACATAGCTCGGCAGAAAGGTAATCTTGTTGTCGCTCGTGTAACGGGCATAATAGTCCCTCATCGCGAGCGACGTCACGGCGACATGGTCGGCATTGCGCACCAGCAGCCTCTCCACGGCCGCTGCCAAGGCATGCTTCAATCGTTTTCCCTCCGTCTTGAAGCGCGCCGAGAGTGGATAGCCGACCCGGAACAGCAGCGGCTTGCCGAAAAGGATCTTGGCGATGAGTGCCGTCCAGGCACCGCTGACCTGCTGCGTCTTGAGCGCATCGACCTCTGACAATATCCGGCGGTGGAGCAACGGTTCGATCAGCGAATAGATGATCGCGCCGGTCCTGCCTTTCAGCCAGCGCGGCGGGCCGAGAAGATGCAGCTCCTGCGGCACCTTGCCCTCGGCCTTGAGGCGCGCCAGAATGTCATGATCGTCCGCGTCATAAGTGACATAATAGATCTTCGAGAAGGCGCCAGATGCAACGAACTCGTGATACTGCGCCATGTTGCGGGCGAGCAGCCCACAGCGCTCGCCCTTGGCGAGGGAGGAATAGAGCTCATAGAACAGGGCGAGGGTTCTCATCGGCAGTCATCCTTGCATTGAGCAGCTTTATCACGATCAAATTTATGAGTTCGCGCAGCGGATAGGATGCCGCGCACAGCAAGAGGGCATAATCGCCGCCGAAGCTGACCGATGCCGCCATATAGGAGATGATGAGCAGTGCGGTTGCGATGTTGGTGATGGCTGGAATCCTGGCGGTGCTGTCCTGATGATAGACGGCTGAATAATAGACGACAACGCCAACGAAGTAGACGCCGAGGCCGGACACAATGACCATGGCGAGCGGCGCGGCGTCCATGTAGGCTGCTCCGAGCACATGGCTGAAATAATAGCGAAGTCCCAGGTCCGTGAGCAGCCCCGCTGCCGTAAGGGCGAAGAATCCGAAAACCAATATGGACCGAGCGAGCCGCTGCTTGACCAGAAGCGGAAAATAGATCGTCAGTGTCGGCTTCACGAAATGCAGCAGCAGACGCCCCGTCGACACGCCGATCACATAGAGTCCAAGAACTTGCAATCCAAAGAAATAGGAGATGAGAAACTTGTCGGCATGTTCAAGAAGGATGGGGAAAATGCCGCTTGCGCTGAGTTGCAGGCTTTCACGGCGATATTGAGCGGCATTGGCGTTGCCGGGCTCGAACGCTTCCTCATGGCGGGCAAGGAACGCCATGTTGAAGGCGCAGGTCAGAAGGAAGAAAAGGCAGAGAAACCAGACCGGATCAGCATGCAACCAGCCAAGAACAAATGCGGCAAGCGTGATCGTGCCGTATTTGATGACACTATAGAAGGCGTTGCGCCTGAACTGCTTTCGCGCCTGATTGATCTGCGCGTACATGGTCGCCGGTTTCGCCAGCGGCACGCAAAGCGCAACGGCCAGAAGCGGCAACCAGACAGCATCGCCGCGCAGATAATAAACGAATGCAGTCACCAGGCCTATGGCAAGACCCGCCTGCCCCCATAAGATACGCTGGCGGATAAGCGGCCGGATAACGCCTTTCTCACCCTGAACAAGATACTTGATGGCGATTTTGCCGCTATCCATCAGCGTGAACAGGCTCAGCATCCCGAACACGGACAACAACAGCCGGAACTGTCCACTGGTGGCAAGGCCATAGAATTTCGCCAGCATGATGGTGACAACATAGTTCGACAGCCCCGCTGAAAGCGAGGAGATCAAGGCCCAGGGCGCATGGGTCAACGTATAGCGCAGAAACTGACGGATGCCTGTCGCACCGGTTGCCATCGTCATATTTTTCTCATTTTGCGCGCGAACGGTTGCGCCATTGCCCGTACGTCAGATGGTTGCGTTTGAGATTTTGTCTCGTTATCTCAGCGGGCAAGCTAACACGGTGCCATGGTAGAGGCTGAGCGCTTCGTCAGGCTATCGTTAACCGGCCGGGAGAAATCATGCCCTGCCATGGCTGATCGATAGTCCTGTCGCACTGGGCAGGGCGCAGCAAACGACGCAATGCTTTTGTCGCCGGCATGGCGTCTTCAGAGCTCGTGGCAACAACTGCCCGGGAGATTATCCAATCCCGTCCCCTGCGCGATGGACAAACAGGAATCGCAGGCGCCCCGTTAACGATAAGTCCTGAAATGGTTGTGGTGCATCGCATCTGCCGGGCTAGGTTCTGTCCTGGAATGAACCTGATTTAACCATTTATTAAGCGTCCCAGATGCCGGGGTAAAAGCATGACTGTCAGCTACCAACTTAGCCAGACGCGACAGGTGCGCTCCGCCGACGACAGTGAAACCGATTTCAACCGGTCGCCGCCCGCCGATGTCGCAAGTATCTCCCTTCCGTTAATGTCGGATTTACTCCTCATCGGCGAGGTTGCAATCGTCTTTTTTGCCGCAATCATAGCCAAGATCATCTATATTAATGGATTCCTTCACTCCTCACAGGGCACGCTGGCTTATGCCGGTCTCGGTCTCATCGGAGCTTTTATATCGCTGGTCACCTTCCGCCAGGCCGGCCTTTACGAATCAAACCGTCTGCTCGATCGCTCGGTCCGGGCCGGACGGCTCTTCGCCAGCCTCTGTCTCGCCATGCTCATCCTTCTCTTCCTGCTCTATCTGCTCAAGGTTTCCCAGCAATACTCACGCGCCTGGATGGTGACATGGCTCGTCCTGACCTATATGTGCCTGCTGGCGGAGCGGATGATCCTTCGGCTCTACACAAGGGCTCTTGTCGCCGAGGGGCGCCTTGCCCAGCGCATTGCGGTCTGCGGCTCAAGGCAGATCTGTGCAAGCGTGCGTGACTATCTCGATGGCAATCCGAAAGTGCGCATCGTCGGCGTTTTTGACGATCGTCGCGAAGCATTGGGATCTGCGGCAGGTGTCAGCGATGGCGGTCTTGATGAGCTCATTGCTCTCGGACAGAAAACTGCCATCGACCGGATTATCATTGCGCTCCCAGCCAAGGATGTCGAGCGCATCAACCGCGTTCTCGACGAACTTAGCATTCTGCCCAACGAAATCGACTTTTGTCCGGAGTTCGTCAAGCTCCCGCTACCCAGCCGCGCCACGCATAATATAGGCCGGTTGCCACTGTTCGAGGTATTGAGCTGGTCACTCCGACCCGAGGATTATTTCCTCAAAGCGGTGGTCGACTATGTTCTGGGCTCCATCGCCCTCATTGTTCTGCTGCCGGTATTTGCGGCAATCGCCATCGCGATCAAGCTCGACAGCGCGGGGCCGGTATTCTTCATTCAGCGCCGGCACGGCTACAATCACCAGGTCATCCGGGTTTACAAGTTTCGCTCCATGACAGTATGCGAGGACGACGGCGTCATAGAGCAGGCCAGGAAAAATGACAGGCGTGTAACCCGCGTCGGCCGTTTCCTGCGCCGTACAAGCCTTGACGAACTGCCGCAACTCATCAATGTCCTGAAGGGCGAAATGTCGCTCGTCGGGCCGCGCCCGCATGCCCTTGTTCATAATGAACTCTACAACAAACAGGTCGAACGCTATGCCAACCGTCACCGCGTCAAGCCGGGAATCACTGGCTGGGCACAGGTCAAAGGCTGGCGCGGAGAGACGGCCGATAACGAGCAGATGCGCAAGCGCATCGAGCACGACCTGTGGTACATCGAAAACTGGTCCCTGGCGCTCGACTTCGCGATCATGGCGCGCACGCTGCTGATCTCCTGGCGCCATCCCAGGGCGTACTGATCGCATCGCTGGATCAAAGGATCGAAGGATCGGACAGGCTTGCAGCCAGGCCCGGCAAGCCTGGCGTGACGGCTGCGCCCTGGCACGGTTTTTGCCTGCTTCTGGTTAATGGCCAGAACCATACACCAACACATCGCCGGACCCAGCGAGCGCCTGGCGACCATGCCGGGCCTGGTCATGCTGGCATAACATTGAGGCTACGCGAGACCCGATGAAGCTTTGCTCGCCGCAAGCCGCTCACGGTCCTGCT
>Ga0114931_10009295_pt1 | contig 11796 bp, 14 predicted proteins | sample 2SBtaG_FD_89579 | JGI IMG/M metagenome (GOLD analysis project Ga0114931, IMG submission 89579) | Deep subsurface microbial communities from Kolumbo volcano to uncover new lineages of life (NeLLi) - 2SBTROV14_V59a metaG | ecosystem: Environmental > Aquatic > Marine > Volcanic | place: Kolumbo...
GAGAAGATTACATTCCGGTTTGGGTTATCAAAGTCCACAGGAATATGAAATGAACTTAAAAACTAAAACAAAAAGAGGCAAGCTAAGAGAATTTAGTGTCCACTAAAACTTGACCACTTCAATTCTACTTTGCCCCGACATTATTTACATTAACGACAATCACAACCATCCTGAATATCTTGCTCATCCTGTTTAATTTCGCGTTTATTAAGCAGGACACAAATTAATTGTGTCACCGAATTTAATAAGCAAAAGAATTCTAACAGGATAGACAGGATTTTCAGGATAAACCATCTCAAATCTATGGAGATAATTCTACTTTAACCCGACATTATTTACATTAACGACAATCACAACCATCCTGAATATCCTGCTCATCCTGTTTAATTTCCCGTTTATTAAGCAGGACACAAATCAATTGTGTCACCGAAGTTTATAAGCAAAAGAATTCTAACAGGATAGATAGGATTTTCAGGATCAATTTTTAAAGGTTTCCGTGATGAGCCTACTTTTCCTTCAAAATAATGTATTGGCGGTAAGCACAACTATCCTGAATATCCTGCTCATCCTGTTTTTAATTACCTTTTAATTACCTTTTAATTACCAGGGTGCAAATCAATTGTGTAACCGATGATATTCTAGTTTTGAGTTACCGAAGTTGATAAGCAAGCCGACTTCAATTCCTGTCGCTTTTAGATAATTTATCGTCTGTGCTTTGTGTTCATTTAAAACTCGGCTTACTGCTTTTAATTCGACCAATACTTTATCCTCAACCAGAAGATCGGCATAGAAATCGCCAACAATAACGTTTCGAAATTTGACCCGTAAAGGAACCTGCGAAACCGCCTGAATATCTTTTTGTTTTAGAGCAACGAGCAGAGCTTTTTCATAAACGGATTCTAGGAACCCGGATCCCAATTCCTTGGTAACTTCAAAACAAGCCTCAAGAATCAGACCTGTGAGTACTTTATGTTTCATAATCTACGTCTTCTTCTGCGCCAAAATAATTCTAACAGGATGGACAGGATTTGCAGGATAAATCATCTCAATTTTATAGAGATGATTCTACTTTAACCCGACATTATTTGCATTAACGAAAACCCCAACCATCCTGAATATCCTGCTCATCCTGTTTAATTTCCCATTTATTAAGCAGGACACAAATTAATTGTGTCACCGAAGTTTATAAGCAAAAGAATTCTAACAGGATAGACAGGATTTTCAGGATAGATTTTTAAAGGTTTCCGAGATGAGCCTTCTTTTCCTTCAAAATAACAGATCGTCCATAATTCAAACCATCCTGAATATCCTGCCCATCCTGTTTAATTTCCCTTTGAATTGAAAGGGAGTACATCAATTGTATAACCTATGATATTTACCGAAGTTTATAAGCAAAAGAATTCTAACAGGATAGACAGGATTTTCAGGATAAATTTTTCAATCTTATGGAGATAATTCCACTTTTTAAAAAATCATGTATCGGCGGTACGCGCAAACATCCTGAGTATCCTGCTCATCCTGTTTAATTTCCCTTTGAATTGAAAGGGAGTACATCAATTGTATAACCTATGATATTTACCAAAGTTTATAAGCAAAAGAATTCTAACAGGATAGACAGGATTTGCAGGATAAATCTTATTATTTAACTGAGGTAATTCCACTTTTCACAAAAAATAATGTATCGGCGGTACGCGCAAACATCCTGAGTATCCTGCTCATCCTGTTTAATTTTCCGTTTATTAAGCAGCACGCAAATTAATTGTGCAACCGATGATGTTTACCAAAGTTCTTATAAGCAAAAGAATTCTAACAGGATAGACAGGATTTTCAGGATAAAATCTTATTATTTGACCGAGATAATTCTACCGAAACCCGAGATTATATGTATTAATGGTAATGGTAATCCCAACCATCCGGAGTTTCCTGTTTAAATTTCCCGTTTAGCTAGACTGACGTTTCGATCTAAATCGCACCGATGATATTCGAATATGGAGCGGGTTCTACTTTCCCTTCAAATTAATATATCGTCCGTAATCCCAACCATCCGGAGTTTCCTGTTTAAATTACCTCTGTCTAATTACCTTGAATCATATCAAATAGGTAGCCGATTAATTCTTGTCTGAACCAGTTACCTCATCAATAGCTTCGCGCAATTTAGCAGCAGACGTAGTGGCAGGCTCAAGCGTGATTTTCTCAACGTTTCCATAAACCTTTTTACCAAAAACACCATTCCAAGGTGGAATTACGACCGAAACCGAGCCTTCTGCCTGAGCCTGACAAGCGAGACGCATAAAAGGCTTCGATTCTTCTCCTTGCCTATAGCCGAAGATTTTCATTTGTTTACGTTCCATCTTTTGAACATCACTGAGTTTTTCTGCGCCACTTACAACTCCTACCCAACACGTTCCACATGCTGCGGCGCGACATTCAACCGGAATAACTCCTTCTCCGCAACGTTCATCTTTTTCCAGCCAATTCTGGGATTGGTCGCGAGCTGCTGCGGTCGCGATTTCCTCATCGTAGATTGCCTTGAATTTCGCTGTTGGATTTGATTCATCCCAAGTGACATGAAATTCCTTATCGATGGTCTTTAGAAAACCGAAGAGTCCTTGCTTATCTTCTTTTTGACGCTCTTTTACGATAGCGTCAGGAGATTTTTTCAAAAGCCCGCTCGGTTTAGTTAGCTCGCCTTTTGCGTTCTCGAAATTCTCAAGTCCAACTTGGACAAGTGTCATTAATCCAACAAGCGTGATTCCAGTTAACAGAGATTCATCTTGGTTTAAGGCATTTGCAACCGATTTCGCTAAGGTTTTTACCTCTGAGTCAAAATCAAAGCTGTCACCTTCAAATGATTCCGCTCGTTTCACAATCGCGTGTTTAATATCTTTCCAGTAGCGATGCCCGTATAAAAATGAGTGCGAAGAATCAATCTGGTCCAAGAGTGAATAATCGCCTTGCATAGCAAACCCATGCAATGTTGCTTCGAGGTCTTCCGATTTTTGCAAATAGCGATGCAAAGACAAAGGGTAAAAACGGAACCAAATCTGGGTTGGTACTTTATCAACCTCATGAATTGAAGGTATCAATTTCTCAAGAGAATCAAGCCAACTATTTTCATCTAATTCGCCTAGGGCGTTTTCAAATAAACTCATATTATTTTTATTCATAAAAGTTTTTTAGAGAGGACTTTTCGTGAAACCATTGTTGTGCAAACAAACGTACTCTATCAAATGGGAAGGTTATGAAAAAACACTTATCTTCTCATTTTGAAAGTAATCACAATCGATTTTTTTGACAAAGTCCGAACATCTAAATATTATAGCAATTGAACCATTCAATAAATTGAAAAAAACAGATTCTATAAATAACTCAGTTTAAAGACAAACCTTAGATTGATAATTTTGAATCAGTAGCCCCGATCTCATTACTTACACGAAGGTATTGTCCCACGATGGACGGAAGAATTATTGTCCTTAAAGAACGTATGCTCAGAAATCTTGCATTCAATTTGACCGTCAAAGAAATGGTTATGGAAGAACAACAAAAGTACTTTGGTTTTCTGCACTAGCAGCGCATGGCATGTTTGTGCCGAGAGCATGCCATTTTATAGCGGTTTCGTTCAAAGACAAGCTGAATTTAAGACTAAGGTTTTAGTTGTCTCGTCGGATACGATTGAAACCAGTAAGGAGTATTTTAAGGAACATGGAGTGGAGTTGTCCGAGACTAGACAGTCAAATTTAGTCTAGGTCGGTGTGGACGGAACGCCAACCTTATTATTGGTAAATGAAAAAGGCGAGATTTCCAACTCATGGGTTGGTAAAATACCTAAAGAAAAAGAGAAGGAAGTGATCAGTCAGCTATAAAAACAAACAAGTCTTTTGGCGCAAACTGATGCAGGGCGTTGATTGTTGTTAGCGGTATATCGCAGAAAGGAGAGCAGAAGAATGAAAAAGCGCTTGTTATTAATGATATTTCTAGGTATTGCTATCACGGGAACGGTGTTGACAAACAGTCCAACTCACGGACTGGGGAATAGGGAGGGGCATCAAAAAGATATTCCCGTTGTAATAAAACCTCTAAGGGTCGGGAACCAAATTGTCCAAGTTGAGATTAAATGCCAGCCAGTATTAATTCCTAAACCAGATACTTTAGAAAGATTTACTTGTACTTTAACCAACAGAACCAACAGGAGCATTTGGGCGTATGGTGTTAGATATTCGATAATTTTTGAGTCAAATGGTCAGGTAAACCAGATTAGTCGCATAAATACGGTAATTTCTTATATACACCCCGATTTATTAGAGGTAAAAAAACCGATCACACCCGGGAGCTTTTCATTCATTACTCCCCTCGGTCCAATTGTCTTAAACAATTCCGTTATTAAAAGGCTGGAACTGGAAGCCTTTTATATTGAATTCGATGACGCAACTACTGCGGGCATAGGCGGTAAAAGCAGGGAAATGATTGCGAATGTCCGAAATGGTGCAGCAAGGTATAGAAATAGTCTTCGTCAAAAATATGTAGGTCGGGGAAGGTCTGTACAAGCGATTCTTCCGCTTTTGCAGGAAAATGCGCCACTTGGTTTGGGGAAACTAAGTTTTGACCAAAAAGCCGGCGCAAAAGCATATCGAAGATTTCTCCGCAAACAAGAGAAGAAAGGCGGCAGTGCGTCTGTTAAAAGAGTTTTAGACAACTAGTTAGCTTTTCAGATTGCGATTTGGGGGATATAAAAAATGAAAAAACTTCTGGTTATATTTGGTTCCTTTTTTGGTTTTGTTTTGTACGTTATTGCCCAAGGCTGTCCAAATGGGGGTGGACAGGTACAGGATTTTAAGAAGTTTACGTCCTGTAGTGTTAATAACAACGCCAGTTTTTTCCTTGTCCGCCCGAAACCTAGGAGCTAGGATTTGTATACGATGGAAGTTGATTAAAATCAGATAAGGAGAACGAAGATGAAAAAACGTTTATTGCTAATGCCGATTATAGGTATTTGGATATGCATTCTTAACTCATTTTCGGCTGCGCAGAATGCAACAGAAAATCTGATTGAAAAAGTTGATTTGAAATTATCTCTGACCGGTGAGCCGACCCCGGAAAAAGTTGGTTTTGGTAACCGCAGAAGTTATTGGAAATTGTATTATGAACTGGTTCTTACCGACTCTCTAAGGCTGGAAAAAATTGGAAGATGCAAGCGTACGGAGGAATACAAACTTTCTTGCCCCTTAGATACTGCAGGGAAGTTTGACAAGGAGATTCGGCGAGTTTCGTCCCGTATTGCTAAGGGTAAGTTTAAGAAAAAAGGTCTTCTACTAGAATTGAATCGCGAGGTCGTGATTCCAATAAAGCTGTCACGAGAGGTGATCGACATATTTAATAAAGCCGTAAATTCCGATGATAATCCCACTTTCATTTTTTTCGTTAAAACTAAAGCGTTTACCAAAATTGTGTCTAAATCGAAATTTGGAAACAAATACTCCACAACTTTTAAATTCAAAAATAATTTTTCCACGAGCATGGTTCGACCACTCAAAGCTTATCACAGGGACAGAACTTTTAAGCTTTTTTGGAACGTACGTAGTTTTGGAATGTCTTTTGGTATTTATCGAGATGAGGATTGTATAGTTAGAGGGTTTAGACCCTTTAAATTTTGAAAGAGGGTGAAGAATACTGAGCAGAGCGAAAGCACACGGTTTTTAGCTGTGACAAGCGAGTTTCTAATCCGCTAATTGACAACTTGAATTAATTACTACAGACAATACATGAAAAAAAATAAAGCAGAATCGCTGGGAAGATCAGACTAATGCAAGTGCGTATCACAAATTTGCCACTACGTTTGATCTTTATAAAGAATCGAGCGGGTTGTTTTATCCAACGTGCCGAACTGAAGGATGGCGAGTGTGTTCTAGACGTTGGATGTGGTACCGGAATTACTTCCAGGGCAATATCCGTTCGGTTAAGCGCAGAGGGACGAATCGTGGCGGTGGATCGTTCGCAGGTGCAGTTGGCTGTTGCTAGAAAGTATGTCGAACATCAGGCAATCTCGTTTATTCATTCGGATGGCTCGTTGCTTGGGGATTCGCATATTTTCTCTTTATTAGTTATCTGATTCATGGGTTTACAAAATCTCTTTTTGTTAGATTTAGACATAAGCGAAACTTGAATAGCAGGTAGGAGATAAGTGTACCCCAATCTTAGGACAGGCAGAGAGGAGAGTAAACCATGGTTTCGAATATATATAGGTATACGTTATATTGCCTCTTTTGCTTTTCTGTTGGAGGGGGGGGTGGTGCGCAAAGTTCTCTCTCAATATCTGATTTGCAGCCACCTGACATCCCAGCGTTGATAACAGCTGCGCAAATAAACTCTGTGACTGATAACTGGCATTATCAAAATGAATACAAAACTGTGGAAAAATTCATTCGCATTGATAAAAATGGACGTAAAATTACTAGAACATACGAATTTTATTGCTCTCAGACCTGTTTTTTTGTTTGGATCAGTGAAAACGGCAAGCCTCGTCCATCAAAAAAGGTTGATAAAGAAAGAAGAAAAATTGCTCGAAAACTGACAAAACAGCGTAGGTCTGCTTTAGAAACGATAGATCTAAGTAAAACCAGTATTAGAGTGCATGATGGGCTGCGTCTAGATTTTTACAATGGTAATTTGTCCACTAATTTGTTTTTAGATGCTTGTAAGATAAAGTTTTTAGAATATCAAGAAGTTAATCAAAGAAAGTCCTTAAAATTTACATTTAGTAACTGCAACGTTTCGAAATACTACGCTATCAAAAAATGGAGGAAATTGTACAAAAATCACTTAAACTTTATGCTTTTTTCCTCTGGTTATCTTTACATAGATTTAAAAGATAAAAGGGTTTCCAAATTACAGGTTTATAAAAAAACTGATTTCGAAAAGTCTCATTTTAATAATCCATTGATAGAAGTTGAATTTATTCGTGTGCCATCTGGCTTTTGGTTTACCAAAAGATTCAAATTGAACAGGATTGGCAATAAATCTCATTTTCGTTACACAAAGGAGAATAACGAATCTGTGTTTTTAGAGTACAAAAGGTATTCTGTTGAAGCTGGAGCTAAAATCGATGATCCACAAGTTAAGGACAATTTATGATGAAGAAAATAGTTTTTTACTTACTGGGCAATTCCGTTCGGTTAAGCGCAAAGGGACGAATCGTGGCGGTGGATCGTTCGCAGGCAGTTGGCTGTTGGTAGAAAGTATGTCGAACATCAGGCAATCTCGTTTATTCAACTTATCGAATCAAAAAGAACACCCCATCAAGAAATTAACTAACATTAGAAAAACGGAGGACAAAAAACCATGATGAATTACTCAAGCCGCACAATTATTTTCTGTCTGATACTTTTTATAGCGTGTACTGGAACCGTCACCGCTCAACCGAGTACGAGAGCTCAGCAAAACTTTATCGAGCGAGCCTATAAAAAAATAACGCGTTATCAAATTGCTCGAGAGAGGTATTGGGACAAATTTTTAAAAACACATGCTGGAAGAGCTTTTGAAAAAAAGTACTGGAAGAAAAAGAAAATATACACACTCTCTGGACAACGTAAAAAATCCAGATGACCCGCGAATACTCAGGTTTACGATTTGTAATGTCCGTTCGGGTCTCGTTGCTGACATTCTCAATGATGAGGTAAGCAGATGGCTTACTCTGCAGGCTGGCAAAATTCTTTCGATTTCAAAGGAAGAACTGGTGGTAAATAATAGCAAAAAGATAAGATTTGGTATCCACGCAGAATGGGATGCCAGCCCATATTCTCCGATGAGTACTTCAAAAATAAAAATTGGCGAGGCATTAAAACAATCTGCCAAAGTATTTATAAATATAACCAGATATGAGAAGTGTACCCCAAGAATAGGAAAGGTAGAAAGGAAAAATAAGGAGTTATTTTCTGTTATATAATTAGACAAAAGGAGATAACAAGAAATGAGTAGAAAACGAAGAAACCATTCCCCGAAGTTTAAAGCCAAAGTAGCTTTAGCGAAGTGATTGGCGTTTTGAGAGTATGCGGTTAGACACTTTTTTGCTTAAGATATGAAATATATTACTAAAATTTCGTTGAGCGTCGTCTTGTTAACTTTCTTTTTTGGTTGCAGGTAGTCAATTGGACATCAAACTACTTTTGGCGAATCGTTCAATCTGAGCGAAATTATAAATAAAGCCGCGGAAAATCAATTGAAGTCTAGGTCAGGCGGCATGGGTTCGGGTAGCGGTTCCGGACAAATTTTTGTTTACTCCAAAAATTATAGTAACGATTATGCGGTTGCGAAGAATAGAAGTTTTGACGAATCGCTTTTTAGGAAAAAGTTGATCAGCTTTTAGTGGGTTCCTTGCGCGCGAAAGGTTTTTCAGTCGAACATGAATCGACAAAAGATGGTCAAATACTGATAGTATATTCGAAAAACTCCCTTCCGGCTTATGCGAATCACCGAGTAGTTGACACAGTTTCTGTGTCGAAGTCGGACGAGAGATATGGGGTATATGCTTTTGTGACAGAGAGGGTCATTAAGAAACAGAAGTAAGATATGGGTAACTAACATTTGGTATCGTCAGAACCTGCAAACCCTGCTTGACATTTTTTCCCACAATCCGTATATTCTGAAGTTTCGGACATTTCGTCTGAATCGGCTTGTAGGTCGGTTGAAACGCAGGGCGGTTGATGGTAAAACGTCAAACGCAGCAACAATTATTGTGGCGTAAAACTAAGCAACAATATCTATTTTTGGGTATTCCATTGCTTAGGGCAAACACATCATACCAGAGAAGGTTTGCTCGTCTTTAATTATTAAAGCCACGCCACAGAAAAGTTGAAAACGGGAATTGATTCACTTTACCTGCGATAATTAAGTGATTTCCCAAGAGATTTAAGAAAACTTAGATTACGTAGCCGCTTGTGCTAACTGCCGGATTAATTCGGTAAGAGGCAGGTTACGGATGGTTTTATGCTTTAAATCAGAAGGGTTTTAATATAGAAGCCGACATAATCGGTTAGAAAACTTAGGTTAGTTAGAAAAGGAAAAGATAACGTGCCAACAATTAATCAGCTCATTCGGAAAGGTCGAAAGAAACTAACGGATAAAACCGCGAGTCCGGCATTGCAGGGCAGTCCGCAGAAGCGCGGGGTTTGCACTCGTGTTTATACATCAACACCTAAAAAGCCGAATTCGGCTCTTAGGAAAGTGGCTCGTGTTCGTTTAAGCAATGGCATTGAGGTTACGACCTATATTCCGGGGGTTGGGCACAATTTGCAGGAACACTCGATTGTATTGATTCGAGGTGGTCGTGTGAAAGATTTACCCGGCGTTCGATATCACGTAATACGCGGGACTTTGGATTCATCCGGTGTTGATGGACGTAACCAGTCTCGTTCGAAGTATGGTGCTAAACGACCTAAGGGAGCTAAATAATTATGGCTAGAAGAAGAGTCGCGGAAAAAAGACAAGTTTTACCTGATCCGATTTATAACAGCATCATGGTCACCAAGTTTATTAATGGAATCATGTTGGCTGGAAAAAAATCGACCGCCGAAAAGATTTTTTATGGTGCAATGCGCCAGATTGAAGAAAAAACAGGTGAAGAGCCTTTAAAGGCATTTAAGGCAGCTTTAGATAATGTGGCACCGACTTTAGAGGTTAAATCTCGCCGTATTGGCGGGGCGACATATCAGGTACCGCTCGAAGTAAGTAGGGGGCGCCGCAACGCTTTAGCGATTCGTTGGATAGTTAGTCATGCACGACAGCGTGGAGAAAAGACGATGCAGGATCGCCTTGTTGGCGAATTGCTGGACGCGAAAAATAATCGCGGCGGATCGGTTAGGAACAAGGAAAATGTTCACCGAATGGCGGATGCGAATAAGGCGTTTGCACACTATAGATTTTAGTTTTTGAAGCTTTGTATATAAAGCGGTTTTAGAGAAATGTCGAAAATAGATTTAGACAAGTTTAGAAACATCGGGATTATGGCGCATATTGACGCCGGTAAGACCACTACAACAGAGCGTATTCTTTTTTATACGGGTGTTTCGCACAAGATTGGTGAGGTTCATGACGGAGCCGCCACAATGGATTGGATGGAGCAGGAGAAAGAGCGTGGAATTACGATTACTTCTGCTGCGACCACCTGTTTTTGGGAACGAAATGGCGTTGAGCACCGCGTTAATATAATTGACACGCCTGGACACGTCGATTTCACTATGGAAGTTGAGCGGTCATTACGTGTGCTTGACGGTGCAGTTGCGGTTTTTGACGGGGTTGCAGGTGTTGAGCCGCAGTCTGAGACTGTTTGGAGACAAGCCGATAAGTATGGCGTTCCTCGAATCTGTTTTATTAACAAATTAGATAGAGCGGGTGCTTCTTTTGAGAAGTCGTTTGATTCATTAAAGAAAAGACTTGGTGCGAATGCGGTGGCTTTACAAATGCCGATTGGCGCAGAAGATCATTTTTTGGGTGTCGTGGATTTAATTACCATGAAAGCGCTTCTTTGGAAAGATGAGACCAAAGGTGCAGAGTACGAAATAAAAGAAATCCCTGATGATCTTAAGGCAAAGGCTGATGAAGAGCGGGAGAAAATGGTTGAAGCCGTATCTAGCGTAGATGACGATTTGATGGTCAAATACCTGGAAGGTGAAGAAATTGGCGAAGATGAGCTTCGTAAAGCGATCCGAACGGCAACCTTGGCACTTGAGATTGTTCCCGTTGTAATGGGAACGGCGTTCAAAAATAAAGGTGTTCAAACACTGCTTGATGCGGTGGTTGACTACATGCCAAGTCCTTTGGACGTGCCCGCTATTGAAGGGGTTAATCCTGACACCGACGAGATTGAAAAAAGAGAGGCAAAATCAGATGAGCCGTTTGCTGGGTTAGTGTTTAAGCTCATGGCTGACAAGCACTTAGGGCAGCTTGCTTTTGTGCGGATCTATAGCGGAACCGTGAAAGCTGGTTCCTATGTTATTGATACTGCGAAGAAGAATAGTAAAGAACGTGTTGGTCGCATTATGCGGATGCACGCGAATAAAAGGGAAGACATTGAATCGGCTTCGGCTGGAGAAATCGTAGCGATTGCGGGTATGAAAAAAGTTACAACTGGAAACACCATTTGTAATGTTGAAAACCCGATTATTCTCGAATCCATTGAGTTTCCAGATCCTGTTGTTCAGGTCGCGGTCGAGCCAAAAACTCGCGCCGATCAGGATAAGATGGGCGTTGCGCTTGGTCGCCTTGCTCAAGAAGATCCGAGTTTTCAGGTTTCGACCGATGCTGAGACTGGTCAAACGATAATTGCAGGAATGGGCGAGCTTCATTTGGACATTCTTGTTGACCGTATGAAACGGGAGTTTGGTGTTGAGGCTGGTGTAGGTAAGCCGCAGGTTGCGTATCGCGAAACGATTACTACGACTGCCGAAGGCAAAGAGATATTCAAGAAACAATCTGGTGGACGCGGGCAATTTGCTCATGTTGAACTTACGATTGAACCTGCGCCCGGCGAAGAATTTGTATTTGAAGATGAAATCAAGGGTGGCGCGATTCCACGGCAATTTATTAAACCTGTGTCTGCGGGTATTGCTGATGCGATGCAGCGCGGCTATTTAGCCGGATATGAATTGGTTGATATTAAGGCGACCTTGACATTTGGTTCGTTTCACGAAGTTGACTCGGATGAGCGCGCTTTCCAAATTTGCGGAAGTTTGGCATTTCAAAATGCGGTTAAGAGAGCGAAACCTGTTTTGCTGGAGCCTGTCATGAGGGTCGAAGTTGTAACTC
>Ga0114931_10009296_pt1 | contig 11792 bp, 4 predicted proteins | sample 2SBtaG_FD_89579 | JGI IMG/M metagenome (GOLD analysis project Ga0114931, IMG submission 89579) | Deep subsurface microbial communities from Kolumbo volcano to uncover new lineages of life (NeLLi) - 2SBTROV14_V59a metaG | ecosystem: Environmental > Aquatic > Marine > Volcanic | place: Kolumbo...
CCCGGTGAGCCCCGAACGTCAACCTCCAACCTCTCCAAAATCCGCCCGAAAAACCGCCGTCAACCCGGCCGCTACAACTCGTCCCGCTCAAATCCCGTAGCCGTCATGAATAATTGCGGCTAGGGGCCGCCTGGCCCGCTAAGGGCAGCGGCGAAAACGGGCGGGAGTATCTCAGCGTCAAGCTCGACGATCCAAGCTTTCCAGAGCCGATATACGCGGCTTTATTCGACGATGATGAAGATGGAGCGCAACTCGCGTGGAACCGGCTCAGATCCTAAGGAGGTTCCTACCTGCAACCCAAACTTCCAAACCATGCCAAGAGCCGTCTTTGTGCAATTGCAGAAGTTAGCCTTCCAGTTTGTTCCATTTCGCCACACCCCGAATCACTCAATGTCTACATACCACAACAATCACCTTAACCGGACCGACCGACGTACAGGCATTCAGACTGGAAGGGACTCTTCGCACGCGTCAGAATCTAAGGAGGTGTCTCATGTATGCGGATGCAATCGATGGATAAACTAAGAATATATGCAACTTAGTGCTACCCAAATGTGTATCCGTTGGGTACACTCGAATCATAATGAAGGATGTTGGTCTACGGATAAGAATTCAGCGTGACCTGCGTGAACGATTCCTTGAGGCATGCCGCGCCGAGGACAAGTCAGCAGCTCAAGTTCTTCGCGAATTTATGCGCGAGTACGTGGAACTGCACAGTCGCAATCGGTTCGCAAACGATACAGGTACCGGAGCGAGAAAGAAGGGGGCATTGCCGGAATAATGGGGAAGAAAAACAAGAAAGTAATAACTATTGCCTCACGTGAGGCAAATTTAAAAAGGAAACTGCGGCGGCACCTGTATGCACTGGGCTTCCGCAAATCCGATCGCGGTACTCTTCAGATCGAAGGGAGCGGCAAAGACGTAATTCGAGCGCTTCACGGTCCTCAGAGAAAGGAACGGCTAAAAGCGAACCGCGAATTCATAGACTCGCGGGCGCAGAAGCTTTTTAAATATTTTGCGTCCGGCAGCGATATCGATCCCGCCAGAATTTCGCCCATCCTGGAACGAGTCTCCGCCGGAACGTGGCAAGGCGACCTCTTCAGGCTGGCCACCCTAACGTGGTCTGTTCCGGTTTCAAACGGATTTGGCCGCCGCCTGAGATACCTCGTCTGGGACGAACAAAACGATAAACTTATCGGTCTTATCGCAATCGGCGACCCGGTTTTTAACCTCTCTGTCCGCGACAACCTTATCGGCTGGGACGTAGACAACCGTTGCGCCCGTCTCGTGAATATCATGGATGCCTATGTTCTTGGCGCCCTGCCGCCCTATAACGCTTTGCTTGGCGGCAAACTGGTCGCCTCCCTCATCCGCAGCCGCCAGATATATGACGATTTTGCCCATTCCTATGGCGACACGACGGGCATCATTTCCAAACAGGAGAAGAAGGCAAAACTGTTGGCGGTGACAACCTCATCTTCGATGGGCCGTTCTTCCGTCTACAACAGGCTGAAGCTGGACGGTATCCAGTATTTCGAGCCGATCGGATACACGGGCGGGTGGGGGCACTTTCATATTCCTGACCGCCTGTTTGCAGAGTTCCGAGACTACTTGCGCAAGATTGGACATCCGTATGCGGATTTGCACCGCTTTGGGCAAGGTCCCAACTGGCGGCTTCGGACAACGCGAGCCGCGTTGGGCGCACTGGGATTTAAAGGAGACATGCTTCGTCACGGAATTCAGCGTGAGGTCTTTATGTGCGCGTTGGCTTCCAATGCCATCAAGCTTCTTCGAACCGGTAGAGGCCGACCAGAACTTTCCTCGCTTCTTGGCGTTCCCGAGATAGGCGAACTCGCCCTTGAACGCTGGATGCTGCCGCGCTCCGTGCGGCGGCCCGAATACCGGCAGTGGACAACGGATAATTTGGCCGAATTGTTTGGAAGTCAGCACCGGAAGGTCCGGTCGCTAATAGCGAAAGCGAGTTAAGGCATGGGCAAGGCAGCAGGAAAGTAGCGACCATGCCGATGCCTCTCGAAAAATGGCAGGGACATCTTGAGAGGCATTTCGAGTCCCTTGCGAGCATGCGCGCAAATACGGGATTTCCAATCTTCGCGCTGGAACATGGGTTGAGCGATGATGAACTGGAGGAAATTTCGTCTTTGCTTCTCTCACGTCTCGCATCCGGTCTCCGGTTGGCACCTCATTGGCTTGTCTGGACTATCTACGCCACCGAACGCGGCTATACCTACACCGGGGGCGAGTATTGGCGACCTTTCGAAGAATTGATGCCTGGCTGGGAGTTCTCCGATCGCTATAGGGTCGTTCCATGGTTCCGCAAATTCCAGAAAGCCTATAACGGCGTAGTACCCTCCGGCCCGTGGGCCGAACATTTTAGAATTATCGCGTGGCCGATAACTCATGCGATCCTTCCAAGATACCTCCAGCACCAGTTCGCCCGGACCCTCTACGACCTGCGCTACCGTCTGGCCGGCCTGGAGACGCTTAAGCCAGCCGCTATCGGGCGCATGCTGGCGGCCAACGCCCTCCATGCTTCAACGCGTTTTGAAGAGTTTCTTCAACAAGAGGAACTTACAGGCCGCATCGTTCTGGCGCTGCTTCACGAGGTTCCGGAAGAGGGCGCAGAGCCGATCTACCCGCCAACCCTTATGCGTATCGTTTCCGATTTGGAGCGCGTGCGGAATGCGCGCGAATGGCTGAAGGATGCGCAACGCGTCGTCACCGACCGATTTAAAGGTATTGCCCGTGGCATCGGGCCGCCCGGACCGCGCGGTTATACCGGTCGCGATGCGCGCGAAGGCGATAGCACCGCGCATCCGGATATCCGGCCCGAACTGTCATTGCGCTATGCCGGCGCGGCGAGTTGGACATTGGTTATGGGTGTGCCGGGATTCAGGAGCGTTGCCGCACTCAGTTCCGAAATCCGGCAATTTCTCAGGCGCACCCGGTGCCGGCTTAATGGCGCCGATGATACGAAACCGGCAGGCTGGATTCTTTCGGGGAACAGGAAAGGCGTACTAAAAACCTGGCCCGATCCCGCTAAACCGCTCATCGCGTTTGAGCAATCTCAAGGCGCCGTCGATCATCTTCTGGAAGGCGCGTGCCGCATGAGCGCCGGGCCGGTCTGGCTCTTTAGGGTCGGCCGCGACGGCATAGCCCGCGAAATCTCCGGCCTCATTGTCCGTCCGGGCTACGAGTATATCGTTGCGACGACAGGGACACCGCCGGAGTTTCTTGAAGGGATAGGGCCGTCCACTATTGAGTGTTCGGGTATCAAGTCCTTTCGTATGGCCGTGCCGCGCGATGTGTCGGCCGAATACATCGAATGGCTGCGCGGTTTTGGCTTGGAACTGGCGCGGACAATTCGTGTCTGGCCCGCCGGTCTTCCCGGGCGTGGCTGGGACGGTGAGGGCAACTGCGAGTGGCTTACGACCGAAACGCCCTGCCTGGGGATCGTGCATGATCATCCGGTTGATGCCTATGTGCTACGTCTTAATAACGGGGCAAACACACTCATACAGGCAGGAGGTGTCGGATCTCCGGCATTCGTAACTCTTCCGCGGCTGCCTGCCGGGACACACCTCCTTACCGTCAAAGCCCAGAGAAGCACGTCCCTTGCCGGAATGGTGCATGCACCCCCGCCCGAAGGTTTCGTCCAACTGAAGGTCCGCGAACCTGAACCCTGGATACCCGGTACGGCTTCGCATTCCGGTCTGATCGTAACAATCGATCCTTACGAAGCCAGCCTCGATACTTTCTGGGAAAACGAACTCAGCCTGTCGGTTCTGGGCCCCGAAAGCCATGACGTCACCTTCGCTGTTTCACTTGAACGCGGCACAGGGGAGGAGGTTTTTGCAGAGCAGGTTGATGGGCCAATGACCCTGCCGGTTACGCCTGGTGCATGGAGCAGGAGGTTTGCGCAGTTTGTAATGCGCGAGGATTGCGCCTGGCGATATCTGGAAGCCTCTGCCGGTACCCTGAGCATCAGGGGCGAAGAACTGGGTGAGTATGTCATCCGGTTCGAGCGTGAGGTGCTGCCTGTCAGATGGGTTCTTCGGCGTGACCACGGCCAAATAGTCGTCAGGCTGATTGATGATGCAGGTCACGAGGAATCTGAGCCGACATGCCTTTTCTTCGGTATGGAACGGCCGGCACAAGCGGTGAACTGCGCAGCCGGCGACATGCTTTCGGGCCAGCCGGTAGAGCCGCCGGGTGGCCTCTTTATCGCCCAGCACCTTGAGCATAGTGACGCGATTGTCGTTAGCGCCGGGCTAACCGGCGAAGGCTTACAAGGACTTGGCGTGACCCCGTCATTTGACGAGATTCACGATGGTTCGGTACCTCTGGCCAACGTCCTTCACATGCTTGAATTATGGCGTGATGCCCGTCTTGCCGGGTTCCTTTCGGACACACGGCGCGGGCAGGTGACGGGCGGCTTTCTTGCCGCCATTTACGAGAAACTCTGCGGAACCAATTGGGCAAGTATGGAAAGGGCTTTCCTTGCGAGGCCGCATTCCCGGCGCGCCATTGACACCCTTCAGCATGCGGTGGACCGCCGCAGCGGTTTTGCTGCGGTATTGCGCCGTGATGGCGCCATGATGGGCGACGATCTCGCGGCAAACGCGCAATGGTATACTGACCTGGCTGGGCGCTACGACATTTGCAGCGATCCAAAGCTCTGCGAATTTGCCCTGAGACTGGCCAGTCAGCCTCACCGGCTGCCCCATCTCTTTGGCGACGGACTCGGTGCTTTCCTTGATCAGATCAGCGAGCAGCCAGCGCTTTTGCGCGGGGCGCGGCTCGTGGCTCTTTTATCCGCCAACCAGGACCGCGACGCGTCGCCGGCACCGACATCGAGGTGGCAATGACAATCACCGTGATAGAGCCGGAAGATGTTCTCGCCGGATGCCGGCAGGCATTAGGATTGCCTGATGCCGGGGATGCATCCATTGATGACATTCTGCTCGCAGCCCTGCTCAGGCACAACGCTAGTATCCTCTGCCCCTGTTCCCGCACAACCTTGCGAGCGGCATTGCTGGAAAGCCTCCAGTATTTGAGCGAGGACGGGGATACGCTATCCGGCCAAATCGACTCCGTTATTGAGGATATGATTGTCGGCGGTGATCTCCTGGAACTCAGCGATGTTGCGATAGATGATCCGGCAGTAAAGGGGACCTGGGTGTTTGCGGCACCGCCAAGTTTTATTGCCAGGCCAGGCGGCAGTATCTTTCTGACCGGTGTCGTCCGGGACCAGGACACATACCTGCCTCTTACTCTCGCCTCCCGCATTCTTTATGAGGGCTTTACCCGGACCATTGTGCCAGAGCCGGACGAAGATCTTGCCGACGAATTACGCGGGTTGGGGCTCCAGGAATTATCTGAAGACATATGGCTGAAGGCTCCAAAGGCCGAGGCGGCGCAAGATTTACTGAGCGGCATGGAACGTCGCCTGGATTCGCAGGCCAAAAGCGGGACCATCGACGATCTTCAGATTCTCGATCCGGCTAAGCCCGTCACGTATTACCGCGGCCGCTGGATCGCGCCGAAAACCCAAAGTGGCACATTCGTTGCGCGGCGTCCGCAAGAGTACGGCGCGCCGATCTGGTGTTTTGTCCGCCTGACAGAAGGTGTTTCCGAGCGCCTTCTGGACCTGCTGCTTAGAAAGTCGCGGTGGCGCGGTTGCGACGTCGCGTGGCACCTACAAATGGCCATCGACTATTGCCGCAATGATCCGCAGCTCTATCGCCGCCGCCGCGCGGATGCCAGCGTGCGGCTCGACTTCTTTTCGCCGCTGCCCCAATGGACCCAAAGGCGCCTGATGATATTCGGTCGTGGCGTTCCGCGCGAGAGCAGCCTGATGTCCTTTATTCTGCCCGCGGCAGAGGCCGAAACCGAAGAGCGCTTTTTGAGAGACAGGCTTTGGCTGTCCCCCACCGACGATTCCGATTGAGAAAGAAGAATGCCGATGCAGACCATACAAGAGACAATAGAGAAGCTTCACGGCTCGCTGCGCGAGTATATCGAGGCGACTTACCATATCAGCGCCCGTTCGCTCATAAAGCAGCGCGAGCAGCTGCTCAACCGCTCCGGCGTCATCTACCAGGTTCCATATCTCGAATCGACGCCCCGTTATCAGACGGGGGAATCGTTTGCAGCGATGAAGGGGCTGCCGCCCGCGGCTCTCGAATTGTTTTCCAAATTGGCGCAAGCGGAAGGCCAACTGCCCAGACTGCTTTACGACCCGCCTTACAAACACCAGTCTGATTCAATCCGCCATAGCCTTATTGATGGCAAGAACCTGGTCATCATGACCGGTACAGGCTCGGGAAAGACCGAGTCCTTTCTCCTGCCGATCCTTGGCAAACTCGCACGCGAAGCGCAGGACAACGCAAATGGTTTTAGGCAACGCCCCGCCATGCGGGCACTCGTCCTGTATCCGATGAATGCACTGGTTAATGACCAGTTGGGGCGGCTTCGCTCCCTCTTTGGCGACCCGCGCCTCGTGGAATTATTCAAGCAGTTGGCCGGGCGCCCTCCGCGCTTTGCGCGCTACACCAGCCGCACACCCTATGCCGGCGTTCGCACAGCCAAGAAAGATTCAAGGAAGCTCAAGTCCTTTGACGAATTTTATGTGGAGGTGCTGCGACAAACCCAAAGCGAAGATAGCGGCGAGCAGCAGGAAGCGCAGCGACTGCTCGCCGCTCTGAAGGAACGCGGCAAGTGGCCCGCCAAGCCGGATCTGGCGGCATGGCTCGGTGCCAAGGGAGCCAGGTGGCAGGATGGGAAGACCGGCGCCTTCGTTCGAGCCGTCACTCTGCCGGACGATTCAGAACTGCTGACCCGGCACGAGGTCCAGGCTGCGCCGCCCGATCTCTTGGTGACCAACTACTCGATGCTCGAATACATGCTTATGCGTCCCATTGAGCGGCCGATCTTTGACCATACCCGCGAATGGCTTGCCGAGAACCCCGACGAGACATTCCTTGTTGTTCTCGATGAAGCGCACCTCTACAGAGGCGCCGCCGGCGCCGAAGTGGGATTGCTCATGAGGCGGTTACGGGACCGCCTCGGCATTCCGCGGGATCGTTTCCAGGTGATCTGCGCGACGGCGAGCTTCAGGGACCACGAATATGCGCCGGACTTCGGCGCACAGCTCTCCGGCGTTTCAGCAGAAACTTTTGTGCCGATTACGGGGTCCCTTGATCTTCGGGAGCACAACGCTGCCGGGTCAGCGAAGGACGCGGAGATTTTGGCGCATATCAATCTCGATGAGTATTACAACGCTGAGACCGACGAGGGGCGGCTTGCTGTCATCGGGCCACTTCTCGCCTTTCGCCAGACTACAGGCGATCATCCGCCGGAAGTGGCGCTCTATCATGCCCTGAAAGATTTTGGCCCGATGGGGCTATTGATTAATTCCACAATGAAAGAAGCCCTGCCTATTTCGGAACTTGGTCCCACCCTTTTTCCTGAAACACCGGATAAAACCGACGCAGCCGTTAGCGTGCTAATGGCTCTTGGAAGCATAGCGCGGCTCGACCCTGATACGCCTGGGCTCCTGCCGTGCCGGATACATAATTTTTTCCGCGGGTTGCCGGGATTGTGGGTCTGTATGGACCCGGATTGTGACGAGATCACTGATGATCAGAAAAGCGGCATATGCGGAAAGATGTACTCCCAACCGAGCCGCGAGCGTTGCGATTGCGGCGCGCGGGTTCTGGAACTCTATACCTGCCGGAATTGCGGTACCGCCTACGCGCGCGCCTATACCGACGATGTCGACACACCGTCTGCTCTATGGCCGGAGGCAGGGAGACGCCTGCGCATGGCAGGCGGAGAAACAAGTCCGCTTCTGCCGCTTGACCTGCTTCTTGAAGAACCGGCCCGTGATGATCTCGCGGAGCCAGCCGACTACGATCTTGAGACCGGACGGCTCAATCCCAAAATGGCCGGCCCAAGGATGCGCACTGTTTTTATTCGCCACGAGCGCCTGTCGGACGCCGTAGACGAAGACGATGAAACCGATACGAGCTATGATAGGCGGGGCCTTTTTGTACCTTGCGCCGTGTGCGGTAAAGACGCCCGATTTGGCCGCACCAGTGTGCAGGATCACCAGACGAAAGGCGACCAGCCCTTCCAGGCCCTTGTTGCCTGCCAAATACAAATTCAACCCCCGGGGCCCGAGAAATCTTCCCGTTTTGCGCCCCTGCGCGGACGGAAGGTGCTAGCGTTTTCGGATTCACGCCAGGTGGCAGCGCGGCTCGCGCCAAATCTTCAGATGTACTCGGTTCGTGACTCGCTTCGCCCGCTCGTCGCCTGGGGCTATAGCAAGCTTCAGACTGTAGAAGCAATCCAGCCGAACCTTAGCCTGGAGGATCTTTATCTAGCCGTGCTGCTTGCCTCCAAGGAGTTGAGAGTGCGCTTGCGCCCGGAACTCAAGGGCTCAGAGAATTTCGATGCTGAAATCGCCGTGGAAGAGGCCGTTTTGGGTGGCAGCACAAAAACAGATGCCGGCCTTCAATCACTCTGGATTGATATCCGGAATGAGGACCCGCCCGAGGCGCTCCTGGATAACATCATTACCTCGGTGAGAGACCGGTTTCTAGGCTTCGAAGCGTTAGCGCTGGCATCGATTGTTGAACGAGCGAAGCACGTGGCGGCAATTGAAAAACTTCCGGCAATACCTGGTTTCGCCGAAACGCTGGAAGCGAAAATCGGGCTGGTGCGGGCCTGGCTACGCTGCTGGCAGGGCAAAGGCTTCTGGCTGAGCAGGATGCCGGGGACTTGGTGGCGGCGCCCTCGTTCCGAAGGCACAAGCATCGGTGGCGATAAGGGTAAATTCCAAAAAGCCATGTCCAATGTCATCAAAGATAACGCCGCAAGAAAGCTCTTCTGGGATAAATGGCTGCCTGTCCTGCTCGGGATATTCACGCAGGATATGGGCGGCGGCATGAGACGTCTTCGGGGCAGCGAACTCTCGCTGCTGTTTGGCGGCGAATGGGTCCATTGCCGCAACTGTAAATCCGTAAACCGCCCGGCGCCCGGAATACTCCACTGCCTTGACTGCGGCAGTGAGGACATTGCAAGTCTCGATCCTGAAACCGATCCTGTCTTTCTTGCCAGGAAGGGCTTTTACCGCAAGCCCGTTCTGGAAGCATTGGGCGAGCCACCGCGCCAGCCCATGGCCCTTATCGCTGCCGAACATACCGCACAACTCAACGCGCCGCAGAACGAGGATGTCTTTTCCAAGGCCGAGGAAAACGAGCTTCTTTTTCAGGACATAGCCTTAAAGCTAAGGGGTCGGCAATCCACGGCTGTTGATATTCTATCAAGCACAACGACGATGGAAGTCGGGATAGATTTGGGCGCTCTGTCCGGTGTCGCCCTGCGGAATATGCCGCCGGGCCGTGCGAACTACCAGCAACGCGCCGGCCGTGCCGGACGGCGCGGTAACGCCGTGGCGACGGTTGTCTCTTTTGGCAGCGCCGACAGCCATGATGAGCACTACTTCTCCGAACCAGACGGCATGATCCGCGGCGATGTCGTCGATCCCAAACTTACACTTGATAATCCCGAGATTGCACGCCGCCACATACGAGCCTATCTGCTTCAGAGCTACCATCAGGACCGGCTGCCCGAGGTCGATCCGTCGCAGCGCCATGACCTGTTTTCGGTTCTGGGCAGCGTGTCCGAATTCCGCAATGGCGATTCACTTCTGAACAGGGATGATTTCGCTGCGTGGCTTGCCGAAAACGAAGCGCTGTTGCGCCAGCGCATATCCGATTGGATTCCGGAGCAACTTACGGAAGACGACCGTACCTCCCTTCTTGAACAGATGAAGGATGATTGCCTGAAGGCAATCGATGAAGCCATTCGGCCTGGGCCCGGTGAGTCAGAAGCCGATCCGGATGAGGACGGGGATGAAGCTGAAGAAGCGCCGGAAGAAGGAGAGGAGCGGCCGCAACAAGCCTCAAACCCTGGCAAGCTCCTTGACCGGCTGCTTTATTGCGGAATATTGCCGCGCTACGCCTTCCCGACCGATGTTGCCACTTTCCATGTATTTGACCGGGAACGATCCACGCGCTTTCGCCCGATCATGCGTTTTGCACCTTCACAGGGACTGCCTATCGCACTGACCCAGTATGCGCCGGGCAAACAGGTCTGGATCGCCGGCAAATGTTACACATCCGGCGCTATTTATTCCGTTATGGCCGACGAGCGTTACAATGCCTGGGAATCAAAACGTGTCTATATGGAGTGCAGCGAATGCGGTTTTGCCAGAACTTTCAATTTTGGCGAAGTGACCCGCGACGAAACCCGCGATTGTGAAGCCTGCGGCGGAGACGAAACCTTCGGTCCCGCCCGGTACTGGATGCGGCCACCGGGATTTGCCCATCCTATCGCCCTCGATGAGGTCACCTCACCGGATGACATGCCGGAGACAAGCTACGCCACCAGGGCCAAACTGACGATGGGCACGCCCGAAGACGATGCCGGGTGGGTTCAGGCGAACGAGCGCATACGCGTTCTTCGGGCGCGCCAGCACCTGCTTGTCTCGAATACAGGTCCCAACCGGGACGGTTATACCTATTGCACTAAGTGCGGCCGAATTGAAGCGAGCAGCGATCCACAGCCGCAACTCGCAATGCCGCATCGCAAGCCTTACCCCGATGACGACGACAAGCAAATCTGCGACGGCACCGGCCCCTCGCGGCACATCGTTCTCGGAACAGACTTCATCACAGACATTGCGCTGTTTTCAATGCGGGTGGTTGCGCCGCTGAAATTGAAGCCCGGACAGTACCCGACCGATGTTGCGCTTAGAACCGTTAGCGAGGCGCTTGCCAAGGCTGCATGCCAATTGCTGGAAATCGAGACCGGCGAATTAATGGCTGAGTACCGGCCAGCTCTCACGCCGGATGGTACGAGCGGCCTCGAAGCAGAAATCTTTCTTTATGACACGCTTCCGGGCGGTGCCGGATTTGCCAGTCAACTCGCCGGGCGCGGCATAGAGCTGTATCAGCGGGCGCTCCACCTCATGAAGACCTGCCCGGAGGATTGCGATGCCTCTTGCTACCGGTGCCTGCGCAGCTTTAAGAACAAGTTCGAGCACAGCCTTCTCGACCGACATGTAGGAGCTGAGTTGCTGGAATATCTGCTCAATGGCGAGCAGCCTGGGTTCAATGAAGATCGACTCCGGGCATCGACAACCCTTCTGTATCACGATTTGCAGCGACAGAATGATGGCAGCGCAGAGTTCAAGACATACGCGTCCGTGCCCTCGGCTGACGGCGGCACTACCGAAGCGCCGATTCTTGCGGAAACTCCCGGTGGACGGAAGTACGTAATCGCTCTCTCGGCTCCGTTAACCTCTGACCATCCATCTGATCCAAAAATTCAGGCGCTGCGTGACAGCGGCAGCGACATTACGGTCATTGTCGAGAACGAACTGCTTGTGCGCGGCAATTTGCCCGCTGCAACACGCAATGTGCAGCAGAGGCTTGGAGTTTGAGCCATCTATGAGACAGGGAAAGTTTTGCGAAAACCTCACGATTGTGGCTAAGTTTGAGCGGCCCATTGCATCCAGTTACACTGAGCCACCCATGCTTCTACGACGCGGAAAATAGGATTCAATTTGAGCTGGTTGCGTGCCCCCGCAACCATTTTTTCATAAAAATATCAATAGCTTATAAAAATCGCCCGTCTCACCTGAGGCGGGCTTTTTGCGTCTGGGTACCACTCGAAATCAAGCTCGGGCCCGCAAGCAAAAGGAG
>Ga0114931_10009297_pt1 | contig 11790 bp, 11 predicted proteins | sample 2SBtaG_FD_89579 | JGI IMG/M metagenome (GOLD analysis project Ga0114931, IMG submission 89579) | Deep subsurface microbial communities from Kolumbo volcano to uncover new lineages of life (NeLLi) - 2SBTROV14_V59a metaG | ecosystem: Environmental > Aquatic > Marine > Volcanic | place: Kolumbo...
AAATAGATTGGCATACTCCCATATGCAAAAAAATCCGGATCCATCGGCGACTGTTCCAGCCAGAACAACGTTTTTGTCGGAGATATCCACTCCAGCCGATCTGCCACCATCGAGATCATCCGCTCATCTGGATGAAAATGCCGCCCATCATCCCAATTCAATCCAAAAATCCGTAAACTAAACCCCAACAACAAAATCAACAAAATCCATCGATGACCTCGCACCCATTTTCGAACACTCATATCACAAGTATAAACGCTAGACCATAAACCATGAACTATGAACCTTGAACTAATCTACTCGCACTACCCCTGGCTTCGCCCAAATCTGAATCCGCGGCCGGTCAAACACCGTAAATGTCTCCTCAGCCAACTTCTCCCCACCGATTGACCACAGTCCCAAATCAATTTCTCCACCTAACTCATACACTTGCTCATACTCCGTCTCTCCTGCCAGCAGATCCCAATAAATTGCCGCTGCCTTAGGATACTCTTGATTATGTTTTAAGGCATTAAACCATATCCTTCGAGATAAAATAATCATCACATCTGCCTCCTCCATCTGTCGTCGGATATCCATCTCGATCTGCGGATTATCTTGCGTATCCAAGTCATAAAAATTCAGCAATTCAATATCTCTGAAATGCGAATTAAACGGCACAATGCCCATATCATACACCTCAGACACGATCCGTGCATTTGCCGGTATCCGTCGCGCGGCCCAATTCGCCGCTTTAACTCGTGAATCTTCCTGCAAGTACATCACCGAAAATCCCAACCCATACAATACATGCCAACCCACCAACCCAATCATCGCTCCCCGCCCCACCCATGCCAAAATTCGATTCACTCCACCAGCCTGGATCAGCACATCCAACCATCTCCAAATCTGCACCATCATCACACTCGCTGCCAAAATCCAAAACGGCAACAGCGGCACCACATAGCGACTCCATTTCACATACAAACTCATCAAAAACACTGCCTGCATCAGCACCCAGACCACCAACATTCCCCCAGCTAATTCTTTATATCGCACCGCCCGATAACTCAACCAACCAAATCCCATCAGACCAAAAAGTAGCATCGGCACACTCAAAATCCACGGAATCACCTGCGTTAATTGAAACACACCCGGAATAGTATTGGTAAACTGCCGGGTATAAAACACCTCAATCTCTCCTCGCGCAATTCCCCCCTCCACATTCATCGAATGTACAAATCCGTCACTCAACGTTTCCTTCCATTGCAACGGCGCTCCCGTCAACAGCTCATTGGTTCGCAATACAACTTGTTCAATCAGTGGCTGCGCATCTCCCTCCAGTAATCCAATCCGCCAATCTCCTAGCGACCACGGATTCGTCACCCCAAATATCAACATCGCTCCAGCCACGATCACCACCATCGCTCCGATTGATTTCAAAAATCCATTCAACAACAAATGCACCCGTGCAAAATGGTACTCATGAGCTCGCTGGCTATACCCCAACCACAACGCCAACCAAACACCGGGCAGCATAATCACGTTCGTCACCTTGGTCCCGATCGACAGTCCAGCTACCAGCATCGTTAACCAAATTAAACTCCACCGCGGTTTTCGCACCAATTCTAGTGCCACCCAAAACAGCAACACCCGTGAAATAGTCAGCCACATCTCAAAAGTACCATAATGAGCAAACTGGATAAATCCTACCGTAAACGTCGTCAGTCCCGCTGCCACCAGCCCCACCCATCGGTCAAAATATCGCTTGCCAATATACCCAATCATCGGGATCAGCCCGATCGACCACCACGCCGACATAAATCTGATTAAGAGCAACCCCCGGATAAACGGATCCTGCGCCGTTCCAAAAAACAGCTTCATCTGCCCCATCAGCCACAAACTAACGTACACCGGCACCGTACCATATGCGTAAAACTCCGGATCCCCGCCACCAGAAAAGTACATCCGAGAAATCGCCGACGCGATATTCCGCTCATCCGGATGGAAATACCAAGGCGCCCCCCAATCCAAATTCACCAACCGTAGGTACATCCCCACCAAACTCAATCCCACCATACTCAACCACCACCAATTATTTCGCAAAAATTTCTTTACCATACCCATATACTACCGTAAAACGACATCTAATCAGTAGCTATCTATACCTACCTCTGCTGTATCCTCCCCACTCTGCAAGAGGGAGCGAGCAGGGGTCGGACATATAAACACCTATAAATTAACCCTAAATGAATCAGCATTTATCAGCTGTGCAACTCGAGTTCCCCAGGATACCGCAAAATTCGTCCCCCTATCCCATGGATACACATGCTCCATACTGCACCAATAAATATTGTCCAACGGTAAATTCATACTCGGCAACTGCGCTCCCTGACCCGGTTTAAAAATCGGCTGCGCATACCCTGCCTTAAATACCCAGCTCCGTCGCACACTCTCCTCATTCAGTTCAGGTTTAATCCTTTGTAATGCCGGTAAATACTCCGCCACCAACTCATTTGCCGATTTCCCAAAATAGGCATGATTGGTTTCTAAATAGTTCCCTACATACACAATATTCTCATTATTATAATGAGATTTATCAATCATATTCGTATGCTCAACCACTGCCAAAAACGGCCAATCACGCTCGTTGATATTCAGCCAATACGTTCCATTGTCAAACAACGGCTCATCCAAACTCATCACCAGCGTCACTGCTCCCAAACCTGGCACCGCCTTGTAGTCCCAATCTTGTAATAAATCACCACATATCGCTCGTGCCACCGAACTCGGTGCTGCAATCAACACTTTATCCACCGTCACTGTCTGAGTTCCCGTCTTCAATACCCAATCACTCCCAGATTGATATAAATCTTCGATCTCTTCATGCAACGCCAGCACCCCACCAGCCTCCACTATCGCCTTCTCCAAGGCTGTCACAAACCCCTGAAATCCACCAGTAAAATACCCTAATGACCGGCTCCGCGCATGTACTCGTGCCCAAAACCAGGTTGCCACCACCTCGCTTGAGTGCCTACCAAATTTTCCTACCATCAGTGGTTCCCAAATCTTCTTCCACGCCTCAGTCCCCATATATTTTTTGATCCATTCCTCAGTCGTCATTTCATCTAATAATTGCCACTTCGGCCACAATTTCAAAAACGCCGCCCCAGCAGACAACCGAATTTTACTCGGCCATGACAGATGAGGATACGCCAAAATCTCCATCGGCCCATCAAAGCGATATGCCGATCCATGATACATCACCGACGATTTGGGAGTTACAAAAAACGTCTCTGCTCCAACCTCTTCTGCCAATCTCTGAATCGCCGTATCAGACGTAAATATATGATGATAATGATGTTCCAATGGCCAATCCCAATCAGCTTCCTGAAAACCGGCCGCCAATCCACCAGTGTGATCAGCCTTATCCAAAATGGTCACCGAATGTCCCTTCTTCAACAGCTCCCAAGCCGCAGTTAACCCTGTGATACCAGCCCCAACGATAGCCACATGCATGTCTAGTATTGTAACGCAATTCATCTAACCACCACCAGCACCGCATAAACCTTGTCATCTTGCCTGTCCGCCTTTGGAGGAAGCGAAACGAAATAAAGTCGAAAGATCCCAGCTGAACAAAAAAAATAATCCTTTCCTACATACTGCTTACTACCTACTTTGCAAAATTCCTCTTGACATCAAAATGAACTTGCGATAAATTATCACTCAATACACATCAACGCTAAATTATGACTAAAGCACCCAAAATCACTCCTACCTCCGGCTACGTCCTCATCGAACCCCAAGAAGAAGAACGCACCACCGCCAGTGGCATCGTCATTCCTGACACCGTATCCGGCGAAAAACCACATCAAGGCAAAGTCATCTCCATCGGTGCTGACTCTAAAGAAGTCGGCGCAGCCCCCTGCAAAATAAATGATACCGTCATCTACAAAAAATGGGGCGGCAATGAATACAAACCAGCCGGTTCTGACAAAGAATTGATGTTCGTTAAATTTGATGATATCCTAGCCCTGGTCAAATAAACCATCCAATGCCCCTAATTACTGAATTATATTTCCTATATCCTAATCATGTCAGCCAAACAAATTAAACACGGAGACGATGCCCGCCAAGCTCTCAAACGCGGAGTCGATCAACTCGCAGATGCAGTCACCACTACCCTCGGTCCACGGGGCCGCAACGTCGCCCTAGACAAAAAATGGGGTGCTCCCAATGTCATCCATGACGGTGTCAGCGTCGCCAAAGAAATCGAACTCGAAGATCCCTTTGAAAATATGGGTGCTCAGCTTGTCAAAGAAGCTGCTTCCAAGACCAACGACAATGCAGGTGATGGCACCACCACCGCTACTTTACTCGCTCGCACCATCGTCGACCATGGTCTCCGCAATGTCACCGCTGGCACCAATCCTATGCTCCTCAAACATGGACTCGACAAATCCATGCGCGAAGTAATCGAAGAAATCCGCAAAATCGCCAAACCAGTCAAAGACCAAGATCAAATCGCCCAAGTCGCCACTATCTCTTCCGCAAATCCAAAAATTGGCAAAAAAATCGCCGAAGCCCTCAATAAAGTTGGTCGTGATGGCGTCATCACCGTTGAAGAATCCAAAGGTTTCGAACTCGAAATCGAATACACCGAAGGCATGGAATTCGGCAAAGGCTATGTCTCTCCCTACTTCGTCACCAACAGCGACAACATGGAAGCCGAGATCGACAATCCACTCATCCTTATCACTGACAAAAAGATTTCCTCAGTCCAAGACATGCTTCCATTCCTCGAAAACGCTGTCAAAGAAACCAAAAATCTAGTCATCATCGCCGAAGACCTCGACGGTGAAGCCCTGGCTACCTTAGTAGTCAACAAACTCCGCGGCACCTTCAATATCTTAGCTATCAAAGCTCCAGGGTTTGGAGACAATCGCAAAGCCATGCTCGCTGACCTAGCTGTTCTCACTGGAGGAACCGTCATCACCGAAGATATTGGCCGCAAACTTGATAGCGTCACTGTCGCCGACTGTGGTCGCGCCAACAAAGTCTGGGCTTCCAAAGACGCCACTCGCATCATCGGTGGCAAAGGTCAAAAAACGGAAATCACCAAACGAGTTGCCGCTCTCCGACACGAAATCGATGCTACCACATCTGACTTTGATCGCGAAAAGCTTCAACAACGTCTAGCCAAACTAGGTGGTGGTGTGGCAGTCATCAAAGTTGGTGCAGCTACTGAAGTTGAGTTAAAAGAACTCCAAGAACGTGTCAAGGATGCGGTCGAAGCCACCAAAGCTGCTATCGAAGAGGGCATCGTTCCTGGCGGCGGAGTCACCTTACTTCATGCCCGCAAAGCTATCGAAAAACTCAAAATGGCTAACGAAGAAGAAGAAGTTGGTCGCAAAATTCTCTACCGTGCCCTCGAAGAACCAGTTCGAGCCCTGGCCAAAAACTCTGGCTTTGAACCCGGTTTTGTCCTCAACAAACTCAGCACTGGTGAATCCACAGACTACGGTATCAACGTCGTCACTGGTGCATACGGCTCCATGCTCAAAGCCGGCATCATCGATCCCGCCAAAGTGACATTAAATGCTCTTACCAACGCAGTTTCCATCGCATCGATGATCCTCACCACCGAAGTCCTCATCACCGACGCTCCCGAGAAAGATGCCCCAGCCATGCCAGGCGGTGGCATGGGCGGCATGGATCCCTCCATGATGGGCATGTAAAAAAATCTACTCCTCCTTCTATTCTTCTTCATATACGTCACACTAGCAGCTACGAATTCGAATTATTTGAATAAATATTTCTGGTACCACAATTTACGAAACACCTAAATTAGCACATCACCAACAAATATAACCAAAATATTTACTAAATAGTACCAACAACACACACGCCCTTAAGAAATTTTCTTTACCTTACCTTCACTGAGATACTTCCTGATCTCCACCATCTCTCGCTCTATCGTCTCCAACTTGGCCAAAATCTGATCCATAGTCGTCTCATCATCTGATACATTGATAAAGTATCCCATTGGTTTTTCTGTTGCGCTACTGATCCGCTCCAACACTTTGATCGGAGGAGTTGATCGACCCACTTCATATGCACTAATTGCTTTATCCGATACTCCAATCGCATCACTCAAATCTTGTTGAGAGAATCCTGCTTCTTTCCGCGCAACTCGAATTTTTGCCTTTAAATCCATTGTTGACATTGTGTAGAATAATCTATATAAATTATAGAGTATCTAATCTAAATAGACTAAATATCTCCATGACTGTACTTCTTGTTTATCACGAAAAACAACTCAGGCAATTATACCACGACCTGCTAAAAACCCAAGATGCAGAAATTACCTATGCTGAAGACATTGCCTCTGCATTACTCGAGCTCATAAATCATGATATAAATCTTATTTTACTAGACGGCAGCTATAAACCAGCTGAAATTTCACGTTTCCTCAACATCATCCATCACAAACCTGACTGGCAATCACTCCCAATCATCCTTACCAACTATCACCATTCCATCGCCGAACTCGGAGACATCGCTCACGACTGCAACCTCCACCATTTCTCACTCATCACCCACTCTCCCGACCAACTCCTCCAACTCATCGCCAAACTAACCATCAACTCTTCGTAATCAGGACACTGCGAGGAAACTACAAATTTTCTTTCATTGAACTGTTGACGCGGCAATCTCTGCCTTCTACATTTCTTCCCCTATAATGTACTTACTACATACTACATACTAAAACCATGCCCTCCATCAAGACCCTCCCCGAATTCCGTCGCCCTCGCGAAAAACTCATCGAGCAAGGTCCCGATGCCCTGACTGATGGAGAACTCATCGCCATCCTCATCCGCACTGGCACTACCCAAAAATCAGCTATCCAGATCGGCCGCGACCTCGCCAAGAAATATACCCTCACCCAACTCCTCGACCTTCCTACCGACCAACTAGCCGATCATCCCGGACTCGGCCGAGCCAAAGCCGCCACCATCAAAGCCGGACTCATCCTCGGCTATCGGGCTACTCAAACCGATCCTCCCAAACTCATCATCGATCATCCCGACAAAATCTGGCAAACCTGCCAAGGTCTCGGTTCCAAAAAGCGTGAACATCTCGTCGTCCTCTATCTAGATGCCCGCAACCAACTCATCTCCAAACAAACCATCTCCATCGGCACCCTCACCGACAGTCTCGTCCATCCTCGCGAAGTCTTTGCCCCAGCCCTAGAGCTGCGAGCTGTTAACCTCATCCTGGTCCACAACCATCCCTCAGGTGACACAGAGCCATCTCAAGCAGACCTCTCCCTTACCCTTCGCATCGCCCAAGCCGGCCAACTTCTCGGCATCAGTCTCCTAGACCACGTCATCATCACCACCAACGACTACTTCAGCCTCAAACAAACCGGTCACTGGGACGAACTCATCGCTCCAGGCTACGAATAAACGCTAAGTTTACCTCATTGCACCTATCCGCCTTTGGAGGAAACGTTCAAAATGACTTGTCAGCCTCAGCGCTCGCTTGAGTTTGTCGAATGGATTGTCTGGGGATCTAGATGAATCATTTTGACTCGTGACAATCTTTGTCTCTACCAATAACATTGGTAAACTAATAACTTAATTCTATTCCCATGCTCATCGCCATCCTCTCCGACTCCCACGACAACGAACCCCAGCTCCAATCCGCCATCGACCATGCCAATCAAGCTGGCGCCCAGCACCTCCTCTTTGCCGGTGATCTGATCGCCCCTCCTTGTGTTGACATCCTGGCTCGATTCAAAGGCCAAGTCGACATGGTCCTCGGCAACAACGAAGCCGAACTTCTTGGCCTTCAATCCAAAATCTCCCAGCATGACCACCTCATCCTCCACAACCCTAACTATCAAGGCAACATTGATGGGAAAAGAGTCTTCATGGATCACTACCCCATCAACGCTGAAAATGCCGCCCAATCAGGCAACTATGACCTCGCTATCCATGGACATACTCATCACCTCCGCCAAGAGCAATTTGACAACTGCACCCTCGTCAACCCCGGTGAGATTCAAGGCCTTCGCACCGGCCAATCCACCTACCTCCTCTGGGACACCACCGACAACACTTTCCAAACAATTAGACTATAAATGATCGGTCGTTGCCAGGATTGCACGAAGAGCATGCCACACGGCAATCTCTGTCTTTTAAATAACTATAACCTTTTGACTAATAATCAGGCATCAACATACAAAAATTATATTATCAATATCGTCCTGAGTTTGTCGAAGGATCTCATCCCAACTTCATCATTTTCAATCTAGGAGCCTCATCAACCTTACGCTGCGACACCACCCACTCACCCACCTCGATCACTCTCCTCCGCCAATCAAAGGCATCGGTCGCCATCACCATCCCAGCCACCATCACAGCAGTCAATTTATCTGCCCTTTGTTCATTCAACATCTGTTTATCGACCCAATAGCGCAAATCTGATGACTCCATTGGCAGCCTAAAGGCCGCATCATCTGACTCCATCCATGCCCGCACCAAACACCGCATACCTAACCACCCTGCAAAATATATCTCTACCACTGTATCCCACCAATCTTCAAACTTCATGTAATCAACCGGATCAGGCAATTCCAACTGTTGATACGAATGTATCAACACCGCCTCATACAACGCCTGTTTATCTTTATAATGATAATAAATCATCGCCGCCGTGACCTCGCATTCAGCCGCTATTCTGCGCATGCTCAACCCCACATCTCCTTCCAATGCATACAATTCCTGCGCCGCTCCCAAAATATTTTGCTTCAAATCCACATTAAACAATTGTTTAACTAATTGATACTTTAATTGAACGACCATTTAATTGCAAACAATCTACCGAGATAACGCCAGTTCAATGTCCTCATACCTAAACTACACAATTCACAACAGTTGACCCTATCCGCTACAATGTATCTACTATGCCAACTGACAAATTCTCAGCTGTCTGGGTTTCCCACTCCTCAATCAAAGACTTCATCACCTGCCCACGGGCCTATTATCTCAATAACGTTTACAAAGATCCTAAAACTGGTCACAAGATCAGCCTCATGGCTCCCGCCCTCGCCCTTGGTCAAGTAGTCCATGATGTGGTCGAAAACCTCTCCACCCTGCCCACTGCTACTCGGTTCAACACCCCATTAATGGAACAATTCAACAAAAAATGGCAATCTATTTCAGGAGAAAAAGGTGGTTTCCGCTCCGAACAGCAAGAGCAAGAATACAAACAGCGCGGTGCCGACATGATCCGCCGCATCATTGCCAACCCAGGACCGCTCAAAAACCTAGCCGTTAAAATCAAAATGGACCTCCCCCACTACTGGCTCGATGAAAACGAAGGCATCATCCTCTGCGGCAAAATCGACTGGCTCGAATATTTACCAGACTCGGACAGCGTCCATATCATCGACTTCAAAACCTCTAAACGCGAAGAAGACCCCGAGTCACTCCAACTGCCTATCTACGCTCTCTTAGTCAAGAACTGCCAAAAACGAAATATTGCCAGAGCCTCATACTGGTATCTCAACTTCTCTGATGACCTCACCCCAGTCGATCTACCAGATGCCAAAAAATCCCACAATGACGTCCTCAAAATCGCCAAACAAGTCAAACTCGCCCGCAAGTTACAAAAATTTGACTGTCCGCAAGGTGACAAGGGTTGTCGAGCCTGCCAACCACTTGAACAAATAATCAAAGGTCAAGCTACCTTCGTCGGCATCAACGACTTCAAACAAGACGTCTACATCATCCCCCCGTCCACCTCCGAAGACGACGAGTCCATCATTTTATAAACCTTTTTGAACATTAAATAATTTATACATTTTTAATTTGATTAAAAATTTCAAATTAATAATTAAAAATTATTTTCATAGCCCTTGACTCCTCTCTCCGACCTGCTAAATTCTGCATACTAATTACTATATTCAAACTCTTGAAACTTAAAACGCATGAAAAACATCCCCTTTATACTCCGTCGTTCCTACCGCCGCAAAAAAACTGCCCAACTCACCATCAATCCCGAAGGTGAAGTCGTCGTTCTCGCCCCCCATCACATGTCCGAATCATACCTCCAAAAATTCGTCAACTCCAACCAAACATGGATTGACAAACAAAAACAAAAAACTGCCAAAGCCCAAACTGCCAAACGCACACTAATTAATGGTGCATATATCCCCTACAAAGGCGGCGAACTCCAACTCAACGTCATTCCCGAGAGCCTCCGCTCTCAATCCTGGGTCAAACTCCAAACAAATGCCATCGGCATCTACATCCCCGTCGGCCTCAGAGGACACAAACGCCAAGACACCATCAGACAAGCCCTCGAAAACTGGTACATCAAACAAGCCAGACAAACCATTATTGACCAAATCGAGCACTACGCAGCTGTCATGGGGCTCTCATACAATCGTATTAGTATCAAAGACACCTCATCTCGCTGGGGCAGCTGCTCATCTGCCGGCAACCTCAACTTTAGTTGGCGCCTTATCCTCGCCCCACCCAACATCCTCGATTACGTCGTCATCCACGAACTTGCCCATCTCGTCCATCAACATCACCAATCCAGCTTCTGGAACCTCGTCGCCAAATACGATAGTCTCTACAAAAACCACCGTAAATACCTCAAACAAAACGGCTGGCGCCTCACTTTTTAGAAGTGCGACCTGTATCCCAAATTTATAACATTTAAATATTTCTAGAACTAAAAATTAGACATGTCTCTCCTCGACTCCCTCATCACCTGGCGCAACCGCCTCGCCGACCTCCAATCCGTCCCCAAATATCTCATCCTCCCCAACCAAACATTAGAAAATATCGCCGACGCCCAACCGACAAATCTAGAGCAACTCAGCCAAATATCCGGTATCGGTCCCTCCAAACTCTCCATGTATGGTGGCCAAGTCCTCCAAATCGTCGACCAATCCTCTGAAACATTAAAAACCCCTGCTTCCCCCGATTCAGCTGATCTCCCCGATCAACCCGCCCAGGTGTTCCAAGTCCACGAATACCTTGAATTTGCCAATGCCCTCCTCCGCCAAGCCATCGTCACAGTCGAAGGTGAGATCTCCAACGTCCAAGATCGAGGTCGCTATGTCTTTTTTAATCTCCTTGATCCAGAGCAAGACGCCATCATTTCCTGCTTCATCTGGGGCCATATCCTCCAAAACCTCGGTGCCCAACTGATTGACGGTGATCTCGTCCAACTCACCGGTTATGCAGACATTTATATCCCCCGAGGACGCATCAGTTTTCAAGTCCAACAAATCGTCGTCCAAGGAGAAGGCCAGCTCGCCCTCGCCTACCAACAACTGCTCGACCGACTTGAGCAGCAAGGCCTATTCGCAGCCGATCTCAAAGCAAATATCCCATCCTATCCCAAACAAATCGGCCTACTCACCTCTGCCCATGGCGATGCCCTCAATGATTTTCTCACCCACCTCATTCCCAACAACCTCCAGATTACTCATCTACCCTGTAACGTCGAGGGCATCTACGCCCTCGATTCCATCATTTACGGCATCGAATACCTCAACAAATTCTACCCTCAGCTAGAAGTCATCGTCATCACTCGTGGTGGAGGTAGTCTGGAAAGTCTCCAAGCCTACAACACCGAAGATATTGCCAGAGCCATTCGCGCTTCCAAAATCCCCATTGTCTCTGCCGTCGGGCATGAAAACGACACCACCCTCGCCGACCTTGCAGCTGACTACCGCTGCTCCACTCCCACCGCCGCCGGCCAATTTCTTTCCCAATATTGGTTCCA
>Ga0114931_10009298_pt1 | contig 11789 bp, 14 predicted proteins | sample 2SBtaG_FD_89579 | JGI IMG/M metagenome (GOLD analysis project Ga0114931, IMG submission 89579) | Deep subsurface microbial communities from Kolumbo volcano to uncover new lineages of life (NeLLi) - 2SBTROV14_V59a metaG | ecosystem: Environmental > Aquatic > Marine > Volcanic | place: Kolumbo...
CCGGCTTTCGGAGAAGAATTAAAAAAGGAATATAAAACTCTTCACAGCCAAAAAACCGTCGCCACCCATCTCGTTCCTGAAGTCTTGGATCGAGCTGTTCAATTTATCACTCGGTTTTCAGAAGGCGGGCTCCGTTCAAATCGTTTTTTAAACGGATTAATCGGTTATATCAAACATCGGCATCCCGATGTGGCCGAACAATTAGCCAGACAGACAGGGGCCGGTGGAAGAATTATTATCCCTAGCGGCGTCACGCTCGATGAATAACGCGTTATCCTGTTCCGAGCACAGGCTTGCCGGCTAGTTCACGATTTTAACCGTCATTTCAACCCGTTCAAGTGGATTATCACGAGGATCGCGTGGCTGACTGACAATTTTATCGACTACTTCCATGCCTTTAATAACCTGACCAAATACCGTATAGTTCCCATCAAGATTGGGCGCTTTCGCGACCATGATGAAAAACTGCGAACCCGCGCTGTTGGGGTCCGCTGTGCGGGCAGCAGACACAATCCCACGCTCATGCGGAATTTTGCTAAATTCTGCCGGTAACGTATATCCAGGTCCTCCCGTTCCATATCGACTACGATTAGCCGGATCTTTGGTCAGTGGATCGCCACCTTGAATCATGAATCCAGGGATCACACGGTGAAAAATGGTTCCATTATAAAAACCTTTTTTAGCCAACTTGACAAAACTGGCCACATGTTTGGGCGCTAATTCCTGAAACAACACAATCTCTATCTCGCCAAATTTTGTTTTGAGAATGGCATGAGGTGCCGTTGATGGCTGATCGGCAATCAGCACAGACGATGGCGATGCAGCACCAACAGAGGCCACACTTCCCCACGCCCCGAGGGATATCATCATAAGACCGATGGTGACCGTTCTCATCCAACCACACATATCCATACCATGGTTCTCCTTCCTCTTTAGCGAGAATAACGCAACGACTCAGGTCACCTCCCTTTTGCCACAGGCCTGCGTTGCTGTGGTGCTCAAAGCCTCACGTATTTTAGCATATACGCTCTGGTTTTGCGCTCCTCGCGCCTTGTCCTGAATCAAAATTGAGGCAACCTGCGCCGTTACACAATAACTATTTACATCAATTCTTCTAACGCCTGACGAGCTGCCATTTGTTCAGCTAATTTTTTTGTTTTTCCCCTCCCCGTTCCCAATACGTGACCATTGACCACCACTTCCACCTCAAAGGCTTTTTGATGATCAGGGCCCGATTCACCCACCATTCGATAGAGAGGAACGGCCTCATACTGTTTATGGGTCCATTCTTGGAAACGGCTTTTGTAATCACCAAAAAACGGATGAGCCTGCCGGGAACCGATGGCCTCCAGTTCAGGTCGAAAGATCCGCAGAATACTGGAACGCACGGCATCCAGACCTCCATCCAAATAAATAGACGCGAGCAAGGCCTCGAGCGCATTCCCCAAGATGGAATCTTTGTCACGCCCCTTTGTCATCTCTTCTCCATGACCTAACCGAAGCCATGTCCCAAGATGAAGGCGCCGGGATACCTGAGCCAGTGACACACGACTGACGACCAGAGCCTTTATTTTGGAAAGTTCGCCTTCATTTGAAGCTGGTAACGCCGAAAGAAGATATTCACTGACGATCAAGGCCAAAACGGCATCTCCTAAAAATTCTAACCGTTCATTGTCTTGACGATCCTCTTCTCCCCCCTCTCGAGCGAATGACTTGTGCGTTAACGCTTGCTCAAGTAAGGCAGGTCGTTGGAAAAGATAGCCCAAGTCATGTTCCAGTTTGCGATCCACCCTTTTTGTCTCGGGAAGCAATACCGACCTTAGCATGCGTTGTCACTCACCAACCCGACAAGACATCTTATCATGAATCGAGTTGCTTGAATACCAAACACGCATTCACTCCTCCAAAGCCGAACGCATTTGAAAGAGCCGCCGTAATGGGTTGGGGCCGGGCACGTCCTGGGATATAATCCAAATCGCATTCCGGATCAGGCGTTTCTAGATTAATGGTGGGCGGCAGAATTCCATGATAGAGCGCCAGAGTGGTAAAAACCGATTCGATACCTCCGGCCGCGCCAAGCAAGTGGCCTGTCATCGATTTCGTTGAACTCACTGGAATAGCATAAGCCCGTTCCCCAAACACCTGCTTGATCACGGTCGTCTCAATTTTGTCGGCAAAGGTCGAGGTGGCATGGGCATTAATATACCCAATATCCTCTTTCCTGACCCCTGAATCTTGAATGGCCAGTTCCATGCACTTGACAGCCCCCCTTCCATTTTCCGGGGGGGCGGTAATGTGATAGGCATCGCTATTCATCGCGTACCCTGCCAGTTCGCCATAGATCGTCGCTCCTCGGCGGCGGGCATGTTCTAGTTCCTCTAAGACCAGAACCCCCGCGCCTTCCCCGATGACAAAACCGTCCCGATCCTTATCGAACGGCCTACTGGCCCCGGCAGGCGCCTGGTTTCTTCTCGATAAGGCCTTGGCGGCGGCAAATCCCGCAATGGTCAGCGGTGAGATGGCTCCTTCAGTCCCACCGGCGAGCATCGCATCGGCCTCGCCTCTTTGAATAAGGCGAAAGCCATCTCCAATGCAGTGGTTGCCTGTGGCGCAGGCTGTGACCGCGCAAGAATTAGGTCCTTTGGCCCCAAATCGAATGGCGACTTGCCCAGAAGCCAAATTGATGATCACCATGGGGATAAAAAAAGGGGACACTCGATTGGCTCCCCGATCCCGTAAGATATCATGATAATGTTCTATGGCTGGAAGCCCCCCAATTCCTGCCCCAATATAGACCCCTACGCGTTCCTCATTGTCTTTGGTAATTTTCAGGCCGGCATCGTACATAGCCAATTGGCTGGCCGCCACGGCATAGTGAATGAACCTATCCATTTTCTTGATATCTTTTTTCTCAATATAATCCGCGGGATTAAAATCTTTGACTTCTCCAGCGATCTGGACGGGGAAATCAGAGGGATCAAAGCGGGTAATCCGTCCAATGCCGGACTGTCCTTGGCAGAGCGCAGTCCAGGTATTGCGCACACCAACACCCAAAGGAGTAACCACTCCCATTCCAGTAATCACCACGCGACGATGGATAGGATCAGCCGTCATAGAGACGCCGCGTTACGACTTTTCCTTTATATAATCAATGGCATTGCCCACGGTAAGAATTTTTTCGGCTGCTTCGTCAGGAATGTCAATGCCAAATTCTTCTTCCAACGCCATTACCAACTCCACGGTGTCCAAGGAATCCGCGCCCAAATTCTCGACAAACTTGGCTTCGGGAGTCACATCATCCTCTTCCACACCAAGTTGTTCGGCAATAATTTTTGTGATTCGCTGTTCAATGGCCATAAATACATCCTCCTTACTCGGGGTTATGTTTCATTCTTCCGTTGTTCCTTCCTTAGTCAATGGCCTACGCCATCAACATGCCTCCATTTACATGCAGCACATGTCCTGTAATATAACTCGCGGCATCTGACGCAAGAAAACAAACCGCTTCAGCCACATCATCAGGTTGTCCCAGCCTTTTGCAAGGTATCTGTTCCAAGAGGGATCCTCGGACATCCTGAGGAAGATGCTGCGTCATAGCCGTGTCAATAAACCCAGGCGCTACGGCGTTGACCGTGATCATTCGTCCCGCGTATTCGCGCGCCACAGTTTTGGTCAAGCCGATGACCGCGGCCTTGGATGCTGCATAATTAGCCTGTCCAACATTGCCGATGGCGCCGACAATAGAGGCGATGTTCACAATGCGGCCATACCGTTGTTTGCTCATGGAAGGTACAACGGCTTTCATGCAATAAAATGTGCCGGTCAGATTCACCTGGAGCACGGCATTCCACTCTTCTTCTTTCATGCGGATCAACAGCCCATCCTTTGTGATTCCCGCATTGTTCACGAGAAGATCAATGCGGCCCCATTCTTTCAGCACTTGGTTGATCATGCATTTGACAGCATCCCATTCTGCCACATTGACTCGCACCGGCAACGCCCTTTGCCCTTTCAGGCGAATCAGCTCCACCGTATCGCGGGTTCTGTCTTCATCAAGATCAGCCACCACCACATCCGCACCGTTTCCGGCGAGACAGGCGGCAATTGCTTGGCCAATCCCTTGGGCGGCCCCTGTCACCAGCGCGATCTTTCCTTTCAATCTCATTCAGTGCCTCCTCGAAACCACACAACCGTTCCCATTTCTTCCTTCATCACGAAACAGCAGCCTGTGCGGCTTCAAATGAGGCTGCGTCATGCACGTTTAACGTCAGCGCTTCAGGCAAAATCCGTTTCACCAAGCCGGTCAGGACTTTTCCGGGACCCACTTCAAGAAACGTTGCGATCCCCATGGCCGCCATGGTGCGAATGGTCTGTTCCCATCGCACGGGCGAAGGAAGCTGACGTATCAACGACGCTCTCACCTCATGGGCCAATAGAAGGGGGCTCGCCTCAACATTGTTAATGAGTGGTACTTTTAAATCAGACCACGTCGCCGAATCAATATCTTTTTGGAGTTGGTCTGCCGCACTTTGCATTAAGGAGGTATGAACCGGCACACTGACAGGAAGGGGAATGGTCCGTCGAGCTCCTCGCTGTTTGACCAAGTCCATGGCTCGCTCAACAGCCATCTTTTCACCAGCCATCACGATTTGGCCAGGGCAATTATAATTGACGGGCGCGACCACGCCCAGCTCTTGGGCTTCCTGGCATGCCTCTTGAACTTTTTCCTGGGAGAGACCCAACACCGCCACAACCAAACCACTTCCAGGAGGTACAGCCTGAGCCATGTATTGACCTCTTTTCTGTACCAGCCCTATGGCTTCCGGCAGGGAGAGTCCTCCCGCTGCCACCAGCGCGGAATACTCACCAAGACTATGCCCGGCCACGGCAGAGGCTTGGAGGGACGAGGCCTCGAACAAACGGAAAGCTGCAAGGCTGGTCACCAGCAAGGCCGGTTGCGTATATTCGGTGAGATTGAGGGTCTCAATGGGTCCATGAAAACAGAGGGAGGCTATGTCAAACCCCAGGATGTCACTGGCCTCCTCATACATGGAAGGGATATGGGGATCCGCTTCAAAAAGAGACTTCCCCATTCCCACAAATTGTGATCCCTGACCCGGGAAAAGAAAGCCCAAATGTCTCTGCATACCTCTTTTAGACTTCTCACTAGATAATGGAGGGGGTGAATGAACCGACCTTATTTTCCAAACTTCCGGACAAGCTGCTCGACCCTATGCGTTCCTTTGTCTCTGTGTCAACCGGTATGTGTGACGATTCCCTTCAAGCCGGGTTTCCAATGGAGATTCTTAATCAACGATGAATTCTCCTCCGTCCACACAAATGACATTTCCGGTGATCCACTGAGCTTTCGGATGGCTTAAGATGCCAATCGCTTGGGCCACATCCGATGGTGTGGTCAGACGCCCCGAAGGATTTTTCCGTTTGGCCAGTTCCAACATATCATCCGATCCTGGAATTTTTCGAAGGGCCGGGGTATCCGTGACGCCGGCCATTATGGCATTCACCGTCATCCCACGCGGAGCGAGTTCCAATGCTAATTGCCGGGTATGAGATTCTAATGCCGATTTGGCTGCTGAGACGGCTCCATAGGTACGCCAGACCCGAGCCCCCCCGGCGCTGGTCATGGAAAAAATTCGGCTCCCTTTCCCCAGTAACTGGTGGCCAACCAAATCCTGGGTCCAATAAACCAAACTATTAGCCATCACATCCAAAGTCATGTCAACTTGAGATTTGGTGACGGCGTTACCTTGATGGTCTGAGATGAAAGGCTTCAGGGTACCAAAAGCCAATGAATGCAAAAGCACCCGCACAAAAACGGATTGACCCGTTTCCTTGCCTTTCTGTTGGATGCTCTCCACAATTTGTTGGCGCTTCTCGGCATCCGCGGCATTCGCGTTAAAAAACACCGCCTCCCGCCCATAAGCTTGAATATCATGGACAATCCTCTCAACCTGAGGCAGAGTGGACTTACGATCCAGATGAACTCCGAAAATATTGAGACCCAAGGATGCTAATTCTATGGCCGCGGCCGCTCCAAATTCGCTCGAAGCTCCCAAAACCAGCGCCCATTCATTCTGGAATATAGGTGTTTCGTTATCCATCGTTTTCTCATTCCATCCTTTCTGACGTTGACCGGGAAGGATTCATCACGGTCCAGTAAAATGTTACCATCGAATAAGGCTGGACGCCCAGGTCAACCCAGCTCCAAAAGCGGAAAGCAGAACGAGACTTCCAGGCTGAACGGCACCGGTTTTGATCCCCTCATCCAGCGCGAGCGGAATAGAGGCAGCAGAAGTATTTCCGAACCGATCCACGTTGATCACAATCTTGTGAAATGGCAGCCCGAGTCGCTGGCTGACAGCCTTCAAAATTCTGAGGTTCGCTTGATGGGGCACAAACACATCCACATCATCAATGGTAAGCCCATTGGCCGACAATGCTTCTCGAACGGACGATTCCATTGTCTTGACGGCGATTTTAAAGGTTTCATTGCCTTTCATTTTAATATAGGGGAGTTTTTCTAACAGAGTTTTTTCGGAAGCGGAACAAGATGATCCTCCACCTGGAACCTGAATAAGGTCTGCATGATTCCCGTCAGCATGTAAATGAATGGACAGGATTCCTGTTTTTGCCGGCGACGGCCCGACCACCACGGCTCCCGCCCCATCACCAAACAACACACAGGTATTGCGATCTGTCCAATCAATGAGAACGGACATGGCTTCAGACCCAATGACCAAAACCTTACGGGATCCCACTCGAACAAATGAATCGGCAATCGCCAACGCATACAAAAACCCACAACAGACCGCCGAAATATCGCATGCGGCTGCCCGAGAGGCCCCCAAGCGATGTTGAACCAGGCACGCTGTTGAAGGAAGAGGCGAATCAGGGGTACAGGTCGCCACTAAAATTAGATCAAGGTCTTGAGCGCGAATCCCCGCGTTCGCTAGTGCCTGTTTGCCGGCCCAATAGGCCAGATCCGAACAGGCTTGGCCATCTGCCACGACATGCCGTTCTCGAATGCCGGTTCGCTCAACGATCCAGGCATCTGAAGTTGTCACCATCTGTTCCAAATCAGCATTGGTGATGATCCGATCAGGAACATAGGACCCTGTGCCGAGAATACAGCTCTTCATGCCGTAAGGACTCTGGACCTCTTCCTTTTGCCCTAGGCCGACGCCCGTATCCTAAGCCAACATGAGGCACCCTGAGCTATGACGTCATGCCAATGGCAGCGGCCCCTGGTTTTCCATGGATGGCACCAAACTTTTGGCAATGTTGCCACGAATCCGTTCAATCAACTCACCCTTAGCTAATCCAGAAGCTCGCCCAATCGCATTTTTGATCGCTTTTGCGGATGATCGGCCATGGCAAATGATACTAATGCCATCAACGCCCAGAAGGGGGGCTCCGCCAAATTCCGCATAATCCATTCGACGGCGTAACCGCAAGAGAGGACCGGCGGTTAAGAAATAGGCGAGACGGCCAAGCTTCGATTGCCCAATCTCTTCCACCAATATCTTTCTCAGCGAATCAGCCAACCCTTCGGAAATTTTCAACGCCACATTTCCAATAAACCCATCGCACACAATGATATCCGCATTTCCATTATAGAGGTCACGGCCTTCAATATTCCCAATGAAATTCACCGAACTTTCCTTGAGCAATCGAAATGCTTCCTTGGTCACCTCATTCCCCTTCGTATCTTCCTCACCAATACTCAAAAGACCGACACGGGGATGGGAGATTTCCAGAAGGTATTTTCCATATTCATTGCCCATAATCCCAAATTGATACAGTTGCTGCGCTGAACAATCGACGGTTGCCCCGACATCCAACATGACTGCCATGCCTTTTCTCGTAGGCAAAATCGCCGCGATAGCAGGCCGTTCGACCCCTTGTAATGAACCAAGAAGAAAAAAAGCCGCCACCATCGTTGCACCGGTGTTGCCGGCGCTGACCACGGCATGGGCTTTCCCCGTCTTGACTAAATTGGTCGCGACCCAAATAGAGGAGTCTCGTTTTTTTCGCGCGACTTGGGCAGGCGACTCATGCATGCCAACGGTTTGAGAGGCATGGCACACTTCCAGGCCTCTTTTTTCACCCGGCTTTCGTTCAAGATACGCATGGATTTGATCCTGCTCTCCGACTAACACAACCTCAAGCCCAAACTCTTTTGCGGCTTGGATCGCGCCATCGATAATAGGCTCAAGCCCATGGTCTCCACCCATGGCATCGACCGCAATTCTCATGGGTCTTTATGAGTGAAAAGCTATCACAATAGATCCGAGCGGGACGCTAATTCTCCTCAACGGCAATGACAGCCATGCCCTTATAGGTCCCACAATTTAGGCAAGTGACATGCGGCAACTTCATTTCATGGCATTGAGGACAGAGAGAAAGATTCGGTGGGGTCAGTTTTTTGTGCGTGCGTCTTTTATCACGCCTGGTGCGAGAAATTTTATGCTTGGGATTTGCCATGACAGCTCCTTACCTATCCAAAACGTAGAAAAAATAACAATGAAAACGGTCTCATCATCGCCTTCAATTTCTCTCTGAACTATTCCGATGCCGATCTAAGACAAAAAATGGTGTGGACCAATTCTGTTCGGGCTGACATCCACAATCCCCATCATTGAGATTGGCCCCACAACACGGGCACAACCCCCGGCATTGCGGTTGGCAAAGAGACCGTATGGGAACCGCAAGAATGACTTGTTCCCGCAATGGAACAACCAAATCAATCTGATCTCCTCTGCAGGGGTAGATTTCTTCTCCTAATGGAGCCCATCCGGTTTCCACCGGTTCAGAGGATGAATGGGGAGCATGAGGTTTTTTGGCACCTTCCGACTGAAACACGATGGTGCAGGAGAGACAGACTGGCCGCGTAAATCGTTGAAGACACCTGACACATTCCCGCCGAACGACATAGGAAAGCTTTCCTTCAACGTAGGCTCCATCAGATGTCCCGGCCACATGTCCTTTCCAGTCAAATCCACCGCTCACCTCCTCGTTTTTTAAAAAGGCATCCAACATTTCAGGAGGAACATGGCACTCAAGATCCATTCCTTCAATTGGAATGTCATGGAGAGAGATTCTTAGCGCTGTCTTGGGTCCTTCATCATGGGCGACCATAAAACACCTGAAGACTCGTGAGGAAAGGTCTTGATGCCTTTCCATACGGTTTTTGCCATGCAATCAGACGGCTAGCGTTCCTCAGCAAAAGCTAAGATCGCCATATGCCGTGCTCGCTTAATCGCAACGGTGAGTCTTCGCTGATGCCGCAAACAATTGCCTGATGTCCGGCGTGGAATAATACGGCCACGTTCAGTAAGGAAATTGCGCAGCAAACCGGCATCCTTAAAATCAATGGGCGTACTATCATGACAAAATCGGCACACCCGCCGTCGTTGGAATAATCGTCCTCGTTCCACCCTCACATCTCCCCAAGAAATAGGTTAGGTATAGTCTTCCGGTGTATAGGCTGTCTCCTCAATGGCCGCAGGTTCTCCCGAGCCTTGAGTCGCTTGCTTTTTTGGTAAAAATGTCACGGTTTGAGCCACGACCTCATGCTTGCTTCGTTTTTGTCCCTCTTCTGTTTCCCACCGGCGTTGTTGAAGACGACCATCGACAATCGCGCCATCTCCTTTACTCAAATATTGACCACAATTTTCAGCCTGCCTTCCAAAGACAACGATATCGACATAACACACTTCTTCCTTTTGTTCGTCTCCTTGTCGATACCTCCGATTGACGGCTAACGGAAAATTCACAACGGGAGTGCCGCTGGGAGTATATCGCAGTTCCGGATCTCTGGTAAGATTTCCAATCAGGATGATTTTATTAAACCCGACCACCCTTACGTTTCCTCCCCCACCGGTTCCGGGCCAACCGGTTCCTGAACAGACAACTGGTCGTGTGGAACCCGAAGCGTCATAAACTTCAGAACGGCATCGTCCATTCGATAAAAACGTTCTAAGGCTTCAATGACTTTTCCTTCTGCTTGAAATTGACAGGACAGGAAGGTCCCTTTGGGCTCATGTTGAATCTCATACGCGAGTTTTTTCTTTCCAGTATTTTCCAATTTAACAATCGATGCCCCTAATCCTTCCAACATTTCCTTGAACTTTTCAATCCACAAGGACGATTCCTCATCCGTGTGCTTTGGATCCAAAATGCAAAGTGAGTCATACACTCTCATGCGTTTACTCCCCTAATCGTACCTTAAAAGTAAAAGGCGAAAAAATGAAAACAGACGGTACCATAGCTTATAAAAAGTGTCAAACCAATGGGATGAGTGGCCTTCCGTCCAGAAGGCGTTTCCCGCTATGCCCCCTTCTTGACGCCACCGTCTTCAGTGACCCTTTTCACGCTCCCCGTCCAGACGGCGAGGGCACAGACCTTCTCCTTCCAGAAAGGCGCCTAGACATTAAACCGAAAATACATGATATCCCCATCCTGCACAATGTATTCTCTGCCTTCCAACCGAAAAAGACCCTTTTCCCGGACAGCCGCAGGACTGCCACAGGCCATTAAATCCGCATAGGAAAAGACCTCAGCGCGGATAAACCCTCGTTGCATATCAGAATGGATTTTACCGGCGGCTTCTTGAGCGATCGTCTGCTTTTGAATCGTCCATGCCCTGGATTCTTCCTCCCCTGCCGTAAAGAAGGTGATCAAACCCAACATTTCATTCGCCGCCGCGATGAGTTTCTGAAGGCCGGATTCCTTGAGACCTAAGGCTTGAAAAAACTCAGCACGATCGGCCTCTGAAAGGGTGGCAAGTTCCGCCTCTGTTTGACCAGCAAGCAGGATGGTTCGGATGCCTTTTTGTCTTCCCACTTCCATCACTGACTGAACCAATGGATCATCCTCTTTCATTTCTTCAGAGACGTTGGCAACAAAAAGCACCGGTTTGGTCGCGAGCAGTTGGTAATCCTTCAAGAGACTCTGCTCTTCCACCGAAAAGGCTTTCCCGTATAACCACTGACCTTCGTTCAACAACTCTTCCAACCGGCGCACAAGATCATGTTCGACCCGTAACTTCGCATCCCCGGTCTTCGCCCGTTTCTCGATACGTTCCCGCCGGCGTTCAAGGGTTGCGAGATCCGCCAAGAGCAGTTCCGATTCGATAACCTCAATATCCCTGGCAGGATTCACGTCTCCAGCCACGTGCATCACATTAGAATCCGGAAAGCATCGGACAAGGTGCAAGAGGACATCCACCTCACGAATTTGCGCTAAAAATTGATTGCCTAATCCTTCACCATGGCTTGCTCCTTGGACCAATCCCGCGATATCGCGAACCTCCAGCGTACTGGGAGTGACTTTTTGGGAGTGAAATATCTTCGTCAAGGTGCTGAGCCGAACATCGGGAACCACGGCGACACCGATATTGGTCTCTACGGTTGAAAAAGGGTAGTTCGCTACTACCCCCCCAGCTCCGACCAACGCATTAAATACAGAGGTTTTCCCTACGTTGGGAAGGCCAATCAGACCGCAACTCAGACCCATCGTTTCTTCTTTCTCCCCCTTGACCACATGGTAGGATGGGCGCCGCCCACCAAACATTGGCGGGCCGTACCCGCCCTACCACATATTCTGATGAATACGAGTTCAATCTGAATCATTCTCAACCCCAGAACTCTAAACTCGGAACCCGGAACATGTGTCGTAACACTCAATTATTTTTATCTTGTCGAACGTGATACCGATTCATCGCCACATGAGATCCATCCGTCAGGAGACAAATCAAGGCCTGGACC
>Ga0114931_10009299_pt1 | contig 11789 bp, 13 predicted proteins | sample 2SBtaG_FD_89579 | JGI IMG/M metagenome (GOLD analysis project Ga0114931, IMG submission 89579) | Deep subsurface microbial communities from Kolumbo volcano to uncover new lineages of life (NeLLi) - 2SBTROV14_V59a metaG | ecosystem: Environmental > Aquatic > Marine > Volcanic | place: Kolumbo...
CGAAGCGGCGATAACGCGCGGCAAAATCGCCGATGTACTGCAGGCTCGCGGCGAACTCGACGAGGCGCTACGCATCCGCCGGGAGGAAGAGCTTCCGGTCTACGAGCAACTCGGCGACGTGCGGGGACAGTCGGCGGCGCTCAACGCGATGTTCGACATTTACTGGCGACAGGAGAAGCACCAGGAAGCCATTGATGCCATCGCGCGGGCGTTTCAGATGGTGCAGGGGCTAGGTATTCCGGACGGCGTATCGGCGGTCGGGATCAAGCTCGGCCAGATCCTGATTGCGGCGGGAGACGCGGAGAACGGTTGCAGGGTGCTGCGCATGAGCCGCGACGCCTTCGGGATCCTAGGGAACCAAGGCGGCGCCGCGGCGGTGGATCAACTGTTAGCCGAACATTGCGCCGGGCGCCCCGAAGGCGACCCCGGACGTTGACAGCCCGCCGGAGCGGTGTTTTAGTCAAGCCATCGCCGATCATCGACACGGAGCCGCCATGCGCCTCAAGACCTACGCCAATTCCCGCACTTTCCTGAACCGGACCGGCAGGAAGAAGGGGCCGGAGCAGCCCGATTTCGGGCCCGATTCGCGACTCGTGGGGCGGATCGGGCGGCGGCTGGAAGGGGTTGCCGAAGGCGTGGCCCTGGATGCACTGGCCGGGGATTTGAATGTGGACGCGGATGCCTTGATGGAAACCGTGTAGCTGATGCGCAAGAAGGACCTGGTCCGCTTCGAGCACGCCGGCGACGAACTGGTGGTGCGCCTGGCGCCCGCCGATTCCGGCGGGTAGCCGACCGCGCGGCGGTCATGAGCGCTCCGTTCCCATACGAGTGGCTCGGCTATCCGGGCGTCACCCTGCTCGGTGTACTGGTGGGCGCTTGCGAACTGATTCCGCGTTACAAGGATGCCCCGTTCCGGGTGTTGCGGCTGCCGGCGCTGGTGGAGATCCTGCGGCGCGCGCTGGTCAGCCGCTGCCTGAGCCTCATGCAATCGGTCACCGACGAGGAGCAGGAACAGCTTGCCGATCTGATCGCCCTGCTCGACGGGGACGCGCAACTCGATAGCGCGGCGCGCATCGACGGCCTGCCGTGCGGTCTGCTGGACCTGGCCGGCGCCGATCTGCTCAGGACCGCGGTGCGCATGACCATCGAGCCGGACGCCGCGCGACCAGCGATGCCGGCAACGTGAGCGCTTTACTCCGCGAGCGGCTGCCTTGGTCGGGCGGCGGGCCGGGCGGCGGGGTAGCGTCTTCACCGGGTTCGTTTGTAAGCTAGCCTCCATGAACACCTCGTTGCCCGATTGCTGCGCCGGCGAAGGCGATCCGGAGTTGTTGTCGGTGGCCGCGGCGCTGGAGCGGGTCAACGCGCAGCTCAACCCTATCCGCGGTTACGAATGCGTCGGTCTGCGCGAATCGCTCGGCAGGATCCTGGCCGAGCGGGTGGTCTCGCCTTTCGACGTGCCGGGGCACGTCAATTCCGCGATCGACGGCTTCGCGGTGCGTGGTGCCGATCTGCCCGACGAAGGGGAGCGCGAATTCCCGGTGCTCGGCACCGCCTTCGCCGGCAAGCCTTTCGAGGGCGCGCTGCAACCGGGGACCAGCGTGCGCATCATGACCGGCGCGGTGGTGCCCGAGGGCGCCGACACCACGGTGATGCAGGAACACGTCGAGTTCGACGGCCGAACGGTACGGATCGGAGTGGGACACACGCCGGGCCAGAACGTGCGCGCGGCGGGCGAGGACATCGCCAGGGGTAGCGTGGTGCTGGCCCCCGGACACCGATTGATGGCCGCCGAGATGGGCCTGTTGGCCTCGCTCGGGATCGCGGAGGTGCGGGTCTATCGGCGGCTGCGGGTGGCCTTTTTCTCGACCGGCGACGAGCTGCGTTCAGCCGGTGAGACCCTCGATCCGGGCGCGATTTACGACAGTAACCGCTACACAATTCACGGTATGCTCGTGCGTCTCGGCTGCGAGTTGATCGACATGGGCGTGGTGCGCGACCAACCGCAGGCCTTTCAGGATGCCTTCCTCGCGGCGGCCGAGATCGCCGACGTGATCATGACCTCGGGCGGCGCCTCGACCGGCGAGGCCGACTACGTCAAAGAGACCCTGGACGCGCTCGGCTCGGTGGGTTTCTGGCGGATCGCGATGCGTCCCGGCCGGCCGCTGGCCTTCGGGCGGGTGCGCGACGCGGTTTTCTTCGGCCTGCCCGGCAACCCGGTGGCGGTGATGGCGACCTTCTATCAATTCTGCCAGCCGGCGCTCAAACGGATGATGGGCGAGCGCGACGCGCGCCCGCTGCCGACCCTGGAGGCGATCAGCACGGAGGCGTTGCGCAAGAAGGTCGGCCGTACCGAGTTGTACCGCGCGATCCTGGCACGCGACGCCGACGGCCGGCTCGGCGTGCGTCCCACCGGGCGCCCCGGCTCGGCGCTGCTCCACACCATGAGCGACGCCAACTGCTTCATCATCCTGCCCGCCGCGCGCGGTCCGGTCGCCGCCGGCGAAACGGTCGAGGTCCAGCCATTTTTCGGGCTGGTGTAACACTCGCCGTCGAACCCGAAATTTCAGTTCACTTCGAAATCAAGGAAACCACCCTCATGAGTACCAACGGAACCGCCAAACGCGAACTCATCCCGCTGAAGATCGCGGTGCTGACCATCTCCGACAGCCGCACCGAGGCCGACGACAAGTCCGGGCGCACCCTCGCCGAGCGGCTCGGCGCGGCCGGCCACGAGCTGGCCGACAAACGGATCGTGCGCGACGACGTTTACCAGATCCGCGTGGTGGTCGCGGCGTGGATCGCCGACCCGGAGGTGCAGGCGGTGATCACCACCGGCGGCACCGGCGTGACCGGCCGCGACGGGACACCGGAGGCGGTCGCGCCGTTGCTCGACAAGCACATCGAGGGCTTCGGCGAGGTGTTCCGCACCCTCTCCTACGAGGAGATCAAGACCTCCACCCTGCAGTCGCGCGCGCTCGCCGGTGTCGCCAACGCGACCTATATCTTCTGCCTGCCCGGTTCCACCGGCGCCTGCCGCACCGCGTGGGACAGAATCATCTCATTGCAACTTGACTATCGCACCCGGCCCTGCAACTTGGTCGAGTTGATGCCACGGCTGCTGGAGCGTTAGCGGCGACGCGAAAAATCTTGGCGCCAAGCGGTGCTTTGATGTCGGACGGCGTCACCCTGCCGCTGTGGCTGTTCGTGTTGATCTGCGTGCTGGCGGCGCTGGCGGCGCTTGACCGGTTGTTGCTGCCGAGCGCGCGCTGGTATCTGAGACGACGGGCCAATCGGGTCATCGAAGAGTTGAACGAAAGGCTGTCGCTGCGCTTGCAGCCGTTCAAACTCACCAAACGCCAGGCGCTCATCGATCGGGTGCTCTACGACCCGGCGGTGGTCGAGGCGGTGGCCGCCGTGGCCGGTGAACGGGGGATGCGCCACGACGAGGCGCTGGCCAAGGCCGAGCGCTACGCCCGCGAGATCGTGCCGTCGTTCAACGCCTACGCCTATTTTCGGGTCGGTTATCGAATCGCCCGGGGACTCGCCCGGATCCTCTATCGGGTACGGCTCGGCTATGCGGACGAGGCCGGGCTTTCCGAGGTGCCACGCAACGCCAGCGTAGTGTTCGTCATGAACCACCGCTCGAACATGGACTACGTGCTGGTCGCGTATCTGGTCGCGCGTCACTCGGCGTTGAGCTACGCGGTCGGCGAATGGGCACGGGTGTGGCCGCTCCAGGCGCTGATCCGCGCGATGGGCGCCTATTTCGTGCGCCGTGACTCCGGCGATCCGCTGTACCGCCGAGTGCTCGCGAGCTACGTGCGCCTGGCGACCGCGGGTGGCGTCACCCAGGCGATCTATCCGGAGGGCGGGCTGAGCCGCGACGGGCGCCTGCGACCGCTGAAACTCGGCCTGCTCGGCTACATGCTCAAATCCTTCGACCCGGAGGCCGAGCGCGATCTGGTGTTCGTGCCGGTCGGGATCAACTACGACCGGGTTTTGGAGGACCGCACGCTGGTGCGCGGCGCGGACCGGGAAAGGGCGCGCCGCGGCAAGGTTTTCATGGTGGCGACCTTGTCGGGCTTCGTGTTGCGCAACCTGTGGCTGGCGGCGCGCGGGCGCTGGTATCGCTTCGGCTACGCGGGGGTCGGCTTCGGCACGCCGATCTCGACCCGCGACTATCTGCGGCGGAACTCGCTGGATCTCGCGCACCTGGATGAATCCGCCATCCACACCGCGATCGAAAGACTGGGCGCGACCTTGATGGCGGCGGCCGGTCAGGTGATACCGGCGCTACCGGTGGCGTTGGCCGCCACGGTGTTCACTAATCACCCGGATGAGGCGATCAGCGAAATCGAGCTCAAGGCCGGCATCCACGCCGTCGCGCACGGCCTCGAAGCGCGTGGCGCGCACGTCTACGTCCCGCGCGCCAATCAGGACTACGCGGTGACGGTCGGGCTGCGCATGCTGACCCTGCGCCACCTCGTCACCGAGACCGCGGAGGGACTGTATCGTGCGCGCGCCGAGGAACTGCCGCTGTTGCGCTACTACGCCAACTCGATTGCCCACTTGCTCGGGGCCGAAAGCGGGGGTTGACGGGTGCAGGGTTCACTCGCGGGACGGCAAGCTATAATTGCGGTGAACCGACTACCCGCCGGGCGTCGCTACGAGCACCGCAGCTCCGCGCCAGGGGCGTGCGGCCGGGCATCGACACTGCGGGGATCGGCGTGAAACGAAAGGCAAACCTCATACTGTGGCCGTTGTTCGGGGCGGTTGTTGCGGCTTTGGGCGCCGGCCTGTTCCGCGCCTACGTGATCGTCAAGTCCGGCTATTCGCTCGACGCCGTGCCGCCTCTGACGATGGCAATCAAGGTCATGGAGCTGCATCTGTGGGCGCTCTATGGCGCGATCGCGGGGGCCGTCATCGCGGTGTGCGGGAATCTCTACGCGCTCCTGCGCGGTAGCGCCGACACCGACTTCATAGCGCCCGAATACGCCGATTCCTTCACCGACGGCGACACCAAGATCCGCGAATTGCGGGCGCAGCGAGCCGAGCAATATCTGGCCTCGCGGACCGACCCCGGCCTGCCGAGCGTGGAAAACGTTATCACCGCCCGCGGCGGCATGTTCACCTATCGGGTCATGGCCCACCGTTACCTCAGCGAACAGGAGCGCATGGACGCGGTGCGCGAAGCGCTCGCCGAGGGCCGGCTGCAGGAGCCGGAATCCGGCGGCTCCGCCACCTTGATCACTGACATCGGTAAGGGCTCGGGCCAAAATTGAGTTGCCAAGTCGGGTGCCGAGGCACCCGACCGGCGAGGCGCGAGGACGGCGAATAGTCGTAACATCTCAAAAAGTCCGGGCCTTGGAGCTGCATGGTTGTTCCATGAGGCGAAATCCAGCTCGGAAAGGGGCCGTTGGAGCGCCACGTCCGATTCTCGCTACCCGCGATAGCGCCGGACCGGTCAGGGCATCCGCCCTCGCCGGCTCAGGGCATCGCCGTGATGCCGCCGTCGACCACGAGGCCGGTGCCGGTGATGAACGACGCCGCGTCCGAAAGCAGAAACAGGCAGGCGTCGGCCATGTCCCGGGTGGTGCCGATGCGCCCGAGCGGCACACGGGCCGCCACCTGAGCCTGCACGTCCTCGCGGCCTTCCCAGCGCGCCTGCATGGGCGAGAGCGTCGGCCCCGGAAAGATCACGTTGGATCGAATGCCCTCGGCCGCGAACTGGATCGCGATTGACTTCGAGAGCGCGACGATCCCCGCCTTGGATGCCTGATAAGCGTCCTGGGGGTGATCATCGCCGCGCAGGCACTGAATGCTCGAGAAATGCACCATGGCACCACCACCGGCGAGGCGCATCGCCGGCACCGCGTGACGCACCGTATGGACCACCGATTTGAGGTTGACGGCCAGCACCTGGTCCCAGACCTCGAGGTCGATATCGAGCAGCGAGCGATCCCGGTCGAACCATAATACGCCGGCCGCGTTGACGAGATAGTCGAGTCGCCCGTGGATCGTGACTATCTCGGCCAGTGCGCGGGCGACGCTGGCTTCGTCGGTAAGATCGCCTTGCACGAAGCGCGCCGAGCCGGGGCTCGCGTCGAAGCCCTCGGGCGCGGGTTTCAGGTCGAACAGCGTGACCGCGGCGCCGGCGGTCGCCAGGTCGCGAGCGATGCGCAGCCCCATGCCGCCACTCGCGCCGGTGACGAAGGCAATCTTCTTGTTGAAATCGGAGCCGTTCATTTTTCCATCCAAAACAGGGGCGGGTACGGTCTCGGTGCCGGCTCATTCCTCCCGATAGCCGAAGCGCACCAACCCGGTCCGCATGAGCAGATACATGATGACGAAGACGACGAACACCAAGCCGTTGACGAGCGCGGCGAGCGCGAACAGCTCGGGTTTGAGCCCGTAGCGCAGCGACCCCCAGGCGACCGTCGGCAGGGTCGGAATAGCGCCGAGGTTATAGTACGAGATTTCCAGATCATTGAAGGCGAGCAGGAAGCTGATCAAGAACGCGCCCAGCATCGCCGGCCAGATGTTGGGAAGCGTCACCTCGCGAAAACAACGCCAGGGCGTCGCGCCGAACACCATCGCGGCGTCGTCGAGTCGCCAGTCGTAGCGCACCAGTTGGGCGAGCACGATAAGAAAACCGAACGCCGTGCCGTGCGCCGCGTTGGCGAGGGCCGCCGAGCCGAGATTGCCGGGCAGCCCCAACACCTGCTTGTTGAAGATCAGGCTCGATATACCGACCAGCAACTCGGCGATGAACAGCGGGGAAACGTAGACCAGCAGCACCAGTACGCGCCCTTTGACCGGGTACTTGAGCACCGCCATGCCACCGGCGGTCGCGAACAGGGTGGCGAGCATCGCGCTGCCGAGCGCCAGATAGACGCTGTTGCCGAACGCCTGCTTGTAGTCGCTGCTGTTGGCGAGCTTGGCATAGGCCGCATGGGTAAACTCGGGCGGGAAGGGCCACACCACGTTGACCGAGAACGAGGCGTAGATGATGTAGCCGATCGGCGCGTACAGAAAAAGATAGAGGAAAATGAGTAGCGCCCCCATCCACAACTTCGTCGCCCGCTCCTGTAAACCACCGCCCATGGCTCAGTCCGACGCGCCGGTGAAGCCGCTGCGGCGCAGGCTCACGGTACGGAACAGGATCAGGATCACGGAGAACGAGACCGCGAACAACAGCACCCCCATCGCGGAGCCCAGCGCCCAGGTGCCGGTGGTGCCGAACTGGTTGCCGAGAATCATGCCGAACGAGGCCCCGTCGGGACCGCCGAGGAAGCGCGGCGTGATCGATTCGGCGAGCGAGGGAATGAACACCAGCGCGACCCCGATCACGGTGCCGATCCAGTTGAGCGGCCAGGTGATCTCGACGAAGGCCCGCCACGGCCGTGCGCCGTTAACCTTGGCGACCTCGAGCAACTCGAAATTGAAGTTGACCAGCGACAGATAGATCGCGGTGACCATGAACGGCAGGTAGAGATACGCGGTGCCGATCCCGGCGGCCACCTTGGTGTACATGAACGCGCGAATCGGCTCGAAACCGAGATTGATCAGCGCCATGTTGATCAGCCCGATCGGCCCGAGGATGGTCTGCAAGGCGGCGACCCGCAGGATGATCCCGGTAAAGAACGGCGCCGCCAGCGCGACCACCAGCAACAGTCGATAGCGCCCGCCGTGCTTGGCGATGAAGTAGGCGACCGGACATGAAACGATGAGACTCGCAAGCGTGACCAGCGTCGCGGTCAGCAGCGAACGGCCGAGAAAGACCAGATAGGTCCGCTGAGTGAGGATGACGCGGTAGTTCTCGAGGTTCCAGTCGGCATAAAGCTCGTAGCTCTCGGTCCGCCAGAAGCTGAACACCAAGATCGTCAAGATCGGGATCAGGACGAAGACCAGGAGAAAGATCACGCCGGGCATCGAAAGCAGCGCGAAGCGCACCGCCTTGCGATCCAGAAAGCGTCCCTTCACCGCCACCGCCCTAGCCCGCGGAGATGAAGCACTGGCCCGCGTCGGCCGGCCACCGGGCGATCACCCGGCTGCCCGACGGCAGGCCGGCAGCCACCGACGCGGCGCTCGCCACGATTTCGGTCCCATTGTCGAGTACCACGAAATAGTCCGCGATCTGGCCTTTGAAGATGACGTCGCGCAGGGTGCCGGCGAGGCGGTTTTCGCCGCTCGCGATAGCGCCGTCGCCGGGCCCCGCTTCCGCGGTGTCGGCGATCAGGTCGATACGCTCGGACTTCACGAAGTTCTCGACCCGGTCGCCGGCGTTGGCGCCTTCGGGCCGTGCTACGTGTATTTCGAGGTTGCCCCACTCCATGCGCGCGGTTTCGCCGTCGATCGACACCAGCGCGCCATCCATGCGATTGGCCTGACCGACGAAGCTCGCCACGAAGCGGGTCGCGGGATGCGTGTAGACCTCGAGCTTGGGCGCCACCTGGTCGAACCCGCCGTCGCGCATCACCGCGATTCGGTCACTCATGGTGAGCGCTTCTTCCTGGTTGTGGGTGACGTAGACGAAGGGGATGCCGAGTTCGCCATGGTAGCGGCGCACCTCGACCTCCATCTCTTTGCGCAGTTCGCGGTCGAGGTTGGCGAGCGGCTCGTCGAGCAACAACAGAGCGGGGCGCGAGATCAGCCCGCGGGCGAGCGCGACGCGTTGCTGCTGCCCGCCCGAAAGCTGGCTCGGGAAGCGCTCCTCGAGGCCGTCGATGTGCAGCATGCCGGCGATCCAGGCGAGCCGCTTGGCCTGTTCGGCCTTTCCGATCCCCTGCATCTTGAGCGGGAAAACGATGTTCTCGCCGACCGTCTTGTGGGGAAAAAGCAGAAAATCCTGGAACACCATCGAGACGCCGCGTAGATAGGGTGGTAGTTGGGTTACGTCGCGCCCGGCGATCAATACCCGACCCTGATCCGGCGTCTCGAGGCCGGCGATGATCCGCAGCAGCGTGGTCTTGCCCGAGCCCGAGGGCCCGAGCAGGGCGAAAAACTCGCGCTGATCGATCTCGAGGTCGATCTGGCGCACTGCCGTAACCGCACCGAAGCGCTTGGTAACGTCCTCGACTACGATCGTCGCGTCAGCCATCGCCCGAGACACACTTTGCTGAAGGGACCGAGTGCGCACCACCGGGGGCGACGAACCACGCCGCCCCCATCACCGCGCGGCAAGACACAACGCGCGTGCGGCTCACGCGCCGCTCACGCCGCCTCGACCTCGGACCAGATTCGCTCCCATTTCTCGGGCGAAGAAGGCTTGTCGAACTGGTAGAGGCCATGAATGTCCGCAGTGTGATCGAGGAACAGCGCGTCGACGAACCGCTGCGGCACCAGCTTGCGCATGTCGACCGTCGGCGACCAGCCGATCTCGGTGGCGACCAGCGCCATGTTTTCGAGCTTGAGGCGATGGTCGATCTATTTATGCGCGATCTCGAGTTTCTCGCTATCGGTGACACCCGAAGTGATGTTCCAGGTATCGACCCAGCCGAGCCCGCCCTCCTTGGGCCGCAGTACATGGGTGAAGTGCAGATTGGTCTTGCCGTCGAGCGCGTCGAAGTAGATGCGCCGGTAGATTCCCGACCATTCGGGCGAGACCCAGACCACCTGCGAGCGGAATAAACGCTCGAGCGTGTCCTCGTCCTTCCAGCGCGTGACCAGCAGCCGTTTCTGCTTAATCAGCAGGCGCTTGGCCTCGGCGAGCTCGGCGTCGCTCAGCACATAAGGGTTGAAGCCCTTGCCGTCCGGGCGCGGGCCGTTGAGCGTACCCATGGTGTAAGCGGCGTAGAGCCCGGCCTCGGCGATGTTCTCCTCGAATCGGTCGCTGGTAGAGACGTGGCCCTTGTACTTGTCGTTGAACAGGATCCCCATCGACTTGGCGTCCTCGGGATCGACCTTGTCGGTGTTGATCGAATTGCCGTAACCGCCCCAGCAGTTGGGCGCGCCGACCATGGCGGTGCCGTCCTCCTTCTGGAGAAGCTTGTATTTGGGCGGCAGGAAGTCCGGGAACACGTGCTTCATGTTCGGGATTTTGCCGTAATCGGCCGGTTGAGTGAGGCCCTGCTTGTTGTAGAGGCGCGGCCAGAAACCGTCGGCCATGACCAGGTCGAAGTCCTGGGTGCCGCCGGCTTTCAGCTTGTTGTATGCCTCCGAGTTGCCGTCGAAGAAGCCCGCCGAAACCTTGACCTTGTTCGCCTTCTCGAAATCGTTGGTGATCTTCTCGACGTTGTAATGTTCCCATCCCAGCCAGCGCAGCTTCAGTGTTGCGGCCTCGGCGTCGCGAATGAACGGGCCGACGCTGCGCGCCGAAGCGCCTGCCGCGGCCAGTGCGGCAAGGCCCTTGAGTACCGAACGCCGCGCGACCTTGGCAGTGGGCCGGTGCTTGGACTTGGATGTACGTTTATCTTTAGCATGCGACATGTGACTCCCTCCGTGTTTCCTCGGTGATGCCGTATCCGTATCCGCCGGACGGCGCGCAGGGGCGCCGGCCAATCGATACCGAGACGGCTTGATTGCGCGCGGGTGGTCAATCATCGTTGCCCGGAAGCCCGGCGGCTTTCCACCGCGATCCCGGACACCCCGCGCGCTCGGGCCATATTGTTCGGCCCTGTTGGTCTAAGAATTAGACCAATCGGGTTGGCATGTCAAGCGCGCCGCCTTCGATTCCCGAAAAAACCGGGGCGGCGCGCGCGGTCGGATCAGCCGGTCCCGGCGATCGGCGGCGTGGAGGGCCGGCGAGCCGCGACCACGCCGACGAGCTCCTGCGCGGCGATGTCGATGTGCTCGGCCATGGCGGCATGCGCAGCCGCGCTGTCACCGGCGGCGATCGCTTCGTATACCCGGGTATGCCCCTCAAGGGTACTGGGTAACAGGATCGGGTAGTCGCGGTTCACGAGCAGGAAAATCGCGTCGCGCGCGCTTTCGATCGCCTCTTCGACGTAGGGGTTGCGCGCCGCCGCGGCCACGGTCAGATGAAAATCGGAATCGGCCTTGCGAAAGCGGGGGATACCGTCGTTGCTCCGGAGATCCTCGATCGCCTGCCGGATGCGCGCAAGATCGGCGCCGTCGCGGCGTTCCGCGGCGAGCCGTGCCGCGAGCGATTCGTTGGCGCGCCGGAACTCCATCAGGTGCAGGAAGTTCTCGGCTTCGTCGCGTAGCCGCGCCTTCATATGTTCCATGGGCTGCATCAGCGAGGTGACCGTGAGTCCCCCGCTGGCGCCGCGACGGCTGATCAGATAGCCCTCGTCGACCAACACCTTGATCGCGTCGCGCACCGATTCGCGCGACACCGCGAGCTGATCGGCGATCTCGCGTTCCGGCGGCAGCCGGTCACCCGGCAGATAGGTGCAAAGATGGATCGCGCGCCTGATCCGCTCGATGACGAGTTCGTGGGTGGCGGGTTTGCGGATCGGCTTCATGCGCCGGCAGGCCTCCTTTCACGGTTTCTATCGTCTAACGAGGCTCTTGCAAAACCGCCATGGAAGGCAGTTTTGCAAGTACCTCTACACTTAGGCCATTGAGGCCGCGGCCGTCAACCCCGGATCCGGGTCACGACAAACGATTCGTCGATGAACCACAGTCCGCCGTGGCGGGCGAGCACCTCGGGGGTGGTCTCGAGGTAGGCGCCGCTCCACCTCGCGCCAGAGGCGTTCCGCGACCGCCCATTTCTCGCCGCAGGTGGTGACGAACAGCAGATATTTCTCGCGGTTGTCGAAGAAACGGAACGGGCGTTGCGTGGCGTTCTGATCGGTGTGCATGTCCATACCGTGTGCACGGCGCCA
>Ga0114931_10009300_pt1 | contig 11787 bp, 12 predicted proteins | sample 2SBtaG_FD_89579 | JGI IMG/M metagenome (GOLD analysis project Ga0114931, IMG submission 89579) | Deep subsurface microbial communities from Kolumbo volcano to uncover new lineages of life (NeLLi) - 2SBTROV14_V59a metaG | ecosystem: Environmental > Aquatic > Marine > Volcanic | place: Kolumbo...
TGATTTGAGGTGCGATAGATCACGGATTAGAGCAGAGCGTTCTTCTTCCTGGCTTTTATGTAGCAAGTTAAACTGGATTTACAGGTTTTGCCGTTCCGTTAGTTGCTTTTGGATTAGCTCTTCGCGCTCCCTTTGATCACGAAGATGGCATGTCCATGTTTCACGTTCATTGATTTTGCGTGTTTTCCAGTAGCGGCCATTAAGTTTATCCCTGATGCCCTTAAATCCTCTACGGATACGGGCTGAACGCTTTAGTTCTTCGCTTTGCCAGCGGTCTTTTTGAAAGGAATCCAGCTTTGCTCTTATGTTCCGATGATCTTTGGTCATCGAGGTTTTGGCATGCAGTAAAGGCTTGGTTTGATCTTTATGGTGCACGGTAAGTTCATCAGTATAGGTTTTAAATAGCTTACTCAGCCTTCCTTAATTGTTGTTTTAATTTCGGTGACTGAGGGTAGATTTTCTGTCAAACCAAGGCGTGCTTCTAGAGCTTTAGCTTTTTGCCCTAACTGACGAGTAAAAGAATAAACTTCTCCATGCAAATCAACAGCAACATATCCGCGCCTATCACCACGTGCTAGGTAATAGCCTTTTTCTTGCAAAGCATTATCAAAGCTAATTTTGCTATCAGAAATTGCCCAGCTTTCCTGTAGGTCGCGCTTTATTTCTGGTGGCTTACGTCCTATGCGTGCAGCTTGTTGCCATTCGGCGCGTGTGTAGTTCAGTGGTTTTTTTTGTTTTTATTACGAAAACCTTTTGGCATTTTCCAGCCATGTTCTAGATATAGCGATTTGGCAATTTCATTCAGTTTACGTTTTGGAAAAGCAATATCGACATACTCTGTTTGTGGTGGATTCAGGCTGAGTGAATACATGAATTGTTTGCATTTTGTACCTTTTGAAAGAGCGTAGGCTTCGTTCAATGCGCCCAGCACATCTTCGGCCATAAAGCCGCGCACTTCATGAACCTTTACATGTTCATTTTGTTCAACATTGAGCAAATGAAGTAACATTTGCCGCCCTCCGGCGCGCTGATTACCCTTGAGGATCATCGGAATTATCCTCTTTTTTGCTTTGTGGTTTTAGGCCTAAGGCTTTGATTAAGGTATCACGCATCCATAGAATGGCTGAACTGGCTTCTCTATAATGATGATATAATTTCATCATTCACCGGCAACGAGCCTGAATTAGCGGCCTTAGAAAGTTGATTAATATTGCTGGCAATTCGAGATTTGCCTAGAGCGCCCAGAAGTTTTGCAATTTCTTTATGGTCTTTGTCAGCGGTTTCACCGTGAGTACGTTTTTTTGGCATTTCTGACATATCTTTTTTAAAGATTAGCCACCGTATATAAGCCGCCAAAGGACGACCAGCCGCAGCTTGTTCAAGAGATTTGCGCTCATCCTTGGTAAGGCGGATTGAGAACGGGGAAGGGTACTTTCTTCTTGAAGGCTTATTGTTTTTATCCATTTTCACACCCTAGGGTTGTTAAAATGGGTGTGTTGGTGTTATAATTCTCGGATTGGCAAGTACGGGCTCCCTCTAATTTAGATAGTAGCGCGCTTGTAACTGGCGGTTTAGATGTTATATCTAGGGCGTTGATCAACAAGTTAGACAGTGTTGGCAACCCAGCCCCCGCTACCAATGACATGGGCCCCGTTTATGGGGTTTTTTTGTTTTTTGAGTTTCAGAAAATAGAAGTCAAATTAGATGGCCGTGGATAGAGGGTTCTTGCTGCGGTTGCTGTGAATCGATTGTCTAGTTGAGAATGGACGAGGTTTTAACTTCGGAAATATATTTACGAAGCGGGAACAGATGTTTTAGTTTTCGAAGGAAGGGCCTCTGGCTCTTTTTTTATGTGTGTTGAAAAGTGAGGACCGAGGATCAATGAAACAAGCGCCGGAGCACTTGGTGAAACTAATTGAGCCCATTGTGGAAGGGCTGGGTTATGAATGTGTCGGTATTGAATTTAATCCGCATCCAAAACAGGGGTTATTGCGTGTCTATATCGACAATGCTTCTGGAATCGTGTTGGATGATTGTGCCAAAGTAAGTCATCAGCTAAGCGGAGCATTGGATGTTGATGACCCAATCCATGGGCAATACCAGTTGGAAATATCTTCTCCCGGCGAAGACCGGCCGTTTTTTAAAATTGCCCAATTCAGGCACTTTACCGGTAGTACAGTCAAAGTGAATTTGTTTAAACCGGTTGCAAAGCGTAGAAAAATTACAGGACGGATACTAAAAGTTGAAGATGACATAATTCATCTCCAGGAAGGTGGCCAGGTTTATGAAATTCCATTCCAGACAATCAGTAAAGCACGGTTGGTGCCTGATTTTTTAGTTAAAAAAGGAGCGCACGATGGCGGTTAAAGAAATTTTGCTAGTGGTTGATGTTTTTTCTAACGAAAAGGATATTGAAAAAGAAGTTATTTTCCAGGCAGTTGAGGCTGCATTAGAAGCCGCTACGGTTAAACGTTATAACCAACCGATTAAAGTACGTGTCGCAATCGATAGAATTACCGGTGATTATGAAACTTTCAGATGTTGGGATGTTATAGAGGCCAGCGATGAATTTGAGGGCGGTCTGGAATTCCCGGAAACTCAGATTCTGCTGGAAAAAGCCAGAAAAATTCAACCTGACATTGAAATCGGCGGCGTCATTGAAGAACCGATAGAATCAGTGGAATTCGGTCGCATTGGTGCTCAAACAGCAAAACAGGTTATTATCCAGAAAGTACGCGAAGCGGAAAGACGCAAATTTGTCGAAGCCTATAAGGACAGGGTGGGCGATTTGGTGACCGGTGTTGTAAAACGCCTGGAAAAAGGCAGCGTCTATCTGGATTTAGGAGGAAATGTAGAGGCCTATATAGCACGCGATGAAATGATTCCTCGCGAATCGGTGCGCATAGGCGATAAACTGCGGGGTTATTTACGGGAAGTTCGTTCTGAACCGCGTGGGCCGCAATTATTCGTCAGCCGAACGGCGCCGGAATTAATGATGGCCCTGTTCAGGCTTGAGGTTCCCGAAGTCGGCGAAGGTTTGATAGAAGTCCTGGGTGCAGCCCGGGATCCGGGTTCCAGATCTAAAATTGCGGTTAAGAGTAATGACCCCAGACTGGATCCGGTCGGTGCCTGTGTCGGCATGCGCGGGTCACGCGTGCAGGCGGTAACGAATGAACTGGCTGGCGAAAGGGTGGACATCATTTTATGGAATGAGAACGATGCTCAATTTGTTATTAATGCCATGTCTCCTGCAGAGATTCAGTCCATTGTTGTCGATGAAGACAAGCACAGCATGGATGTGGCCGTAACCTCAGACAGCTTGTCCCAGGCGATCGGTCGAGGTGGGCAGAATGTACGGTTAGCAACGGAATTAACGGGCTGGGAACTTAATGTACTTGATATCGCGAAAGTTGAAGAAGATACTGAAGCAATAGCGGATAAAATTAAAAAAGTTTTCATCGATCAGCTCGATGTGGATGATGAAATAGCATCGATTTTGGTCGAAGTAGGGTTTAATACGATTGAAGAGCTGGCTTATGTGCCAGCCAATGAAATGATGGAAACCGGAGAATTTGATGAGGAGCTGGTAGAGGAATTGCGTAGCCGGGCAAAAGATGCATTGTTGTTACAAGCAATCGCAACAGAAGAAGTAATTGAAACCGCAAAGCCGGCCCAGGACTTAGTAGCCATGGAAGGAATGAATGACGCGCTGGCATTGCAGCTTGCAAGCGAAGGCATTATAACGATGGACGATCTTGCTGATCTGGCTGTCGATGATTTATTGGAAATCACCGGCTTGGATGAAAAGATGGCTGCAAAATTGATTATGAAGGCACGCGAGCCATGGTTTGCAGAGGAAAACAGTAATTAAGTTCGGGGTGAGGTAAAGATGAGCGAAAAAACAGTACAGGAATTAGCGAAAATTGTTGGAATCCCCCTGGATAAATTGCTGGGACAAATGCAAGATGCCGGTCTTTCTGCTAACAAACCAGAAGATGTCGTTAGTGAAAAAGAAAAAATGCAGCTGTTGGGACATTTGCGTAAACGGCATGGTAAAGCGGATGACAGCGATACCAGTACGGCGCCGAAAAGAGTCACGTTAAAACGCAGAAAAGTAAGTGAGCTCCGGCAGGCGCATACTCCGGGACAAGTGACTAAAACGATCAATATCGAGGTGCGCAAGCAAAAAACGTATATCAAGCGTAGTTCCAGCACGTATACGGATGAACAACGCGAGGCGGAAAAGGCAAAGTTAGCGCTGGAAAAACAAAAACTGCAGATTGAAGAAGAAGCGCTGAAACGTAGGAAGCATGAAGAAGCTATTCGTCTTGCCGAGGAAAACCGTGTTCTTGAAGCAAAGGCGTTGGAGTTAGAAAAACAAAAAAGTCAAGAGGCTGAAGTCATAAAGCTTAAAAAACAAGAGCAGGAAGCGGAAGAAGCGGCCCGTTTGGAAGCCGCCATTCAAAAAAATGCTGAGAAAGTAAGAAAACTGGCCGATGCCCGGCAGCAAACTTTGCATAAGAAGAAGCCGGAAATCGGGCGCGCAGTTGATGATAAAAAAACCAGAAAGAAAAAAAATAAACGCAGCGAGCGGAATCAACAAATCAGCCCAACAGACACTAAACACGGTTTTGAAAAGCCGGTAGCGCCGATTGTCAAGGAAGTGGTTATTCCTGAAAATATCATTGTGTCTGATCTAGCGCAGAAAATGAGTGTAAAGGCTGCGGAAGTCATCAAACATTTGATGAAACTCGGAATTATGGCGACGATAAACCAGAGTATCGATCAGGATACTGCCGTCATACTGGTTGAAGAATTAGGGCATAAGGTAATTTTACAGAGTGAGGATGATCTGGAAAATGAAATGCTGGCAGAGTTTCAGGTTGAAAATAGGCAGGAATTAAGCAGAGCCCCCATTGTTACGATCATGGCATGTTGATCATGGTAAAACCTCGTTGCTGGATTATATACGTAAAACCCGTGTAGCGGCAGGCGAAGCGGGTGGAATCACCCAGCATATTGGCGCCTATCAAGTCAAAACTGAGCATGGTGCTGTCACTTTCCTGGATACCCCGGGCCATGCCGCATTCACAGCAATGCGTGCCCGTGGCGCACAAGTTACTGATGTAGTTATTGTTGTTGTGGCAGCAGATGATGGTGTCATGCCGCAGACTAAAGAAGCGGTAGAGCATGCGCGTGCCGCCGGTGTGCCGTTAATAATAGCCATCAACAAAATAGACAAACCGGAAGCAGATCCGAACCGGGTTATGCAAGAATTGGCGGCTATTGAAGTTGTACCGGAAGAATGGGGCGGTGATGTGCAATTTATCAATGTATCTGCAAAAACTGGCGAGGGCATTGATAATCTACTGGAAGCTTTGGTCCTGCAATCAGAAATTCTTGAATTAGCCGCTCCGGTAGAAGGCGTCGCTTCAGGAATTGTTATCGAATCAAGACTGGATAGAGGACGCGGTCCGGTTGCCACGGTCCTGGTGCAGAAAGGGATGCTGAATAAAGGTGAAATTGTGTTATGCGGTCAGGAGTATGGACGCATTAGAGCGATGTTTGATGAGCACAGCCATGCTATAAAAGAAGCCGGTCCCTGCGTGCCGGTTGAAATACTGGGTTTGTCGGGAACGCCTGAAGCGGGTGATGAATTTTTAGTCGTACAAAATGAACGGGCTGCCAGAGAACTGGCTACGCATCGTGAGGAAAGATTTCGGAGTCATAAAATCGCTGCTCAGCAAGCTTCTAAATTGGAAGAGGTTTTTTCTAAAATGGCGGCGGGGGAATCCGCAAGTTTAAATCTGATTATTAAAACGGATGTTCAGGGCAGCCTTGAGGCATTAAAAGAATCGCTAATCAAACTGTCTACGGATGAAGTGCAGGTAAAAGTTGTTTATGGTGGTGTCGGTGGTATCAATGAGGGTGATGCGAATTTAGCATTAGCCTCAGGTGCTATTATGATTGGTTTTAATGTTCGCGCTGATGTGGCGGCAAGAAAACTGATAGAAGAAAAAGAAATAGATTTACACTATTACAGCGTTATTTATGACGCGATTGATGAAGTTAAAAAAGCCATCAGTGGTATGTTGCAGCCGGAAATTAAGGAACAAATTGTCGGTTTGGCCGAGGTGCGGGAAGTGTTCCGTTCACCAAAATTTGGTGCTATTGCCGGCTGTATGGTCACCGAAGGCCATGTAAAACGAAATCTGCCGATCCGTGTACTGCGTGACAATGTTGTCATCTATGAAGGGCAGTTGGAGTCTTTGCGCCGGTTTAAAGATGATATCAATGAAGTTAAAAGCGGTATGGAATGCGGTATCGGTGTTAAAAATTATAATGATGTTAAAAGCGGGGATCAGATAGAGGTCTTTGAACGGATTGAAGTCAAACGGGAACTATAAATCCTAAACAGTTTTGGGCTTAAACGAACATGGCTAGAGAATTTGGGCGTAGCGCCAGGGTATCAGCACAGTTGCAGAAAGAACTGGCGCTGGTACTGCAACAGAATATTAAAGATCCCCGTTTGGGCTTTATAACGGTCAATGAAGTTGATGTTGCGCGGGACATGGCGGTCGCGAAGATATATATTACTGTCTTGAATGCCACAGAGCAGCAACGGCAGGAAAATATTAAATGTTTAAATAAGGCCGCGGCTTATATTCGTGTCGAGGTGGGGAAAAGAATGCGTATGCGCAGTATTCCAGAATTACGCTTTTTTTACGATGATTCCTTTGAAAAGGGTATACGGGTTGCAGAACTGCTCAATAACGGGCATTTATGCACGAAACCCGATAAGGAATAACCGTTTTTATGGGGCGGCGTAAGACGGGACGGAATGTTCATGGCATCGTGTTGTTGGATAAACGCCAGGGTGTTTCTTCGAATCGGGCTTTGCAGGAAGTAAGATGCTTATTGGATGCCAAAAAAGCGGGGCATACCGGTAGTCTTGATCCGTTGGCCACTGGCCTGCTGCCGTTATGTTTTGGCGAGGCTACCAAAGCTTCTGCCTATATGCTGAATAATGATAAACGTTATCAGGTGGGCATCCAGCTTGGATTGATGACGGATAGTGGTGATTTGGAAGGGAAGGTGTTGGCCAGATATTCAGTACCACAGTTCAGCCTTGATGATTTACAAGACTGCCTGGATGGATTTACCGGTGAAATCGAACAGGTGCCGCCCATGTTTTCGGCACTGAAATATCAGGGAAAAAAGTTATATGAATTGGCACGAGAAGGAATAACTGTGGTCCGCAAGGCGCGCAGAATCCGGATTTTCGAATTACAATTATTGGATTATTCAGCGACATTATTAACCCTGGATGTGTTTTGTTCAAAGGGAACTTATATAAGAACACTGGCGGAAGATATTGGCACTGCTTTGGGTTGTGGCGGTACTGTTCAGGCCTTGCGCAGAACAGCAGTCGGCAGTTTTACGCTGGAAAGCGCAAAAACCTATCAGGAACTGCAGCAAATGGATCGGGAAAGTCTGAAAAACAGTATGCTTGCTCCTGATCAGGCATTGACCGCGATGCCCGCTGTACAGTTAACAGCAGAGCAGGCGATCTGCATTAAGCAGGGACAGCTATTAGCGCTTAATGGCGGATTAAATGGCCAGGTGCGGATGTATGCAGGAACTGATTTTTTAGGTTTGGGCGAAATGTTATTGGATGGTAGACTAGCGCCGAAAAGACTGTTTAATATTTTCTGATAGGATAATTTTTGTTTGTGTATAAAAAATAATTTATCAGGTTAAATTAACGACCGTAGTGTGTTATTTTAATTGCTGTGCAAGGGGTCGCAAAGCAATGCTTTAGCTTCAAAGAAACAGCTGTGCTATTAAATACCGGCAATTTCTTTATGGAGCTTTTGGTTAGCAAAGAATTAACAGATTTTTTGTTACCATAAAAGAATTATCCCGGTTCTGCACCCTATTGTGGAATTCGAGGTATAAACGCGTGCAGAGTTTAATCTATACACGCATAATTTTATTATATTTTATAGGGGTTATTATGCCATTTACTGCAGAACAAAAAAAAGCAGTGATCGAAGAATATCGTTTATCTGAAAATGATACCGGATCACCGGAGGTGCAAGTTGCTTTGTTAACTGCTCACATTACTCATTTAACGCCGCATTTTGCAGCACATAAAAAAGATAACCATTCCCGCCGAGGTCTGCTGCGCATGGTGAATCAACGCCGCAAACTGCTGGACTATTTAAAAAATAAGAATGTAGGCCGCTATCGATCATTAATTGAGCGCCTCGGTTTAAGAAAATAAAACAGCATACAGCAGGACGTTTTTGGGTAATCCTGCTGTTCTTTAAAATTTCCACAACCTTTAACTTAAGGGAACCTTATAGTGAATCCTATTAGGAAAGAATTTCAATTCGGTGATCAACTTGTTTCGATTGAAACGGGCGAGATAGCTCGTCAGGCAACCGGTGCAGTTTTGATCGAAATCAATGGTACAGTCCTGCTGGTAACGGTCGTAGGCAAAAAAGAGGCGAAAGGCGGTGACTTTTTTCCGTTGACCGTAAATTATCAGGAAAAAACCTATGCAGCTGGAAAAATTCCGGGCGGTTTTTTTAAGCGCGAAGGTCGACCCAGTGAAAGTGAAACCTTAACTTCACGTTTAATTGACCGGCCTATTCGCCCATTATTTCCGGATGGCTATAGCAATGAAGTGCAGATTATTGCAACGGTCATTTCAATGAACCCTGAAATTAATCCGGAAATTCCGGCATTATTAGGTGCTTCAGCAGCCTTGGCTGTTTCAGGGTTGCCCTTTAACGGGCCACTGGGTGCAGCCCGCGTAGGTTATAAAGAGGGTGAATACTTATTAAATCCAACGACCGAAGCATTGCAGGATTCACAGCTGGATTTAGTGGTAGCGGGTACGGAACACGCTGTATTGATGGTTGAATCAGAAGCGGATCTACTTCCTGAAGAGGTTATGCTGGGCGCCGTGCTATTTGGCCATGAACAAATGCAGTGTGCCATAAACGCAATTAATGAACTGGCCAGCGAAGTGGCGGCACAGCCTTACGAATGGACAGCACCGGAAACTGATCCGGAACTGGAGGCACAGCTTACAGCGGAAGTGGAAGCTGCGATTTCCGAGGCTTATCAGATAGCAGAAAAACTGCTCAGACAAGATACATTAAGTGCTGTCAGAACGGCCGCAGTTGAAAAGTTTACCGCTGATGAGCAATTTGCGGAAGCCGATATCCGCGACATTATAGAAAAACTGGAAAAGAAGATTGTCCGTGGTTCGATTTTGAAAGACAGTAAACGCATCGATGGCCGGAATCTTGCCACGGTGCGACCGATTACAGTGCGTACAGGGGTTTTACCAAGAACACACGGTTCCGCTCTGTTTACACGGGGTGAAACACAAGCGCTGGTCGTGGCAACCCTGGGTACAGAACGGGATTCGCAAGTTATCGATGCCTTGGCCGGTGAATATCGAGAACCCTTTATGTTGCATTATAATTTTCCACCGTATTGTGTCGGTGAAACCGGTTTTGTTGGCTCACCGAAACGCCGTGAAATTGGCCATGGCCGGCTCGCTAAACGCGGTGTACTTGCCATTATGCCGGATATGGAGCAATTTCCCTATGTCGTGCGCGTGGTTTCCGAGATCACTGAATCTAACGGCTCAAGCTCTATGGCTTCGGTTTGTGGAACCAGCCTCGCATTGATGGATGCCGGTGTGCCTACAAAAACACCCGTAGCCGGTATTGCCATGGGCTTGATCAAAGAAGGTGATGATTTCGCTGTGTTGTCTGATATTATGGGGGATGAAGACCACCTGGGCGATATGTATTTTAAGGTGGCAGGTTCAGAGCATGGAATCACCGCATTACAAATGGACATCAAGATCGATGGTATAACCGCGGAGATCATGAGTACGGCGTTACAGCAGGCCAAAGCAGGGCGTTTACATATCCTGGGTGAAATGAACAAGGTGCTGGCCAGTACTCGCCAGGAAATGTCCGATTTTGCACCGAGGATTATTTCTTTTAAAATTGATCCCAGCAAAATTCGTGAAGTTATTGGCAAAGGCGGCGCTACCATTCGCGGTATTACTGAACAAACCGGCGCCAGTGTTGATTTAACGGATGATGGCTTAGTAAAAATTGCCTCTGTCGATAAAGCGGCGGGTGAGGAAGCCAAGCGGATTATCGAAGAAATCACCGCCGAAGTCGAGGTGGGTAAAATTTATGAAGGTAAAGTGGCCCGGTTAATGGATTTTGGTGCTTTTGTTACGATACTTCCCGATAAAGACGGGTTGGTGCATATCTCACAAATCTCCAATGAACATGTCGATAAGGTCAGTGATAAACTGACAGAAGGCGATGTGGTCAAGGTCAAAGTGTTGGAAATAGATCGCCAGGGTCGTGTCAGACTGAGCATGAAGGCCATTGAAGCGGAATGACACGTGCTTAAAAAAGCAGTGAGGAAGAAGGGTCGCAAGGCCCTTTTTTTATGTAATACATGCTGAAAAAAGAATTTGATGTTGACTGCAAACAATGTCCCAGGTTAGTTAAATATCTGGCGGAAGTAAAACAGCAGTTTCCTGATTATCATGCGCGTCCTGTGCCACCATTCGGTGCTGCGCAGCCACAATTACTGATTGTTGGTTTGGCGCCAGGTCTGCATGGCGCAAATGCCACAGGACGTCCTTTTACCGGCGATTATGCGGGGCTATTACTCTATCAGACCCTCTATGAATTCGGGTTTAGTAATCAACCGGTGGCAACAGCTATTAATGATGGTCTTGAACTGCGTAATTGCAGAATTACCAATGCCGTGAAATGCCTGCCGCCACAGAACAAACCCAGTACTGCGGAAATAAGGCAGTGTAATGGTTTTTTACAGGCCGAGCTGGCAAAAATACCGGAAATATCAGTCATTTTGGCACTAGGCAATATTGCGCATCAGTCTGTGTTAAGGGCCTATGCGTTGCCACTCAAGTCGGCTGCGTTTGGTCATAATGCCGTGCATCATTTACCCGATGGACGATATTTGGTAGATTCTTATCATTGCAGTCGCTATAACGTGCAAACCAAACGTTTGACGCGGATAATGTTTACCGGAGTATTTAATAGCATACAGAATTTATTGCATGCCTGAATCAGCAGAAAATACATTTGAAATAAAAGAATTTTTAAAAAATCTGACGAAACGGCCGGGCATCTACAAAATGCTCAATGAGCAAGCTGTGGTTATTTACATCGGCAAGGCCAAGAACCTGAAAAACCGGGTCTCCAGTTATTTCCGGAAACAAACGGCCTCACCCAAACAACAGGCGATGGTTGCCAAAGTGGCGTCTATTGAAGTCGTGGTCACCCATACGGAAGGTGAGGCTTTATTACTGGAAAGCCAACAAATAAAAAAACACAGGCCGCGTTATAACATTTGTCTAAGGGATGATAAGTCCTACCCGTATATTTATATCTCCAGTGATCAGAAGTTTCCCCGCATCACTTTTCATCGCGGTGCTAAAAAAAAACCTGGCAAATATTTTGGCCCCTATCCCAGTGCAGGTGCAGTTCGCGAAAGTCTGAAGTTGCTGCAAAAGATTTTTCCGGTGCGCCAGTGTGACGACGCTTATTTCAAAAATCGTACCCGTCCCTGTCTGCAGCACTAGATTGAGCGCTGTACCGCTCCCTGTGTCGGCTTGGTAGAAGCAATAAACTATGCCCAGGATGTTGAAAATACAATTTTGTTCCTCGAAGGGAAGGGTTATCTGTTGATCGACCGCTTGATAAAAAA
>Ga0114931_10009301_pt1 | contig 11787 bp, 12 predicted proteins | sample 2SBtaG_FD_89579 | JGI IMG/M metagenome (GOLD analysis project Ga0114931, IMG submission 89579) | Deep subsurface microbial communities from Kolumbo volcano to uncover new lineages of life (NeLLi) - 2SBTROV14_V59a metaG | ecosystem: Environmental > Aquatic > Marine > Volcanic | place: Kolumbo...
AGGCATACTTGACAGTCTGTCGAGCACTCCGACCGAGCGAACGCCAAGCAGGGCGTGCCATTGGGCCGTCGCAGTAGAAGGGTGGTGAGAAATGCGGGTTAACGCCTGCACCAGCCCGCCCTTTTGCCTACTCTTTCAGGCCCAATACATCCTGCATATCGTAGAGACCGCTCTCCTTGCCACCGAGCCAGGCCGCCGCGCGCGCCGCACCGTTGGCGAAGGTCATGCGACTGGAGGCCTTGTGGGTGATCTCGACGCGCTCGCCGATGTCGGCGAACATCACCGTGTGCTCGCCGACAATGTCGCCGGCGCGGATGGTCTCGAATCCAATGGTCTTGCGGTCGCGCTCACCGGTCTGGCCTTCACGGCCGTAGACGGCGCATTCATTCAGATCACGCCCCAGGGCCTCGGCCACCACCTCCCCCATACGCAGGGCGGTACCGGAAGGGGCATCCACCTTGTGGCGATGGTGGGCCTCGATCACCTCAATGTCCACCTCGTCACCCAGCACCCGCGCCGCCATATCCAGCAGCTTCAGACATAGGTTGACGCCGACGCTCATATTGGGGGCAAAGACGATGGGAATATCCTTGGCCGCCGCGCTGATCTGCTGCTTATGCGCGTCGCTAAAACCGGTGGTACCGATCACCAGCGAACGGCCAGCGGCACGGCAGATATCGATGTGCTTCAGGGTGGCCTCGATGGAGGTGAAGTCGATCAATACGTCGAAATCGTCGGCCGCGGCGACCAGGTCATCCACCAGGCTGACGCCAATGTTACCCACACCTGCCAGCTCACCGGCATCGGCACCAACGAAGCTGCCACCGGGGCGCTCCGTGGCCACGGTCACGCTCAGATCGGGATGCTGGTGACAGGCCGCCACCAGATTGCGCCCCATGCGGCCGGCGGCACCGGCGATCGCCACTCTGGTCATTATTGTTCTCCCTTGGGATCGACAGCCTGTGGCAGTCAATCAGAATTTCATGTCTTCGAAAAACTTCTTCACACCGTCGAACCAACTGCTGGTACGGGGGCTGTGTTTGCCCTTGCCCTCTTCCATGGAGCGCTGAAACTCTTCCAGCAGTTCTTTCTGTTTGCGGTTCAGGTGCACCGGCGTCTCCACCTCGACGCGGCACATAAGATCGCCCACTGCACCGCCATGGACCGATTTGACCCCCTTGCCACGCAGACGGAACACCTTGCCAGTCTGGGTCTCGGGCGGAATCTTCAGTTTGACGCGCCCCTCCAGGGTCGGCACGTCCAGCTCACCACCCAGAACGGCCGTGGCGAAACTGATGGGCACCTCACAAAAAAGGTCATTCTCTTCACGGCTGAAGATGGGATGGGGGCGAACCTTGATCTGCACATAGAGATCACCGGACGGGCCGCCGTTCTCGCCGGCCTCGCCCTCACCTGCCAGGCGGATGCGATCACCGCTGTCGACCCCGGCCGGGATCTTCACCGACAGGGTCTTCTGCTCCTTGACCCGACCCTGACCGTGACAGGTGCCGCAGGGGTCCTTGATGATGGTGCCCTTGCCATGACAGTTGGGACAGGTCTGCTGCAGGGAGAAAAAGCCCTGCTGGATACGCACCTGACCGTGGCCACCGCAGGTGGAACAGGTGACCGGGCTGGAGCCTTTCTTGGCGCCGGTGCCATTACAGGCCTTACAGGTGACATGGCTGGGCACCCGGATCTTGACTGTGGTGCCGGCCACCGCCTCTTCCAGGTTCAGCTCCAGGTTATAGCGCAGGTCGGCGCCACGGTAGACATTGGGAGCACCGCCACCGGCACGGCCGCCACCGAAAATATCGCCAAAGACATCGCCGAAGATATCGCTAAAATTGCCGCCGCGGAAACCCGCACCCTGGCCGCCGCCGGCCGAGGCGTCCACCCCGGCATGACCGAACTGGTCATAGGCGGCACGCTTCTGGGCGTCGGAAAGGATCTCGTAGGCCTCCTTGGCCTGCTTGAACTTGTTGACCGCCTCCTCGTCGTCGGGATTGCGATCGGGATGATATTTCTGCGCCGCCCGGCGGTAGGCCTTTTTGATGTCCGCCTCACTGGCGTTGCGTGCCACTCCTAATACTTCGTAATAGTCTTGTTTGGCCATTTATCGTTTGCTTCTGCTATATCAGCCTCTTGTCTGGAGACACTGAGTTTCCATTTTTCCAACGTACAACGACAGGCGCAGCCACCCGGCCACGCCTGCCATCAAGTGACACCGCTTCGAGTTACTTGTTGTCTTTGTTGTCTTCCTTGACTTCCTCAAACTCGGCATCGACCACATCCTCCTTGGAGGAAGAAGAGGCACTGCCCTCAGCTTCGGCTTCAGCACCTGCGCCAGACTGGGCTTCGGCAGCGCCCTCTTCAGCGCCCTTCTTGGCATAGACACGCTCGGCCAGCTTTCCGGAGGCTTCCGCCAGCTCCTTGGTCTTGGCCTCGATCTCATCCTTGTCCTCGCCCTTCATGGCGGTCTGCAGAGCCTCGATGGCGCTTTCGATACTGGACTTCTCGTCGGCTTCGACCTGGTCACCCAGTTCTTCCATGGACTTGGTGGTGGCATGGATCATGTTGTCGGCGGTATTGCGCGCCGCCACCAGCTCGTGGAACTTCTTGTCCTCCTCGGCGTGGGCCTCGGCGTCCTTGACCATCTTGTCGATCTCGTCATCACTCAGACCGCTGGAGGCCTTGATGACGATGGACTGCTCCTTGCCGGTAGACTTGTCCTTGGCGGAGACATTGAGGATACCGTTGGCATCGATGTCGAAGGTGACCTCGATCTGGGGCACACCGCGCGGCGCCGGAGGAATGTCCGCCAGGTCAAAACGGCCCAAGGATTTGTTTGCCGCAGCCTGTTCGCGCTCGCCCTGCAACACATGCACGGTGACCGCGCCCTGGTTGTCTTCGGCGGTGGAGAACACCTGCGACGCCTTGGTCGGAATGGTGGTGTTCTTGTCGATCAGCTTGGTCATGACGCCGCCCAGGGTTTCGATACCCAGTGACAACGGGGTCACGTCCAGTAACAGCACATCCTTGACGGAACCACCCAGCACACCGCCCTGGATGGCGGCACCTACGGCTACCGCCTCGTCCGGATTGACGTCCTTACGCGCTTCTTTGCCGAAGAATTCCTTGACCGACTCCTGCACCTTGGGCATGCGGGTCTGGCCACCCACCAGGATCACCTCGTCCACGTCGGAGGCGGACAGGCCGGCGTCCTGCAATGCGGTACGGCAAGGCGCGATGGTGCGTTCCACCAGCTCATCCACCAGCGATTCCAGCTTGGCACGGGTCACCTTGATATTGAGATGCTTGGGTCCGGAGGCATCGGCGGTGATATAGGGCAGATTGACGTCGGTCTGTTGCGCTGAGGAAAGCTCGATCTTGGCCTTCTCCGCCGCTTCCTTGAGACGCTGCAGGGCCAGCGGATCGTTGTGCAGGTCGATGCTGTTCTCTTTCTTGAACTCGTCGGCCAGGTAATCGATCAGACGCAGGTCGAAGTCCTCACCACCCAGGAAGGTGTCACCATTGGTGGACAGCACCTCGATCTGGTGCTCGCCCTCGATCTCGGCGATCTCGATGATGGAGATATCGAAGGTGCCGCCGCCCAAGTCGTAGACTGCAATCTTGCGGTCGCCGCCCTTCTTGTCCAGGCCATAGGCCAGAGCCGCCGCGGTGGGCTCGTTGATAATGCGCTTGACCTCAAGACCTGCGATCTTGCCGGCGTCCTTGGTGGCCTGACGCTGGGAGTCGTTGAAGTAGGCCGGCACAGTGATAACCGCTTCGGTAACCGGCTCGCCCAGATAATCCTCGGCGGTCTTTTTCATCTTCATCAGGATGCGTGCGGAGATTTCCTGCGGCGCCAGCTTCTTGCCGTTGACCTCGACCCAGGCATCGCCGTTGTCGGCGGCGATGATCGAATAGGGCACCATCTTGATGTCCTTCTGGACTTCGGCGTCCTAGAACTTTCGGCCGATCAGGCGCTTGATGGCGAACAGGGTGTTCTTCGGATTGGTGACCGCCTGGCGCTTGGCTGGCTGACCCACCAGCACCTCGCCCTCCTCGGCATAGGCGACGATGGACGGGGTAGTGCGACCGCCCTCGCTGTTTTCGATGACGCGCGGCTTGTCACCTTCCATAACGGCCACACAGGAGTTGGTGGTACCCAGGTCTATACCAATGATTTTACCCATTGAAAAATCTCCGTTCGTTTATCTCGTGATTCAAAAAATTCGTGTTCGATTCGCTGCTTGTCCCTCATATGGGGACGATTTATAAGGATTTCAAGCCATTTCGTCGATGTTGCCGCCATTATCCCCCTCGGGCGGCACGTGGGCGCCGGAATTGGCGCTGGCCACCACCACCATGGCGGGGCGCACCAGGCGGTCGTTGAGCTGATAGCCCTTCTGGTACACCGCCACCACGGTGTTGGGCCGGGCATCCGGCACATCCTGCATGGACATGGCCTGGTGTAGGTCGGGATTGAAAGGCTGGCCCACCGGGTTGACCTCGGCGACGCCGAATTTGCTCATCACATCGGACATCATCTTCAGGGTCAGCTCGATACCCTCGCGCACCTTCTCCAGGTCGGCATCCTCCACCTGGGCTGCGGCTTCACCCATCTCCAGGCTGTCCTTGACCGGCAGCAGTTCGTTGACGAACTTCTCCAGGGCGTATTTGTGGGCCCCCTGCACGTCACGCTCGGCGCGGCGGCGGGTGTTCTCCAGCTCGGCCTGCAGGCGCAACACATGCTCCCAGTGCTCGGTGGCCTTGGCCTCGGCCTCATTCAGCTCCTTTTCCAGCGCCTCTATATCGGGAGCCTCCAGCGCTTTAGGTTCGGCCTCGGCGGCCTGTTCAGCTCCAGCCTGCGGCTGTTCCTGTTCCACTGTATCCTTGTTTTCCCGGTTTTTTTTACTCATGACGATTGCTCTTTTCCTCCAAAAACTGTGCCCTTCATAGCGACGGCCATGATAACACTTGATATCGCTCTGACCAGGGGATATGGGGTCGACTAGCGCTGATTCAAGGCATAACCCAGCAATTTGGCGGTGACATCCACGATGGGGATGACGCGTTCATAGGCCATGCGGGTCGGGCCGATGACCCCGAGCACGCCGAGGCACTGGCCGTCGACCTCGTAGGGGGCGGTGACCACGCTGCATTCGTCCAGCGCCTGGTAGCCCGACTCCTCGCCAATGAAGATCTTGACGCCCTTGGCCTGCATGCTGTTGTCCAATAAATAGAGTATGTCGCGCTTTTCGTTGAAGGCCTCGAACAGGCGCCGCAGCCGCTCCACCTGGGACAACTCGCTGAACCCCATCAGGTTGGTCTGGCCGGCCATGACGTAATCGCCGTTGCCACTCCCGGTATCGGAAAAGACCTTGTCGGCCATCTCGATGGCCGCCTGCATCACCGCATCCATATCGGCCTTGGTCTCGCGCATTTCCCTGAGCAGCTTCTCGCGCACCGCCGTCAGACCCTGGCCGGCAAAGGCCGAATTAAGATAGTTGGCGATCTGCTCCAGTTCCGATTTGGAATAGTCGCGCCCGGTGTCAATGATCACATTGCGCACGTCGGTGGAGCTGATCACCAGGATGGCCAGCACCCGTTTGTCCGACAGAGGCATGAATTCGATATGCTGCAGCGACATGCCACCCTGATTGGGCACCATCACCAGCCCGGCCATGTGGGTGACGTCCGACAACAGGCCTGAAGCGCAGCCGATCAGGGCATCGGTATTCTTCTCCGACACCCCCTTCAATTCATGCTCGATACGCTGCACCTCGACGGATTGCAGGGGCTTGACCTGCAGCAGGCTGTCGACGAACAGGCGATACCCCCTGGCGGTGGGCACCCGGCCGGCGGAGGTATGGGGGGAGACAATCAGCCCCAGCTCCTCCAGATCGGCCATCACATTACGCACCGTGGCCGGGCTGACATCCAGGCCTGAATCGCGCGCCAGATTGCGCGATCCCACCGGCTGGCCCTGCTGGATATAGGTCTCGATCAGCGTACGAAGCAGCTGCTGGGAACGCTCGTTAAGACCTTCTATCGCCATGCTGAGATTCTTTACAATTCCGGACTGAATACTACCTACGGATCGGGGGTAAACAACCGCGGGAGTGCGACTGCCTATCTTGAAAAAAGCTATCAACTGCCCCGCGGGCTGTCAAGCAAACACCGTATATAAACCCAACTGTTGCATAAATTTTCAGCGCAGGACCGCTTTGCTCCTTCTATAGCGGTATTTTCAGTCCCGCGCGCAGATTTTTCCAATCCTCACATAGAGCGAGCTATGCTCCGGTTGCAAAAATCTGCGCGCGGGACTGAAAATACCGCTCTAAAAGCCCCTGCATCTAAAAATTTATGCAGCAGTTGGGTAAAAAGAAGATGGAAAATTCACACCAGTTATCATAGAGTTGGCTCTATGAAATCAGAATTTAAAACAATTGGAATTATCAGCAAGTTCAGCGACCTGAGTATCGGCGAATGCGTCACCACGCTGATCGATTTTTTGCTGGCCCGCGGCCTGCAGGTGGTACTCGAGGAGAGCGCCGCCAAAACCCTGTCGTCCACAGAGCTGGAGACCGTCGGCATGGCGCAGCTGGGCCGGCGCTGCGATCTGGTCATCGTGGTGGGTGGCGACGGTACCATCCTCCATTCCGCCCGGGCGCTGGCGGATGACGACATCCCGCTGGTGGGCGTGAACCTGGGACGGCTGGGCTTCCTGGCGGATATCCTGCCGGACGAGATGATCGACAAGCTGGGCGAAATCCTGGACGGCCACTATTTCGAGGAGCAGCGCTTCCTGCTCACCTCTCATGTGGAACGCGACGGCGAGCGCCTCTTGGAGGGCTACGCCTTCAACGACGTGGTGCTGCACAAATGGAATTCGGTGCGCATGATCGAGTTCGAGACCCGTGTCGACGGCCAGCGGGTCAACTGCCAGCGCTCCGACGGCATCATCGTCTCCACCCCCACCGGCTCCACCGCCTACGCCCTCTCCGGCGGCGGCCCGATTCTGCAGCCGGACATGAACGCCATCATACTGGTGCCCATCTGTCCCCATACCCTGAGCAACCGGCCGCTGGTAATCGACGGCGACAGCCGAGTGGAACTGATCGTCAAGGCCGGCAGCCAGCCTCATGTGCGCATCACCCTGGACGGCCAGGACAACTTCGAGCTCAACGACCATGACCGCATCGTGATACGTAAAAAGGACCAGCCGGTGCTGCTGATCCACCCTCCCGGCCACGATCATTTCCAACTGCTGCGCGCCAAGCTGGGATGGGGATAAGGACGGACCCGCTGACCATGCTTAGCCAGATCTACATCCGCAACTTCGCCATCATCGACCAGCTGGAACTGGAGCTGGATTCTGGCATGAGTGTCATGACCGGTGAGACCGGCGCCGGCAAATCCATCCTGGTGGATGCCCTGGGGCTGGTGCTGGGTGACCGGGCCGAGAGCGAGGTGGTGCGTCACGGTGCCGAGCGGGCCGAGATCTGCGCCTATTTCGACATCGGCCCACTGGCGAATGTCAAAAACTGGCTCAAGGAACATGACCTGGATGATGAGGCCGACGAGTGTGTACTCAGGCGGGTCATCTCCGCCGAGGGCCGCTCACGCGGCTATATCAACGGCAGCCCCGCCCCCTTGCAGACGATGAAGGCGCTGGGCGAGATGCTGGTGGACATCCACGGCCAGCATCAGCACCAGTCTTTGCTCAAGCCCGCCGTCCAGTGCCTGCTGTTGGACGACTATGCCGGGAACAAACACCTGGTGGAGCAGATTAACAGCCTCTATCAGCAATGGAAAACCGCCAGCCAGCAACTGGACACCCTGCGCCGCGACGCGCGCGAGAAGGATGCCCGCCTTGAACTGCTGCGCTATCACGTCCAGGAGCTGGAGGCCCTCGATCTGGGCGGCGACGAACTGACCCAACTGGATGAAGAACAGCGCCGGCTGGCCAACGGCGGCAAACTGCTGGAACAATGCAGCGCCGCCCTCAACACCCTGCATGAGAGCGACGAAGGCAGTGCCCTGCAGCTTATCAACCAGCACCTGGCCGAGCTGGAGTCACTGCGCAACCTCGACCCTCAGCTGGCCGGGGTCTGCGACATGCTCAACGAGGCCGCCATTCAGATTCAGGAGGGCTGCAGCGAACTGCGCCACTACATCGACCGCCTGGAGCTGGACCCGGAACGGCTCGACTGGGTGGAACAGCGCCTCGGTGCCATCCACGATCTGGCGCGCAAACACCACGCCAATCCGGAAGAGCTGCCCGAACTGCTGACCCGCTTCAGCGCCGAACTGGGCCAGCTGGAAAATGTGGACATTGAACTGGAAAACCTGGAAAAAGAGATCGACCAGTTCAACCGCCAATACAGCGACGCCGCAGCCAAGCTGAGCCAGAAGCGACGCAAGGCGGCCACCAGGCTGGGCAAGGAGGTCAGCGCCATCATCCGGGAGCTGGGCATGCCCGCCGGTAAATTCAGCATCACCCTGACCCCGCGGGTGGAGACCACTCCACATCGTCACGGCCAGGAGAGTATTGCTTTCGAGGTGGCCGCCAACCCGGGCCAGCCAGCCAAACCCCTGTCCAAGGTGGCATCCGGTGGCGAACTGTCGCGCATCGCCCTGGCCATTCAGGTGCTGCTCAGCAACAGCCAGCAGATCCCCACCCTCATTTTCGACGAGGTGGACACCGGCATCGGCGGCGCGGTGGCGGAGACCGTCGGCCGCCAGCTGCGCGCTCTGGGCAATAGCCACCAGGTGCTTTGTGTCACCCACCTGCCCCAGGTGGCGGCCCTGGGCCATCACCACTTCCAGGTCAGCAAACAGATCGACAAGAAGACCACCCGCACACGCATCGAGGAACTGACCGACCAGGCGCGCCAGGACGAGATCGCGCGCATGCTCGGCGGTGTGGAGATCACCAGCCAGACCCGGGCCCATGCGGAGGAGATGATCGAGCGGGCGGCCGGTGCGTAGGGTACGCACTGCGCACCATGGCGCATGAGAATCGTGGTAGCCGGGCGCACAAGAAACGGTGTGCGATGCGCACCCTACACCTCTCACAGAGCATAAAGGGGTTAAAAATTCAGAGAACTACTTCCCGGCTTTTTTCTTCTGACACTCCGGGCAGACGCCATAGATATGCAGGCTGTGATTGGTAATCCTGTAACCGGCCTCCTCGGCAATCGCCTTCTGCCGCTCCTCGATGACCTCGTCGACAAACTCGTCGACCCGCCCGCAGGAGACGCATAGCATATGGTCGTGGTGCTTGCCCCGGTCGAGCTCGAACACCGAATAGCCACCCTCGAAGTGATGTCGCGCCACCAGGCCGGCCGCCTCGAACTGGGTCAGCACCCGGTAGACCGTGGCCAGGCCGATGTCTTCATTGCTGTCCAGCAGGGCCTTGTAGACATCCTCGGCACGCATGTGCCGGTCCTTGTTGGCCTCCAGGATCTCCAGGATCCGGAGTCGCGGCACGGTCGCCTTCAGGCCTGCATTTTTCAGTTCTTCCGGTTGCGCCAACTTTCAACTCCTTTACGATAAGCGGCAATGACAGTCACACCCGATTGGTGTAAGCTCCCGAACACTCCCCGGTTCCGCAGCAGCGGGCGGGACGATTCAGAAACCCTGACAATAGTTTACTGATTTACTAATGCAAAAGCTTCTCATTTCTATCATGTTTTGCGCAACCCTGGTAGCCGGTTGCAGTGTCCATAAACTGGAAATTCAGCAGGGCAATATCATCACCGACGATATGCTGGCCCAGCTCAAAACGGGCATGTCTACCAAGCAGGTCAAATTTCTGCTGGGCTCGCCGCAGCTGCTCGACCCCTTCCACAAGAATCGCTGGGATTACATCTACAGCCTGAGGGAGAACGGCAAGCGCACTGCCTACAAACACCTGATCCTCTATTTCGAAGACGACACCCTGAGCAAAATCGAACAGCGGAACGGGGACAACAGCAACGGCTGAACGGCCGCTCAGGCGTCCCCCCCGCCCTTCGTCATCTTCTTGCCCTCGGCGGCACGGCGGCGGCGCACTTCTTTCGGATCGGCAATCAGCTTGCGATAGATCTCAATCCGATCGCCCTGGCGCAGGGTCTTATCAAGCTTGGTCAGCTTGCCGAAGATACCGACCTTGTTCGTCCCCAGATCGATCTCCGGGAACTTGTCCATAATGCCGGAAGCCTTGATGACCTCCTCCACGGTGGCGTCGGGCGACACATCCAAAGGAATGATCACCTGTGTATCCGGACGCGCGAACGCCACCTCGACTTCAATTTTGTTATCGGTTTCCATAAACATCCGCAGCTCTTGTAACAAAGGCATCCACCAGGCTGTTGGCGATCTGATTAAAGACCGGCCCCACCGTCAGGCCGAGGATTTTACTCGAAAACTCGAACTCCAGCACCAATGACACCTTGCAGGCCGATTCATCCAGCGCATCGAAGCGCCAGAAACCTTCGAGATGGTGAAACGGGCCCTCTTCCAGGCGCATCTCGATCATCTTGTTTTTTTGCACCCGATTGCAGGTGACAAAGGTCTTGTCGATGCCAGCCTTGTTCAACTGGATTGAACCGCGCACCACATCATCATCGCGGCTCAGGACCTTGCTGCTCTTGCACCAGGGCAGAAAGGTCTGATACGCATCGATGTCATCAACCAGCGCATACATCTCTGCCGCGGAATACGGCACCAGGGCATGCCGGTTAATGGTTTTCATCGCATCCTCTCATTAAATAACCTCGATAGCATGTAAAAAGACAATCAGCACCGCCAGTGGCGTAACGTAACGCAGCAGGAATCTCCACAGACGGTAGCCGAAATGATCGCCCATATCCAGTTCATCCTGGGTCGCCTTCTTGGTCATGATCCAGCCGGCGAAGATGGCGATGAAAAGCCCTCCCAGCGGCAGCATGATATTGGCAGTCAGGTAATCGAGCAGATCGAAAAAGGTCTTGTCAAACAGCTTGAAGCCAGACCAGAGGTTAAACGACAGCACCGTCCCCACACCCAAAAACCAGGTCACGATCCCGGCACCAATACAGGCCTTGGCACGCGTCACGCCCTTGTTCTCCACCAACCAGGTGATCGCTGGCTCGATGAGCGAGATGGATGAACTCCAGGCAGCAAAGGTCACCAAAACAAAAAACACCGTGCCGAAAAGGAGACCGCCCGGCATCTGACCAAAGGCGATGGGGAGCGTTACGAAGATCAATCCCGGCCCCGACCCGGGTTCCAGGCCATTGGCAAAGACGATGGGAAAAATCGCCATCCCCGCCAGCAATGCCACCAGCGTATCGGCACCGGCGATCATGAAGGTGGCCTTGGCAATCGAGGCCTTCTGCGGCACGTAGGAACCATAGATCATAATCGCCCCCATCCCCAGACTCAGGGTGAAGAAGGCGTGCCCCATGGCGATCAGGACGCTGTCGCTGCTGAGCTTGCTGAAATCGGCATTGAAAAGAAAATCGAGCCCCTTGTCGAAGGCACCGGTATTAAGCGCATAACCGACCATGATCAGCAACAGCACGAACAGCGACGGCATCATGAAGCGGATCGCCTTCTCCAGCCCTTTCTGCACGCCGCGGGCCACCACCACCATGGTCATCACCATAAAGATGGTGTGCCAGGCCAGCAGGCTCTCGGGAGAAGCCAGGAAGTGGTTGAAAATCTCCCCCACCTTGTCGGCCGAGGCACCGGTAAATTCCCCGGAGGCGGTGCGAAAGATATAGGAAATTGCCCAGCCGGCAATCACGCTGTAAT
>Ga0114931_10009302_pt1 | contig 11786 bp, 9 predicted proteins | sample 2SBtaG_FD_89579 | JGI IMG/M metagenome (GOLD analysis project Ga0114931, IMG submission 89579) | Deep subsurface microbial communities from Kolumbo volcano to uncover new lineages of life (NeLLi) - 2SBTROV14_V59a metaG | ecosystem: Environmental > Aquatic > Marine > Volcanic | place: Kolumbo...
AAAACGCCTTCGTCGGTCGCCCTGGAGGTTCGTAAATATTGCAAGGCCGATGGCAAGGCGCTCGGAGTCCCGCCACGAATCACTCGCTCCACGGCTTGGAAACCGGCGATATGGAGTCATGAAATCGATCGCAATCGTTTGAGGCAGGTCGTTCAGTGGGATCGGGCCACGCTGTACCCGTTGTATCAGCTCGATGAACGGATCGATGTGGTACAAGATACCGGCACGATGCAGTTGGCCGACTTTTTCGCGTTTCATGCAATAGCCGCGCCCATGACTCGCGAACAGGTCAAATGCGATATTCTTGGGGAAGGAACCGGACTCGATGCCCTGTCGATCGACTATTTCGTCCTTTCATTTGAAGACGCACGGTCGGTGACAAGGGCCGAGATGATCGCCTCGACTCCACTGACTCCCAATCCACCAGAACTCTTGTTGAGTCGAGCCATCCGGATCGGTGGAATCCATGTGTGGAATTCTGGGCAGGGTACTTTACGATCGTCCATGAGCACTCGCACTCGCACTCGCGCTTGGATTGCACATCAGTGGGATGAACGCAATGGCCGCCAGGCAACAAGCTTCGGCGAAATCCAGCGGCGGACGACAAACACACTCTACGATCGGCAGATGCCACGCAATTTGCGATTGCGGCCGATCGTGGAAGTCGCATCGCCACTACCGCCGCCCTCCCCTGCCCTGTCCCATGAACAACTTGCCACGGAGTCGTGCCGCATCGTGCATTACGATCCGCAGCGCGTCGAGATCGAAGTCGTATTACGCTCCCCGGGGCTTGTCGTTCTTCCAGATCAGTTTTATCCCGGGTGGTATGCCAAGGTCGCCACGCTGGGCGAAGACGAAGCCATGCGTTCCGTCGACATTGTTCGGACGAATCGCGTGATGCGGGGCGTGTGGCTCCCGCCGGGAGAGCATCGGCTGGAATTCTTCTACCGGCCCAATAGCGTGATGGTGGGGGCGATCGTGAGTTGCCTTGGATGGCTATCGTTGATTGCTGCCGTAAGCGTTGTTGTCGTGCGTCGCCGCGTACGACAGCCATGATGAATAGGCACTCCGCTCGGGTGCCTTTAGAGTTCGCCGTTGGTTGTATCGGCTGGGGCGACATCGGGAACGCTTGGCACACGGATTGGCCCCAGGGGGTGTTCAGACTCAGGAACTAGGGTGGCTCCAGTTCTCCGCGACATTCTCCCAACGAATTGATCGAATCGGCCACTTGCCGTGGTGTACAGAATCGCGGCGCCGATTCCATATCCCAATACCCCCAGTAGATAGCCTGTGTACAGTGTTTCATCGGGCCCGTGCACGTCTTCCCACGTTGCGATCATTGGAAAAACGATCAGAAAGGGAGAACACGGTGCCATGATGACCGCCATCAGAGTCTCGTCGGGGCCACCGGTTCCCAGTGTCAACGGGAAACAACAGAACATGTAACCTCCGCCGAGAAAGACCATTGTGCCGAGTGTCCAACTCAGAGCCCTTGTCGAGGAATTGCTCCGCAAGGAAATCAGCACACCAAGCGCCGCGGCGAACAGCCCGACAACCACCAACGCCAGAAACGAGAAGGCAAGGCCAAACAGCATTTCCGGCTTGTGTATCGCGCATGGAACCCAGATCACGAGCAACACGAATAGTTGCACGCGGCTAGCATACAAGGTGCCAAGGATTTTGGATCCGACGATATTCCGGCCTTCCAAGGGCGAACTTACCAGCGCCTGCCACGTTTCTTGCTCTTTTTCGGTCGTCACCGATGCGGCGGCTCGCGTGGAAAGCATGAGGATGCCAAGGCACGCCAGAATCGTCCCGACGGGCAGCGCGAAGGCCATGTAGCCTTCTGGGCGATTCAGGTTGCTCAGAAACATCCACAGCGTGAGCCCGATCAGGCAGATCAAGCTGAGCCAGACCATCACGCGCTGCACGCGCGGATGTCGGGAGCGAATCGCGGGAAGAAATATCTCTTTCCACAACATGGGACGGTTGCCCAGCGGTCGTCGTCGTCGACGATGGCCCGGCAAGAGTGATGGCCGATCTTGGGGTGATGGACGAGACGACTGCCTCACGTAAACACGTCGGACCGAGCGGACGGCGATCAGCAGGCAAATGACACTAATGGCCGCTTGTTCGACGACCAACCCTCCGGCGGCGCCCCAGGGGCCGAACGGAAAGGTGGAATATTGACCTGCCGTTAAGACCGTGAACGTTAAGAAAGGATTGTACATCTGTGCGAGGAGCAACTGTTCATAGTCAAAACCGGATGAAAAGCCGGTCGCTAACTCAATGAACAATACGACTAGCCCGGGCAACACAAGCATTCCAATCAGCCACAGATACGCGTGGGTTACACCATCGCGGGCTTTGGTTGCGAAGACCGATGCACAGATGGAAACGGATCCGACCCAGGCGATGGTGCTAAGGGTGATGATGAAGGATTGCACCATCAAGTCGGCGGAAACCCCACCCAACATACGAGCAATTGCCACAACCGGCAGCCCGACGAGCACGATGAAGAACAGGTGAATCAATCGCGCGACCAGTTTTCCGAGCACGATCTCTCGGTTGCTCAAGTCGGTGGAGAACAGATACTCAATGGTGCGGCGTTGTCGCTCCTGAGCGATGGTGCCTGCGATGATCGACGGTCCCACGAGCAAGACGACGACAAGCTGCATGACCGTCATCGTGAGGAAGAAACTTTGCGCCGTCGCGGCCACAATGCGGATATTGGTGGACGACGTGTACCATGCCGTCGAGCCTGCATAGGCCACCCACAAAGCGAACAAGAGCGTGCATGCGTAGAGCACTCTGGTAACAATGTACCGTGCCCTACGCAGCGAGGTGACGATTTCGATGGAGAAGACGGGTCCGAGCAAGGTGCGTGTCCCTTGTTGGCTTGCCAGCAAATCACAAGACCCTCGCGGTCGATTCATGGTGTCGGCGGCAAGGATGTTCCGCAAGCATGATAGCGTATTACGACGTGGTGAGAGGTGGGCATTTTGATCGATGCTCACAACGGCATCCGCTGTTGACCGTGACTGCCCGCGATGCTAAATGATGTCCCTTCGACTGCACGACTGTTGACTGACGACCATCGCTGGGGCTGTCGTTCGCCCATGGCCGTGGCCAGATCGCTTGGTCCAAAGGAAGTAGCGCGATGACGATGATCTCTTATGCCCAAATTGGCGAAGATGTGTTGCTGAGGCGTGTGTTTCCGCCCCATTACGCCGGTTTCTATGTCGATGTTGGTGCGAACCATCCGGTGCACTGCTCGGTAACGAAACACTTTTACGATAGCGGCTGGCAAGGTGTCAACGTCGAGCCGGGGGCCGTGTTCGCCGATGTCCGGCGGCATCGCACGCGCGATCTGAATCTGAATGTCGCTGTTTCCAATAAGCGATCGTCGCTGACGTTCTATGAATTCCCCCAATCGTCGGCGTTGTCAACACTGTCTCCCGAGGTCGCCAGCATCCATCGCGATGCGGGGCAAAAGTGTGTCCAGCGCACGGTCCCGGTGCGGACCTTAGCCGACATTTGCGACGAACATGTCGGTGAGCGGACCATCGACTTCATGTCGATCGACGTCGAGGGTCGCGAATTGGAAGTGATTCAAGGGGCCGACTGGGGGAGGTTTCGTCCGCGCGTGTTGTTGGTCGAGGCTAACGGGGTCGAGGCCTGGCAGCCGATTTTGCTAGAAAACGGTTACCTTCGCGCGAACTTCGATGGCATCAACGTGTGGTTCGTTCGCACCGAAGACGATCACTGGCTCGAGCCGCTTCGACTGCCGGTAACTTCAGCCGACGAATACATCGCCGCGCCGCATCTCAAGGGGCTTGTCGACTGTCTTGAACAATTTGTCGACGAGGGTACCATCGAGCAGTTTTCGAGTGCGTCGCTGAAGGTTGGCATGAAGGTTGCCTATCATCTGCGACAGACATCGCGGCGGTTCCCCCGGCTAGCCTCTTTGGCCCGTCGCGTTACTGGGCGAGCGGCATGATAAGCCGGACTAAATCTCGTAGTTCGCTTCGACGTTGAGGTCTTCAAGTTCCTCGGCGCGAATCCGCAGTCGTGGCTTTTCCAGCGTTACCGTCGAATTGGCCGCGACGCTCTTCGTGAGCCACACGCTGGATCCGATCACCGAGTCGTGCCCAATGATCGTTTCGCCGCCCAACACGGTCGCGTTGGCGTAGAGCACGACCCGATCCTCGATGGTCGGGTGCCGCTTCGATTCGCGGATGACATTTCCGTTGCCATCGGTGGGAAAGCTCAGCGCGCCCAGCGTTACGCCTTGATAGATTTTCACGTGTTCGCCAATCTCGCACGTTTCGCCAATCACCACGCCAGTGCCATGGTCGATGAAAAAATGTTTGCCAATCCGCGCGCCGGGATGAATGTCGATGCCGGTCGTCGAGTGCGCCCATTCGGTCATCATGCGAGGAATGAGCGGAACGTGGCACTGGTGCAACTGGTGCGCGATGCGGTAAACGGTTACGGCTTCCAGCCCGGGATAACAAAAGATGACTTCGTCGGCATGTTTCACGGCAGGATCACCCGCCACGGCCGCCGCAACGTCCAATGCCAGCACCTTGCGGAGTTCGGGAATCTGTTCCAAGAATCGGATGGCCGCCGTCTGACCAAGTGCCTCGTAGTCCGTGGATCCGGTGCAATCGTGTTCCATCGTGGCGTCGTAACGCAGTGCCCTGGCAATCTGCGTGGTCATGGTGTCGTGCAGCCCATCGATCAGGTCGCCGACGTGGTAGGTCACGTTTCCCAAATGCAATCCTTCGCGTTTGCGATAGCCGGGATAGAGAATTTCTTTCAGAGCGTCCAGGACTTCGACGACCAGTTTATAGTTCGGCAGTGGGCAATGCCCGAGATGGTTGATCGAACCGACCTCGCTATAGGTTTGCACAATGCGATCGGTTAATTCAGGCAAACGCTCTTTGAGTCGTAGATCGGAAGCCATGATTGGGTTCTCCACCCGGTGAGAGGGTGTCAGCGGAATTTCCGATGGGAACCGACGTGTGTCGAGCATTCGGAAACGGAAGAAGATAGCGCGTATGAAAAGAGAGGTGTCCGGTCAGACCGGACAGGCGCACACGGCACAGTGAACGTAAAGACAGCGGCGAAATGCCATCGGTGTCAGCAACATGGGACCGTGCGGTTAAGGACTGAAAAACTTGCGTCGCGCTCGGCTAAGCCGTTGAGGGAGCTGCATCGTGGCAGCGACACTTCGGCGGCTTCCATGAATCGTACGGGGCTGGATTCGTGGAATCAAGGTGCCCTCCTTGATTCCTTCGACGCGGGGCCGCCTGGCAGTTTAACGAAAACGAGCCAGCAGCAGGTCTCAATTGCCAAAAATCGACCGCCGCGGTGACGGTGACGTTGTTGACCGTGGAGGATCAGCTCTCGTCCTCTTCTTCGTGGAGTGTGGCTTTTTCGATGATGTCCTTCTGAACATTGCCGGGGACAACCTCGTAGTGGCTGAAATCCATCGTGAAACTGCCGCGACCGCCCGTGATGCTCGACAGGTTGCGTGAATAGGTCGTCACTTCCGCAAGTGGCACTTCAGCGATCACGGTCTGAAGATCGCCCCCGGCGGATTCCATGCCCAGCACGCGACCACGCCTCCCCGACATGTCGCTGTTGATGTCTCCCAGATTGTCGCCAGGCACCGTGACGTGCAAGGTAACGATCGGTTCCAGCAGTGATGGCTTGGCCTCTTGAAACACATTGCGAAACACCATCGAACCGGCTGTCTTAAAGGCCGCTTCCGAACTATCAACCGGATGGTGTTTTCCGAAATGCACCTCCACGCACACATTTTGCACCATGAAACCGGCGATCACCCCGCGGTTGAGTCGTTCCTTGAATCCCTTTTCCACCGCCGGAAGAAAGTTAGTGGGTATCGTGCCGCCGACGATGGAATCGACCCACAGGAAGTTGTGATCGGCGTCATAGTGATAAGATCGCATCGAGGGGAATCGCTGCTTCGTCGCGAACTCCTCGATATCGGTCCCCTCGGGTAAGGGGAACATTCTGATGTGGACTTCCCCGAATTGGCCCCGTCCGCCGCTTTGTTTCTTATGGCGGTATTTCCCTTCGGCGGTGGCCTGAATGGTTTCGCGGTACGGAATCTTGGGATCGTGCGTGTTGATCTCGACCTTGTCGCGATGCAACAGACGTTCTCGAATGATCTGCAAGTGCAATTCACTCATCCCCGTGATGACCAACTCCTTGGTCTGTTTGTCGTGGTCGACGTGAAACGTTGGATCTTCCTCGACAATCTTGTGGAGGGCACCGGAGAGCTTCCCTTCGTCGCCACGGCTCTTGGGCGTAACGGCGAGCCCAACCATGGGGGTGGGGAACTTGATGTCGGGAAATGTGAGCGGGCCCAGCGAACAACCCGTGTGCAGATCTTCCATCTTGGCGACGGACACAATATCGCCGGGCCCGACTTCATCGACCGGTTCGGTGTGTCCTCCCTGGGTAGTAAGTAGTTGGCCGATTTTTATGTTTTTTCGCGCGCCAGACACATGAACACTATCGTCGCGATGGAGTTTTCCCGCATGAACGCGGACAAAGCTCAGCTTCTGAACGAACGGGTCGATCCGCGTGCGGAAGACATGGGCGACCATGGGACCGTCCGTCGTGGGGGTTACCTCGACTTCATTCCCGTCGGCGTCGAAGGCCTTGCGGACGAGTTTGTCAGCCGGCAAGGTGCATCGATCCCAGACGTCAAGCAATTCATCCATGCCAAGCCCTTGTTTGGTCGAAACGCAGGCGATGGGAATCAACTCCCCGGCGGCAACAGCCTCGACAAGCAGGAGGGACAATTCCGCTTCGGTGGGGGGAGTTCCTTCAAGGTATTTTTCCATTACCGCTTCGTCGATTTCCACGATTTTTTCGATCAACGCTTCTCGGATCTCGGCCAGGTCCAAGAGCGTCCCTGCCCCATCGGCTGATTCATCGAGAGAGTTGACAACACCTTTGAAATCTGCGCCGCACCCAATCGGCAGATTGATCGGGAGGCACCCCTCGCCGAACATCTCTTGAATCGAGCCGATCAGCGCCGGGAAGTCGATATTGTCGGAATCCATCTTGGTGATGACAATCATCCGGCCGAGACCAAGTTTGCCAGCCTCGGCAAACACACGGCGCGTGTTCACGGCGATGCCAACATGGGCGTCGATGGCGATGGCAGCCGTATCGACTCCGTTCAGCGCACCGATTGTCTGGCCGATGAAGTCGGGGTATCCGGGGGTATCGATCACGTTGAACCGTTTGCCATCGTGGTCAAAATGAACGACGCTCGCTTCGACGGTGTACTTGTGCGTTTTTTCAACGTCGTCGAAGTCGCACACACTGGTCTCCTCGTCAACGCTACCAGCACTTTTTACGGCTCCGGTCTTCTCCAGAAGATGGTCGACGAGCGTTGTCTTACCTGTCGACCCATGTCCACAGATTGCGATGTTGCGTATGTCAGCGGCATTGCGATTCGCCATGTGATCGTTCCTTTAGTCGATGCGGTACCCTTGTAAGAACGAGGTCCACCGGCGCGGGGGTCGCCATGGAGACGATAGGCTATGACGATGCGCGATCCGGCGGTGTTTGCGTTGCGGTAGTGCCCGCTTCCGATGTTCGAGCGGTTTGGTTTACGGCAGCCAAGGCGTCGGGCAAGCTAATCTTGTTGTCGTACAATGCCCGACCAATAATGCAGCCGTCCATCGGAACGGCGGCAAGTTGTTTGATGTCGTCGAGGGTCGTTACGCCCCCGGAGGCGATCACGGGAACCTCGACCGCGGCCTGCATTTCGCGCATCGCCGTCAGGTTCGGACCGGCCAACATTCCGTCGGTGGCGATGTCGGTATAGATGATGCCCGCCACCGCTTCAGAGGCGTATTCTCGGGCTACTTCTACTGCTGATTGGCTGCTCGTTTCAAGCCAGCCTTCGGTAGCCACGAGTCCATTACGGGCATCGAGACCGAGCACGATGTGGCCAGGGAACGCACCACACATTTCGCTAAACCACGCGGAATTCTTGAGCGCCTGGGTCCCTAGAATGACGCGATCAATCCCCAAGTCGAGCAATTGCGTAATCGACTCCCGATCGCGGATGCCGCCGCCAAGCTGACAAGTGACATCGACCGCCTGACGAATGGCTCGGACGCTGTCGAGATTGGAGAGCCGTCCGTCGCGGGCACCATCGAGGTCAACCAGATGGAGATGCGTGGCGCCTTGGTCGACCCAGCGACGCGCGATTTCGGCCGGACGATCGCTGAAGATCGTTTCTCGATCATAGTCGCCTTGCACGAGTCGTACACAGCGACCATTCCGCAAGTCGATCGCCGCCAGATATGCATCGTGCATGGAACTCCGATTCGAGGAAATCACCGAATCAAATAGTCTGCCACAGCGTGAGGGCCCAAGCAAGCCTTGGCCGCGATAGTTTTTTTTACAGCCACGCGGCGAGGAGTTGGGTTGGTCGATGGGACCGTCCCGGGGACGTCGACGACGCGGAGCGGTTCTTTGGAATCGTCAACACGGCGATCGGGACTGTCACGACCGACCGCCTGTCTTGGAGCGTCCGTGAGGGACGCCTACTCCGCTTCCCGTGCGTAACGGTCGGTCTGGAACGTCTCAACAAGAGGGCGCCCCCTCCCTGTAGCGGAAGGGATCTCTACGTTTCGTCCAATGTCGCGAAGTTTTTCAGGATTTTCAATCCGTCGCGTTGGCTATTCTCGGGATGAAACTGCGTGGCGTAAAGATTCTCGCGGTGAATCATCGAGGTGAAGGGGGTGTGGTAGTTGGTCGTGGTCGCAATCACGTTTTCATTGCGGGGCACGACATAATACGAATGTACGAAATAGAGATAGGTTTCATCGTCCAAGCCCGCCAACAACGGCACATCGCCGCGGATGTTGATATGGTTCCAGCCCATGTGTGGCACTTTGTAACGATCAGGTAGATCAAAGCGGACCACCTCACCCGGGAGTACGCCAAGCCCTTGGTGACGCCCATCTTCATGGCCAACGTCGAACAGAAGTTGCAGGCCGACACAAATGCCCAAGAACGGCCTGCCCGAGTCGATTGCCGAGAGTATCGGCTCGACCAATTCACGGCGGCGGAGCTCCTTCATCGCGTCGCCGAAGGCGCCAACCCCGGGCAAAATGACTTTCGCGGCGTTGGCAATTCGACTTGGGTCGTCCGTGACAACTGCTTGGTGCCCGATTTTCTCCAGGGCCTTCTGCACACTGCTAAGGTTGCCCATACCGTAGTCGATAATGGCGATCATTGTGAAAGGTTTTCGTCTTGAATCTGGGTCGGTCGAGGGATGACGTTGTGACTAACATTGCTCGGGCGCCATGGTTGGACAAGCCGGCCGTGGCACCCTGCGCCGAATAGCTGACTGAAAAGTCGGCGAAGCAGGGGTCGCGCAAAGTCCTTCCGCGGAGGCATCACTATCGGTAAGACATTGCCGCGGCAATTCGGTTCGCGACCGCAACGTAGTTTAACGGCCGTCGACCTGCTCTGGATAGATGACCAACTCGACCCGGCGATTTCTGGCCTTCCCCTCGGGGGTCGCGTTCGAGACGACCGGATGGTTCGCTCCATGGCCCACGACGAACAATTGGTCGGGTGTGATTTTTGTCCGCGATGTGAGCAGGTTGTAGACGGCCATGGCGCGGCCCACGGAGAGTTGGTGATTATTGGCCCACGCGGTCCCACGAATCGGGTCGTTGTCGGTGTGTCCCTCGATGCCCACGAAGTGCCGGGGGTAGATTTGAAGGATTTCTTGGGCCACGGATTCGATCATCTCGCTGGCTCCCGGCTGAAGCTGAGCGCTGCCGGGTTGAAATAGCCGGTCGCCAGGTAATTCGATCCGCACAACGTCGCCATCGCGGCGGACGTCGAGGCCTGGGATATCGATTCCCGGCAGGTTCTGGCGAAGACTGTTGTTGGCCGTAATCAAGGTTCCGGCCCGCCGTCGGACCGAAGTGAGCATGGTCCGTGTCTTCTCGGTGAGTTTTTCACTCTGCTGCTTCACTTGCGTCAACTGAGCGGTTGTGCCGCGGAGTTGGTCGCGAAGGGCCGCAACTTGTTCCTCGTTGACAAGTCCCTGCTGACGTTGTTGCGCCAAAAGCTGTTCAAGCTCTTGGTTATCGCGATCCATCGACACGGTTCGATTGCGAAGTTCCTGGTTTTCCTGCACCAGCGACGCCTGCTGTTGCTGGAGTGATTGCAGTTGCGATTGCAGTACCAAAGGATTATCAGCGCAGCCCGTGAACATGAACGGCGCGAAAGCCAATAGCCACGCTTTGCCGCAGCTCCGACACATGAGGCCAAGTTCCTCGGAAGACCGAACGGTTGTGCGAACGCTGATGAGATCGAGCGACCTCAAGACAAGCCTTGCGCGGAGGGTGAGCCCGCGGAAGCGGCGGGATCGTAGAGGGCCTGGGGTTGCGTCACAAGACCAGTTTCACCACGACACCGCGAATCCGGCCTGATCCGCGGATCTTGTGGCGGCTGTGAACCATCTTGCGATAGCAAGCGGGCGGCCAGACCCGAGGCGGCCGGATAGTCGCCGTAGAACCGCTTGATGCGGTGGCGGTGCCAGCGACTGGCCAAGTGAGGCTCCCAGCCCCAGCGGGCAAGCAGCCGGTCGGAAATCCGCGCGTTGCTGGCGTCGGTGAGCAGCGCGTCGCTGTGTTTGATGCGTGCGATTTCGTCCAGCACGGTCAGCGCACCGCGGGCGGTGCCGATTGTGGTGTCTCGCGCGGAGACAATGTACTTGAGAATCAGGTAGTTGGAATGTCGCCGAGGCTGATTGTAGTACAGCCAGCACCGATTGCCCGGTCGCTGCCGGTGATAGCCGTGTCCGAAGAAACTGATTGCTGGGAGCGAGATATATTTCGGCCACGGGCGCAAGTGGATGCCGATCAGCCGACCGTCGCGGACTTCAATCACGCCATACCTGCGGCGACGGAGTGGTTCCACGTTTGTCGTCGGATCGTGAACTGATTCAAACCAATTTTGCATCGTCGTCCTCAAAACGATTCTTGCCGGGCAGCCCTACAAATGTAGCTCACGGATTTGCCCTGTATGGTGGACCGATCATCTTCCCCGACCGTTAGCCACCGCGGACAGCCGTGAATAAACCGCGTACAACCTGAATTAGGGCGAGCAAGATGGCCAGCACGCCCAAGAGCCCGAACATCACGGCGCCCAATACCCAACCGAGGGCGAACACGCGTTCGAGGTTTTCCCACACACCGCGCCAACCGAGCACGACAAGCATGGCCGCCATGCACAAGAAAGGGCCATAGGGTATCTCGGCATCGCGATGCACGACAAGTTGCACGATGCCAAAGACGAGCGCGAAGAATGGGGCGACAAAGAACACGATCAAGCATGGCTGCCAACCGAGGAACGCGCCGATCATCGCCATCAGTGTTACATCGCTAAAGCCCATCGCTTCGCGGTTGAGTACCAGCGAGCCGATGTTCCGCACGGCCCAAATGATCCCGCCGCCGATCAGCATGCCGAGGAGCGATGTCAGTAGCCCTTGCCAGCGGACATCGCCCCAGGCCCAGGCGGCGGTGATGCCGAGGGAGCCCAGGAGTACGATTCCGAGGATCACGATCGAGCCCGGCGAGCGAAACATCCTTACGATGAGCAAATGCACGGCCACCTTCCATCCGCGCGCGCTTCGCCATGGACGGGGAAGAAGGCCCAGGATCCACGTCCACTAGGCGGCTATCGCCAAGGCGAGGGAACCCAAG
>Ga0114931_10009303_pt1 | contig 11786 bp, 8 predicted proteins | sample 2SBtaG_FD_89579 | JGI IMG/M metagenome (GOLD analysis project Ga0114931, IMG submission 89579) | Deep subsurface microbial communities from Kolumbo volcano to uncover new lineages of life (NeLLi) - 2SBTROV14_V59a metaG | ecosystem: Environmental > Aquatic > Marine > Volcanic | place: Kolumbo...
ATTGGTCAGTCTTGCCGCCTGCAGATTCGTTTCCATTGTTTCCCGGAGACCGGGCAAACGATGCGCTCGCATGCCACGCATATGGCGGCGATTTTCTGCGTGGCACAGGACCAGCGCATCCGCTTGTGCGCCGTGCAGCAGCCCGAGGCTGACGCCGGCAAATGCCGGATGAAACAATGAACCCTGACCTTCGATAACGTCCCAGTGCTGCGTGCCGTTGTCGGGTGACAATTGTTCCACCGCACCGGAGATGAAATCAGAGATCACACAGTCAACGGCGATGCCCTTTCCGGCGATGAATATGCCGCTCTGGCCTGTCGCGATAAAGTCTGCTTCGCATCCGCGCGAGCGCATTTCTTTTTCCAGTGCGAGCGAGGTGTACATTTTGCCGACCGAACAGTCGGTGCCGACGGTCAGCAAGCGCTTGCCGAATCGTCGTGCGCCGTTTCCCGTTGTGAGTTTCGTTTCCGAGTGACGCACATCGATCAACCGCCCACCCGTCCGCTTCGCCTCATCGGCGATCTCCGCAATTTCCCCCAGACGTGCATGCAAGCCGCTGGCGATATCAAACCCGGCTCGCAAGGCATCCAGAATGGCTGGCACCCATTGCCGTGAAATTGTGCCCCCGGCATTATTCATGCCGACGACAAAAGTTTTGGCACCACGCCTTCTTGCCTCATCCAGTGTCAGCGATTCCAGTCCCAGTGTGACCGTACACTCGGCAAGTCCGAGTTCACCGACAGCCAGCCCGGGCCGCCAGTCGACGATGCCTTTGGCAACCTTGAGTGACAGAATTTCCTCTGCATCACCCAGAAAAAGAAGATAGGGGGTTTGTATATTCATCTCAAAATTCGCCGATCCGGCCTGATCCAACTGCTGCTACACTGATTTTCGGCAAGGGTAATTCGTGATGACGAAAAGAACAATATCGGCACGCAGAATAGCGAGACGGGACTTCCTGGTTTCCATAGGCCGGGCCGTTGGCGGTTCAGCGATGCTTCGAACGATGGCTGCGATGGGCATCACTACCACGCTGAGTGCCTGTGGCTCCTCATCCGCCGCCTCCACGAGCCCGGACCCTCAGCCACCACCACCGGGCCGAATGATGTCACCACGGCCGGGGGACTGGCCGGCGAACGTCGGCATTGGCACATCCGTTGTCGTGCTCGGTGCGGGTATTGCCGGCATGACGGCCGCACTCGAAATGACCCGGCTGGGCTACAGCTGCATGATACTCGAGGCAACCAGCACCCCGGGCGGACGCAACAGGACGATACGAGCCGGCGACAGCGTGAATGAGATCGACTCGCAGCAAACCTGTCTGTTCGATTTCGACGACAGTCTGTATTTCAACGCCGGGCCCGCCAGGATTCCACATCACCATGAGTTTCTGCTGGGCTACTGCCGTGAGTTCGGCGTCGCGCTCGAGACGTTCATCAACGACAATCGGGCGGCCTTGCTGCATTCGTCAAACGCATTCGCCGGGCAGCCACTGATCGCCCGGCGCGTACGGTCGGATCTGCACGGACAACTCGCGCGCCTGCTCGCGCTGGCCATTAATCAAAACGCCCTCGACCAGGAGCTTACGGCCACCGACAAGGTCAACGTTCTCGAAATGTTGCGCCAGTTTGGCGACCTTGACGCCAACTTCGATTACACGGGAAGCAGCAGGGCTGGCTTCCCGGGCCAGCAAGATACGGGCAGTCGGCAGAGAGGGGAAGTGCTTAACCCGCTGCAACTCCAGGAGCTGGTCAACGAAACATTCTGGCAGCAACGCCAGGGATTTTCGGACGGCCTGGATCAACAGTCGACGATGCTGCAACCGGTGGGCGGGATGGACCGGATCGCACGAGCGTTTGAGGCGCAAGTGGCTGCGAATCTGATTACCGGGGCAGAGGTTACCGAGATCCGCAAGATCGCCAATGGTGTACACATCATTTACGAGGATCGATTCGGCACAGCAATGACCCTCGACACAGACACCTGTATTTGTACGATTCCGGCCACGGTGCTGAAGAATATCCCGAACGACTTTTCCGCCGCACATGCGGCCGAGATCAGCGGCTTTGTGTACTCGAGCGCCGGCAAGCTTGCTTTCCAGTCACGCCGCTTCTGGGAGCAGGATCACAACATCTACGGCGGTATCTCCTGGACAACACAGAACATCACACAGATCTGGTATCCCAACTATGGCTTTGGCCAGGGCAATGGCATCCTCGTTGGCACGTATATGTTTGGCGGCGCGGCCGGTGGCAATTTTTCGAACCAGTCACCGCAACAAAGAATCGACACGGCGATTAACGAGGGCAGCAATATTCATCCCGAGATCCGTGCTAAAGCCACTCGTGGCATCAGTGTTGCCTGGCCGAAGGTGCCGTTTCAACTGGGCGCCTGGGGTACCTCCCGCCCGGCAACGCTTTTGACGGCTGACGAAAACATCTTTTTTGCCGGCGAGCACCTGAGTATTCTGCAGGGCTGGCAGGAGGGAGCGATTCTCTCTGCCTACCACGCAATCGATCTGGTGGTTGCAAGGGATTCAGCCTAGGGCCCGTCCCACGCCAGTTTGCTCGCGGCCGCCTTCAGACGCCGCCGGTTGTCGTCGCTTGGCGGGGGTTCGGAGTCACCGAATATCGCACGCACCCAATGGCCGTCGGTCGGGTTCGGTAACAGGATAAACTTTGTTCCCCAGTCCGCCCGATCACGCTCCATCAACGCCATCCGTTCATCGACATCGGCCACGTAGTAGTCACGGCGATAATCGTTGAGGTTGTCACCCATCAACAGCGCAATATCGAAGGATGCTGCAATCTCTTCGCGCGCCGGCGTTTTGTCCGATGTGTCGCGGAATACGAAAAGATGCTCACTGTCCGCGAATGGAAGTCGCAACAAGCTGAGCTGTGCGAGTGCATATTCATTGGTACGTTCACCCTGGTCCCGACTGCTGACGTAAAATACATCGACGGACCGGGCCGCACAGTAGTTCAGAAAATCCACCGCACCGGGAACGGCGGTCAGCAAATTTTTCGCGATCCAGGCATCCCAAATCGCGTCGTCGAAAAAGTCGATATTCTGCTTGATAAGATAGCCCCAATAGCTACCCGCATGCACGATGGTGTCATCCATATCCACGATGACAGCCAGTGGCTTGTCGCCGGGCTTGTGCCGGGTCAACGCCTGGTCCAGACGCATTCTCGCCAGGTTGTAGGCCTGGTGACACAGCGCAAAAAATTCGGCGGCCGTTTGTTTCCACGCGACCGCCCACAGCAAACTGTTGGTCAGACCGTCACGCGGTAACCCGGCCTCTTCGCTGGCTTCTGCCGTTGGCAAACCGGTGGCGGCAGCAGCGGCCACCAGCAAGCCCAGTAATCGTCGGCGATCAGCATCTGTCCTGCCTGCTGCTTGTTCTGTGCGCATTGTCACTCCCGGAGTGGGGTCGTAAAATCATGTAGTGTAGCGGCTGCAGCCAATGAATGGAGCGAGCGCAGTATGAAGACCCATAATCCAGGACAATTAATGATTCTTCTGGCCGCCTTTGTTGCACTCGGCATTGTTGCCTGCTCCGCGAAGCAGGCTGAGCCCGATTTCAAATTTGTTGAAGCCAGCATCGACGATGTCCAGTCGGCGATACGCGCTGGCAATATGTCCTGCCAGGCAATCGTTGCCGGCTATCTAGAGAGAATCGAGGCCTACGACCAGTCCTCAGGACTGAACGCCATCATCTTCACCAATGCCAACGCGATGGCGAAGGCGAAGGCGATCGACGAACGGCTTGCGGCCGGCGAGACGCTCGGGCCCTTGTTTTGTGCGCCGGTACTGTTGAAGGACAATTACGATACAGCCGATATGCCGACCAGTGGCGGCTCCATAGCGCTAAAGGAAAGTGTGCCCCCGGACGATGCCTTCATGGTCAGAAAACTCCGCGAAGCGGACGCCATAATCATTGCCAAAACCAACATGGCCGAATGGGCGTTTAGTCCGAAACAAACCGTCAGTTCGTCTTACGGCAGGACGGCAAATGCCTACGACCTTGATCGCGTGCCGGCCGGTTCCAGTGGTGGCACGGCGTCGGGCATCGCGGCAAGTTTTGGTGTCATCGGTATGGGGACCGACACCGGCAATTCGATTCGCGGACCCGCCTCGCATCTCGCCTTGTTTGGCATTCGCTCGACACTGGGCCTCACCAGTCGTGACGGCATCATTCCACTTGCCTTTGACCGCGATGTTGCCGGCCCGATGACGCGGACCGTTCGCGATGGCGCCAGGGTCTTGAATGTTGTCGCCGGCTACGATGCCGCCGATCCGTATACGGATCTCGGCCGCGACAAGCGGGCAAGCGACTACACGGATTTTCTCGATAAAGACGCCTTGCGCGGCAAACGGATTGGTGTTTTACGCGCACTCGTTGACACCGATGACAACGACCCGGAGGTCACTGCACTGTTCGAACAGGCCCTGGCCGATTTGCGTGCAGCCGGTGCACAAATTGTCGACCCCTTCGTCATCGCCAATCTCGATGACCACAGGCAGGCGAACAATTTCTGCGTGCGATTTCGATACGACATGCACGAATACCTGAAATCACTCGGCGACAATGCGCCGATCCGCGATGTCGCCGAAGTCCTTGAGAGCGGACAGTACTCGCCCTACATTGAAGATCGCCTGAAGTTTTTTATGGCCGCGCCTTTGGACGTGCCGCCGAAGGATTTCGAGCCACCCTGCCCGGATTTTCCGCAGCATGCGGGACGGCAGGCCTACCGGGCAGATACCGTCAGTTCAATGGACGACGCCGGCATTGATGCCATCGTCTACCCAAGCTGGACCAATCCGCCCGCGCACCTCGACAAGGCTATCGAGGAATACAAAGGCGATAACAGCCAGCTTGTTGCCCCGGCGACCGGGCTGCCAGCGGTGACCGTGCCAATGGGATACAGCTACGGCCATCTGCCGGCCGGGCTGCAGATTCTCGGGCGGCCCTGGTCGGAAGGTTTGTTAATCGGGCTGGCGTATGCGTACGAGCAGCGCTCGCAGCAGCGCCTTGCCCCCGCCCTTTACCCGGAACTCAATGCTGATCGTCATGTTGATCGTTAATAACCCTCGACTCACCGCGGTATCGCGGGTCTGAAGCCGCCCGTACCGTATCGCCGTCATCGTAGATGATCTGGACATTGCCAAAGTCCCAGGGGCTGGCGAACCGGTAACCGCGATCACCCAGCATGGAAATCGTTTCCTCGGGTAATGGCCTGCTCGGGCCCATCATGATCAGGTCGGGCGGCAGCAGCTGATGGTGAAAACGCGCCGCATCGACCGCCTCAAGCGGCGTCATGCCGAAGTCGAAAATGTTCATGATGGTCTGAAAAACCGAGGTAAAAATCGTCGATCCTCCCGGTGTACCGACAACCATCGCCACATCGCCATCTTTGAGGAGAATAGTTGGCGTCATTGACGACAGCATTCGCTTGCCCGGCTGGATCTCGTTCGCCGTGCTGCCAACAACGCCGTATGTGTTGGGAACTCCCGGTTTCATGCTGAAATCGTCCATCTCATTGTTGAGCAGGAATCCCGCGCCTGCAACGACGATGCCGCTGCCGAAACCGGTATTCAGGGTATAGGTGTTCGATACGGCATTGCCCCATTTATCGAGCACGGAAAAATGCGTCGTATCGTGTGTTTCGAGACCCGTCCCGGCCCCGACATCCATCGAAATCTCGTCCGGGTCGACTTCCTGTGCCCGCCGTTTGATGTATTCATCATCGAGCAGCTCATCGACGCGAGCGTCGATGAAGTCCGGGTCACCGAGAAACTCGGCACGGTCGGCAAACACACTCTTTTCGATCTCGGCGACCAGGTTCACATATTGCGCCGAGTTGTGCGGCACATCCTGAAAATAGTGAGCGATGTAGTCATGCATCTTCAAAAGCTGCACCAGCGCGATACCGCCTGAGCTGGGTAGCGGCGCCGACACGACTTCGAACTCTCGCCAGTCAGCGCGTATCGGCTCACGCCAGATGGCCTTGTAATCCGCCAGGTCCTGCATCGTGATCAGGCCACCGCCGCTTGCCATCTCGGCCGCGATGAGCTGCGCTGTTTCGTCCTTGTAGAATTCGTCGGCACCGTTGTCGGCAATGCGTCTCAATGTCGCCGCAAGCTCGGCTTGCTTGTACAGTTTGCCTGTCTGCATATCGCCAAAGTAGTCGCCGAAATTCGTCTTGCCGGCGTACTTGTCGAGATGCGAGCGAATACCCTCCGCCAGTTGCTCCGGCACCTCGAATCCTTGTTCTGCAAGCCCGATAGCGGGAGCGAGCAACTCACTCCATGGCAATGTGCCGTAGCGCTGGTGCGCCGCCCAGAAACCTGCGACCGTTCCGGGCACACCCACGGCCAGGTCGCCAACCAGGCTGGCCTGCTCGATAACGTCGCCGTTTTCGTCCAGGTACATGTCACGATCGGCGGCTTGCGGTGCCTTTTCGCGGTAGTCGATGAAGGAATCATCACCGTTCATGTGAATCAGCATGAAACCACCGCCACCGAGATTGCCGGCCTCCGGGTAACTGACCGCCAGCGCGAAGCCGGCGGCGATACCGGCATCCACAGCATTGCCGCCGGCACGAAGAATTTCTTCACTCACCGCCGCAGCGAATTTGTCGGGCATTGCGACCGCTGCGGATTTGATCGCTGCGGCTGGCTCGGGCAAAACGGCCGTTGCTGACTCGGGTGGTGTGCAGGCGGCCAGCAAGCAGGTGGTGGCCAGGAATAACAAGAGAATGGAATTTCGAAGCTGTATCATTTTTCAGTAATGCCCAAAGATGTGAGTGTGTGACCGATTTTCCGGCTACGCCGATTCGCGGGCAGGATAAGTCTTGCTTGCGAAAAGAACAACAAATCAGCGCTGCATAACGGCGTCTGTATCACAGCATCGAACATCGGCCTTGCCAAGCGCAGTGAATCAAAATACTTTGCAGCAGAACGACTGGAGAATTCTCATGAGCATCGCATTACGCAGTCTGTTGTTGTTTGGCGTCATTGGCATCATCTTGCCGTGCAGCGCCAGACCGGCAACGGCGGCCGACGATCAAAGCCGTCCGCGGGCCCGCGACCTGGGTGTCGTCGTCGGCGTTTTTCCGACCGGACCCTTTAATGCAATCACCGACGTCGCCGGCGTCAGGGTGGGGCATGCAACGATCATCGAAGGCGATGACATTCGAACAGGTGTGACCGCCATCATTCCGGCTACGGGTGATCTGTACACCAATCCATTACCGGCCTGGATTCATGTAGGCAACGGCTATGGAAAGCTGACGGGTTCAACGCAGGTGCAGGAATTTGGCGAACTGGAAACACCGATTTTGCTGACCTGCACACTGTGTGTCTGGAAGGCAAGCGATTACCTGGCGGAGTGGATTTACAGTCAGCCCGGAGCCACTGAACACACGGTCAATCCCGTTGTTGGTGAGATCAATGATTCTGTGGTGAATAACATGTGGGCCTCGCCGGTACGCCGGGAGCATGTCTTTGCGGCACTCGACAGTGCCAGTGGCGGCCCCGTAGCGGAAGGCAGTGTTGGCGGTGGCACCGGCTCGCAGACCTACCACTGGAAAGGTGGAATCGGCACCAGTTCACGCGTACTGCCGGATGAACTCGGTGGCTACACGGTCGGCGTGCTGGTGCAAAGCAATCTGCTGGCAGGGGCTACGCTACAAATGAACGGTGCTCCGGTTGGTCGTGAGCTCAACAAATATGCCTACCAGGATATTTATGCGTCGAGTTCGATGAACGCAATAAACAAGCAGGATGGATCGATCATGATGGTCGTGGCCACCGATGCCCCACTGGATACAAGAACACTGGGCCGCCTCGCAGCGCGGGCAATAATGGGGCTGGCCCGAACCGGTTCGGTCGCCGAAAACGGCTCAGGCGATTATGTCATCGCCTTTTCGACCAGTGATGCCGTTCGCCGCAAAAGAGAGAGTGATAAGCCGTTTCCGACAGCGGCCCTGCTCAATGCTTCGATGACACCATTATTCGCCGCTACCGCGGACGCGACAGAAGAAGCGATTTATAACGCGCTCCTGAAAGCGACGACCGTCACCAGCAAGCGTGGCAGGCTCGCCGCGATTCCCATTGCCCCTGTTCGCGAAATACTCGAAAAATACAAGGTGCTCGACTGGGACAAGACTTTACCACCGCATAGTCATGAGGTGACCAGGCCGACCCGCCATACCGTCAGCGCCGACGGCCATCCTCTCGCCGTGTGGGAAAAAAGTGCGCCGGGCGCTGATGAAGCGATCCTGTTGGTCCACGGTCGTACCTGGAGTGCATTGCCGGATTTTGATTTACAAGTCGAAGGCGAAGACCTGTCTTTGATGGACGGGCTTGTCGCAGAAGGTTACGCCGTTTATGCCGTCGACCTTCGCGGCTATGGCGAGACACCTCGCGATGCGAGTGGCTGGTTGACGCCCGGACGTGCTGCCGACGATGTCAATATTGTGCTTGAGTGGATTGCAGGCGCCAGCGAGTGGCGTACGCGGCCACACCTTTTTGGCTGGTCCATGGGTTCGACGATTGCACAACTCGCGGCACAACGGCAACCCGGCAACATCGCGTCGCTGACCTTGTACGGATACTGGCACAACCCGGACGACCAGTACCCGGCGGACCCGCCCGGCCTGGAACTGGCGCGGGAAATCAATACGGCAGAAGCGGCGGCCAGTGATTTTATTGTGCCCGGATCGATCAGTGAGAAAGCGATTGACCGCTATGTCGAACAGGCGCTGGCGGCCGACCCGGTGAAGACCGATTTACGCGGCTTGTCGGACTACAATGCGCTCGATGCATCGCAACTGACGATGCCGACACTGGTCATCCGTGGCGAGCATGACCCGCTTGCAGCGCCTGAGAATATCGCGAAACTGTATACACGCATCAAGAGCGGGAACAAGCAATGGGTCAGCGTACCCGGCGGCGATCATGCGGCATTTCTCGAGTCGCCGCGGGCCTACTTCATTGATGAACTGGTGACGTTCCTGAAGGACGCCGCCCGGACGGAACAATGAACCCTTCGGTGGGCAAAGCAAAAAGGCTGTCGGCGGGCGCCAGAATAGGCGTCGTCAATCCTGCATACTGGCTGGAACCGGAGCGCCTGCAGCGCGCGGTCAGCGTGTTTGAAAACCTGGGTTTCGAGATGGTGCCGGGTAACAGCACCGCTTTGATCGAGAACCAGTACGCGGGTACTCCCGAGGAGCGGGCCGCGGACATCATGGCGATGTTCGCCGACCCATCGATAGACGCAATCGTTTGTGCACGCGGTGGCTACGGTGGCAACCGGGTATTGCCGTTACTCGATTACGCGCTGATTCGAAAGCAGCCGAAAATCTTTGTGGGCTACAGCGACATCACGGGATACCTGTCATCCATTGCACAACAATCAGGGCTGGTCACCTTCCACGGCCCGATGCTGTCGACGTTTGGCGAACAGACGATCGAGTACAACCTGGACGTTTTCCAGCAGGTCTTGTCCGGCGAACGCAATGTGCGTATTCGCTCGAGCGCAGCCTGCCAGGCGAGGACACTGCGACCCGGCGCTGCTCGCGGGCCACTTTGGGGCGGCAACCTCATGCTCATCATCAATCGCCTCGGAACAGCCGATCAGATCGATACCAATGGGGCGATTCTGTTCATCGAAGAAATCGGTGAAAAGCTGTATGCATTCGATCGCATGATGGTGCACCTGAAAATGAGTGGCAGCCTCGATAACATCAGCGGTCTCATTGTCGGTGAGATGCTGGAGATGGAGGACAGCAAAGTGCCGTTTGGCAAAAGCATCGATGAAATCGTTCTCGATGTCTGCGGTGACCTCGATATTCCCATTATCAGCAACTTTCCCTGTGGTCATGGCGACTACCAGGCCACCCTGCCCGTCTCCCATGAAGTGGAACTGCACGCAGAAGACGACCCCTTTATCCTGGTCCCGGAATCGCCCGTCCTGTAATCGCCAATCCTGTAATCGCCGGCTGGCAGAGGAGAACACATGCTTAATTACATCTGGTTCGGAATGATGGCGATCGCTGTCGCTGCCGGCATCTACAACGGCACGATCGACGACGTTACGGCGGCTGCCATCGACATGGCGGAAGTGTCCGTGAACATCGCCATCGGCCTGATCGGCATCATGGCGCTGTGGCTGGGGATTATGAAGATCGCCGAGGAATCGGGTTTGATCAGGGTCATCGCCAGGGGCCTCAGGCCCATCACGCTGCGCCTGTTTCCCGATGTCCCCGCGGATCATCCGGCCATTGGTTCCATTGTGCTGAATATGTCAGCGAATATGCTGGGGCTCGGCAACGCGGCGACGCCGCTCGGGCTGAAGGCAATGGAAGAGTTGCAGGAACTCAACGAACAAAAGGATACCGCCACCAATTCCATGGTCATGTTCCTGGCCATCAACACCTCCAGCGTGCAGCTCATTTTGCCGGCGACGGTTGTTGCGCTGATGGGAGCGACAGCCAGCGATATTTTCATTACCACGATACTGGCAACGCTGCTCTCAACCATCGCTGCCATCTTTGCTGTAAAAGTGCTGGAGAAAATGAAGCGCTTCGCGCCTGCCACCGTGCCAACAGCTGCAGCTTCCGAGGAGGCAGACCATGATTGAATTTGTCGTGGAAGGCCTCAGCAGTATCGCGCGTTACATTATTCCCTCCCTGCTTGTCGGCATTCCTTTCTACGCGCTGGCGGTAAAAAAAGTGCCGGTCTACGAAGTCTTTGTGGTCGGCGCGAAAGACGGCTTCACGATTGCCGTGCGCATTATCCCGTATCTGGTTGCCATCCTTGTCGCCGTCGGCATGTTCCGGGCTTCCGGTGCGCTCGAGCTGTTACTGGACTTCCTCGCACCGCTACTGAACCTGATCGGCTTCCCGGCCGAGAACCTGCCACTGGCACTGATGCGCCCGCTGTCGGGTAGCGGATCGCTGGGATTGCTAACGGACCTTATCAACACCAACGGCGCGGATTCACTCACCGCGAAGATTGGTGCCACCATGTACGGCTCGTCAGAAACGACCTTCTACGTCCTGGCCGTGTATTTTGGATCAGTGGGAGTCGTGCGCAGCCGCCACGCAATCCCGGCCGGGCTGTTCGCGGATGCCGTGGGGGCGTTGAGCGCGGTTTACCTCTGCAAGCTGTTGTTGTTTTGAGGGACGGGATCGCGGCCTTGGGGCCGCTCCTGCGGTGGAGACCGCGACCCGCTCGATCTCACCACCGATGTCAGCAGGCGGCGGACGACAGACTGTTTACAGGAAATAAAGCGCAGCGTAGCGAGCCATTCCAGTAAACAGTCTGTCGCCCGACGTGTGTGACGGTCGCGCGTGAGACGCGCTCGTACAAGGTCGCGCGTGAGGCGCGCTCGTACAAGGTCGCGCGTGAGACGCGCTCGTACGACGGTCGCGCGTGAGACGCGCTCCTACAGTGAATAGCGCCGCGGAACTCGTGCGGTGACACCGGTCAGTAACTCGTAACCGATAGTCCCGCATCGTTTCGCGATGTCGTTGACGGCGATGCTCTTGCCCCACAGCTCAACCGAATCGCCGATGGCCACCTGATCATGGCCGGTAACATCGATCGTGATCATGTCCATGGAAACGGTGCCGACCAATGGGGCGACTTTGCCGTTGACGAGTGTCGGTGTGCCATTCGGCGCGTGGCGTGGATAGCCATCGGCATAACCGACAGCGACCGTAGCAATGACAGCGGGCTCTGCGGCCGTCCAGCATCCCCCGTAGCCGACCGACTCA
>Ga0114931_10009304_pt1 | contig 11786 bp, 15 predicted proteins | sample 2SBtaG_FD_89579 | JGI IMG/M metagenome (GOLD analysis project Ga0114931, IMG submission 89579) | Deep subsurface microbial communities from Kolumbo volcano to uncover new lineages of life (NeLLi) - 2SBTROV14_V59a metaG | ecosystem: Environmental > Aquatic > Marine > Volcanic | place: Kolumbo...
ACAAACATAGGTTTAGGCATCTTCCGAGGCTCCGCCATTCTAAGCCACTGGAGAATAGGCACCTATAAGACCAGCACCTCGGACGAATACGGCATCCTGCTTAGGAGCCTAATCGATGCAAAGGACATAGACACGAACGGAATCACGGGGGCCATTGTCTCATGCGTGGTGCCCACGCTTATCGAGCCGCTCACGGGAGCCATTAAGAACTACTTCAAGGTTGACCCTCTGGTAGTAGGGCCGGGAATAAAAACCGGGATGCCCATACTATACAAAAACCCCTTGGAGGTGGGCGCGGACAGAATAGTAAACGCCGTTGCGGCTTACGATAGATTTCACTCCGGGGTTATAGTGGTCGACTTCGGCACCGCTACGACCTTTGACTGCGTATCCGAGAGGGGAGAGTACATAGGGGGGGTAATCGCCCCGGGGCTGCAAATATCATCGGAGGCCCTATTCGAGGCGGCCTCTAAACTCCCCAAGGTAGAGATAGCAAGGCCCAAATCGGTAGTGGGAAAAACCACCGTGGAGAGCATACAGTCCGGCCTCGTCTTCGGCTACGCGGGGCTGGTGGACGGCATAGTCGAGAGGCTCAAAAGAGAGATGCCCGCAGGGACGCGGGTCGTGTCCACGGGCGGGCTCTCAGGGCTAATCGCAAAGGAGAGCAGGGAGATTGAAGAGGTGGATGAATTCCTCACCCTTCAGGGCCTAAAACTCATTTATGAGCGAAACCACTCTTGAATACTCTGTAATAAGGCTCCTCGAACCCTACCCGTGCTACCTCTTCGCACTGGGCACAGAGGAGCCGAGCGCTCGCTCGTGGACCCTCGTAAACCCCCCGCCGGAAGAGAGCGGAGTGAGGAGATTGGCCATAGAGGAAGATAGGGGCGGATGCGCCTCGCCCCCCTCGGCCGCCGCAGAGGAAGGGCTCTGGGACAGGGGAAGAGCTGAAATACTCTCCCGTGCAGCATATAGAATAGAGCTGCGGCTAGAGGGAAAAAGGCTCAAGGGAAGATACATGACGTTCGTTCCAACGTGGGGGAGAAACACCGAAAAGAGGCTATGGGTGCTCTTTAAGATACCCCCTCCGAAAAAGAAAGCGCCTCAAGGGTAATTAGGGGCTACCATGCGGAAGGAGGGGTCTAATCGCTCAACGGCGCCGTTACTTCTCCCCCCTCTCCCGCCACCCCCGACTGCCGCTCAAAATCTATCATAGCCCCAACGCTCGACAGTGTAGAGACAGCATACGGCACGAGCACTGTAAGCCCCATCTGTAACACCTTCATAGCCGTAACCTCTCCCCTCAAGATAGCGTCGCCGTGATTTATCACAATCAGCACCACCCCGACTACAATCGCGTACTTAATCGCTCTTATCACCACCCCACGCTCCGCCGCGAATGAAATCCACTTCTTCATAACACCCTCCTTAATATTCCCCCAATATCCCCCCGCCAAGCATATCGCCCCCCCTGCCCAACAATAATCCTCAATAACCGCGCGTCTCGCAAGGTCGCCCCCCTTTTCATTAATGACGAGCCTATGGGTATAATAGTTCCACCCTTTCCCAAAGAGGAAGCCTGGAGGACTCATATACATTGACCCCTGAGGACATCTTCAAGAGCGGGATAGCTCATTTTAACGACGGCGACTTCGAGCTCGCGCTTGAAGCGTTCACCAAGGTAACCCAATTCGTGCCCGGCTTCGCAAAGGCATGGGTGAATAGGGGAGTCTCCCTCCACCAACTTGGCCGCTGTGAAGAGGCGCTAAGTGCCTTCGACCGGGCGCTTGAGGTCGACCCTGCAGACGTTGACGCCCTATTTAACAAGGCGCTCACTCTAAAAGAGCTTCGAAAGCTGGAGGAAGCGCTTAGCGCTTACGATAGGCTCATAGAGATTATCCCCGAGGACGCCGCGGCGTGGACGGAAAAGGGGACGATTTTGAGAATCATAGGGGATGTGGAACCGTCGCTGGCCGCCTTTGATAAAGCCATTGAGCTCGACCCCAAGAGCGGAGACGCCTGGTTCGAAAAGGGGAACCTCATGCGGGCGACCCAAAGGCTCCCCGAGGCGCTAGAGGCTTACGATAAGGCGCTTGAGGTGAATCCCGCGGACTGGGAAGCCCTTTACAACAAGGCTATCTCCCTAAGCCAGCTGGAGCGGCACGAAGAGGCGATGGGGTCGTTCGAGAGGAGCATAGGGCTTAACCCCGCGCTCCCTGAGGCCTGGTACAACAGGGGGATATCGCTCATACACCTAGACCGCCCGTACGAGGCGATGGAGTCATACGAGAAGGCCATCGAGCTCGATGAGGGTTACGCAGAGGCGTGGTACGGGAAGGGGATGATACTGGGGGATACGGGTCACACTCAGGAGGCGCTCCGAGCATTTGAAAGGGCGATAAGCATAAACCCCGAGATGGCGCTCGCCTGGTATAACCGGGGGTGCTACTACGCGATTGCGGGTCAAAAGGAGCAGGCGCTGGGCGACCTTGCGGAAGCCCTCAGGCTCTCCCCGGAGCTAAGAGAGTTCGTCAAAACCGATATAGGGTATAAGAACCTTTGGGGAGATAGAGACTATGAGAAACTCGTAGAAGACAGGGAGGACTGATTCCAGTCTAAGGCCTCCCCCCCTCTTTGCCGCCCCCTTAGCCCCCTATTGCAGACATAGGGCGCGGAGGCTTCTGAAACCCAGGGCTGTTTATGTTGTGGCCCGCCCACTTGGTCTTAACGGCAGAGACGAGGAACTCCGCAACCTCTCCGTCGGTGCCGCCGGAACGGAGAACCCGCTTCACGTCGTGCTCATCTAGCGAAAATAGGCATGCGAGGAGCTTTCCATCCGCGGTGAGGCGCACTCGGTTGCACGATTCACAAAAGGGCGCAGAGACAGAGGCAATTACCCCAATCTCCCCCGACCCGTCCCTGAACCTGAACCTCCTGGCGGGTTCACCGCCCCCGCACCCCACCTCCACCACCTCTTCCACATCGGCCACGGCTCTCACCCTCTCCAATATCTCGCTCATGGGCACGACGAGCTTCCGCTTCCACGTCCCCCCGGCGTCAAGGGGCATGAACTCAATAAACCTAACAACAAGCGGGTTTCTACGGGCTAGATGAGCCAACCCCTCAATCTCGTCGTCGTTATACCCCCTCATAATAACGGCATTTATCTTAATCGGAGCGAGTCCCGCTCCCCTAGCCGCATCTATTCCGTCCATAATCGTGCGGAAATAGTCCTTCCGCGTGATTCTTCTGAGCTTCTCCGCGTCGAGCGAGTCGAGGCTGATGTTTATCCCCCTAAGCCCCGCCCCTCGAAGAGCCTGCGCCTTATCCGCCAAGAAGAAGCCGTTCGTGGTCAGAGATACGGACTCAATAGCGGGAATGTAGGCAAGCAGAGAAACCAGTTCCTCAATCCCGGGCCTCAGGAGTGGCTCCCCCCCCGTGATGCGCACCTTATTCACCCCTAGGGTCGAGGCTGCCCCCACCACGCGGGCAATCTCATCGAAAGAGAGAATCTCCTCGGTAGGGGCCCATTCGAGCCCTCCCTCCGGCATGCAGTAGACGCAGCGCAGGTTGCACCGGTCGGTGACTGACACCCTGAGCTTCGTAACCACCCTCCCGAAATCATCTACGAGTTTAGGCATAGAGCGAAATCCCTCCCGCTAATCTCTAGGATACCTAAGTGCAACTGATGGGCAACTTTTAGCGCAGATTCATCCCCCTTGAGGACTAAACCCGTTCCTTTCCCTCCCTCTCAGCTTCCCATACCACTAATTGTAAAAAGCGTAGCTGCGGGTAGAATATTTTGTTTTGGGGGAGAGGGAAGAGCGGAGAGCGAAGAGAGTGGGCAACGACGGGGAGGAGAAACCGGATGAAGAAAACCAAATTCGATATCACCTATGACGTAAGACTCATCGACAGGAACATACAAGAAGGCCTGCTCGATAAGAACGCATACGAAAAGCACCTCAAAAAGCTTAAAGACCGGGAGGACAACGCCGTCCCAATCGTAATCGACGAAGACGAGGAAGAAGAAGGGCTGGAGGCTAAGGTCGCGGAAGAAGCGTCCGAGGCAGGGGGCGAAGGAGACGAAGGTATAGAAGGGGGCAACGGGGACAAAGAAGAATGAAGTGGGAATACAAAGTCGTAACAGCAGACGAGCTTTTCGCTGAACAGCAAGACCACGATATAGCCGTATCCATTCAGGCCGCGGCCTCAAGACGCTCAAGAATAGGCCTAAACGTCGAAGAAACACTAAACAAGCTCGGCTCGGAAGGGTGGGAGCTCGTGAATGTCTATGGGGAGTTCGGTATATTCAAAAAGCTTGTGGCTGAAGGCGCATCCTAACCCCCCGCCGAATGAGAAGAGGGCTCTCCATCCCAACCCCAACAACCGCAGCCGGCACAGAGAAAGGTCAAAATGAACTGTAAAGGGCTCAAGACCGCTCCATTTCTCATCGCCGTAATCGTTTTTCTGGCACTCGCAAGCCCGGCCCTTCCACTGACCGTCGAGGGCGTGGGCGTGGCGGCATCGAGGAACGTCGCAGCAACCGATGCAAGGGATGTAGCTCTTTGGAACGCCCTCAAGTCTGCAGTTGCCAACGCTGCAAAGAAGATTGATCCTGTCTCAAATAAAAACATAGTGGAAAGGCTTCAAAAGGAAAATTACACCTCCTACATAAAGAGTTACAAGATTATCTACGAGCTCTCAACACGGGAGGAATACAAGGTCATAATTGAAGCGGAAATAGACTCGCTCAAACTCAAGAACCGCCTTAAGGGATTGAAATACGCCTCGCCCCTTTCATCAAAGGGGAAACAGGGCGTATCCATAAGAATGATAGTGGACGCAGGGGAGAATAGCGGCTTTCCGACCGCTGCGATTAGGGACGAGATCGCATCCGTGTTCAGGAAGAGAGGGTTCGAGGTTAAGGGCGCGGGGGACGGCAGTGGGATAGTGATTACCGCCAAGATAAAAACAAAATCGAAAAAAACGGGAGTAAACGGGGGAAAGCATCTCTACCACTCGCTCGTAACGCTCGCGCTCAGCGCGGAGGGAGCGGACGGTCAAACCCTTGCGGAATCGAGAAAGAGCACTTATGAGCTTCGAAGCGAAAGCGCAATCCCGACGACGACGAAGATTAAGCAGATAGCAAAAGCCGCATCCCGCGAGATAGTGGCAAAGCTCGAAAAAAGGATCACGATACGAAGGTCATTCAGCAGTCCCACACTGCTCACATTCAGCGGCCTAACGAGCTATCTAGAGTACGAAAAACTCGATTCAATGCTCTCGAACTCCCTCCTCGGCATCGATTCAGTAATGCAGAGGACTCTAGGTTCCGACCGGGTTGAGTTCGAGGTCGCTCTCAACATGGCCCCAGGAGAGTTCGCTCAGATACTAAACGGTCTAGAAATCGGGGGCCACTCCCTCTATCTCGAAGCCATCTACCCCGGGCGCATCGAATATAGGCTCATTCCGCAGTATCCGTAGTCCTGCTTCGCGCCGCGAGCCCTTCTGCCCACATCCAATACTCACCATCAATATCAATCGCAATTTTCTCGCAAATGATTATATTAATGTTAGAGATGGATTCCTACGAGGAGGTGCCAGAATGCTTAGAGTCACAGAACACAGCCCGCATCACGGACCGAGAATGGAATCGTATTTCGACGAGGTCACCGAGACCACACCCGTGAGGTGCCCGATAACGAACGAGATCGTGATGGTTACACTGGTAAAAGGAGGAGACCTGAATGCGAGTGAGCTTGAAGAAGTGATTGAATGCCCTTACTTTAGGGAGGAAATCCCTACATGCCATAAAGGGTGCGTAGGGCATATCGGCGTGAACTAACTACATACGCCCTCTCCCACCCCCCGCTTGCGCTTCTACGGCTCGACGGCAAAAGAGCGCCGAAACCCATCCTTGACAAAGCACCCTCGACCTGTATTCTTCGTCAGCGCATGACTAGAATTACCCCGAAAGAGAAGAAGCCCCCGAAACGACCCGACGATTCTTTAGAGCGCGAGTTGCACCAGATTAAAGACACTCTGGTGAGCTTCGTCACAGTCATGCAAAACCTAGCGTCCGGGACGGATGGCGAGCCCCCGCGGCTAGAAACCCTCAGCCCGCAAAGAACCAAGCGGGAACTCAAGGAAGAGCTCGGCGTGGACATCAAGGCCATTGAGGTACATTTGGCAAGGGTGGAAGAGAGGCTGAACTCGCTCTCAGACACGATGGACTTAGTTCAGCGCGTATCACGCCTTGAGGAAAAATTCGATCTTATCATAGAAGAGCAACTGAGCACGCATTTCACATTCGCTCCAATGGACGATGAAGAGGAGTTTGACGACTTTCCCGAGCCGGGGGAAAGTGACGACGACCTGGACGACCCGGAAGAAAACTAGGTGCGGGAGTTCGAAAAAAGGACTTCGAAGGGTGAAGAAAACTCCTATAAACGGCCCTTTAATCCGATTCCATCAAGTAATCCATCCCCTCTCAAGCAATCCCCCCTCAAGGCACGAAACTCCTATAAGCCCTATCCCATATCTCAGCGCAAAAACCCCGCGCTCGACCCCACCTAGAATCATTGGCACATAAGTAAAATACCTTCATAAAACCAGTGTACAGTTGCGTCATCCGCCGCCTATAGGCAGCTGGAGAGATATCCGCCGCCCCACCCCTCATTCGTTGGGATCCGGCTTCCCTTCTAACCCGCCTCCCCCGCCTCCCGCATCCTTCCCCTTTTGGGATTCGAGCTCGGCTACCTTCTTGAGGTACTCGTCCATGAGTGGCGAGAAGTCCGTTTGAGAACGCCTATTCCTGAAGAACTTAAGGAAAGAGTAGACGACGTATATCAGATAGATAACGACGAAAATTATGAGAAGGTACATAAATAGGCGCATGAGCAATCCCCTCTTATATTCTACTCTCGCCCGGTTAAAGTTCAAAGCGGAACGGGGAGAGGGGGCGGGGGCGGGAGGAAGAGGATGCTTACAGCCGGTAAAGAGAGAGTTCGGGCCGGGGGCGAAGGATGGTACCCCGAATCAGGTAGGATTCTAAGACGAGATGAAAAACCAAGACGCCGCGCTAGGCGTAATAGACGCCCTGAGCACAGATACAAAGGCGCTTCTCCTGATGATCTTCAGTGCCTTCTGCTTCGCCTCGATGAGCGCAGTAATCCATGCACTCGGCTCGCGTATAGACTGGCACCTGTTAGTGCTCTTCCGCACTACCTTCGCATTTATCATCACGTCAAGCCTCATCGTCCGCTCCGGCGGCAGTCTCAACTTTTCCATCCCTCCAACCCTATGGGTTCGGAGCACAGTGGGCACGGCGGGGATGTTCGCGACCTTCTACGCCCTTACGCACCTTCCGGTATCAGACGCCACAGTGGTGATAGAAACCCGCCCCGTGTGGGTTGCGCTGTTGGCCGCCTACGTACTAGGCGAGCGCACAGGGGGGATGGTGTGGATAGGCATTGTGGGTGGGATAGCCGGAGTCGCGATTATCGAAGTGCCGTACTTCGCGCAGGGGAACTACGCGGTCTTAATTGCGCTCAGCGCCGCGGTATCGGGCGGGGCGGCCATGGTGTGCCTGAGGAAACTCGCCTCCATGGACCCCAGGGCAATAATCGCCCACTTCTCAGCCTTCGCCACAGTAGCGATGCTGGGAAATATAGCCCTCTCAGACGTGCCCATCCACCCTCACGCGCTCATTCGCACCATCGCAGAGCCCAAAACGTTCCTACTTCTAGTGGGCTTAGGCCTATTCGGCACCATAGGGCAGCTCGCTATGACGAAGGCGCTGTCGTTAAGCCCCGCCCCGAGAGTAGCCACAGTAGGCCTCGCAAAGGTCGGAATCGCCGCCGGCTACGACGTTATCTTCTGGGGCAGGGTTTTTACAATGCCTACGATAGTGGGAATGGTGCTCATCCTCAGCACCCTAGGACTCCTTTTCAATAGAAAAGAATGAAAGTGGGAAAGCCGCCCCCACTTCCCCATAATATCCACTCAAGACGTAACAATTTTCATGCCCAAAATGTAACTTTACCCTTAATATTTTTGCAGCGGAATTTATTCGGGATTTCTGTATAGATGGCAAAATTAACTGGGAAAAACTCGTCCAATTTAATAGCGGTAATCTTGATCTAGACAAGTTTGATGGTCTAGAACACGAATAACTCACCCACATTCAACCGGGAAGTGCACCACATAGATTACCAAAGGCCTCAGCTGGTGTTTGATAGTTCAAGCACTTCCTCGGTCTTTTGTTAATTGGATAAGGTAATCGCCCGGTATTATTTGGTTGATAGTGCCCAAAAGGGAAAATGACTTAAATCTATTCCAAACACCCACTGTCCCAGCGTGTAGACAGCTATAGTTATAAGCCCAATACCCGCAAAATTTAGTATCAATCCCACCCTCACCATCTCATGTATTGTTATCCTTCCCGTACCAAACACTATGGCGTTAGGGGGGGTAGCTATGGGGAGCATAAAGGCGCAGGAAGCAGACACCGTTGCGGGAATCATAAGCAGCAGAGGGTTTATATGTAGTCCAACCGCAAAGGAAGCGATTATGGGAAGGAAAATCTGAGCAGTAGCGGTGTTTGAAGTAAGCTCGGTAAGGAAAGTTACCACCAGGCAGATTGAAGCTACGACGAGAAGCGGAGGGAGAAATCCTAAGACATTTAATTGGCTGCCGAGCCATAAGGAAAGCCCCGATTTTTCAAACCCTTCCCCAAGGGCGAATCCCCCACCGATCAGAAGAATAATCCCCCAGGGAATCTTATGCGCTATCTGCCAATCCATGATTCTCGTCCCTCCCTCCCGCTTTGCGGGAATCAAAAAAAGCAGGAGCGCCATCCCAATTGCTACCGTCCCATCGTCGACAAATGAGCTATTTGGGAAGAGCTTTGACCAGCCGGGTATTGACAGGTCGCCAACAATAATCCCCTCTCTGGAAAGCCAGAGCAGGACAAGCATGATAAAATCCGTAAGCACAACCTTTTCTTCAAACGACATGGGCCCGAGCTCTGCGTATTGGTTTTTGATAACAGACCTATCGAGCTTCAACCCTCCGGATCGAGGAACGTACCGGGTGGATAAAACAAACCAGAGAACAACTAAGAGAGCAAGAGAGAGGGGAAACGCAAACACAAACCACTGGGAAAAGGTCACCTCCGGAGCGGCGGGGAACGCGATAGCAAAAATCCTCACAAAAGCTAAGTTGGGGGGCGTGCCGACCAATGTAGCGATTCCTCCTATGGAAGCGCTGTAAGCAATGGCAAGAAACAACGCAAGAGCATATTGATTTTGCTTATCCTCAGGTGTAGATTCAAAGCGGCTCACCACAGCAAGCGCTACAGGCACCATCATCATAGATGTAGCCGTATTGGAAATCCACATCGACAAAAACCAGGTAGCGATTATAAACCCTAGGAGGATTCCCCGGGGATGAGTTCCTACCCAGAGCATAATCTTTAGAGCTATTCTTCTATGGAGGTTCCACCGCTCCATTGCAAGCGCAACCAGAAAACCCCCTATGAAAAGGAAAATAATGTGGTTAACGTACTCTGAAGCCACATTTTTACCGCTCATGATTCCCAGGGTTGGAAAAAGCACAACCGGCAAAAGCGCAGTCGCCGCAAGTGGCAAGGCTTCTGTAATCCACCAAATCGCCATCAATAGCCCAACCGCCGCTGTGCGGGTTACTTGAGGATGCCCAGGGTCGAGGTCAACGAAGAGTATAAATAAGATGCAGAGAATGGGCGCTCCGATTAAAGCTAATCTTTGCATGTTCTCTTTGGTGGATGATTTGGAGGTCATTATGTGCCGCTTCTGGCATAGAGTAAAAGGGCTTGCTTAACTTTAAAATAAGGGTGTGTGCTTGCTGAATTCCGTTGACATTGTACCCTTACTTTAATCTCTCTCGCAATACCTCGTAAGGGGCTTCCCCATTAAGTGGGCAGGGGGCGGTAGTAATTGTAGAAATTTCCCCATTCTTTGAGTTTATTCTTTAAATCTACATCCCCCATTATATTGTTCGAAGCCGCAGAACTCCTGCCCGCCCCTTCCAGACAAACGGGGGGAATTGAAATTTAACCCACAATCATTATTATAATATTATTCGGGCGTATGAGATTAAAATCTCGTATAATCCAGCCAATACGGTAAGAAACCCTTAGGATTGTTTATAAGAGAAACCACTACACACTCCGCAGCGAGCGCGTCGTTTACGCCCCCCCTATGCGCCGGGCGCTTTTCCTGCGCGTTTTACCTCAACCCCAAGCACCCTGAACGAATCGGCCTGCACGCCGGAAATAATCCCTTCATCACCAACAGGGAGGACTAACTAGAGAGAAATGCGCGAGATTACAAAAATCCAAGGCGGCGGGACAAAAGAGATACATTTTGAAGACAGTTCTCTGCTCTCACACCTCTACGGCGAGAACAACGAGAACCTCAAAGAGATCGAGAATGCCCTGGGTGTCAAAGTCTACACCAGGGGCGGCAAGATGAGCATAGTAGGCGGCTCGGTGGAGATAACCTCAGCCGAGAAGATATTGAAAGAGGTATACGGCGTAGTCAAAGGGGGCTATTCCCTCGTCCCCGGCGATATAGAGCTTGCGGCCAGGGTGGTACTGGAGGGGAGAACCTCCCTCAAGGAGATATTCCTCGACACGGTCTGCTTATCGACGAGAAAGCGGATAATCGCCCCAAAGAGCGTAGCGCAGAAGCTCTACATAGACTCAATGCGCAATAACGACATAGTCTTCGGCGTCGGGCCTGCGGGCACGGGCAAGACCTACCTTGCCATGGCGATGGCCGTAAGCGAGTTCGTGGGAAGGAAAGTGAGCCGTATCATCCTCACGCGACCAGCGGTGGAGGCGGGGGAGAAGCTCGGGTTCCTGCCCGGCGACCTGCAACAGAAGGTGGACCCGTACCTAAAGCCGCTCTTCGATGCCCTATACGACATGATGGACATGGAAAAGACCTCGCGCCTCGTCGATAAGGGGGCGATAGAGATAGCACCACTCGCATATATGAGGGGAAGAACCCTAAACGACGCCTTCGTTATACTCGACGAGGCCCAGAACACCACCTCCATACAGATGAAGATGTTCCTCACGAGGCTGGGATTCAACTCGAAGGCGGTTATCACCGGGGACCTAACTCAGGTCGACCTGGTAGGATCAAACAAATCGGGTCTTCACGAGGCCGTAGGCATGCTCAAGGGCATAGAGGGCATCAGCGTTATAGAGTTCTCAAAACTCGACGTTGTGAGGCATCCGCTCGTAAGGCAGATAATCAATGCATATGAAGAGAAGGAAGCCGAAGAGGAAAACGGACAAGCCTAAGAATCTTTCCCCTTGCTGACTATGCGTACAGCTATGTTGGGACGAGTACCCGATACGTCTTTGAGCCACCCGTTCTCAAAAACCCTCTCCTCGCCGTCATCATTTATCTCACGAACGGTAAAGGGAGCGCTTTGATCGTCGGGAGAGGAGTAGGGAGCATCGACCCATATGGCCCAAATTATATCGTCGTCAGTAACATTGTAGTGGGAAACCGAATAGCTCGAAAGCTCGGCGAGAAGGTCTCCGCTCTTCGAATCGAAAATTTTAAGAGGCATTATCGCTATTAACCACCATAAAGAATTTCCACCCCCCGGGGCTTGCCGCCGCAAGAAGCCCGGTTCTTAGACACCGCCAATTATAATAACCGAAAAATCCGCTTTGGGTAGTTCAGGTGTCGACCAAGAGTATTCGTGTTATAATCATGCCTGAA
>Ga0114931_10009305_pt1 | contig 11786 bp, 9 predicted proteins | sample 2SBtaG_FD_89579 | JGI IMG/M metagenome (GOLD analysis project Ga0114931, IMG submission 89579) | Deep subsurface microbial communities from Kolumbo volcano to uncover new lineages of life (NeLLi) - 2SBTROV14_V59a metaG | ecosystem: Environmental > Aquatic > Marine > Volcanic | place: Kolumbo...
CTCACCCCTATTAAAAAGTAGAATTTTTGAATAATCATTCTCAGGAAAAATCTATAATGAGGTTTTCGAGCATCAATTAATATATCTGATCCAATTGCGATTCCTATAACTTTATACTTATTCAACAAATTTGCCATTACAATCCCGTAAGTTGTGAGATACATAGTAAAAATGTAATCAGGGTTCTCTTTTCGAATTATTTTAGGGAGTTGCCTAAATAGGTTGAAGTAAAATTTAATAATATTGGAATCATTTATTTCATACTTAGGAACGTTAAGAGTTGTGGGGGGTCCAATATGCACGAAATCGATACCCAGTTTCTTAAATGCTTTAACCCATCGTTCTGTATGATATTTTCCATTAGAAATAAAACATATTTTCAAAGTTTCTCACCTCTATTCTTGGTCGCTACCTTAAAAATTCGTTTCTTTTTTCAGTTTCAAATAATTCTATTGCTTTAGAGTAATCATCATGCCTTCCTACATCCAACCATTGTCCTTGATGTTTGTAAATTTTCATAATTTTATTTGTTTCTTTTAATTTCATAATCAAGTCAGGGAGATCAAAAAATGTGTTTTCTGGAATAAGTGAAATTATGGATTTATTCATCGCATAAATTCCCATACTTACATCGAATTCATACTTTGGTTTTTCTATATAATTGATAATTTGGTCGTTCTCATCTGTAACAAGAGATGACAATGAAATTATTGTAAAAATGAAGTCAAATACTTTAAGTGCTTCTATATTTATTGTATAGGCAATAAAACTTACCAGAAAAAACAAATACCCATTTTTTGACAAATCAGAGATGACAACATAAACTGAGGAGAAAATAAGCCACTTAATTTCCTTATAATATACCTTTGTGAATGCATTTTTCATAGACATTCCACTTTTTCTCCTGAATAAAATGAAGATCGGAAGTGGCATTATGTATATTGGAATGATATAGGCAAGAACAAAATAATCTGAAGAATAATAAATTATCCCTAAGACAATCAAGACTATTAGGAATATTCGAATGAGACCGATGAGTGCATAAGAGAGTGAACCATAGTTCGGTTGATCAACACTTCTTGATAATCCATCCAATGTGATAAAAATAGAATACATTAAAAGTGAAAATCCTAATAGCAATCCAATAAACACAGAATATTGCAAATACATAGAATAAAGAACTATAGCGATAGAACTAATGGTTCCTGTAATAAATGTAAGCTGCAATGCAGCATATGCCAATGTTTTATTTGAGTATAGGGTGTCTAAATTTCCTTGAATCCTGTATACTATTGGGCTATGTAAATTAAAGTGCCCGAATATAAGTATGAAAAGATAAAAATTCCACAATAACACAAATCTCCCATAATTCAAAGAATCCATTGTAGATATCATGATTAGTCTACCTAAATAACTGAATCCTTGAGCCATCAGTCCACCAATGAGCAACCACCCACCATATCTTAGAGCAGCCTTTATCACAATTATTGGGTAATTTGATGTTATAAAAGCTTGAATATAAATTTCTGATATTTCTTTGTTAGAAGCTTGTTGCAAAATTCACAGAGGGTGTTTTGAGACTGTAGGCTCAAAGATTTCCGATTTTTGGAAATCGTGTCCTCTGTACACTTATCTGAGATGGCATCGTAGAATCTTTGAAGGAGAAGGTTCGTAGTGGACTAGTGCAATAAACACAAATCCTGAACTCTCTTGTTCTAAATGAGCTTTTCGAAGTTCAGAAACCGATTTTTGGGTGCAAGTTCCCAGAACCAAAAGGTATAAGCAAAAGAGGGCATCCGAGAATCAGATGCTTCTGGGTTCTGGCAGGAATTTGCATCGTTGCTAAATCAGAGACAAAACAAAGACCCTCTTGATCACATTTTGAGGTATAATCTCAGTTACTCGTTGCGGAGGTGAGTGCATGCTAGAATAATTTTGTAACAAGCTTAAGGTGAGTGCATGCTAGAATAATTTTGTAACAAGCTTAAGGTGAGCATAATCATTCTTTTTAATAAATAAATCCATAGACAAGTATGGATATAAAGTTTCTAACAAAAACATTATCTGTCTATGTTTTAATTTTTCTCTTTAGAATTCCTACAAGTTTTACTCTTACTGGGAATGATGCATTCGAGGTTAGCTATTTTGCACATAAAATTGTAAGTTTTGAGGCAGGTAAATTTCTGATTCACCCTTTATCTTATTTCGGAATTTATCCATTTAGTGCATATCCTATTTTTTCTTATTTATTTCTTGGAATATTAATATTCATCTTCCAAGATACATTTACCAGTTGGGTAATATACTCTTTTATTGTGGGTTTAATTGCTTACCACTCTTTTAAATACTTAGCACGTGAATTATGCATTAGCAATAAGTTGCATGAGTTGGGAGGGATCATATATTCACTCTCTATTCCATTGCTAACCTATTCTTCATGGAGTGTAGGGTCTAGAGGTTTATTTCTTGCATTCGTGCCATTATACTTCTCGAAATATTTTAAATTGATAAATAGTAAAATTACCATCAGAAATTATTCATTACTAATTATTTTCTCAATTTTCTTCACATTAATCCATTATATTGGATGGACTTTACTAATTTTTTCTTTTGGAAGTCCTATTGTTAAAAAAATTGTAAATTGTGAATTTTCTCTTAATCTATTCACTAATATTAGTATCCTAATGTCACTATTAATTTCTATAGTTGTGTTATATTTGCGACCTTCTGGACTTATATTTATTGGAGTTTCTGGTTTATTTGACACGTCTAAATTTTATGGATTCTATATTGAATCGATTATTGATATTTTTCTTCGAGTTGGTTATCCAATTATTCTTGGAACTATTTTTGTTATTTCAATTAATATGAAAGAGGTCATGGCATTTGTACATCAAGAAAACTATATTAAGCAAATAAAATTTTTATCCACGTCGACAGTATTTTTTTTCCCTATTATCTCTAGACCTTATTACCTCCCCATGCTTCACGATGCACTATTTGTAAGTTTATCACTAATGATGTTTCAATTGCTAAGTAAGTTAGATAATCATTCGATTCTGAAAATAATTTCAATTATTTCTTATATTGGATATATTGGTGTGATCCTGATTGGAATCGGGCTTATTAAACCGATTCCTATCTTAGTTCAATTTGAAGCAAATATTATAATGGATATGTCTTTGTTTTTCCTTGCAATAGCATTAATTTTCCACAAACCAATAAGGAGACGAAAGCTATTACCGAAAATAGCAGCTATTTTTGTAATTTCCTTGTTATTATTATCTAACCACTACTATATTTCAACCATTACAATAACTCAAAATTCGATACAAAAGGAATATATAACTAAAGAGGAAATTGAATTTGGAAATTTTCTTCTCAATAAATCAATTTCGTCAAGAATACTTTCGGGGCACTATATATTAGCAAGAAAATTAAGTGGGTTTACAGGTTTAGAATTTTATTATAACACACATGGTGGTAATTTATTAATTACTGGTAATACTGCAAATGATATTGATGTTTCTGGTATAAAACCTCCCTTGCAGTGGTTAGATAACCCAATAATATTTAACTACAACAAAAGTATTCAGCCAAATTATGAAAGAAACCTTGTATTATTTGGAGCAAATACAAGCTATTCGAATATAATTCATGTATTAGAAAAATATAATACATGCTATTTTGTAAATTATCTTCAATATAATTTGAATGGTACAACAATTTATTCCAATCGACAAAGTGACTTTCTTACTGAATCAGTAAATAATAACACTTTACTGGAGGTATACCGAGACAATTTCTTTATTATGTATTCATTTATATTTGAATGGTGTATCTAAATAAGCTTTTAGCAAAATTATTCTTGCATGTACCCCCTCCTCTACAAGCATTTCATGGGTATGCCACAAAAATGGGATTAGGAGAGCTTTATTTCTGATTTTGCGATATCGCAAAATTGGTCTTCGGATCTTGATGTGAACAAATACGTGCTCTACCTCTGCTCGGATACAGTTACGGCAGTTCTTGCGGGAAATTCCTGAATATCATCTCTGCAAATCCATGGGGCTTTTTGTCCCATGAGAAATATTACGGAAAACCTCTTCAGGGTAGGGAAGAAACTCTCTATACCATGTTCTCACATCGCAGAGGGCGGATTTCTTTGCGATATGCGACATTGTCCATTGTTGATATAGGAAAAAGATGGACTCATCTTCTGACTATTGGTTTTGGTATAAATTACAAGAATCAGAAAAGATTAGATGTAATAAGAAGGCTTCTCAACCAGATCCACTGTATGAAAATGAAGATCCAAGAGCGACTCATAGATGGAGGATTGCAGGATCTAGAGACCTTTAAGCTCCTAGAGTACAGAAATATCTCCTGGATATGTAGGGGGAAGGTTAGTAAAGGAAAAATCTATCCAGAACCAGTAGGAAATTCCTTTGAATACGAACCAGCGGGATATCCATGCTGGGGTCATCTCTTCTCCAAGCGGAGCCAAAAGACTAGGCGACTGACTTTTATCTTGCTCCTTTCTAGCAAGAAATTCACGCTTAATTGTGCCAAGAAGCTCTATCGCAAAATCAGAAACAAGACCAAAGCTCTTCTGATCCAATTTTTATAGTATAAGCACAAACTGCTTGTAGAGGAGGTGAGCGCATGCTAGACTATTTTTGAAACAAACTTTAAGTATCAACAATATATAACAAAATATGAATATTCAGAATAGAATATTACTCTATTTATATCCATTAACTTTTTTTGCATCTAACATTTTTATTCCAAATTGGTTAGTTGGACCAAATAATTATTTGTCAGGGCTTAGGTTGGCAATACTTGGTTTATTTTGGTATTTTTTATTGATGGCAAGTTATCATTTTGATCAATCGATCGAAACAAACAATGCAAACACTCAATACCCTTTAAAAACCGTAGATATTAAAAAAATAAATATTTGGCATAATAATTCTATTTTACTTGTATTATCTATTATTCTTGTTTTTATTATGTATTGGAGATTTCTATTCTACCCGATCACAAGTGGATATGATGAACCCCAACACGTATATCAAATTTTAACAATTTATGATTTTTTTACTTTAGGTAATGTAAATAATATTGTTGGGAAAGTATTGTTTTTAATTGTTTTAGGGCTAATTTCATTGATTCTAATATTTATATTTAAGAATTTTTCATCGATTTATAATTATTCTCGAAATTCATATCTTAAATTTACGTTAGTTAGTTTAGTTATATTTAGTTCGTTTTATTTAGTGGGATTTACAGTTTTTGATATCTTAACCAGTTTAGGGTTGTTTTTACACCCAACATTACCCGAAATTGTTTATCGTTTCGGTCCTTTTCAAGCAATTACATTTCCAATATTTTATTTAGTATTAGGGATTAACAGTTATGTTTTCAGACTTTATTCTATTGTATTTATTATTTTAATTCTTTATAATTCTGTTATGTTAATATTTGACCTAGTAGAAAATGAAATTGATTATAAAATAACTGATAATAAATTTTCAATTATATTACGTGTTTTGCTAATTATTTTATTCTCGATATACTTTGCGAAAATACCTGTAAATACTGTCTATTTAGTTTTATTTTATGATATGTCTGGAGAGGTCTTATTCGCAATATTAAGTGTTAGATATTTATTAAAATATCTATTAACCAAAAAATTATTTTATCTCCAACTGAATACAATTTCCTTAATATTTGGTTTATTATTTCGGAGGTCAATTTTGTATTTAATTATTACTACAGGAATATTTCTAACTTTTTACCACAGGAACGAATTGAAAGAGACATTCAGAGGAATTATCAAGCGGAGATCAGTTGCTACCAACAATTTATTTATTATTTACAATATGATTCTTCCTGCTATTTTTGCATTTAATTTTATAATATTGTTATTTACTGTACCAGCTAGCCATGCTCGAAATTCTTTTGATTTCTCAAAAGTATCAATATTTGGTGAACTTGGAAAGAGTAATTTTGTTGATTATTATGTTATTATTTATAATCAAATAGGATTATTTTTTTTCTATATTTTCCATATTATTTATTTTATACAGTTTAATGTATAGTCATCAAAAAAAAGGAATGATTTTTCTCATATTCACTATTGTTTTCTGGAATTTTATGCTGAGTTTAGATACTTGGTACGCTAGGGTTGCTCGATTCATTGCACCAATTATATTAATTTTCTACATTTTCGGGATTTCCTTTACTGTTGTATTGACATCTAAAATTATCACTTTTATGAATAAGAAACAAAATTTCCCCTTAATAGAAAAGATCTCAATTCCGAAGTCGAAATATAGAATTAAATTAAATTTGCAATTTCTTATAATTTTATTATTATTGACTTCTCCTACTTTCGTATATGATTATCCAAATTTAGGCGAAAGTGAATTTCAACTTGATGAGACACTATTTCCATTTGATCAATTGGCACAGTTTTTACAAAATAATCTAATTAATGAAAAAGGGATATTGCCTTGGAGCGGAGTAAAACCTCTTTCGTTGTATGTTGCAGAATATCATTTAACCCAGACTTTTGAAGATATTTATTGGGAGGTACAGAACCAAACACTAGAATTATATAATGAATTTTTATACAATCATTCATATTCATTTTTAATACTACCACAAAATTCATCTATTTTTCTATATGGAAATAATCATGTCAATGCTAGCGTTATTTCAGAAATGTATAATGAAAACATATATTTTGTAAAAATTCAATCATTTGAGTTTCAATCAAATTTTCTATATCTATATAGAATAGCATAAATCAAAATCAAATAAATCCAGAGCTAGGCGAGTTGGGCATTTTATAGAATTTAATTTATTTTGTATTTTCAAACTTGTTGCAAAATTCACTGAGGACAATTTGAGCAGGTAAACTCCAGGATTTCCGATTTATCGGAAATCAGAGTCTCTGTGCTAATCTGAGATGGAATCGTAGAATCTTTCAAGGAGAGGGTTCGTAGTGGACTAGTGCAACGAACACAAATCCTGAACCCTCTTGTTCTCAATGAGTTCCTCAAAGTTCACAACCCGATTCTTAGGTGCAAGTTCCCAAAACCAAGAAGAATGAGTATAAGAGACCGTCCGAGAATCGGATGCTTCTGGGTTCTGGTAGGATTTTGTATCGTTGCCAAATTGGAGAATATTCCTTGGAGGGATCTTCCATCCCAGCTCTCCAAATGCAATTTCCTACTGGAGAAGGGACATCTCCAAAGAATACCAAGCTATTCGACATTCAACCGATTCTATAACAGAATATCAGTTCAGAACCTATAAACTTGAATCTCACATCTTGGATATCAATTGTCCAAACTTGATGCAACGGATCTGGCAATCGACAGTTCCGGCTTTGAAACGAGGTTAGGGAGTACCTGGAGGTTTATCAAATGGGATCGACGCAAGCTTTCCAAGGCTTCAAGGCTTTTCCAAAAAATCCATCTTGCGTTTTCCCTCCCCTCCAGAGCAGTTGTAGTGGCGGTAGCTACAAAATCTCGGGAGCACGATGTTCATGGATTTGGGAGGATCTGGCTTTCCAAGAATCTCCCTCGGAAGATTCGAGTACATGCAGATAAAGCTTACTGGAGTGAGAATATTATCGGATTCCTGCACCAAGAGAAGATCCGGTCAGTTATCCCCTGCAAGAGCAACTCTATTGAGCATGGGACAAAAGTCCCATGGATAGGCTAGTAAAATTGCAGAGACGACATTCGGGAATTTCCCGCAAGATTCCCGCAAGAACTGCCGTACTTATATCCGAGCAGAGGTAGAGCACGTATTTGTTCACATCAAGATCCGGAGACCAATTTTGCGAGATCACCATATCAGAAACAAAAACAAAGCTTTCCTGATCCCATTATTGTGGTATAACCTCAAAATACTTGTAGAGGTGGTGAGTGCATAATAGCCTAATTTTGCAACAAACTTAAATTATAATTATGATTTCTGTCTATTGTAAATATAGTGGAATATTGGCGTTTGTACCAGTGGACCTAATATCTGAAATGCATCCCTTAACTTAATTTTGGAATGAACAACATTTGGCACGTATTTCTTTGAAACTCCTACCTCTTTATGTCTATAACCCTCATGTATGATGGCGTAGTTCAAATAATATTCAAGCTCGTAACCTGCAAATGCAACAAGATTCCATTTAATTCTATAATTCTGAAAAATACCAACATTAAAACCACGAAATCCATTTGTTACTTCTGTAATTCTCTTCCCAAGAATAACTGACCAACATAAGGCAAGAATCTTTATGATCACTCTCCTCAAATTAGGTAGATTTTCACTCAATCCTCCACTTATCCACCTTGATCCTTGAATATAATCTACTTTACCTGAATTTAATAGATTCAAAAATTTTGGAATCTCTTTTGGATCATCTTTACCGTTACCTGCCATAACTATTAAGTTATCGTATTTGTGTTTTAATGCATAATTGATTCCTTCCATTATTGCGGAACCAACACCTGATCGAGAATTTCTAACAATGATTCTTAAGTTAGGGAAATTATATGACAACAAGATTTTCAAATCTTTTTTGTTAGGGATGTCCCAAACAAGTAAAATCTGCATGTTTTTGAAATTTATATTTTTAATTACACCTAGCAGATATTTTTCTTCCTTGTATGCTGGAATAAGTACCAAGGTTTCTCTTGATTTATTCAATACTGCATTTATCCATCAAGTGTTTTTATCACCTTTGCTGGATTTCCGAATGCGAGTGTATGTGATGGTATGTTTTTTGTCACCACACTTCCAGCTCCAATCATTGCTCCTTCACCTATTTTCACTCCTGGGCAAATTACAGATCCAGCTCCAATACTCACGTTACTCTCTACGATAGTTTCCAGCAGTTCCCAGTCATCTGATACTTTTGGATATTTATCATTGGTAAAAGTTACATGTGGACCAATAAACACACTATTTCCTATCTTCACACCTGTAGGAATAAAGGAGAATGGGCGAATTTTACAGTCATCTCCGATTGTCACACCTTCTTCGATGTAAACAAATGAATCAATTTTCGTATTAGAACCGATAGTACATTTGTATAGATTGACTTGATCAAATATTCTAGTATCTGTACCAATTGCTACTTCCTTTATTATACTATAATCTGACACACTGGTCTCTCTTAATCTCAATATTAAGATTTATTGTTCTATTTCTTTTGAATAGACTAATTCTTTTAGCAAAATCAGTTTATAATTTTCGTTACCCTCCGATTTTATGTGATGATTGATGAATTTATTGAGGAGGTGATTGAAGAACAGGGAAGTACTATAGAATTACTCGTGGAATTAGTATTAATTTGTCAACTCTTCTGGTTTCCAAATCTAATATTCATGAGTATTATTATATATTGTAGATATATGGTTCTTTCATGGATCAAGATGTAAAAAGAATATTCATGGCATGGCCGACCATTACGAATGAGATGAAAGAGGAAGCCTCTCGTGTATTAACTGAGGAGAAGCTGGTTTTAGGAGAAAGCGTCTTCAAGTTCGAGGAAGAGTTTGCTAAATATATTGGGGTAGATCATGCGATCTCCACCACATCAGGAACCACAGCATTAATTCTTATTAACAATTTTTTGCTCGGAACGAATGCAAAAGTAATGACGACTGCTCACTCTTTTATTGCAACTGCTTATTCAATTCTCCTCTCAAATAATGAGGCATTCTTTGGTGATATTAACCCATTGACTGGTAATATTGATATCAACCGAGTATCAACAGATGCTCTTTCCAATATCGATGCATTGCTTCCGGTTCATCTTCATGGAAATATGGCTAACATGGATGAGATCTTGGAATCTGCAGAGAAACATAATTTTAAGGTAATTGAAGATGCATGCCAAGCACATGGTGCGATGTATGGAAACAGAAAAGCGGGTTCTCTTGGAGATGCTGCTGCATTTTCCTTCTATTCAACGAAAAATATGACTGTTGGTGGAGATGGTGGCATGATTACCACAAATAATGATGAATTAGCCAAGAAAATTAATTCTTATAGGGATAATGGTAGAAAAGAAGGAGAAAAGTATGTCCACGATGCTCTTGGTGCAACTGCAAGACTAAATACCGTAAATGCAGCGATCGGAAGAATGCAGTTGAGACATATTGACAGTTGGAATGAAGAGCGAAGATCTATAGCAAATCAGTATGACAATGCGTTTAAGAATATTGATCAAATCCAGGTTCTTCAAGTTACGGAGAATTCATTGCCTGCTTATCATCTTTATCCAATCCTCATTCAGAACAGAGATAAGTTTGTGAAGTATATGAAAGATGAGAAAATTGAGTGTGGACTAAATTATCCAATTGCCATGGTAGATCAACCATTCTTCGGCAATAAGTACAAGGATCATAATTTTTCAAATTCAAGGAAATGGGCTTCGGAAGTGGTGTGCCTTCCTATCCATAATAATTTGAGTTCAGACGATAAAGCTAGGGTTATAGAGACGACTCAGAAGTTTTTTGAATAAATGCGAATCTGGCTAAATCTTTAATATGGTACATTATATCTTAGCATGTGGATAGGGATATTACGCTCGCAGTAATCGGAACTGGATACTGGGGGCGGAAACATGTAGACGAATATCTCAAACTAGGTTACAAGGTCGTAGCAGTCGATTTACTCAAAGAAAACCGTGAGTACATTAAGGAAAAGTATGGTGTTGAGGTTACAGATTCTCTGGATAGAGTTTTGAATGATTCCAAAATTCTTGGGGTGAGTATTTGTACTCCAAATGTCACCCATTTTGAACTTGCTAAGAAATTCCTCGATGCGGGCAAAAATGTTCTTCTTGAAAAACCTATAACACTTGACTCAAAATCATCTTGGGAACTAGTCAAAATTGCAAAAGAGAAGGGAATCATTCTTGCTGTCGGACATATATATCGATTCAATAATGCAGTTCAATATGCGAAAGATCTCTTAGAAAGCGATAAATTAGGAAAGATCTACCTCGCAAAATTGACTTGGACTAATCTAGAACCTGTATTTGATAATCGCGATATTCTATTTGATTTGGGACCACATCCTTTTGACATTCTTGACTACTTACTTGATGTCGATTTTGAATATATGGGTGGTGCAGGATCCTGTTTTAGAAAGGAGAGTGGGGATGAGGCAGTCTTCATTACAGCAACATCAAAATCTACACTGTTCAATATTGAACTCTCTTGGGTAACTCCAAAGAAGACAAGGGAACTACTGATTGTCGGTGAGCATGGCACATTGGAAATAGATGCAGTTAGACAAAAGGTGAGACAAATTTATGGGAATGGTGGAACTGGAGAAAACGTCTATATCCCCGAAATTATTGCTAATAATACAATTCAAGATGAACTTTACCACTTTGTCAATTGCTCGCTTAACAATAAAATTGAACATGCAGATGGATCAGTAGGAGCAAAAATTGTTGAGGTTCTAGAAAGGGTACAAGCGACTATTAGTAAAACATAGTCCCAAAATATCCTTGGAACGAACAAATATGTGGATCATAATAGCACTTCGCAGTAATTTTCCTGATTAGACATGACAGTGAAGAAAATTAGACTCAGATTCATACTTCAATAATTATATTTGATTTTCAATTGTAATGAATTTTGAATGTCAATTTGACCTCTGAAGTCTTGTAAAATGAGCGTGAAGGGATTCGAACCCCCGACCTTCGGGTACCTTTGGAAGATACCTTAAAAGCCCGCTGCTCTAACCAGGCTGAG
>Ga0114931_10009306_pt1 | contig 11786 bp, 11 predicted proteins | sample 2SBtaG_FD_89579 | JGI IMG/M metagenome (GOLD analysis project Ga0114931, IMG submission 89579) | Deep subsurface microbial communities from Kolumbo volcano to uncover new lineages of life (NeLLi) - 2SBTROV14_V59a metaG | ecosystem: Environmental > Aquatic > Marine > Volcanic | place: Kolumbo...
AGCGCCTGCGGCTTGCGGAGCTCTCCGGGCGGCCCGAGCACCCGGATTTGCCCGTGGGGGCCGAGGGCCACGATGCGGGCGCCGTCCTTGAAGCAGCTGCTCACCGTCCAGGCGAAGCCCGGGAACTTCTGGGGTGGCCATGTCGGGTCCGGGCTTCCGTCTTGCCGCCGCCGGGGGGTCGCGAAGGGGTCGCGATCCCCGCGGTGGGGATCTGAGAGATGCCGAGCTGCCCGCTCTGCGCGCTTGCGAAGACCTCGTAGACGTAGAGCAGGCCGTCCCCGGAGAGCTCGTCGTGGTCGGCCTTGATCAGGGCCGGGCAGAGCACCTGGACGCGGGCACAGTGCCGCCGGTGGTCCAGATCGAGGGTGAAGCGCTCGCGGATGATCCGTTGGACCTCTTCCGGGGTGGGGGTAGAGCCGAGGGTGTGGCGATGCTCGGCGATGATGAGGGCGGCGACGCCGGCGACCTGGGGAACGGCGAAGGAGCTGCCGTACAGATCTTCGGTGACGAACGCTCCGCCGGCGACGGTGGCCCGGACCGGGCTTGGGGCCAGCCGGTCGAGCTCGGGGCCCCGGTTGTTGTCGAGATCGACCGCCGGCTCCTCGTACGGCTGAGTGGTCCAGAGGCTCGGGGAGGGCAAGCCGGCGAGATTTCCGAGATTCCCCTGGCCGACGGTGATGACGTGGGGGCTCGTGCCCCGGGCGCCGACCTTCTGGACGAGTCCCCGCCGGCCGCCGATCAGATGCGCAGCGACGTCGAGCACCCGGGGATCCGCTTCCAGGCGGCCGCGGGCGGCCAACGTCCCGGCGGCGTCGGTGCCAGGGGGGAGCACCACCCGGTAGTCACCGGTCAGGGGATCGTACTGATGGGCGAGCGCGCCGAGCCGGGTCGCGGGCTCCTCCCAGATGCCGGTTCCGACCTCGCCGTCTCGAAAGCTCACCCGGACCTCCCCGGCCAGGAAGCCGGCCCTCTCGTCGCTCGCCTCGGGAGCGCGGCGCGCGAGGCGGGGATCGCCGTCCTCGGCCCGGATGAAGATGCCGTTCGAGTAGCGCGAATCGACGAGCAGCACCCCCCGTTGGTCATTTCTCGGACCGAGCGCCGCCCTGGTGGCGACGTCGGTACGCCGGTCGCCGACGAAGCCTCCGAACCGGACCGAGCCGCCCTGCACCTCGGTGATCCCCCACTGGCGGGCGAGCACCGGCGCCTCGAATATTCCCGGCGTTGCCGACCGGCGGCGGATGTAGAGGGTGAGCCGGGCCTGGCCCCGGCCGTCATCGACGAAGGTGGGGGCGAGCGAGCCGCTCGTGCGGTGGAGCGCGAGGGTGGGCCGGTCGCCGTCGGCATCGCTGGCGGCGAGCGGCAGGGTTCGGGGCTCCCCGGCGGCGAGGGTGAGGTCAGCCGGATGGGTGAGCACCGGCGGCCGGTTCACGTCGATCACGGTGATGGGCACGGTGATGGGCACGGTGATGGGCACGGTGATGGGCACGGTGATGGGCACGGTGAGCTCGCTCGCCAGCGCACCGTCACTGGCGCTCAGGACCGTCCGGTTGGCGCCGGCGTCATCTTCGGGCGCGAGTGGGTGGCCCGAAGGCGCTCAGGCGGTGCCCTCGCGCCGCACCGCGTCGAGGAAGGCCTCGATGTCCGGGATCCCGCGGAAGCCGACGTCGGGGGTCTCGCGATAGCCGCTGCCAGATGAGCTCGGGCCAGCGACGGTGGTCGGCAGGGTGATGTTTCCGCTGCCATCAGGGCGTCGTCGGATCACGACGCTCGCGCCGGTGAACGCGTCGAGCGGATACTGTCGGGCCACTCGATCCCGGTACAGGATGGTCGCGCTCTCCGGGGTGACCAGGTACTCGACGTGGCGGGCGCGCCGGTGAAAGCGCAGCGGCGCCAGCGCGTAGTAGAGGCCGATGACGAGCATCGGGCCGCCGAACAGGGCGATGAGCAGAGTGTGCAACATCAGATAGCCCGTGATGAGCACGAAGACGCAGAACCCGGAGAGCACGGTCCCTCCGACGAGCGAGCCGATCGCGGCGGGATCCCAGGCGTAGACGTCGGGGATGGGTTGACAGAGAAGACGGGCCCGGGCGCGAAGCTGGGTCGCTTCGACGTTCTCACCGCTTCGCGCGGTGCTCTCGGTCCGGTCGTCCATCGCCTTTCGGGCTTCCCATGTCGTGCTCATCGCGCTTACCGTAAGATTGCACGGGCGGCGGGATGGCACCGCTGAACCGGGTAGCGGCCCGGCCCGCGCGGGCTTTAGGACCGCTCTGAAACGTCCAGAGGTGCCCGCGGCCGAGGGATAGGCCGCTGAAATCGAAGGTGTAGGCCTTCTATTTCGTGGCAAGACGCAAACCGCGTTTGCGTCGTAGCGCGCTCCGAGAAGTCCAGGATGGATTCATTCGGAGCTTTCTTGGAGGCGAGGCGGGAGAAGCGGTACGGTGAAAGCGGAGCAGGACAGTGTCGTCGAGTTCCACTACGAGCTGAAGGGCGACACCGGGGAGACCCTGGAGTCCACCCGGGAGGGCCGGCCGCTCGCCATTCTGCTCGGGCGCCACCAGGTCGTGTTCGGGCTCGAGCGGTCGCTCGAGGGCCGGGAGGCCGGGGAGCGCTTCGAGGTCGCGGTGCCGGCGGCGGAAGGTTACGGGCCGCGGCGCGAGGATTGGACCCAGAGGATCCCGAAGAGCCGCTTCCAGCGCCCGGGACGGCTGCGTCCCGGCGAGCGGGTGGTGATCCGCACCGACCGCGAGCAGCGGACGGTCACGGTGCGCAAGGTGGGACGCTCGGTGGTCGACGTCGACATGAACCACCCGCTCGCCGGCCGGGATCTGAGCTTCGCGGTCGAGGTTCTCGGCGTGCGGCCCGCCGATCCGGCCGAGATCGCCCACGGGCATGTTCACGGCCCTCCGGTCGATGGAGAGCCCGGGGGGGAGTCCGGGGGGGAGTCCGGGACGGCCGGTGGCGCGGAGCACGACGACGAGCACGATCACGGAGACGCCGATGGCCACGAATGACGCCTGGCTCGCCCTGGTCGAGGAGCCGATCCTCGAGCCCGAGCTGCCAATCTGCGACCCGCATCATCATCTCTGGGACTTCCGTCGAGGACGCACGGTGGCGAAGCGTTATCTGCTCGACGAGCTACTGGAGGATCTCCGCACCGGACACAACGTCGTCTCCACGGTCTTCATCGAGTGCGGGACCATGTTCAACGCCGATCGCCCCGATGACCTGGCGGTCGTCGGTGAGACGGAGTTCGTGAACGGCGTCGCCGCCATGAGTGCCTCGGGGCTCTACGGGCCCTGCCGGGTCGCGGCCGGAATCGTTGGCACCGTCTATCTCGACCGGGGCGACGAGGCGGCGGCGGTGCTCGACGCCCATCTCGAGGCAGCGCCGGAGCGGTTCAAGGGGATCCGCCAGGCCGCGACCTGGGATCCCCACCCCGAGGTCGAGAACCATCGCACGGATCCCCCCCCGAAGCTCTACGAGCACGCGGGGTTCCGGGCCGGCTTCGCCCACCTGGCGCCCCGGGGGCTCACCTTCGAGGCGTGGTGCTACCATCATCAGCTCCCAGAGCTGACCGCGCTCGCGCGGGCCTTCCCCGACACGACCATCATCCTCGATCATTTTGGCGGTCCGGTTGGTATCGGACCGTACGCGGGCCGGCGAGAGGAGGTGTTCGCGGAGTGGCGCACCTCGATGAGCGAGCTCGCGAAATGCCCGAACGTTCACGCCAAGCTGGGCGGGCTCGCGATGCCGGTCAACGGCTTCGGATGGCACGAGGGGCCTCGGCCTCCGGCGAGCGAGGCATTCATCACTCCCCAGCGGCCCTGGTTCGAGCACACCCTCGAGGTCTTCGGGATGGAGCGATGCATGTTCGAGTCGAACTTTCCGGTCGACAAGGTGAGCGTGAGCTATCCGGTGCTCTGGAATGCCTTCAAGCGCTTCACCGCCGGTTTCTCGGCCGCCGAGAAGGCGGCCCTCTACCATGACAACGCGGCGCGGGTGTACCGGATCGGCGGCTGACCGCCGCCGGGGCCCGATCCCCGTATCCTCGCGCGGGGCGGACCGTTCTCAAGCAGCGCAGGCCCGTGCCGCCTCGACGAAGGGGGCGAGGCTCCCGAGGTAGCGGTCGAGCCACTTGTGGCTCTGGCGGACGAAAGGCAGCAGGATCTCGTTCGCCCCCGCGTCCGCGTACTCGGCGATATCCGCCGGCGCGATCGGCTCGAGCGTACTGCCGACCACGATCCGGAGGCTGCCCGCCGCCCGCCCTTCGGCTTCCAGCAACCGGTCGAGCGCGGCGACCTTCTCCCGGACCTGCGCCGGGGAGAGGTTGATCCCGTACCAACCGGCCCCGTAACGGACCGCCCGCCGGAGCGCCCCCGGGCTGTGGCCGCCGACCGTCACCGGGACCATTGGGGACTGCACCGGCTTCGGGTACATCAGGCACTCCGGTAGCCGGTAGAACTCGCCTTCGAACGCGGAGCGCTCGTCGACCCACAACGTCCGCATGACCTCCAGGTACTCGTCGCAGCGGGCGCCTCGCCGCTCCCAGGGGGCGGCGCAGGCCTCGAACTCCTCCCAGCTCCATCCCACTCCCACCCCGAGATCGATGCGCCCCCCGGAGATGAAGTCCAAGGTCGCGTACTCCTTGGCGGTGTAGACCGGGTTTGCCTGGGGCAGGATGCGGATCCCGGTCCCGAGGCGCAGAGTCTTCGTGTGAGCGGCGAGAAAGCCGAGCGTCGCGGTCATGTCGAGCAGCCCGCTCATCTCGGGGAAACGGAACGCCCCGTCGGCGGAGCCCGGGTACCTCGACTCGTAGCGCTCGAACATGACCACGTGCTCCCCCATCCAGAGGGAGTCGAGCCCCGCCTCCTCGGCCCCGCGGCCGAGATCGGCGAGCAGCTCCGGAGTGCACACCGGGGAGCGAAGGGGTGCGAAGAGTCCGATTTTCATGGCTGTCCTCCCTGGATGAGGTGATTAAGGTCTACCGGGTCTCGCCACGATCTGGGCGGCGCAAACCGGGATGGCGAGCAAGTGGATTGTGAGCCGGTAGCTGCTTTCCGTCAGCGACCTGTGGACGAATGCTCATGTCTTGGATCAGCGTGAATGCGACTGCTGGGAGAGAGGCTTCTTGGGCGATCGGTGAGGTCATAGGGGCGCGGGGGTTGGGTGAACGGAGCGAGGCACGACCTGCCTTTCTGGCTTGGCAGTGCCGTTCTCGAGCGGCCTCGAGCTTAGCATCGTGCTGGGCATCGCGCTGGGCATCGCGCTGGGCATCGCGCTGGGCATCGCGCTGGGCATCGCGCTGGGCCCAGATCTGTTTTTCCCCTTCCCTGGAGTTTGTCGAACGGGGTGACGCAGGCGATAGCACTGCGCAAGCGTTGGTGGTGGTAGGCATGGACGAATTGGCCGATCAAGGCACGGGCCCGTTCGAGGGAGCCGAGGAGTTCTTGAGTAGCTGAGTGATCCATCAGCAGCTTACTCCCTCCAGCATTGGAAGCCCTTCAGCGTCGCAGTTCAACTGAAGCGGAACGCTCCAACATGACCACGAAGCCAAAAAAGTCGACGATTGGATAGATCGCAGCGTCGTCGTCGAGAGAGTTGGCAGCTCGGAGCATTGTCGGATATGACGCTTGGGGCCTCACCCTCGTGACCCGGCCCGCGCTCGCCGGCGAGTGTCCCGAATTCGCGTCCCGAATTCGCGCGCCCCGAATTCCCGCCGGGAAATCGAAGATCGGCAGCGCCGTAGCACCGAGGGGGCCGAGTTTGAAACAATACGCTCCGCTCGTGCTGGCACCGGGGGGCCGGCGGTCGCCGGCGGTCGCAGGCGGTCGCCGGCGGTCGCCGACGGTCGCCGACGGTCGAAGGAGGGATCCGACGTGAAGGCTTTGGTCATTGGCGGGACGGGACCGACCGGTCCGCACATCATCGGGGGGCTCCTCGAACGCGGCTACCAGGTCACGATGCTGAATCGGGGCAGCCGGGACTCGAGCGCGATCCCGCCCGAGGTCGAGCGGGTGGTCGGCGACCCGCACTTTCCCGACACCCTCGAAGTGGCCCTGGCCGGGCGCACCTTCGATCTGGTAGTGGCAACGTATGGCCGTATCCGGCACGTCGCCGAGGTCGTCGCCACCCGCACCGGACGTCTCATCACGGTCGGGGGTCCGCCTTGCTATCGTGGCTTCGCGAACGCCTCCGCGAACGCCCCCTCGGGCATGCCGGTCCCGACCGCGGAGGACGCGCCCCGGGTCGAGACGGAGGCGGAGAACCGTTTCGGATATCTCATCCGCATCACCGAGGACGCGGTCATGGCCCAGCACGAGGCGGGGCGGATGAACGTGAGCCACTTCCGTTATCCGGTGGTCTACGGGCCGTGGCAGGTGCGCCCGACGACGCTTCTCTGGGTGATGCAGCGCTGTCGGGATCGCCGGCCCTGCGCGATCCTCCCCGACGGCGGGCTCAGCCTGATGACGAGGGGATACTCGGAGAACATGGCCTACGCGGTGCTGCTCGCGGTGGACCAGCCGGAGCGCTCGGCGGGGCGGATCTACAACTGCGGGGACGACACCCAGTTCAGCCTGGCCCAGTGGGTCGAGCTCATCGCCGCCGAGATGGGTTGGCCGCTCGAGATCGTGCCGGTAGCGGACGCGTTCGCCTCGCCCGCTCGGGACATGATGCAGTTCAACAGCTCGAGCCATCACCAGTATCTGGACTCCTACCGGATCCGGCACGAGCTCGGCTACCGGGACCGGGTTCCCGCCGCCGAGGCGGTTCGTCGCACCGTGCGCTGGTGTCTCGAGAATCCCACCGAGACCGAGGAGGACATCGCCGCCATCCAGAGTCATTACGAGCTCGAGGATCGGCTGGTCGCCATCGCGCGGGAGTCGTCATCGGCCATGGCGGCCCTGTCCCACCCCGAGGAGGCCTATCACCACGCCTACGCGCACCCGCGCGAGCGCGGGCTCGAGCGTGACCACCGGAACCGCTAGCCGATGAACGACGAAGGTTTTCCTCCCGGCCCGACTGCAACGCCGGCCCTCGAAGCCCCGGTGCCGGAGTGGTTCCAGGCGGCGGTGACGACCCCGGTCGAGTCCCGGCGGGTCCGGGCCGGGGAGTGTGCCGTCCATTACCTCTACTGGCCGGAGACCTCGGCCGCGAGAGGCGCCATCAACGCCGCCGGTGGGCTCCTGTTCCTCCATGGCGGAGGCTCCCATGCGAACTGGTGGCGATTCATCGCGCCGTTCATGACCGGGGGCCGACCGGCGGCGGCCATGGATCTCTCGGGGATGGGGGACAGTGGCCACCGGTCCGTCTACAGCGCCGATCTGCGGGCGGAGGAGATCCAGGCGGTGCTGGACGACGCCGGCTTCATGACGCCAGGGCGGGCCGCTCCCATCCTGGTCGGGCACTCTTTCGGAGGGCTTACCGCGATGCGTTACGCTGCGCTCCATGGGGAGCGTCTCGGCGGCTTCGTGATTGCCGAGTCGCCGGTGCGGGCGCCGGCCGCTGAACGGGTCCATCTCGCGTCGCGCCGGGATGCCCGGCCCCTGCGCAGGGCCTACGAGAGCTACGGGGACGCCTGGCGCCGCTTTCGACTGCGGCCCCGCCAGAGCTGCCGGAACGACTACATCGTGGAGTTCATCGCCCGCCACTCGGTTCGGCGGGTCGAAGGGGGCTGGACCTGGAAGTTCGATCCGGTCGCGCTCACGCGCGACCGCCACCGCGAGCCATTTCGGGATTATCTCCGGGCGGTCGGGTGTCGCACCGCGTTCGTGTACGGGGAGCGGAGCGCGCTTTGCACGCCGGAGGTACTGGCCTATACCCGTACCCTGCTGCCGGCAGAGACCCCGTTCGTCGGGATCCCCGAGGGCCAGCACCACCTCATCCTCGACGAGCCCCTTGCCTTCGTGAGCGCGCTCCGGGCCGTCCTGGCCGGCTGGGGGGCATAGCGCGGCCGGCGATGGGCAGCGGAGCGGTCAGCGGGCGACCCGACGGGCGGCAGTCTTCAGAGAAAGCATCGGGGAAAGCATCGAGCAAAACACCGTCCCCGCCCGCGGTAAGGTCGCGATCCGCTCTGAAGGTCGCCAGCAATGCCCGCGGGCCCGCGGGCTACTTTCGCCCGCCCGATGAGGGTGGTGCTCAGTGGTTCCACCAGGGCAGATCGGAGAACGAGCGCAGGTCGAGCTCGTGGGTCCAGACCGAACGGTGCTGGCGGGCGATGTGGTAGTAGGTCTCGGCGATCTTTTCCGGCAGCATGAGACCATCGTGCTCGCCGCCCCGCTCGGCGCGGAGCGCCGCGTACTTCTCCGGGCCAAGCATCTTGCCGAGGGTGTCGGGGGCGTCCACGGAGCCATCGACCAGAATATGGGCGACGTGAATGCCTTTCGGCGAGAACTCGGCGTTCAAGCTCTGGCAGAGCATCCGCCGCCCGCTCATCGCGGCGGCATGGGAGTGCTGTCCGGCGTTGCCGCGTACCGCCGCGGTGGCCGAGGTGACGAGAAGGGTGCCGTGCCCGCGCGCTTCCATGCGCGGCACGAGGCAGGATGCGAGACGGAAGAGCCCGAAGGTCGCGAGCCGCCAGCCGAGCTCGAACGCCTTGTAGCTCGTCTCGGCAAGGCTTCGGTTGCCGATCTGGGCCCCCAGATTGTAGACCGCGACCTCGATGGGACCGATCTCGGCCTCGGCCGCCTCGACCCGTTCCTCGATGGTGCCGGGGTCCACCGCGTTCACGAGGTGGCCGCTCGCCTTCCCTCCGGCCGCCTCGATGTCGGTGACGAGCCTTTGCAGCCCCGCCTCGTCGGAGCGCCGGCAGAGCACCGCGTGATAGCCTTCCCGGGCGAAACGTTTGCCGACGTTGCCGCCGATTCCGGCGCCGGCGCCGAGGACGAGACAGACTGGCTGCATGGAAGCCTCCTTGAGATCGAGTCGGTTGGACGAGGGGAAAGCTTGACCGAAGCGAGCGACGGCGTCGAGGGGGAGCCGCGACGGTAGTACTATCCGCTCCATGCGCCGCCGGCCGTCCCGGCCGGAGTGCTCGAGACGTGGGAGGAGACGATGAGCGAACGGCAGGCGGGAGACATGACGGACGCGGGAGTCGCGCTCGAGCCGGTGCACCGGCTGGTGGGGATGATCGACCGGGGCGAGACGACCCCGGTGGAGATCGTCGAGGCCTGCCTCGAGCGGGTCGCCCGGCACGACGGCAAGCTTCATGCTTACGTGGAGGTCTACGAGAAAGATGCGAGGGCGGCGGCGGAGGCGGCGGCTCGGGCCATTGCCCACGGCCACCGGGTCGGGCCCCTCCACGGGATACCGGTCGCGGTCAAGGACCTCGTCGAGATCTCGGGTCGGATCACCACCGGTGGCTGCGGCGCCTGGCTCGAGCGCCGCTCGGGGTTCACCGCCACCCTCGTCGACCGGATGGTGGGGGCTGGGATGATCGTCCTCGGCAAGACCCACACGGTGCAGTTCGCGATGGGCGGCTGGGGGACGAACACTCAGCTCGGCACGCCCTGGAACCCCTGGGATCTCGAGGTCCACCGTACCCCTGGCGGCTCGAGCGCGGGCTCCGGGGTGGCGGTGGCTGCCGGCCTCGCGCCCTGGGCGATCGGCACCGACACCGGGGGCTCGGTACGCCTGCCGTCCGGATGGTGCGGGCTCGCGGGCCTGAAGACCACGATCGGCCGGGTGAGCACCCACGGGGTGATGCCGCTCGCGGCGACGTTGGACACTCCGGGCCCCATGGCTCGCACGGTCGAGGACGCGGCGCTGCTGCTCGATGTGCTGCAGGGTGCGGATCCGAAGGATCCGCGGACCCGGGGCGTCGCCGACTGCGATCCGTTTCGTGATCTGAAACGGGGAGTGAAGGGACTGCGGGTGGCGGTGATGCCCGAGTCCGAGCGCGCGGGAGTCGATGCCGAGGTGCTGGCCGCCTTCGATGCCTCGCTGGCGCTGCTGGCCGAACTGGGCGCGGAGGTCGAAACGCTCTCCGGCCTTCCCATCACATTCGCCGACTTCGCGGTCCGGACCGGCACCATTATCTACGCGGAGGGCTACAGCGAGGTCGGCGATCTCTGCGATCGGACGGATATTCCTCTCGACGAGGACGTTCGTCCCCGGATCCTCGCCGGTAAGCGGGTGAGCGCGCGTGCTTACCTGGATGCGCTGAAGGAGAAAGAGGCGGTCAAGCGCGCCTTCTCGGAGGTGCTGGACGGTTTCGACGCCCTCGCGACCCCGACCATCGCGACCGCGGCGATCCCACTGAGCGACGTCGACCAGGGCGGGACGCCCGCCGGGTTCACCCGGGCGGTGAACCTGCTCGATCGATGCGCCATCACGGTGCCGAACGGCGTGACCGGCGAGGGACTGCCTACCGGTTTGCAGCTGGTCTGCAAGGCCTACGAGGAGCCGACGGCACTCCGTCTCGGCTAGGCCTACGAGCAGGCCACCGACTGGCACCGCCGCCGGCCGGCCGGGCTCGATTGAGGGAAGTGGGGACCGTGGGGAGAATTCGCCCGCGGGCTCCGCGGGGCCGCTCGATGGCGAGGCGCATCGCCGAAGTCAGCTGACCGATGCCGGGGACGCGGCGGCTCTTCTTCGGCGTCGAGCTGCCGGCGGCCTTCCGCCAGGCGGTCGAGACCTGGCGCGCCCGGGAGTTAGGGGACGGGAGCCGGCCGGTCCCGGGTGAGAACTTCCATCTGACCCTTCTGTACCTCGGCCCGGTCGAAGAGGACCGATTGGAGGCTCTGCTCGGCGGGGTCGCCGCCGCGGTACCGCCCCCCCGAGTAGCGCTCGTCCTGGATCGGATCGGCCTCTTCCGGCGGGCCGGGGTGCTCTGGCTCGGATCTCGGGATCCGGTGCCACCGCTGGCCAGATGCGCCCGCGCTCTCCGGGAGGTCGCGGTCGAGCTCGGATTCGCGGTCGAGCGACGTCCCTTCCGGCCGCACCTCACGCTGTTTCGGCACTGGCGGGGAGCGGTCCCGGCGCCGGAGCGGGATTTCGCCTTTTCGGTCCCGGTCGAGGGGTTCGTGCTGTTCGAGTCCCTTCCTCGCGCACTCCCCGGGGAGCGGGGAGTGCGTTACCAGGTTCTGCACCGTTTCGGCCGGCGAGAGCGTCCCCGGGGCCAATCGGGGTGATCAGTCCCGGTGATCAGCGGGGGTGATCACGCGCCGAGGACTTCCTCGTAGCGCTCCTCGTTGAAGCCGACCAGCAGGGTGTTGCCGGACCGGACCGTCGGCGCTCGCAAATTGCCAGTCGGGCCGAGCATCGCGGTGATCGCTTCGTCCGACACCGCTTTCCCCGCCTCGAACTCGCGGATCTTCTTTCCCTTCGAGACGATGAGCTTCCGGGCCGACCGGGCGAGAGCCTCGGCGTCGGTCCGGCCGAGCTTGCGGCTGGCCGGCACCTTCTGTGCCGGCTCGATGTCATGGGCAGCCAGGAACTTGGCTGCTTTGGCACAGCTCGTTCACCCGTTCCGGAAGTAATACCACTCGATGTTCTTGCTCATGGTTTCCTCTTTCGCATGGTTCGTCCACGGTAACCGGTCGAGGACGGCCACCCTCCGGCTCCGCCCTCACGGCGAGTGTACCAGCGCCGGGCGGTCGTCGAGACCGCCGGTCTGGATCGGGCGATGGGGGCATCCCGCGGGGAGCCCCCGCTCACCGCGAAGTCGAAACATCTCAAAAAGTCCGGGCATTGGCAGCACCACAGCGTGGATAGGGGTAGGTTCTGCCACGACCGTATGCAGCAGGGATGCTGCATCCGAGCCTACAGGGACGTATTCACGGCGTGTC
>Ga0114931_10009307_pt1 | contig 11785 bp, 10 predicted proteins | sample 2SBtaG_FD_89579 | JGI IMG/M metagenome (GOLD analysis project Ga0114931, IMG submission 89579) | Deep subsurface microbial communities from Kolumbo volcano to uncover new lineages of life (NeLLi) - 2SBTROV14_V59a metaG | ecosystem: Environmental > Aquatic > Marine > Volcanic | place: Kolumbo...
ACCAGGGAGAAGGCCAAGCGTGGCAAGACGCCGACCGACGTCTGGTGGCACACGATCGTCCCGACCAATAGCAGGGAAAAGACGGGCTACCCGACGCAGAAGCCGCTCGGCGTCCTCGAGCGCATCATCAAGGTGCATACGGAGCCGGGCGATGCCGTGCTGGACTTCTTTGCCGGAAGCGGGACGACCGGCGATGCTGCGGCACGCCACGGACGCCGGTTCGTGCTCATCGACAGCAATCCGGAAGCGGCGCAGATCATGGCTCGGCGTCTGGCCTCGTTCGCGCCGGCGTGCGATGGATTCGAGCCCGAGATGACCCGTGAGGCGTCGTTGTTCAGATGAGTGCCCGGATCAGCGATCCAGACGTCCGCATGCTCGCGGCCATTTCGGGCACACTTCACCACGAATACGAGACGGAAGAAGATCCCTGGCATGGGAGCCCCTTTGCGTGGATCAAGCAGCAGCAATCGCGTCAACGTGGAAAGATCGGCGAGCAACTGGTCTCCGGGCTCCTCGCCGCCAACGGATTCGACATTGCTCGATCAGGTGATACCGAGGCTGACCGACTCGTCAACGGAACTCGGGTCGAGATCAAGTTCTCAACCCTGTGGAAAGCCGGGGTCTACAAGTTTCAGCAGGTTCGCGATCAAGACTACTCGTTGATGATCTGCCTGGGCATCTCGCCCTTTGACGCCCACCGCTGGGCCATCCCGAAGACCATCCTGCTCAAACACGTGATAGGCAAACTCGGACAGCACAGCGGCGCACGCGGGCGGGACACGGCATGGATGTCCTTCACGCCCGACCACCCCTACCCATGGCTGGAAGGATGCGGTGGTCGCCTCCGATCGGCGATCGAGGCCATGCGTCGGCACGTCGGTGATTGACGCCCGAGCCCGCGGATCGCTCCCTAAACTCACCGGATTCGGATTCCCGGGAGTCGTCCATGTTCGATCGTCTGACCGACAGTTTCCACGGCCTGTTCCGGCGGCTGTCCGGCAAGGGCACGATCACCGAGGCCAACGTCCGCGAGGCGATGGGCGAGATCCGCACCGCGCTGCTCGAGGCCGACGTCCACCTTGACGTGGTCGAGGCGTTCTGCGAGGGCGTCCTCGACGACGCCCTGGGCCAGGAGGTGACCGGCAGCCTCAAGCCCGGACAGGAGATGGTCGGGATCGTCCATCGGCGCTTGGTCGAGTTGCTCGGTGGCCCTGCGGAGGAAGGTGATGGGGATCCGGCTCGGCGAGCCGGGCCACCGGGAGCCGGGCCACCGGAATCCGGCATCATGCGCGTCAGCCCCGGGCCGACGGTCGTGATGATGTGCGGGCTCCAGGGCTCGGGCAAGACGACGACCTGCGCCAAGCTCGCGGGGATGCTCAAGAAGCAGGGTCGATCGGTGATGCTGGCCGCGGCCGACCTCCAGAGGCCGGCGGCGGTCGAGCAGCTCGAAACCGTGGCCGCCCAGGCGAACGCGGATCTGCCCGGCGGCGCCAGCGTGTCGTTCTATGCCGAGGCGGACAAGGTCGCCCAGTACGGGCAGGCGGTGGGCGTGGCGGTCGGCGTCTGCCAGCGTGCCCTGGCGGCGGCCCGCCGACAGGGCGTGGACACGTTGATCCTCGACACGGCCGGTCGCCTGCACATTGACGACGACCTGATGGGCGAGTTGCGCCGGATCCATCGGTCCGTCCGCCCGCACCACATCTTCCTGGTCGTGGACGCGATGACGGGGCAGGACGCGGCCAACTCGGCCCGGGCGTTTCACGAAGCGCTCGCGGTGGACGGCGTGATCCTGACCAAGTTCGACTCGGACACGCGCGGCGGGGCGGCCATCTCCATCAGGCACGTCACCGGCGCCCCGATCCGGTACATCGGCGTCGGGGAGAAACTCGACGCGATCGAGGCCTTCCACGCCGAGCGCATGGCCGGGCGGATCCTGGGCATGGGCGACGTCGTCTCGCTCGTCGAGAAGGCGCAGGAACAAGTCAGCGAGGAAGACGCCCTTCGGCTCGAAGAGAAGCTGGCAAAGGGCGAGATGACGATGGACGACTTCCTCGCCCAGCTCAAGACGCTCCGGCGGATGGGCCCGATGAAGCACCTGCTGGGGATGATGCCCGGCGTGGGGGCGGCCCTCAAGAACGTTGACATTGATGAAAAGCAGATGGACCGGACCGAGGCGATGATCCTCTCCATGACGCCCCAGGAACGCGCCCGCCCCGAGATCATCAGCACCCCGCGCCGGCGGCGCATCGCCAGCGGCTCGGGAACCGGTCCCAACGAGGTCGCCCAACTCGTCAAGCAGTTCACGGCGCTCAGCAAGATGACCAAGCAGATGGCGGGGATGGGGGCCAGAGAGAAGATCCGGGCCGCCAGGCAGCTCGGCGCCGCGATGGACCCGATGGCCCCCGGTCTGGGTGGTCTGCCGGGGCTCAGGACGAAGGGATCGACCCGGTCGGCGCGGGGTCGATTCAAGCCGCGCAAGCGCCGGAAATAGACGCGCGGTTCCAATGGGTGGGCGGGGCGTCGGGCTTCACCCCTGGCGGGTGGTCCGCTGCTCGATGCGTTTCTCGCTGGCGACCCTGACGATGCGGTCCACGTAACTGCCGGGGGTGTGGACGTGGTCCGGGTCCAGGTCGCCGATCTTGACAACGTTGTCCACCTCGGCCACGACGAACGCGGCGGCTGTGGCCATCATCGGGTTGAAGTTCCGGGCGGTCTTGCGGTAGATCAGGTTGCCCAGATCGTCGGCGGTGTCGGCCTTGACCAGGGCCAGGTCCGCGTACAGCCCGGTCTCCATCACGTACTCGCGCTCGGCGACGGAATCGCCATGGACCCGTGCGGCGCCCATCGGGGCCCTGAATCGCTTGAGTTCCTTGCCCTCGGCGATCATCGTTCCGGCGCCCGAGGGCGTGTAGAAGGCCGGGATCCCCGCCCCGCCGGCCCGGATCCGCTCGGCCAGCGTTCCCTGCGGGTTGAACTCGACCTCGAGGTCACCACTGATGAACTGCTGCTCGAAAATGCCGTTCTCGCCGACGTACGACTAGACCATCTTCCTGATCTGCCGGGTCTGGAGCAGCAGGCCCAGGCCCCAGTCGTCCACGCCGGCGTTGTTGGAGATGCACGTGATCTCCTTCACGCCCGTGTCCCGCAGCGCCCGGATCAGGTTCTCGGGGATCCCGCACAGCCCGAACCCCCCCACCATGACCGTGCAGCCGTCGTAGAGGATGTCTCGGTCGCGCAGGTCGCCCAGGGCGGCGGCGGCGTCTGGATACTGCTTGTGCGTCATCGAAACGGGCTCCGTTCCAGCGGTCGGACAAGGCGGAGCCAATCGTAGGGCGATTCCGGCGCACGTGCCGCGGGCCACAAGGGACGGACCGCGACCGGTCCCGGACAGTCGGGATCTGCGCACAACCCGGAGGGCGGGCTCTCAGCCCGCCGAGATTGTGCCACAGCCGGCAGGAATCACGGTCGAGCGGGACGGACGTTCGCCCGGTGGCACTGTTCCGAGACTCCAGTTGACGCACGCCCCGGGGCGTTATACCATGTCTCGCATAGTATGTGACTCAGCAGTACGGAGGTCTGCCATGCGGATCGAGCGGGAACTGATGCGGGGCGCGGGACCGGTGGCCGTGCTGACGCTGCTCCAGCGGGGCGAGATGTACGGCTACGAACTGGTCGAGGCCCTGGCCAGGCACAGCGACGGCGTCCTGAACATGGGCCAGTCCACCCTCTACCCCATGCTCTACAACCTGGAAGCCAAGGGGCTCATCAAAGGCCAGTGGCGGCGCAGCGACAGCGGGCGGGAACGAAAGTACTATCACCTGACCGGCAAGGGCACGCGGCGCCTGGCCACCCAGACGGCCCAGTGGCAGGCGATCGTCCGGGCCATGCGGGCGCTGGGCGTCGTGCCCGAAGTCGGAAGCGCCGGCTCGGCGCTGAATGCGGGGGCGACGGCGTGAACGAGAGGTCCAAGGCGCGGCCGGCCCGGGGTACGTCTTTGGTGCGCCTGGCCGCCACGACGCCGATCCGCGATGTCCTGCGGGGACGCTTCCTGAGCGGAAGGCTGGACGTGGATCGCATCGTCGCCGAGGGCGACCTGCCAGATCCGCTTCCGGACCTGATCCTCCGCGTGGTCAGGCGGACACGCCTGTGGCGATTGGAACGCGCCGATGTGGCGCGGGAGTTGGTGGAGCACTTTCGGGACGATCTTGAAGGCGGATCATCGCCCACTCGCACTGCCCAGGCGTTCGGCGATCCGGATCGGGCCGCCCTCCAGATTCGCCGATCCAGGATACGCAATCGCCGCGCATCGTCGAGGCTCATCGAACGCGTTATCGCTCAGAGCGGCCTACCCGAGTCGCTCTCGGAACTGATCCATCGGGTGGTCAGGCGGACTCGTCTGTGGCGGCACGAACGCGCCGATGTGGCGCGGGAGCTGGTGGCGCACCTTTGCGATGGTCTGGAACAGGGACGCAGCGTCGAGCACCTGATCGACTCGTTCGGCGATGAGCGCGTTGCGGCCAGGCTCATCCGCCGAGGCACGAAACGCAAGCGGCCCATCGCGTGGAGAGCGGCCCGGCGCACCGTACAGACCACCGGCGCGTTCGTCGCCCTGATGCTGGTGATGTACCTGGCACTGGCGCTCCGCTATTACACCGGCAGGCCGAAGATATCGCACGACTACCTGGCCCAGCTCAATGCACCGATCCGGGCGATACCGGAGAGCCAGCGAGCCTGGCCGATCTATCGAGAGGCGTACCTGGACCTCGAAGTCGTGCCAGACGAGATCCTCAAGGGGGGCTGGTACGATCCGGCCGCTCTGCGCGATCCGGCACAGCGAGCGCGGGTCAGCGCGTACCTGGCGCGAAATACCGAGGCGATCGCGCTGATCCGCCGGGCCGCGTCGATGCCGCACATGGGGAAGGTGCTTAGCCATGAGCCCGACGCGGAACTGATGGCTCGTGATGCCCCCGAAGGCTATGAGGCTCCGACAGCGGCGCCGGAGAGCCTGGACGTGAGCCTGGTCAGCCTCCGATTGCCCGAACTGGGAATCCTGCAAGAGTTCGCCCGCGTGCTGGCCACCGACGCCGACCTGGCCGCCGAGCGCGACGACGGAGCCACGGTCGTTGCTGATCTTGAGGCTTTGCTGGGAGCGATGCGACACACGGCTGAGGAACCGTTCCTGGGTGCAGATATGAACGGGATGCGCATCTTCCTCATTCAACTCAATGCGCTCGGCGCAATTCTGGCGGATAAGCCGAATCTGCTTACGGATGCGCAACTGATCGCACTGTCGCATCGCATTTCAGCGCAGCGGAGAGAGGGACGCGTCGCGGCATCGCTCCGCTCTCTGCAAATGATCTTCGAGGACATCGTCCAGCGCGTGTACACGGACGATGGGCGCGGCAACGGACGCCTTCGTGCCAGCGGGATGGCGACCGTGCGAGCGTCCATGGGAGTACCGGAGCCGGATGGTTCCGTGGAATGGTTCAAGATGACACTGCTGCCACCGATCGTGAGTGTTGCAAGCGCAGATCGCAGGAGCGCTCTCTCCAGTTACAACAGGTTTGTGGATCGTGCGATCGCGAGAAGTCAGATGCCGCAATGGAAGTGGACAAGCGCTCTGGACAATCAGAAGATGCTGGACGACATGCAACGCGTGTGGTTCGGAGCCGCCAAGGCCATGATGGTGTATTGGTCAATGCCGATTGAATACTATATTCTTGCGTCCGAAGAGATAACCCAACGACGCGACGCGATGCTCGTCGTCCTTGCATTGGAGATCTATCGCCGGCGTCATGGCGAATACCCGGACTCGCTGGACGACCTGGTGCCGGACCTGCTCCCGGCCGTTCCGCCGGATCGCTTCACGGGTGAGGCGATCGGGTACAGGAGAACGGGGGACCGGGCGGTCGTCTATTCCGTCGGCGCGGACCGGGACGACGACGGTGGCGTGCCGCCCCCGGGAAAGGACGGCAATACGTTGGCGAGTATCTGGCGAGCGCCGGACTCGTCGGGGGATGATCGCCCCATCCCCGATGGCGACTGGATCCTTTGGCCGCCCATCATTCCCGAGTCCCGCGCGGGTGTCGGCGTGCAGACCGGCCGATCGGACGACTGATGCGGATCACCGACGAAACTCGTGCGTGATTGCGGAGCGGAGAAGAACGCCGAGATCGCTGAGGAGTTCGCAGAGAGCGCGGAGAGCAGAAGTTGAACGCGAAGGTCGCGAAGGAATCGAAGGGATCGAGACACGATCAAAGTATTGGGTTCCCTCTCCGCGTTCTCCGCGCCCTCAGCGGTGATTTCTGAGTCCTTCTGAATCGCCTTCGCGTGGATTCGAGACACGTGCATGAGCAGGAATCCGTATGATGCCCGGCGCCCGCGGCGTCGCGCGGGGTTCGGATCGTCGAGCGGCACGTCGAGGCCTCGGGCATGATCGAGAAGCCATCCAATCCATACGTCTTTGTTGTCGGGTGTCCGCGCTCGGGCACGACGCTGCTCCAGCGGATGCTCGACGCCCATTCGCAGTTGGCCGTCGCCAACGACACGCACTTCATCCCGTGGGTGCTCTACGAGATGGGGCGGGACGACAACCCGCCACTGACGCCGGAGATTGTTCGGCGCGTGCGCACATACAAGCGGTTTCATCGCCTCGGGCTCGATGACGCGGCCGTCGCGCGGGCGGCGGAGGGGGCGTCCGACTACGCCGGTTTCGTCGCCGGGCTCTACGACGAGTTGGCCCGCGCGCACGCCAAGGCGCTGGGCGGCGAGAAGACGCCCGGCTACGTGCGCCACCTCCCGATGCTCCACCGCCTCTTCCCCCAAGCCAGGTTCGTACACATCATCCGCGACGGGCGGGACGTGGCCCTGTCGGCCTTCGGGTGGGCACGCGATGAGAAGGGGCCGGGGCGGATCCCCCTGTGGAAGGACGAGCCGGCGGCGGCGGCGGCCCTGTGGTGGCGGCGCAACGTCCAGATGGGTCGCGAGGACGGGGACGCGCTCGGGCCCGATCTGTACCGGCAGATCAGGTACGAGGATCTTGTCGCTCAGCCGGAGCAGTCACTTCGGGACTTGGCCTCGTTCCTCGGGCTGCCCTATGAGCAGCGCATGGCCGAGTTTCACGTGGGGAAGACCCGCGACGGGTCGCAGCGGTCGGCCAAGTCCGCGTGGCTGGGGCCGACCAGGGGCCTGCGCGACTGGCGCACGCAGATGTCGGCGCGGGACGCCGAACTGTTCGAGGCCATCGCTGGCGACCTGCTCTCGGCGCTGGGCTACGAGCGCTCGACGGAAAGTGCCTCGCCCCAGATCGCCGCTGTGGCCCGGCGCTGCCGGGCGTGGTGGGACCGGCGAACGTGGCTGCGCATCAGCGGCTCGCGCGATGCGAGCGAGTTGTCCGGCTCGTGAACGGGCGCCACGCCGACCCCGCTACAGCCCGTAGGCGGGTCGGATTCGGCTCTCCAGGTGGCGGAGGAGCGGATCGGGGCCGAGGGGCTTTCCGGTGACGCGCTCGCACAGTTCACCGGCGCGGTATCGGCGTCCGTGGGCGTGGATGTTCTCGTTGAGCCAGATGCGCAGCGCATCGAACCGACCGCGGGCGATCTGGGTGTCCAGGTCCGGGATCTGCGAGCGGATCGTCTCCCAGAACTGGGCGGCGTAGAGGTTGCCCAGGCAGTAGGTCGGGAAGTACCCGATCAGGCCGAAGGCCCAGTGCACGTCCTGGAGGCACCCTCGTCGATCGTCGGGCACGTCCACGCCCAGGAACGATTTGTACCGCTCGTTCCACGCGCCGGGCACGTCTGCCGGGGGCAGGTCGCCGCTGATCAGAGCCCGCTCGATCTCGAAGCGAACCATGATGTGCAGGTTGTACGTCGCCTCGTCGGCCTCGACCCGGATCAGCGAGGGCGAGGCCGTGTTGACCGCCGCGGTCAGTTGGCCCGTCGAGAATGGCTCGATCGGTGAGCCCAGGTACTCGCGTGCGTGTGGCAATGCCCAGGTCCAGAACGCCCTGCTGCGCCCGACGAAGTTCTCCCACATCCGCGACTGGCTCTCGTGGATGCCCAGGCTGATCGCCTCGCCCAGCGGCGTGCCGAAGTGCGAGCCCTTGGGCAGCCCCTGCTCGTAGATCCCATGCCCGGCCTCGTGCATCGTGCCGTAGAGGGCGTCGGTGAAACGCTCCTCGTGGTAGCGTGTGGTCAGGCGTGTATCACCGGGGGCGAGCCCCTCGCAGAACGGATGGGTCGTGGTGTCCAGTCGCCCGCACTGAAGATCAAAGCCGATGGACTTGAGGATGAACAGGCCGAGCGCGTGCTGGCGATCGGCGGGGATCTGCACATCCAAGGGCGAGGTGTCCGGGGGCGTGCCGTTGTCGCGGACCTCGGCGATGAAGGCGCTCAGGCGATCGCGCAGCGGCGTGAAGATCGCCTCGATCTGCCGGGCGGTCGTCTCCGGTTCGTACTCGTTGATGAGGGCGTCGTACGGCTCGCCATCGCCCCAGCCGTAGCACTCGGCCTTTTGACGGGTCAGGGCGACCATCGTCTCCAGGCTCGGCCTGAACAGAGCGAAGTCCGACTCGGTGCGTGCCCGCTTCCAGACCTGCTGGGCCTCGGAGCCGACCCGGGCCAGTTCGGCGACCAGTTCCCCGGGCAGTTTCGTGGCCAGCTCGTAGTCCCGGCGCATCTCCCGCACGCAGGCGGTCCGGAGCGGGTCGCCCGTCACGTCCGGGTCTTCCTCGCACGCCTGGATCAACTCGCCCATGCGGGGCGCGGTCTTTCGCTCGTGGACGATGCCGGCCAGCATGGCCATCTGCCGGGCACGGGCTCCGGCGGCCCCGGCGGGCATGTACGTTTCCTGGTCCCAGGCGACCAGTCGGCTCACGGACTCGAGCGTGGCGATCTGGCGGGTCAGGGAACACAGTTCGTCGTAGGGGGTCTGGGATTCGGGCATGCGCAACTCCTTGTTCGGGAAGGGTAGCCGGGGAAAGCGACCATCCAACCCCACCCAACCCCGAGTCCCCCGTCCGGCCCATCCGGCGATCGCCCGGACACGGAACGCGTTCGACCCGCTGTCATTGTGTCGCGTTCTGGAGGGCGATGAGGCTGTAGGCCGTGATGAGGACCGCTTTGTCCTCCATCCAGCGTTTGGCCACGGATTGGAACGAGCCGTCGTCGTTCTGGAGTTCGCCCAGGCGATCGATCAGGTCGTTGGCCCAGTCGTGGGGTCGGGTCGAGCCGTCGTCGCCCGGGATCTGGATCGTCTGGCTGCCCAGGGCGTGCATCGCGCGGGCGAGGGTGATCAGGTAGTAGTACAGCCCCTGGGCCCCGACGCCGGGGTTCTCCTGGAGCGTGTAGTTGTGCCGGATCCAGTCGTAGGCCAGGCGGACGCGCTGGTCATCGGGCGTGAGGTCGGCATAGAGGTAACTCTTGAAGCCGGCGTAGGTCATGGAGCCGTACGCCCGCAGTCGGCTCACGTGCGTGCCGTCGTCCATGGTTTCCTCGGTCAGGCCGGCCTTGGATTCGCCGGAGCCGACGTGGTCCTTGTCCTTGCTGGTCGAGTAGATGAACCCGCCCTGTGTGCTGCCGTCGGCGTAGGGCATGTCGTTGACCCTCGCGTGCATCTGGCAGCGCTCAAGGAACTTCAGGGCCCTCTGGAATGCCGGATCGGAGCCGGGCACGCCCGAATCGTGCAGCCCTTGGAGCATCATGGAGAGGTTTGACAGGTCGGGGCGTCCGTGGCTCCCGTAGCCGACCCCGCCGTAGAAGGGATGCTCGGGGCCGACGCGCTGAACGATGTCGCCCAGTTCCGGATCCTCGATGGCGGCCTGGCCGTACTGGAGCCCTCGGAGGAAGTCCTGGGCCGCGCCGATGCGAGATTTGGCCGCCTCGGTGTGGGCCAGGGCAAGAGCCGACAGGCAGATCGACGTGTTGTAACTGGGCAGGATGCGGTCGTAGATGCCGCCGTTGTCCTTGGCAAACGAGAGGATGAACTCCAGGCCCCGGGCGACGGACGGATCGCTGGCGTCGATGTCCGGGTCCAGCAGCATTCCCGTCACGACCAGGGCGGTGATGGCGGGAAACTGGGGTCCCTCGGGGCGGACGGCCCAGCCGCCGGTGGCCTCGTCCTGGTGGGCACGAAGGAACCGGACAGCCGTGGCGATCATCTGCCGGGCGTGCTCGCGGTGGGCCTGATCGATCGCCCGGGCGGGCATCGACAGGCCGAGCAGCGTGACGAAGACGACCAGCAGGCGCTTGAACATCTCAGGGCTCCCAGTCAGCCCGGCGCATCGCGCCGGGCTCAAGACAATCGTACGCGATCGATAGCGCCCGGCCGGGCGGATCAGCATCGGCGCTCGGTATCGAGAACGATCGCCGCAGCAACCGGGGCGGCCGTCTCGATCCGCATCGCGTGCGGGCCAAACGAGACGATCCGAGCGCCGGCCACCCGAGCGGCATCCAGTTCCGCGTCTGTGAACCCGCCTTCGGGCCCGATGAGCAGGCTGATCTCGTTCGCGCCGGTCGCCCGGTAGAGCTCGCCCCCGGCATCGGCCAGAACAACACCCGGCGCTTTCAGGGCGTCGGTGAGCGTTCGGGCTTCGCCGATGCGCATGAACCAGGCGCGTCCGCACTGGCGGCAGGATTCGATCACGCGCCTTTCGAGGCGATCGCCGCGGGCGGGCGGACGCTGGCTGCGGGCGGCGACCAGGGGCGACCACTCGGCTGTGCCGACCTGGCACAGCGCATCGACCATCCGGCTCAGGCGATTGCCCTCGGGAGCCGGGCAGGCCAGGTGGACCGACGGCGCGGGGGGCTCGACTCGGCGACATCGGAGAACCTCGATCCTGATCGACGGGCGACGCCCCGAGCCCCCGGCATCGACGAATCGGGCGTCGGCCAGGCCTCCTGAGCCATCGAGCAGCTCAATCTGCTCGCCGGGTGTCAATCTCTTGACCCGCAGGGCGTGGTGGGCCTGCTCGTCCTCGATCAGGAGGGTTCCGTCGGGGGGGATCGGCGGCTTGAGGAGGATCCGGTGCGGGGCCACGGGGCGATTGTCCGCTCGGGGGAGGTCTGAGTCGAGGTCCGGGGGTGAGTTGGGCCCAGAATCGGGGCCCCGGTTGGTGGCGAGGCCCTTGAGTCGGGCCCCGTGCAAGCCGATGATAAAGCCAACCGGGGAGCGTGCGCGCGATGCCCGACGTCGGCGAGGAAATCCAGGACTGTGAGGATCTGGACGCCCAGGTCGAGGCTCTGCTGGGTCAGATCTCGCAGACAACGGAACAGGTCCGCCGGCAGCAGCGGGGCGAGGGATCGAGCACGGCGTTGGATGTCGCCCCGGCAGCCGCCGTGCCCGAAGGGAGCGCCGCGGATCCGACGCCCGAGGCTGAGGCGATCGAGCCAGCGGACGAGTCAGGCGTTGCGACCGACGAGCCTGAGGTTGAGCCATCCGACGAGCCTCGGGAGCCACCGCCCGAGGCCCGGGTCTCGGATCCGGAGGCCGATCCATCGCTGGCTCCTGTCGATGAGCAGGACCCGACTGCGGACGGGGACGATGATCCGGGCGAGGTCATCGCGGAGGAGGTTTCGGCGGCAGCCGCCGACCAGACCCGGCAGCGCGACGAGCCCCGATCGGATGGGTCCCAGTCGGGCCAGAGCACCCCGGGCGAGCCGGCGCTCGCCGAGGGGGTGACGCCGGAGTCGGACGCGCTGGCTGACGAGGACGAGTCGATCGGCCGAGAGGTGGACCAACTGCTGGCCGCGGCCGCAGTTGCGAGCGACGCCGATGAGCCGACGGCTTC
>Ga0114931_10009308_pt1 | contig 11785 bp, 8 predicted proteins | sample 2SBtaG_FD_89579 | JGI IMG/M metagenome (GOLD analysis project Ga0114931, IMG submission 89579) | Deep subsurface microbial communities from Kolumbo volcano to uncover new lineages of life (NeLLi) - 2SBTROV14_V59a metaG | ecosystem: Environmental > Aquatic > Marine > Volcanic | place: Kolumbo...
ACACCAATGCAATCTGGGCATTCGGGCCTAACGATGGAACCACTACCAGTAAGCTGGAGACGGCAGACTCGCCTTGCATCGGCGTCGGGAGAAAAGCCGATCTCACCACACCTGAGTGCGTGGCATTTTTTGCAACAGAATGGCTCTTTGCATCAACTGATGACGATGGTAATGGCATCCCGGGCACACCAATGATTGACGGCCCTTTCTCGGGTTTCAATGCCAACTTCAACTTGAGGCCGGAAGTGCAGGCGGTCCCCGTGCCGGCGGCCATATGGCTTATGGGATCCGGTCTTTTGGGGCTGGCAGGTGTTGCTGGCCGCAAGCGCAGCTGAACCCGACCCTATAACCACCGCGGCCCGAGTATAAGGCTGCGGTGGTGTTTGCGTCCGAAAACTCCAGGCTTATTTCAACATCATACCGGTGAAGAGAATTACCGTACAGTCGTGCTCGATAGCGAGTTCAGCGCACTGCCCCCTCTCAACGTGCAGTGGTTGAGCAAACGTCTGTATTCCCTGCATCCAGTGGGCTCTGCTCTCCGGTCCGGAATCGATGTAATCCATGTCGTCAAGGTTCAGCTGGAACCACATCACCACGGCATGGCATAAACCGTCCCGGATAATATTAACCTCCAGCGTGGCCTTGTCCGGCGTTACCGGCGCCCCTGTGAAGTCAAATGAAAACACTTCGAACGGTTCGGTGAGATACGTATGCGGGAAATGCTGTAGCCGTTTCTGCTGGTAATTGACCGAGGAAAATTCATTAAACGGCTCAACATCGAAGCCCGCTGCACGATGTACATGGTTATCGGCATACAATGCAGGACTTTCCACCAGCGCCGCATATACCTTTGCGCCGCGCGGGATGATAGTGGCATCCGCCGTCAGCAGGTGGTCACGCGCATGCCAGTTCGACTGCACCAGGCCTTCGCCCAGCAGGCCGACATCGACAATCTCGGAGACCATTACATTGGCGCGCCCGGGTAGCTCATTGCCGACGCTGGCGGTGGTGGACATTGACGCAATCACAGTGATTTTATCGGCAAAACCGTTCAGCGCGATAATTTCTCTCGCCTTGTCAGCAATTACAACAGAACCCTCGAAGGTGTACACATGCTTCGCGCCTGCACGCGCCGCCATCATGGACAACAGCCCTGACCCGGTGCCTATATCCAGCACTACCGAATCCGCATTAACGGACTTGCGAATAGCCCGATCATAGGTGTCGTTGCGAGTCTCATCGTTCAGCATTGGAAAATGCCAGCGTGGTACCGCGTGATCAATGGCATTGCTGAAATTCAGCCTTGCCTGCTGATAGTCCGGACGCAGGCTTAGCGCCTTCTGCAAATACTTGATTCCGTCTTTTTCATTCCGCAGCTTCACCAGAACCATACCCAGCGAGTTACAGGCCTCCGCATGTGCGGGATTAAGTTTCACTGCGGCACGAAAAGCATCGGCTGCTTCGACAATTCTCTCTGTCTGATTCAGCGCGCAACCAAGATTATAGTGAGCGTTAGCAATATTGGGGTTAACGGCGAGCGAGCGCCGGTAACTCGCAATGGCATCATCGTGCCGGCCCAGACGGCTGCTGATGTGCCCCAGAATAAACCAGGACTCACCGTCATTAGCGACCACCTGGCACAAGGCGATACAGCGGGCATACGCATCTGTTATCCGGCCAGCTTGCAATAGCGCATGAATTGCTGCTTTTTCCTTCGTCGGGAGAATAGTCGCGCGGCCTTTCCCACCACCACGCCGCTTGTTGCGCCCCATCTTTCAGCTCCTCATAAACAGCCGCTGAACAATTGATACATGGTACGAATGGTTCATTTGCATTTCAGCCACGCAATGCGTTTTTCGTAACATTTCCACTGTCCGAACGATGGTACTTGAAGCCACCATAAACCCGCAAACGGAATGCTCTACAATATTCCGGGTTTCCGGCACCAGAAGTTATACATTTCGATGAAGGTATCCGGGAATTCCTGCTCGAACCGCTGCCAGTTATCCAGGTTGGCCAGGGAAACATCAGCCGCATAACGTGATCGGTAACGTTTGCGAACAGCCGGATCCATAAACTCGAAGCCAATAAACTCAAGACCTGCGGAATCCAGCATTTCGCGGATTTCGGCCAGCGTGTAACAGGTCTCCTGGACGTGGAAAAGCAGGTCACGACACTCGCTGAGGCTGTAAAAATCCTGGATCCCTGTCACCGAACGCTTGGGATCACTCTCATCCAGCGCCAGCAACTCCCGCCTGAGCAGGCGGATGGATGCAGGATCCTTTGCATAACCCTACTCGACAACATAGTCACGCACCTTTGTGACCTGTCTTCGCGCCGTGGAACTGTAGAAACCCAGACTCATGAAGCCGCCCGGTCTCAATTTATCAACGAGAATTTTCAGGCCTTGCGCCGGATCGGCCATGTGATGCAAAACACCGACTGACTCGATGATATCAAATGTACGGTACAGACTACCAAGTTCCAGAATATCAGCCTGCGCAAATTCGATATTTCTTATACCAAGACAATTGGCCTGGCGTATTGCATAGGAGAGGCTGTTGCGGCTCAGGTCAATAGCCAGCACGCGGCTGTTCGCGAAGCGGGTAGCCGACATAATGGCGTGACTGCCGGTTCCGCAGCCGGCGATAAGCATTTCCGGCGCATGGTCAGGAAAGGCACACGATGTAAGATGCGGAAACAACTGCCGCAGAACTTCGCTTACACGCCTGGGTTGGAACACAGTGACCGACGTCCATCTGGGGTAGGGATTATCCTCGTACTGGGCACGTACGGCGGCCGATGTTTTATCCGTAACCCCGCCGATCGACACTATACCTGGCTCAATAGCGGATTCCTCACCCGGCTCGTACAGTTGCCGGCGCAATACCGTATTCAGCGGTTCTCCGACGTCCTTCCCCCGGCATGCCATGAGCTTGTCCGCCCACGGCAGTGTATACAGGGGCTGGTACATGGCCAGCACCAGCAATCTGAGTTGCATGGAGGGATCCGTCATGTTTTCCGCTGTCAGTTGGCGCAGGCCCTCAACGAGTTCCTTCAGGCAGTCTTCCTCTTGCGAACTCTGCTGGTAAACATACTCATTGTTAAAACACTGAACAGCCAGTGCGGAGGCGACTTGAAGGAGTACACCGGTCTCCGGCACAGCCACTGACTCATAATGCGTAAGCAGGCGCAGAAAAGCACGGCGAACACCGGTCAGAACACATTCGATATCTTCACCCGGCATTACCGTATGCCTGAGCAGGGACAGGAACAGGTCTTGCTCCAGCAGCGAACCGAAGCCCCCGTTTATCAAACCCTCTGCAAGGGCATCCCTGTCACTGGCCGCCACCCGCTTAAGCAGCCCCTTGAAACCTTCGAGTGGTCTGATGATCCTGATGCACGGAAGCGCCAACTGCTGGACATCCACTCCCGGGATGGCGAAAGACCGCACCAGTTCCCGGTATTCCTGCCGGCCCGGATTAACAATATCCATCTGGTGAAACAACTGGACAAAACTCTGCCGAACCTGGAGGTTTTCGCTATCCCGCTGCAAGGCCCGGCAGCAACAATCATAAGCCTCCCGGTAGCTCCCCTGCGACCAGTACATGATGCTCAGGTTGTACCATGCCTGCAATGACTCCGGGTCACACCGCACAGCCTCCCGACAGGCGGCAATAGCCTGTGGGACTTCCCCCAGGGAGAACAGAACACTGCCCAGGTTGTTATATAAACGTACATTCCCGGGGGACAGCCGGACCGCTCTCTGGTAGGCGTCCGCCGCCTCCCTGAAGGCACCGGTTGAAGATAGCGCAAGACCAAGATTATAGAGCAGTTCCGGATTGGAGGACTGAGACTGAAGCGCCTCCTGCAGGTGCCGAACGGCCGCCGGGTTGTCTCCGCACCGGCGCAGACAGAGCCCCAGATTGGCGTGTATGCCGGGATAGTCAGGATTCAGCTGCAAAGCCTGTTGATAGTGAACGATCGCTGCATCCAAATCGCCCGATGTCTGTTCCGCAACCGCCAGGTTAAACGCAGCAACAGCTTGCTCGGGGTCCAGCTCAAGCGCACGCCCGCAACAGCGCTTTATTTCTTCGATATTGCCGCACCTGGAATACACGCCTGCCAACAGCAGCCAGGCACCGCTATCCATCGAGCCCGCACCTGCACATAACGCTTTTGCCAGGACGAGCGCTTCATCGACCCGCCCCTGATGGACACTGGCGTTTATCTCATTTTTCTTTTTGACGAGGTGTTCGTTGTGGCTATGCATATGCAACGGCAACCCTTCGGGGCATATTGATAGTTAATCACTCACGTTCACAAAACCATAGCGTGACAGCCAGTCGCCAGTCAGCTCCATTAACCTGCGCTGATCCGCTTCAGCCAGCAACTGTTTCCATTCCGCATTTTTTGTCGCCGTGATATGCCGTGCCTGGAAACCCGTCGCCTTGTGATATACCCTGAAATCTCCATGGGTCCCGGGCGCTGCGGTAATCTGCCCGGCCTGACCCGACTGAACCGGCGCCCCACTATTATCAAGCTCAACCCTGTTGAGCGTTTTGACCAGGTTCCTGATTCGGGACTTCGCGTATTTTTGCGCTATCTGTTTGATCGTCTTTTTGGGGATATTGAGACCAAGGAACCGGCATAGCGATTCAATCAAACGCACACCGCCTGATGCGCCTATGGCATCATAGGAAATTGTGACCCGTCTTTCCGGCGCTGCGGAGAAGTAGTAATCCGTGAGATCCATCATCCATTGAACCGTTTTCAACCCGAAATCAACATCACAGCCCATGAAGCGCATATAGGACACCATAGCATCGCGCACATCACGATAATTGCAGACATATCGCGCATTCGGCAAGTCCAGCGGCAAGCGCTCGTGCGTTTTAATACAGTAAACGGCGTCACCGGAAACCGGCTTTGACACGGCCTCCATGATGGCGTCCCTTTCGTTCACCGGCGGCTCTTCCGGGAGAACTGTCTTGCCCGCCGCAGCGAGACAGGACCTGATTACATTATAAGTCCACATTGAACCGGCCCGCGGCATACCTGCGATAAATACGATCATGATTCCTCACACCATGCACGCCACACCTGGCGGTAACATTGTTCGATACTGTTTGCGATGCACTTCCCGTCACAAAGCGGCGATGTCAAAACCGACTGCCTCAGACCTTTTCGCAAAGCACCCAGTCTTTCACTGTCGTCAGCCAATGCCACGGCAATATCCCTGTACCCGCTTTCGTCATCTGCGACAAAATCCGGAAAACCGGCAGCGGGAAGCAAACTTGCACCGACCCTGCCGGCGTGATTCTCCCCGCGCAATGCAATTACCGGTACACCCATCCACAGCGCTTCACACGTCGTGGTCGTACCATTGTAGGGGAAAGTGTCCAGCGCAATATCTATCCCTTGATACAGGCCGAGGTGATCCCTTATGGAATCCGTCCAGGCAATATACTCGATTCGATCTGCGTCAACCCCGTGTTCGCCAAACATAGCCGTATATCTGTCACGAACGCCCTTGTCCGCAAGCGCCTTGTTCTTCAGCACAAGACGGGACACGGGTAATGACCCCAGTATTTGCGACCACAGCGCCACCACCCGACTGTTCATCTTGGCCATATTATTGAAAGAGCCGAATGTCACATAGCCGGCTTCTGCAGCCGGCAGATTCCCCACCGGGATATCCTCACCCACTGCGGGTGGTGTGTAGCCCAGGAAGCAACCCGGCAGTCTCAGGAGCTTCTCACTATAGCGTTCGCTGGTTCCCTCAGGGTCTGCATACGGATCCGTCAGGCGGTAGTCGATTGCGGAAAGGCCGGTGGTATTCGGGTAACCCAGATAGGTAAACTGTATTGGCGCCGGCTTGCTGCAAAATACCGCCAGGCGGTTTCCACTGGTATGCCCCGCCAGATCCACGAGGATATCGATTCTGTCCGATCGAATCAGGTCAACGACCTCGTCGTCGCTTGAACGACTGATATCTCTCCACTGGGTGGCAAGTGAGCGGAAACGCGCCGTTACACTGTCAGCCCGCATCACATTGGAATAGCACACGGTATGAATCCGGCCCGGGTCGTGATTTGAAAGTAACGCCTCAAAAAAGAATGCAACCGAATGCTCCTTGAAATCCGGAGAAACGTAACCTACCCTGAGTTGACGCGCCGTATCCCTGCTGACACCGGCCTGCCCCGCCTGAATTCCCTGGCAATATCGCTCTCCCCAGCCGGCATGCTCCCTGAATACTCTCTGCGAATTCCACGCCTCTCTGTAATTCAGGCAAAAGAGATAATTACTGTACGCCTCCCTGTAATCAGGCTCGATCGAAAAGGCCTGCGTATATGCATCGAGCGCCTCATCGACCCGCCCCTGTGAAACCAGCAGATTCCCCAGGTTATTCGCCGCTTTTGCGATGGGCCGGGATAACAGTGCCTTCCTGTAATACTGTTCTGCCTCACCGAGCCGGCCTTTTGCCTGCAGCACCCTTGCAAAATTGAAATTCACCTCCGGGAAATCACCGGACAGCCGGACCGCTGATTGCAGGGCGGCAAACGAATCATCAAGCCTGCCCAGGTCCATGAGCAGATTTCCCAGGTTGTTGTGTGCTTCAACATAGTCCGGGCTGAGGTTAACGGCCTTCTGGTAGGCCTGTGCGGCGTCCTCCAGCCTGCCTTCCATCCTCAGTGCGTTACCCAGATTATTGGCCGCCTGCGGGTGTTTTTCGTTGATATTGAGGACATACTGGTAGCAAACTATTGCCTGTTTATAATCGCCTTTGTCATATATCAGGTTGCCCAGACGATACTGCGCGTCCGCCAGCTCAGGTTGACACTGTAATGCCGCCCGGAAACCCGACATGGCCTCCGTAGCCTGACCCGAGGCCTCCAGAAGGCACGCCATATTGTAATGCGCTTGCGCAATACCGGGATTAAAATCCAGACAGCGCCTGTACTGTGCCATAGCCTGATCCGGCTTGCCCTGCGCGTGCATGATATTGCCGAGTTCAAGGTACGCTTGCGCAAAGTCAGCTTTAACGGAAATAACGCGGCGGAAATTTTCTTCCGCCTGTGCCAGCTTGCCCAGACGTTGCTGTGCTATTGCAAGATTAAACAGCACCAGTGGATTCCCGGGATACAGCTGCAGTGATCGCTGACAGTATTTTTCCGCTTCGACAAAGTCCCCGAGCTGCCCGCTCACCGCCCCGAGCAAAAACCAGCCCTCGGCATCCTGTCCGTTGGCTTTGCATAGCTTGTAACAGAGCTTGCGCGCTTCTCCAAAGCGCCCTTGCTGGATGAGCGTTGTGGCCCTGGCTTTCTGTTCCCCCAGAGATGTTGAACTGCGTCTGCCAGACCTCATACGAAATACGCCCCCAAACCTTCTTTCAGAGGCCCAAGGAACGGTTCATAGTTTTTCCAGCGTTTTACCGACCCCCTGTAGATGGGCTGCCTTACCTGTCCGTAACTTGGTGTGTTCACGGTACGCTCTGTTTTGTGGAAATCCAGACAGCCCTGATCCCAGTCCAGACCGCAGAACTCCACCAGGTGCCTGCTCACATCTTCCTGGTTCGCCACCAGTTCTTCATAGTGAACCTCAATAACGGGAATATTAAGCACGGATTTCCAGTGATCCATCAGCCCCAGGTAATCCCGGTAGTATTCCGCCAGGCTTGCCAGGTGACTGGCATAGGGGTGGTTGGCATTGAAGTTATGAAAATAAATCGACAAACAGGTGTCCATGGGATCGCGCAGGCAGTGAATCACGCGCGCCCGCGGAAACAGCTGACCGATAAAACCGAGATGCAGGAAGTTATGGGGCATTTTGTCGGTGATTCTTTTCGCGGCTGGCGCGAGTGACTCAAGTGAGTCCAGGTACTCCCGGGCCATAAGTTGAAGCTGATCCCCGTCCAGGTCAGCGATACATTCGGGATAGGCATAATTCATCCCGAAACGGCGTGGGATACCGGCAATCAGGCTGCTGATGTTATCCAGCTCCCCGGCCCCGAATACATCCGGGTGGCTTGCGAGTATCTGCTCTACCAGGCTCGTGCCCGATCGTGGCATACCTACGATAAAAACAGCTTTCTCCGAGTCATTCACTGCCTGTGGCAAGCTGGAAACCAGTTCGCGGGAAAATATTCTTTTCAACGCCCCCATCTGCTGTCTATGAACGGCCGGGTTGTAGACAATATTCCTTGACTCGTTGGCACGTTTATAGTGCGCAAAAGCGGTATCGAACTGCTTCATCCCGTCATACAGTTTCCCCAGGGCAAACAGCATTTCCTGCCGCTCAATCGGTGCAACACCCTGACACTTCAGTGCGCCTTCAAGTATCCGGGCCGCGTTTTCACGCTGATTTATGTGCGGAGAAACTTCGGCATAGGCCAGGGCTATCGGCGGTGCGACTGTCCCGGCATTCAACCAGGGTTCAAGTTCTGCCGCGGATCTGGTGTATTCCTTCTGTTTTTCATACACCGAAGCGACAGCCGCCACGGCCGGCAGGTAATTCGGCTGCAAGCTCAGTGTCTGCCGGTAACTTTCTATTGCGGCCTTGTATTCCCCGCCCGCTGTCTGTACCGCCCCCAGATTAAACCAGGCATCGATATAATTCCTGTTCAGGCCTAAGGCCTTTCTGTACAGGTTCTCTGCTTCATCCAGCCGGCATAGATCCTTGTAGATATTTCCCAGGTTGTTATAAGCCTCGATAAACTCCGGGTTTAATGAAAGCGCCTTTTTATAGTAGCTTTCTGCTTCCTGTATGCGCCCGCATTGCCGACAGGCATTACCCAGGTTACTGAATGTCGGCGCGCTTTCCGGATTAATCTGCAGAGCCTTTTCCAGACAGCGTATGGCTTCATCCGAACGCCCCTGCATCAATAGCGCTGTACCAAGATGATCCCGGGCCGCGAAGTGCCCCGGTGTTATTGCGATCGCTTGCCTGCAGAAACGTTCCGCCTCCTGCAACCGGCCCATATGTCCATAAACCAGTCCCAGCATGCAGAAGGCATCGCTGTTTCGCGGGTTAAACCGTGCAAGCTCTGTAAACAACGTGCGCGCTTCATCCAGCCGGCCTGTCTGAAACACTTTCATGGCCCGGTTAAACTTTTGTTGATCTTGTTTGTTCATGAGATTGCCGCGCCACGCTCGCAACGACCAGAGCAATGCAATTAATTCAGGGTTTGCCTAACGACATGTTCTGTCTTGTTTTATCTGGAGACGCAGCAACATTTTCCGTCTTTCTCAGGCGGTTCGTAAAGGCAATACCGTAGCATTAGCCAGCGCTTACTGCCACTGGCAGGCACTGTATGATCGTTCACGCCTTTCACCCTGGCCTCGTTTTACCTTGACCGGCTGCGGGCCTTTTGCTTCAATTCACGCTCGAACAGGATAGAGAACAATGAGAATGTCTGATTACGCCCCATCTGTAAATTCAGAGACTTACATCCACAGCAGGGTAAAATTCCTGGTAATGGTTGCAGCCATTATCTTTGCATCGCTGGCCCTGCGCCCGCAGCTTGCCTCCGCGCAAGAGGTTAGCGCCATGGAGGAGTACGCAATCCAGCCCGGTGATGTACTACAGGTTTCCGTCTGGAAAGAAGAAGACCTGACCCAACAGGTCATAGTGCGCCCCGACGGCCGCATCAGTTTCCCACTGGCGGGGGAAATCAAAGCGGCTGGCAAGAGCGTGGAAAACCTGAGGGAACTGCTCAGCGAGCGCCTGAAGAAGTACATCCCTGACCCGGTGGTAACGGTTTCCGTGATACAACTCACCGGCAACACGATTTATGTAATTGGCAAGGTTAACCGTCCCGGCGCTTTCCCGATAGCGCGCAACGTCGATGTAATGCAGGCGCTGACTTTGGCTGGAGGAACATCGACTTACGCATCCCTGAACAATATTAAAATCCTGCGGCGTGAGAACGGGAAACTCAAAGCTATTCTATTTGAGTACGGGGACGTGGAAAAAGGCAAACATCTGGAACAGAATATTATTCTGAAAGCCGGGGACGTCGTTGTTGTGCCGTAGAAGCGTTCGTTACCCCGTCATGCGAACGATAATTTGTAGCTGTCTTGCCTGCCTGCTGCTGGCCAGTGGAGCAAGCCAGGCCGCAGAATGGAAAATTGCCCCCACACTCCGTTTCAGAGCCGGTTACAACGACAATTTACGCATGGGGACCGATAATGAAATATCCTCAGCAGAAGCCACCTTCAGCCCCAGTGCCGTCTTCAGTGTTGCGACACCCGCATCAAATGTTAGCGGCACAGTGGGTTTCGACTTTCGCCGCTTTGAAGCCGACAGTAACCTGGATGACAATAACTCCCGTTTTGAAATCAGTTCATTCCACAACCTGGAACGATCCCGCCTGGGACTGGATCTTGGCTTTATCAAAGACACAACCCTGGACAGCCAGCTCGAAGCAACCGGCCTGGCATTTGACCGCATACGTCGGCAAAGCATTACTGCCAGCCCGAACTGGACCTACACATTTAACGAACGCACCCGCGTGAATGCCAATTACAGTTACAGCGACGTTGAATATTTAAACCCCAGTGATGTCAGGTTTGTGAATTATACCTTGAACAGCGGGCAGGCATCGCTGACCCGTGTAATGAACGAACAGATAACCGCCTCAATTACACTGTCCGGGACCCGTTCCAACAACGACAACGACAGGAAATCAACCAATGCAAACCTGCAGATTGGCGCCTCTTACCGATTTAGTGAAACCTTATCGGCCACACTGTTCGCCGGTGCTCGCCGTACTGAAACAAACTCATCGCAAACCAGCCTGATACCTATCTTGTCAGGAAATACGAGAATAGGCTTTGTCCCGTTGACCCAGGACATAACCAACCGCAGCTCGGGCGCAACCCTGAACGCCAGTCTCACCAAAACCTTGCTGCGCGGTGAAATCGGGCTGTCGGCGTCACGCGATATCAGTAACGATTTCAATGGCGAACCGATTGAAGTTACCCGCCTGAGTACGACCAGCCTGTACCGGTTCAGCGAAATTCTCTCGGCCCGTCTGAAGCTGGAGTTCTATGACAGTAAAAGTAACGATAATATCATTACCGGCCTGAACCGGAATTACTACCAGATTGAACCCAAATTTACCTGGGCAGTAAAAAAATTCTGGAGTTTATCCGGTAGTTACCGTTATAGGAAACAGACATTCACTGACATCAAGGAAGACGCGACGCAAAACGCCGCCTATTTGACGCTAACCTACCGCTGGCCTAGAATCGCGGTTTCCCGCTAGTGGCCTGTATTTGGGGGTGGGTCACGTCCGCGTTGTCGCAGTTCCCCTGGCGCGAAAGGGAAAGTAATGGAAGAACAAACGCTCGATTTATCTGATTATTTAGACGCATTCAAAAGACGTCGCACCAGCATTCTGGTCGTTGCCGTAGTGGTTTTCCTGGTCGGAGCCCTGGCCGCCTTGCTGTGGCCGGCTACCTACAAGTCTTCGGCAACCATCCTGATCAAGGAACAGGACATCCCACCGGAACTGGTCCAGTCCACCGTCACCAGCTTTGCTTCACAGCGTATACAGGCCATCAGCCAGCGGGTTATGGCCCGCCCGAATCTGCTTGGAATCATTGATAAATATAATCTTTATGCAGATGAAAAAGAGCGTCTGACGACAGAAGAAATCATTGAGGAGATGCGTGACAACATTGCGCTGGATCTCGTTGATGCGGACGTTGTAGACCCGCGTACCGGCCGGCCGACAACCGCTACCATTGCCTTCAACCTGAGTTACTCGGGAGAAAGCCCC
>Ga0114931_10009309_pt1 | contig 11785 bp, 17 predicted proteins | sample 2SBtaG_FD_89579 | JGI IMG/M metagenome (GOLD analysis project Ga0114931, IMG submission 89579) | Deep subsurface microbial communities from Kolumbo volcano to uncover new lineages of life (NeLLi) - 2SBTROV14_V59a metaG | ecosystem: Environmental > Aquatic > Marine > Volcanic | place: Kolumbo...
CGATGCTCCCGATCATTCACCGGAGCATGGTCGCATGAGCGACATCGAGGAACGAGCGGAGCTCCTCGCTGCCCTGCACGCGGCAGGCGCAGCATCCGAAGAAGACGAGAACGAGCTGCGCGCGCTACTCGAGAAGGACCCGGACCTGGAGGCTGTCGTCAAAGACTTCCAAGACTCGATCGCAGCGCTGGCTTCGAGCTTCGAGCCCCTCGAGACGTCGCCCAAGACCCTGGGGCAGATCCAAAAGAAGATCGCTCGCGAGAAGGGCGGTTTCCTTTCGCGCCTTCGTGGCTGGCTGTCGAAGTCCTGAGGCGCACCCTGTCCACGCGAAAAGCCGGCCCCCCCAAGGAAGCCGGCTTTGCAGTGGAGTGTAGGCGAGGGAGTGGGGTGAGCGAGCCCTAGAAAGGGGCGACCACGATGGTGTATTCGACCAGGGTCTGCTGGTCGGGCGTGCCCTGGACGTGAATCCCTTCATCGCGGCACTCGCCACATTAGATACATCGCAGGTCCTTTCCTCGGGAGGCGCACTTCGTCGATGACCTCGAAGCCGTGCCTTCGATAGAAGGGGAGATTGTCTGCGTTCGAGCTCTCGAGATAGGCGGGCTTCTGCTCGTCGTCGCACCTCGCAAGGCCCTGGCGAATCAACGCGGAGCCGACGCCGCGGCCGCGGGACGATCGCAGTGTCCCGATCGCGAACAGATAATAGTGTTCCTCTTTGGGGTGATGCTCACGTATCAGCGACAGCGTGCTCAATGCCCGCAAGAGGCTCCCGGGTCCGTACTGTGTGAGCCCCTTCCAGACCACGCCCGCGCTGATGGGCGAGTCGAGTTCCACGCGTGGGGGCAACCAGGACACCGCGCCTGTTCCGTCCGAGGCGATATGCGTCAGCCCGTAAGGGAGAGAGACAGGCAGCGTCAGGGCGAACGCGTATCGCGGGTAGCTCGCCTTCCGGGTGACCCATCGCATGACCGGGTCGTCCTCGAATGCATCGCCGAGAATCTCGACGACCCCGCGGAGATCACTCGCTTCGGCCCTGCGGACTGGTGTGCTCATTCCCTTCCGTTGTAGCCGCGACTCGGCCCCGGGACTAGGGGACGACCGTCACGGTGACCTTCCCGAGACCCTGGCCACGCGCAGTGACGCGATCGCCAACCCGCAAGAAACGCGAGGTGTCTGCTCCGAGCTTCGCCGAGAGCTTCTTTAAGCGACTGAGACCGAACAAGTTGCCGAGACGAACGAGCCAACGCGGGGTCGTCATCGCGACACCACCGGGCGTACCGCTCAGCACGACGGTCCCTTCGTCGAGCGCAACCTCGGGAAACTCAGCATGAATGAAGCGAAGCATTTGAAGCGGTGTGTAGATCAGGTCCTCAGTCGACTGGTGTTGTCTCACCTCGCCGTTGACGATGGTCTCGATCTCCACGCAGGGGATACCATTGGGCTCCGCCGTTTCGGGGGTCCACGCTTTGTCCGCCAAGGGCATGAAGCCCGGAAGGCTCTTGGAGGCGCCCCAGTAGTCGTACCGGTTGGGCTTGCCTTCCCCCAAGATCGCGAGACTGCGCGCAGAGACGTCGTTCGCTATGAAGAATCCAAGCTTCGGCGAGAACGTCGGGTCGTTCAGCTGGGAAGGGTCGATGTCCTCGAGCAAAACGAACCCCATTTCCACTTCGTAGTCGAGAAGCGGTGAGAGATTCGGGAAGTCGGACCTCAGGGTGTCGCCTAGACCAGGCTCGATGGCGTCCGCCGCGTCGAACAGTGCGTCCGGGGTCGGCAACCGAAGGTCAGCATCCGTCCGAACCGTCGCTTGCGGGCTCTTCGTGAACACGGGCGGGATGCCATCAGGGTTGAACTCCGACGCCGTCTCTCGAATGTGCCCGGCGTACGCGAGGCCGATGCCGAACGCCTGCCCGGGAGTCTCGAGCGGCGCGTATACCCCGTCGTCGAGATCGTAGCAGTGGAACTCCGCTGGCGACGGTTCGACCGACAAAGGGCGCACGAGGTAGTAGACCAGCCCTGCAACGGCAAGAGCCAGGGCAACGAGACCGAAACCCATGTTGCGTCTCATTGGATGTAACACCCTTCGAATGCTTCTAGCAGAGTTTGCCTCGCGTTCGGGGCGAGAGTCGCCTCCCGCCAAGCCACGTGGCCGTCCGGTCGAATCAATAGCGCGCCGTCGCTCCCCACGCTGCAGATCTCCTCGAGCTCTAGGCGTGCCTCTTCCGTCTCACACACGTCGCCCACCGAGCACACGTTGATCCTCGATTGCAGCACGTCCGCTAGGCCTCCCGCCGCGTCGCGCCACGAAGAACCGGCGTCTCCGAGCAGAAGCGTGAATCGCGTCGGGTCGAACGCATCGTGAATCGAACGCGTAGCTGCGGGCGAGTCGAGCCAGACGTGCGGGAATCGAGCGCCGGGTGCGGTCGACGGTACATACTCGGTCACCTGTCCCTCTTCCGCCGGCTCTGACCCATCCGGGACGAGCGCGCCGCTCTCGTATACGTAGCCAATATCGAGTCCGATTCGGTCGAAGTGTGGCGTCTGGTCCGAAATGCTCTCGAGGACCTTTTGCTTTACGTTCCTGCTCCGGTCGAACCTTCTCAACGCCCACGAGGCAGGCGTGCCAAGGGCCCGAACCACGGCTGTCAGCCAAGATGGCGGAAGCCACTTCAAGAGCGACTTGACGCGTGCCATTGATCTCATGCCTCCACGGGGCAGTCCGAACGCTTCGATCACTTCGAAGATCTTGTCGAAGTTGGCGGCGCTCTCGGCGCAATTCCGCTCGACCACGCTCCGGCGTTCCTCCTCGTAGGTGTCGAGGATCCGCTCGTTGGATTCGCCCTTGAGAACCGCGGCGATCTTCCAACAGAGGTTGTGTGCGTCGCCGATCCCCGTGTTCATACCGAGGCCTCCGGTGGGCGGGAACCGGTGCGCGGCGTCCCCTACGAGAAACACGCGTCCCTTTCGGAACGACGTGGCGACCTGAGCCGTCATTCTCCAGAAGCTGATCGATTCGATTCGTATATCTTCGTCTTTGGTCCCGAGCGCGATATTGATCCGTTTCCGAAACACGTCCTCGGTGTAGTCTTCGGCGCGTTCATGAGGGGAGTAGATCGGCACGTGATAGACCCACCGCTTCTCGATGTGGTGTGCGATGAGCGTCCCCGCCGCTTCCGGATGTAGGATCCAGTAGAGCTTCGCAGGGGTCTTCACGTGGTCTCTCAAATCGACTTCGAAGTACGCATTGACGAAGTCCTGGATCATGTCCGGGCCTTGCATGCCGATGCGGAGTGCGGTTCGGGCTCGACTCGCGGCGCCGTCGGCGGCGATCACGTACTGGCTTCGGACCTGAAGCGATGTGTCATCGGAAGTTCGCTGAACGGTGCTGACCATGGCGTCCTCCTCCTCCTCGAACGCCTCCCACTGGTGCTCGAACAGGACCTCGGTTTCGGCGCAGCGTCGGATGCGGGAGAGAACGGTCTTCTCGAGCTCAGTCTGCGAAAGGTTCAGATACGGCTTCTTGGACCGTAGGTGGCGCCGATACTTCTCAGCGTTCTCTTCCTCGGCGAGGAGGTCGATCCGGCCAAACTCTTCATTGATCGTCTTACAGAACACGACCCGTGCGGCGTCGGCCGGTGGAGATGCCTCGGCTTCCAGCTCGTCGTCGGTGAATCCTAGCGAGTGAAAGATCTCGAGAGAACGCGCATTGACTTCGTGCGCTTTCGGATGGGTCGCCAGACCGGCTGCCCTCTCGACGACGATGCTCCGAATCCCCTGTTGCGCGAGGCAGAGCGCGCTCACCATGCCCGAAGGTCCGGCGCCGATGATCAATACGTCGGTCTCGAGTGCGGTCGCCACGACTACCCGACCTGCGCCGCGGCAACCGAAGGTTCCACGCGCGTCTCGAGGTAGACGATGTTGAACAACAGGAGGGCGCTCAAGACCACGAATGCGAAGATGTTCTCGTTCAGCCCCAATACGGTGAAGTGAAACTCGGCGACGACAGAGCCGCCGTAGGCGCCCTCGAGCAGTGCAGCGCCCCAGAATCCGAAGACATTACATGCCTGCCATGCCCACGAGATGTAGAGGTTCGACAGTTGGTTGGGGCGTCGAAACCAGATGAGGTAGAGGTTGCAGAGGCCGGAGAGCCCCATGAACACCAGCATCCACGCGAGGTGGAAGCGAGCGTGTCCGACCCACTCCGGATTGAGCAGATGCGTCGGACTCGTGTCCCGGACGATCGGGCCGAAGAACTCGAGCACTCCGATCGTGAGCATGACCTGGGCGACTCGAACCTGTTTACTGACTGTGGACATGGCGGCTCCTTCGAGTTATTCGATTGAATAGGACATGAAGGGTATGCTTGTCAAACGAATAAAATAGTGCTACTCGATCCCACTGAAACACTGAGAATTCGAGGTGCGATGACCAGAACAGCGAGAGAGTCAGGTGGGGGTCGTGGGGAGGAAACGCGGGCCGGAATCATCGCCGCTGCAGTGAAGGCGTTCTCCAATGACGGCTTCGCGGGGGCATCGACGCGGCAGATCGCGGCCCTGGCCGGAGAGAACCAGGGCCTGATCACCTATCATTTCGCCAACAAGGAGAATCTATGGCGGGCCGCTGTCGATTCGATCTTCGGCGGTCTGGCAGGTGAGCTCACCGAGCGAGCGGACATCCTGTCCGATGCCGATCCCCGCACCCGTCTGCGCCTTCTCATCTACTACTTCGTTCGATACGCAGCGCAGCATCCAGAGCAGATGCGGTTGATGGTGCAAGAAGGCAAGACCGAGAGTCCGCGAATGGCGTGGCTCGTCGACCGACACATCAAGCCGCTCTACGGCCTCTACTCCGAGGTCGTGCGTGATGCTCAACGCGCTGGCGTCCTACCCGAGGGATCGGTGGTTCACCTCTTCTACATTCTGATCGGGGCGACCTCGCTGATCTTCACCGCAGCGCCCGAGTGCAAGCGACTCACTGGCCAGGATCCAATGCAAGAAGAGATGATCGAGGCGCACGCCGAGACCATCTGCAATCTCGTACTGCGCTAGGGCGAAACCCGGTCATTCGTTCTGGTCCGGATCGGGGTCGGTGATCTTCGGAAGGTCCACGCCCAAGATCTCGGCAAGCTTTTTTTGGGCGTCGATGATTGCGTTCGCTTTGAAGAGCTCACGCTCAAGGCGCGCCTTTTCACGCGCGAGCTTTTCGATCTGCACCTGCTCAGCGCTCTTGCCCTTGGGGTCGCGCTTCTTGTCGAGAGCCTTGAGGGCACCCTCTTCACGCTGCTTGCGCCACGCGCTCAGGTGCGAGCTGTACAGCCCCTCGCGCCTCAGGATGGCCCCGCTTCGGTGGGGATTCAGATCGACCTCTTCGAGGATCTTCAACTTGTACGAGGCGCTGAAACGCCGACGTTTGGCTTTTTCCACGACCTGAGGATCGGCGACTTCGCCTCGAAGATCACGCACTCTCTCGGCGACCGCCGGAACGGCCGCCTCCATCTCTGCCTGTTGCACCATGACGCCATGCTCCCACGCCCCGATTCATTAATCTTCAGCTCAGGAGTGTCTCACCCGACATTGGCACGGGAGGGGCCGCTACGACACGAGTGTAGGAGAAGTGGGGACGCTTTGCCTAGGTCGAAACGCTTCGCGTAAGGCACGTCACTCGCGGCCGCCTGTACAGATCAGCGCGCCATTGCAGTTGTGGACCTCCGCGTGGCGCATGCTGAGGTGTTGCGATTGACATTACCTCAGGGACATTACTACTCATACATAATGTGGGAGGTCCTCGAGAGTCCGGCTACGGACAGAGGCCGACGCCTCGGTATAGAGCTCGCAGGGCGTCCGCGCGTGGCACGAGCTCATGGTCGCTCGAAAAGAGGCCTTCGGCGTTTGCTTGGTCGAGCAGGCTTAGAAGCGAGGCCTCCCCTTCAAAGCTGGCCGAGGCCTGGTCGACGTCGAGGGTTATTCCCTCGAACAACGCTGCAACTTCGGGCCGAATCTCGATACCATTGGTGTCGTCCCCGTCGGTATCGAGCGTCTGAAGCAACACCGCGAGGTTGGCGACCCGTCGAAAGGCGTTCGTGTCGTCTGGGAGGGCGCCGCTGACGTCGCACCCCCCGACCGCTTCTTCAGCGACGCCGGCAAGATCGAAAGGTGTGATGCGTTCTTTCCCGTCTGTTTCTCCGAGGTTCACGCCGCCAAGCGAAAACGAAACCGTGGCGCCCTCGATGAATAGGAACCGGCCCGGATCGTCGTCGTCGCCGGTGACCCCGGACATGATGACTTCGCCGTCCAAGCTCGTTTCGTAGTCGAGGCCAGAAACGCGGCTGTCGTAGTAGTAGCCGGTGGTATAGCAGGTAGTGCCGTAGTAGCCATTGACGCAGGTGGTGGTGCACCCTGTGAGAGCCGCGGACACGCCCAAAGCGCACAGCAGCATACTAAGTCCCATCAACACAGTCTTCATTGGTATCACTCCTCGACGGTCCTATCGCAGAGAAAGCAGCGCCGCGCAACGGTGGTACTCTCGCAAGCCTCGGAGGTTGCCATGGGCCCATACCTTGGGCTTTTGCCGCGTCTAGGACTTTGCTTGGCGTGCTTCATGTTGTGCGCCCCGGTCGAGGAGCCCGGTTGCAACTGCAAGGTGTCCACCCAAACGATGGAGTCGTCCGGCACACTGGCGCTACTGGTGCTCGCGATCCTCTTCATGCAGCAAGCCCGACGTCGGCGCTCACTCAGGTAGAGCGGGCGACGCTACACCTAGTCGAGCAACACTAGTTGAAGCAGGTGCCGGTGCCATCGTGGCAGAAGCACTCACAGAAGGCGGTGTCCGGCCCGGACCCTGCGCAGAAACTATCCCTCAACTCGCCACCGCATTCCGATTCGCAAACGCTTAGGCAGAAAGTGTCACCGTCAGGGCCGAGGGTGCAGTCGGTGGGCGCGAAGCAATTGTTCTCTGGGGTCCGCGAGCATTGTCCCGCGACGCACCCGCACCCGAACTCGCCGTCGGCGTTCGGATTGTCGAGGGAGTCGTTGCAGAAAGCGAAGGTGAGGTTCTCCTGGCTTCCACACACGTTCGCTACGCACCAGTCGCCGGAGTCGCCGTCGTCAGAGTTGCACGCCGTGCCTGCGCCGCAGGCGTTCCCGACTGCACCGCCGGTGCCGCCGTCCGTCCCGCCCGAGCCGCCGTCCGTCCCGCCCGAGCCGCCGTCCGTCCCGCCCGAGCCGCCGTCCGTCCCGCCGGTGCCGCCGTCCGTATCACTAGGGGCGCCGTCGGGGCAGCCGAACAACAAGAGCGCGGAGAATGAGAGAGCGATGAAGGGGATGGTGGTACGCATGATTCGGAACGGTACGCCCCTACTTCGTTTTCTACAACGCCCCCGAAAGGCTGAAAACCCTAGAGATCTGCGGCCACGTTTATTTGCCGGTCTCTTAGCCCATCGGGATGACGATGAGTGCCGAATTGCGTGGTACTAATCGTTATGTCGCCTGGGGCGCGAACCGGAAAGGGCCGTTCATCTCATCTATGCTCTCGAGGTGCTGAGCGAGGTCGGCGCCTAGGTTCGCCTTCATGGCTGCGCGGACCTCGTCCGCACGCTTCTCGCTGCGAACCGTGCCGCGCACACGATAGCCCTGCTCGAGCAGTTGAAGGACACAATGAAGCCCAATGAACCCGGACGCGCCGGTCACGAGCACTGTGGTCTGGGCGCGGTCTTGGGACATCCGAAGGTCGAACGACAACGCTACTGCACCTCGTTCGTGCCGGGGACGTTCGTCGGCGAGACCAGTCCTGTCTCGTCATCCTCCTGAGTGGAATCTTCCGCCTCCTTCTCTCTTGCGTCCCCGACGTCGGGCGTCACCCAGGCCTTCCCGTCGGAGTCCGTGGTGACGCTCCCTTCCTCTCCGGTCGTTTGAGCCGTGCTCCCGGCAGTTTCGGGAGCGGGGCCGCTCTTGCATCCGAGGGCAAGCCCAACGCTCATGATGGTCGCGACGGCGATGTAGCTGAGTGTCCTCTGCATGTCATTGCTCCCCTTCTAGCAGGGTCCGAGACAACCTCGTGAAGAGCCTGCTTTGCCGTGAAGGCTAGTCAAGTGAACGTCCTGTTTCAATCCAAGCGCCTCGGAGCGGCCACCCGGCGGTCGTGCCTAGCGCTTCTTCGGCGGATCGGCCTCGTCGAGCATCGCGCGATACTCGTCGTAAGAGGAGGGGAACCCACCGGTGTAGCTCAGCCAGTTGGTGACTGGATATCGTGTGCCGGCCTTGTGCGTTCCCTCGAGCCCCTCGAGAATTTCCTCCATCAACGAAAACGGAAACCCAAAACCAATTTCGTGGTCCTGAACCTGTTCGAAAATGCGATCGCCGCTGCATGGGACGACCATTGGGGTTCGCCGGTCAGCACGGGAGCGATCGCGAGATCGGCGCAGTCGATCCGGCCGCGAAACTCACTTCTGAGGGTGCCTCCACGCTTCCACAAATACGCTTGGCCGGGGCGCATGACCTGCGCACCGTTCCCGTAGATGACGATTGAATCCGGGGTGCCAGAAGCGCGTCGGTCCGGATGCAGACTTGGCTTGCGTTTTTGTGCACGTCGATTCCAATATGGTCCATGGCTGGCCTCCACTGCGGCTCTTGACCGCGTTTGGTTTGTGTGGGGCATTTGCCACCACCTCGTGGCGGCCAGCCGCTTCGCCTCATCTATGCTCATCCTGAGGCCGCTGCTCCACCAGGCCTGAATCCTTTTCGCAGCGTGGCGGCTCTACTCAGACAAACCCCGGTCGCGCCGTCCATGGGCGCGAGCCTCAGGAGGAAGAATGTCATCAAAATTGGTTCGAGTTCTTGGTTTCGCGGCGATGAGCGCTGCCGCGTTGGGCTGTGGCGACAGTGGAAGTGGCGGCAACGAAGTGCCTGGCGATCCCGCTGCGAGCTGGGTGCCACTCAGCGAAATGACGTTCGACGACATCATCCCCGGCATCGTTTCCTTCGCGACTCCATGGGGCGATCGCGCTGTGGGCCCCCACGCCACGTTTGCGCGGGTGGCGGCGGGCAAGGGTATTCCGGCGCACTTGCACTCCAACGACGTTCGTGCGGTCATCTTCGATGCACCGATGGAGATTCCCGTACCGAGCAACGAGACAGAGCCCGGCTCGCTCACGCTTGGTAGTTACATGTTCGTTCCCGGCATGGCGCAGCACGCCATGAATTGCACGAACGCCACGGCGGACTGCCTGTTTCTGATCTTGCAAGAAGATGCCTTCAACTTCGTGCCCACCGACCCGCCTCCTGGAGACCCGCCCGTCGCTCGCAATCCCGACGCCGAGATGAAGAAGTTCGAGAACGTAGAATTCGTCGAGCTCATCCCTGGCATTCTCGAGTTCGGACCGCTCTATGGCGATTTCATGACCGGAGCGCACGGGACGATCGCCCGCGTGAAAGCGGGTACGGGGATTCCACCCCACTGGCACAGCCTGGAAGTGCGAGGCTTCGTCTTGCAGGGCATGGTCGAGGTCCCCGTTCCCTTCGACCAGACCAAACCCCTCACCATGACCTCCGGCGCGTACTTCCTGGTCCCAGCAGCAGCGGAACACGCCATGAACTGCGTGAGCGAGACGACAGACTGTTTGTTTCTGATGGTGCAAGACGGCGCCTTCGACGTCACCTTCTTGGATATGTAGTCACTCCTTTTCTCCGCACACATCCGATCCACCACCAAGGCCACCGCGGCGAGATTCGTCGCGGGGGCCGTTTTTTGGGGCTACTGGGCAGCGCGCCTGCGCCTACTTCCGCCAGAACTTCAAGTCCTCGAGCTCGCCCACGACGGCCGGGTCCAGGCGATCGAGCGCGTCCGCGTTGCCATTGAGGACGCCATCGAAAAAATTGAGCGCGAGGTAGTTGACCAAATCGTGCGCGTGCTTCCAGGGCAGGTCACCGGGGCATGCACCCTTCCTGCGCTCCTCCGACGACGTCGATACGACCATGCAAGCCGCAGTGCTAGTGTACGGCGTCTACGGCTTCACGAACCGCCGCGGCACGATGGACGACCGCTTCCGCAAGCGCATGCTCGAGCCCATGATCATGAAGGCCTTGTTCGAGAAAGAGCCGGAGAAATTCCACCGTGCCTCTCCGATCGATCGCGTCTATCCGAACGCGCCACCCTTTCTCATCGTGCACGGTGATCGCGGCACCTTGGCACCGGTGCAAGATGCGCAGCTCTTCGCTGAAACCCTGCGCGCGACCTCGCAGGCCCCGGTGATCTACGTCGAGCTCCGGGGCACGCAACACGCGTTCGACACATTCGCATCACCGCGCACGGCTCGCATGCCGGACGGAACACTGCGATTCCTGACGACCATGCACCAACGTGCAACGCGACACTAGCGGTGGAGCGTCACGTTCAGTACACCAGGTCGATCCGGATGGTTACGGGACCACCCCGGCAATTGAACTTGGCGTCATTGTAGAGCGGCGGTCCAAACCTTCTGGCTTTGGCGTTGTTCGAGACGCCCCATGGCTCTTTGGGGCTGCCAATCGCATTGGTGTCGAGCTTCCCGTTGCCGTTTTTGTCGAGAAACACCGACGCAGCATACTCGCCTAGGCCCGTGCGCTTGAAAACGCACGCGCACGTGCCGGCTTTGACGTTGACCCAGGTTCGTCGGAGCGCGCGTCGAGGCTTGCGTGGAAACCCTTTGTTCTTCCGTAGTCTCAAGCGTGGACCACTGGACCCGAAACGGAAAGAAGTAAAGACCGTCCCCGTAATTCCCTAGTCGTGGTAGCCGGGATAACACGTCGCGCAGTCGTAGCCTCTTAGCCTATCTGGATGACGATGAGTGCCGAATTGCGTGGTACTAGATCTTATGTCGCGTGAGGAACTGCGGCGACAGGACCTTTGTTTCTACGCTCCACTCGCTACATTGCGCCGACTAGCTGTGTAGTAACTGCCGCCAGAGCGTCTCCATCGTGGTCTGGTGCATCCCAGTCTTCGTCGGGTTGTAGGGCGTGAAGTTCATTAGGCGGACGTACGCCACTCGGGCCTCCTGTCCTTCTCCATCGATGTCCAGGACGTTGAGACAGCCCGGATCTTGCTCGATCCGGCGGTAGATCTCGGCGCCTGTACCGAGCGCCTGTGCGAGGATGGTTCGGTTGACCACACCGTGACAGGCGACGAAGGCCTGATTCCAGTCGCCCCGGGCGAGCAGCCCCTGCCATGCGGCAGCCACTCGGTCCCAAAGCCCTTCATAGGATTCGCCCGTGAGGAATCGCGCCCCGGGCTCCTCGGCGCCGTCGAAGGCTCGCGTAAACAAGGTCTGCATGTCCTCGGCGCTCTCGATGCCGTCGAACGTGCCTATTTTCGCTTCACTCAAGCCTTCGACCACGCCGATCTCGAGCCTTCGTTCGCCGATCGCTAGACGTGCGGTTTGATGCGTGCGGCGAAGTCCCGTGCACACGGCCAAGTCGATGGGTGCATCGCTCAAAAGCCGCCCCAAGGCCTCGGTCTGTGCGATGCCCGTCTCGGTGAGAGCTGGATCGTGGTCGCCGGGTTCCTGGCCCGGCTCGAAGTAGGACACGTCTCCGTGTCTCGCTAAATACACCCTGCGTCTGTTCGTCACGGGCGGGGAGCGTAGCAGCGGGTGCCCTGTCGCGCCCAGGCTGCTAACTCTCTTAGCCCGTCGGGCTAATGCGGAGAGCCACGAATTTCGCGGTACTAGCTCGTCATGTCGACCCACCTTCGCGTTGCTGAGGACGCGGGTGTACTGCCTTTTCGCTTGCGATCCAAGGGAACGGGCTATGATGCGCGC
>Ga0114931_10009310_pt1 | contig 11785 bp, 11 predicted proteins | sample 2SBtaG_FD_89579 | JGI IMG/M metagenome (GOLD analysis project Ga0114931, IMG submission 89579) | Deep subsurface microbial communities from Kolumbo volcano to uncover new lineages of life (NeLLi) - 2SBTROV14_V59a metaG | ecosystem: Environmental > Aquatic > Marine > Volcanic | place: Kolumbo...
AATTAATCATCCCTAATTTAAAATTGGAAACCGGCGTTAAATTAGCTTATCTCCCCTCTTATTCGGGAGTCGATTTGCGGATTATCTCCACCGCCGAGAATGATGACGAAGCCAACGAAAGGGATCATCAACTCAGAAGATACTTAGAGAAAGTTGTTGGCAAATACATTTTTGGCACCGATGATGATACTCTGGAAGGCATTTTGGGACAACTACTAAAAGATAACGATAAAACTCTCTCCGTTGCCGAATCATGTACGGGGGGACAATTGGGGATGTTGATTACTTCGGCATCGGGTTCATCATCTTACTTTTTGGGCGGAATTATTTCTTATTCCAATGAAAGCAAAATTAAAGATTTGTCCGTCCCCGCCGATGTGATAGATAATTTTGGGGCGGTGTCGGAAGAATGCGCCAAATCAATGGCACAGGGTTGTCGCCAACATTTTGAAAGTGATTACGCTTTATCGATTACCGGTATCGCCGGTCCCACGGGCGAGACGGATAATAAACCCATAGGAACCACCTATATCGGACTGGCTACATCCCATTCCACTTACGCCAAAAAATTTAACTTTGGTTCCAACCGTCAAGCCAACCGCACCAGAGCCACCTATGCCGCTTTGGAATTTTTAAGAAGAGAGATGCTCGATATAAAATGATGCGTCTTTTTATTGCTCTCCCTCTAAATAGAGAAATCGAAAATAAACTTGGTGATATGATTTCTCAATTAAAACGAAAAGGCGGGGATATCAAATGGGTGAATCCCCAAAATATTCATTTAACGGTAAAATTTCTTGGAGATACCGAGCAAAAATTAGTTGGTGACATTATAGAACACATTAATTCCGTCATTACCAAATACCAACCAATCCCAACCAATATTACCCATTTGGGTGCTTTTCCCAATTTAAGGCGACCCCGTGTTATCTGGGTGGGAATAGAGAAAAATGCGGACACAATTATTCAACTGGCAAAAGAAATTGATACTCATATCTCTCAATTGGGTTGGGAAAAAGAAAACAAAAAATTCAAAGCCCACTTCACTCTGGGAAGGGTGCGTAATAACAGAGGATTAGAACAACTTACCGAATACTTAAGAGGATACGAATTTGAAGAGCTAAATTTTGTTTTTGACCGGATAGTCTTGTTTAAATCCACTCTTACCCCCAAAGGTCCCATCTATGAAAAACTTCACGAAGCCAAATTTGGTGAAAAGTATTTTTCGTAATCAAGATTATTTATTAAAAGAACATTTCGAATTCAATTTCATCGCGCATAGGGATACCAAAGCTACCCATTTCGGGAATGGATGGTTTAATCTTGCGTGATAACGAAAGAGCGTTGACATACACCGCCGCCAAAGTAAAACCCCTCCGCTGATAAAAACGAATCGCTTCCAGATTATCATTGGTGGTTATCAACCAAAGCCGACGGCACTTCTTTTGTCTGGCAACCTTTTTCACCGCTTCGATTAAAGCGGTGCCAATTCCTTGAAATTTTTCGAAAGCATCCAAGGTCACAATTTCACCTTGATTATCGATAATCTCATAGGTTACCAAACCAATACGCTTACCGGATTCATCGGCAGCATAAAACCCATCGATTTCAGCGGGATAAATTTTCCATCCGCGACTGACAATAAAATCCGCCAGCCAGCCTTCAACAATCTTTTTAACCCAGTTTTTGTCACTTTCAAGTATGGGATAAATAGATATTGGCATAACTTTTTTCATAGATTAAGAAAAATTAATTTTACCAACTCCATCGGAAATAAAACTAATCCCCAGATAAATCAAAAATAGAGCGCAAACAGAAATTAATATTTTCAACCCTTTGCCCATAACCATTTTTTTACCGGTCCACAACAACAAAGTGACGGCAGAATACCAAACAAAATCGGAAAGGATGTGCCCGAAATAAAAGACCACGGGACCAACCGCCCCAAATTTTAATGATTTCACCAAAAACGCCAAACCGGTTGTCGCCCACCATACGAACCAATAAGGATTAGATAAAGTAGCGGTGATACCTTTGCCGGCAAGTTTGTGATTTGATTTCTTTTCTTCGGAGAGGAAGTTATAATTTACCTTATTTTTTATAATGTCATACCCCATGGAAATACCCATAAGAATTAAAGCTACTCCGCCAATAATACCAATGACAGCCGCCACAACGATATTGTTAGCAAAAGCTACCAATCCCAGAGAAAGAATAACAACGACAAAGATTTCAGCTATAGCATGACCAATAGAAATAATCGAACCGGTCTGCCACCCGTGGCGGGGTGTTTCGGCTATCCCCACCGCAAGAAGCGGACCGGGCATCATAGCTCCGGAAAAACCGACCACAAAAGAATTAAAAAATATTAAAAATAGTCCCATAATAATGAATAAGACACCATAAAGATAATATTGTTCCGAATCGCACTTAATTTAAAATTAAACTAATAGTTGGCCTTAACCAATGATTTTCAAATTAGCGTATTTAGCCATTATCTTTTTTATCCCCAAACCGGTAAACATAATATCCAACACCAACGATTCTCCATACCCTTCCGCTTTAACTATCTTCCCTCTTCCAAAAGTAGGATGTTGGACCAAGCGACCCGTCCGCATTATCTCCGATTCCTCAAAATCATAATGAACACCAACAGGAGTATTATTCCCCTGCGATAATCTTTTTTTTGAATTAAAATAACCGTGGCTTCTGACATCGACTCCGAAACGAAGCTGGGAGCGTTTATCAACCGCATCTATTAATTCATCGGGAATCTCTTTGATAAAACGCGAAGGTATCGACTCCACCTCACCAAAGCGATAGCGGATTCTTGCGCTGGATAAGTACAGCTTGCTCTTTGCCCGAGTAGCACCGACATAGAAAAGACGTCGCTCTTCCTCTAACTCCAGCGGTTCCGAAGTAGCTCGATTTAAGGGAAATAAACCTTCTTCCAAACCGACCAAAAAAACTATTTTGAATTCCAAACCTTTAGCGGAATGTAAAGTCATCAATGTTATTTTATCCTCAATTTCTTTATACCTGTCCAAATCGGTGAACAAAGATATCTCGGCAAGATAATTTTCCAAAGTAGCTTCTCCGTTAGAACGAGCATATTCCGCCATACCTTCTATGAAAGCCTCGACATTTTCAATTTTTGTCTGACCGATAATTTTATCTTCATTACGTAAGATGTCGATAAGATTTAAATCTTCAACCAAATTTTGAGTTAAGATATCAATAGGTATTTCTTCTTTTTGTTGACGATATTTTTCGATTAAAACAACAAAAGGTGCCAGACGCTTATTGTAAGATACCAATTCGGGGGAATCATTCAATTTCAAAAGAAGTTCATAGACAGAGATATTTTGACCACGGGCTAAAGCAAAAACATCAGAGACGGTTTTTTTACCCACACCACGTTTGGGATAATTTATAATCCTTTCCAAAGAAACATCATCTTTGATATTCACAATCAATTTGAGATAAGCCATTAAATCTTTGATTTCTTTGCGCTGATAAAAAGAGATACCACCGATAATCTGATAGGGAATATTTTGACGGCGCAAAGTCTCTTCGAAAGGACGTGATTGAGCGTTGGTGCGATATAAAATCGCCATATCCTTTAAGCTGGTATCACTATGCTCATTATTCAGATAATTGATAACTTCCGATGCTTCATCATCGGCATTATCTACCAGCAATAATTTCACCTTTTCACCACCCTGTTTATCCGTCCAGAGTTTTTTGCTTTTCCGTGCCTCATTGTGTTTGATAACCGAAGAAGCGGCTTCCAAAATAACACTGGTGGAACGATAATTTTGCTCCAATTTTATCACTTTGGCTCCGGGAAAATCACGCTCGAATTCCAAAATATTTCTTATATCGGCACCTCTCCAGCCATAGATAGACTGATCTTCATCCCCCACCACACAAAGATTGTGATGTTCGGCTAAAAGATTTTTCAAAAGGAGATATTGGATATGGTTAGTATCTTGATATTCATCCACCAGAAGATACTTAAAACGCTCTTGATATTGTTGCCGCACCTCCGATTTACTTTTCAACAACAAAACAGTATTAAAAAGTAGATCATCAAAATCCATAGCATCACATTCACGAAGACGTCTTTGATATAGTTGATAAATTTTGGCAGTCGCTTCTTCAAAATATCCCGAAGCAGATTCCGCAAACGATTGATCACTGATTAATTTATTCTTTGCCGACGATATTTTCCTTAATTGTGCTTTGGGGGTAAACTGACTATTGGAAAGCCCCAACTCTTTGAGACAATTTTTTACCAGAGATGTTGAATCTTGGTCATCGAAAATAGTAAAGTTGTTATCATAACCCAACCAATGCCCCTCTCTTCGTAAAAAACGGGCACAAAATGAATGGAAAGTGGAAATATGCAAAGATGGCATCTGTGCTCCTAAGAGACTGTTAACTCGTGACTGCATCTCTTGTGCGGCTTTATTGGTAAAAGTGACAGCAAGAAGTTGATACGGCTCGGCTAATCTCTTGAACAATATATAAGCCAGCCGCCGAGTAAGCACCCGGGTTTTTCCCGAACCGGCTCCGGCAATTATCAATAATGGCCCCTCAGTGAGAGTAACGGCCTCCAGTTGACGAGGATTCAAATCTTTCAATAACATATTCATACGATTAAATTGAATATATATCAGCAAGTATACAATGCAATCAATTTTGTCATTGTTTGGGAATAATTATCTATCCCTTTTAAGTAAGCGCACGCCACGGTGTGTTCTTATAAATAGTTGCCAGCTCTTACTTTAAGGCTAACCTGCTTTTCCCATTAAATACACCAACATAAAAAAAGCTGTTGAAATCATTCAACAGCCTGTAATTTTTAAGCATCTTCAAAAAAAAATTAACTACGCCGGTGCCTGCTCGTATACAGAAACCTGCTTACCGCTTTTGCCCACGCGTTCATATTTCACCACGCCCGTTATTTTGGCAAAAAGAGTGCAGTCTCGGCCCATACCGACATTATGCCCCGGCTTGATAGGGGTTCCGCATTGACGAACTAAAATCGAACCGGCACTAACGGTCTGCCCACCATAAATTTTGGTTCCTCTTCGCTGACCGTTTGAGTCGCGTCCATTTTTGGAAGAACCAACACCTTTTTTATGTGCCATTTTTATCCTCTTTCAAATTTAATTTCGTTATTATCTTACCATAAAATCGCAACTATAAGCTGATATTATAACAGAAAAAATAAAAAAAGCAACGTCAAATTGTAACCCATTATAAGACAGGAAGATAACAAGACCTAAAAAGTTTGTTTTCGATTAAGTGACCGTTTCTTCTTTGGATTTTTTATTGTCGTTGAATTTAAAAGTCAATTTTTCACCATCGGAGCTGATAATCAAATCACAGTCCCCGGCATATTGACCGCGTAAAATTTCTTCCGCCAGAGGGTCTTCCAAATAGCGCTGCAAAGCTCTTTTAAGCGGCCGCGCACCATATTGAGGTTCGTATCCTTTATCCGTCAAGAAATCTTTGGCTTCTTCGGTCAATTTGAAACTGATACCTTTCTCAGCCAGACGTTTGGCAATATCAGTTACTAAAATTTCAATAATATCTTTGATATGGTGTCTTTCGAGAGGATGGAAAATAATCGTTTCATCGATACGGTTAAGCAGTTCCGGATTGAATATTTTTTTCAACTCATCAAGAATCCGTTTTTCCATCGTATCAAAAGACGACTCCACATTTTGCGAATCAAAACCTACGGTCTTCCCATCACGAAGCTGTCTGGTACCGATATTGGAAGTCATAATCAACACGGTATTTTTAAAATCAACCTTCCGTCCGAACGAATCGGTCAAGACGCCATCATCCATTAGTTGCAGTAAAATATTGTACACGTCAGGGTGAGCTTTTTCAATTTCATCAAGGAGAACGACCGAATAAGGCTTTCTGCGAACTTTTTCCGTCAACTGCCCTCCTTCTTCAAATCCGACATAACCGGGAGGAGCACCAATCAAACGAGAGACGGCAAATTTTTCCATATATTCCGACATATCAATACGAATCAAAGCTTCAGGATCTTCAAAAAGGAATCTTGCCAACACCCGCGCTAATTCCGTCTTCCCCACACCAGTCGGTCCTAAAAAGATAAAAGTCCCAATGGGGCGACGAGGGTCGGACAAACCTGCCCGTGCACGGCGAATGGACTGTGCCAAAATTCTTATTGCTCCGTCCTGACCGACAATAGACTTTCTAAGCTCATCTTCCATCCGCATCAATCGTTTGGATTCGTGTTCTTCCAAACGGAAAAGAGGGATACCGGTAATCTTTGCCAGCACGGTAGCAACATCATCCGCCGTAAGCACCACCTGTTCATTATTCCGAGATTCTTCCCACTCTTTTTGAAGATTGGTCAGTTTTTCTTTTTTAATTTTTATCTCATCACGAAGCTGTGCGGCGGTTTCAAAAGCCTGATTTTTGACAGCTTTTTCCTTTTTTCCCTGTAATTCTGCAATTTTATTTTCAATCTGGCTGAACTCTTCGGGACGTGTATAAACAGCCAAATGAGCTCGAGAACTGGCTTCATCAATAAGGTCAATAGCTTTATCCGGTTGAAATTTACCCGAAATATAACGATTAGATAAAACTACAGCGGTTTCTATTGCCTCATCGGAAATATGCAATTTATGGTGCTCTTCATATTTAGGACGCAGCCCCATAAGAATTTTAACGGTGTCTTCTTTCGAAGGAGGATCAACCATAACGGTTTGGAAACGCCGGTCTAAAGCACCATCTTTTTCAATATACTTGCGATATTAATTCATCGTAGTAGCGCCGATACAACGCAACTCTCCACGAGCCAAAGAAGGTTTGAAGATATTGGAAGCATCCAAAGAACCTTCGGCACCACCGGCACCCACAATAGTATGAATTTCATCAATAAAGATGATAACATCGGAAGCGTTGATGATTTCATTCATTACCGCTTTAAGTCGTTCTTCAAATTGACCCCGATATTTGGTCCCAGCGACTAAAGAAGCCATATCAAGAGTAACTACCCGCTTATTTTCCAGAGTTTGAGGGACTTTGTTTTCAACAATCCGTTGTGCCAATCCTTCGGCGATAGCTGTTTTTCCCACTCCCGGTTCACCAATTAAAACGGGATTATTTTTCTTGCGGCGAGAGAGAATTTGTGCCACCCGTTCGATCTCATCACTACGACCGATAATAGGATCCAATTTACCTCGTCGAGCCAGTTCCGTCAAATCACGACCGAAATGATCCAGTGCGGGAGTTTTCGATTTCTTACGCTTTTTCTTGAATGAAGAAGGTTTCCCGCTTTGAATATTTTTCAGCTCTTCGTAGGCTTCTTTATAATCTATTTCATAGGTTGACAGTACCTGTGCCGCTACGCCCTCTTCGTCTTTAAGAAGCGCCAACAGAATATGTTCCGTATCAATATCTTTGGATTTCAAGGCTCGCGCCTCCTGACCGGAGACCTCAAGAGTCTTTTTGGCTCGGGCAGTCAAGGGAAGCTGCCCCATAGTCATCGTACCTCCCGCCGGTTGTACTACTTCCTCAATGGAAGCTTTCAAGTCGTTTGTTTCTAAACCAAGATTGGTTATGATATCAATTGCCAGACCTTCTCCGAGTCGGATAAGACCCAGCAAGAGATGCTCGGTGCCTATATAATCATGTCTTAAGCGAGCCGCTTCATCTCGAGCATATTCAATTGCTTTGCGCGCACTTTCGGTAAACATCTCATTCATGGTATCTCATCCTTATTATTATGTGTAATTTACTATTTTAACAAGCAAGAAGCAACAATTGTTGCATCTATTCCTTTTTTTCAGTTCTTAGTTTTTCACGCACCATTTGCGCCCGAACAAAGTCACGACGATTTTGATCCATTTTGTGACCGTAATATTTTTGTAAATGAGCCGGTTGTGACAATAACAAAATATTGTTAATCAAAGTAACATCTAAGAAATTTATGATTTTCATAGCATGTCCCAACCGCACCGCCGAGAGAAGATTCATCACTTCTTCCGAACTCAATACCCGGGCATACTTTAGAATACCATAAGCACGCCATATTTTATCTTCGATCATATCGGCCGCTTCATCAATCAAGCGCTGTCTGGCACTGGCTTCGTTGTCAATAATTTCCTGTGTGATATGTTCAATCTGATTTAATATTTCAGTTTCCGTTATTCCCAATGTATTTTGGTTAGAAATCTGAAAGAGGTTACCTAAAACATCAGAGCCTTCTCCATAAAAACCACGAACCACTAACCCGCTGCGTTTTATATGTGATACGATTTTATCGATTTCACGGGTTAGAACAAGACCGGGTAAGTGAATTAACACCGATGCTCTCATTCCGGTGCCGGCATTGGTAGGACAAGCAGTCAAATAACCAAAATCTTGATCATAATCAAATTCCAGGTAACGGCTAATCTCTTTCTCATATTTAATTGCTAAATCATAAGACGATTGAAGATCTAATCCTGACGAAAGAGCTTGGATTCTGAGATGATCTTCTTCATTTATCATAATCGAAACCCGTTCTTCAGGATCAACAAACAAAGCTTTAGACAGCTCCCCATTTAAGAAATCAGGAGAAGTCAAATGCCGTTCAATGAGAAAATCCTTATCCAGTTCATTGATGTCAGATGCCTTATAATAGGCACCTTGAGAAAGCATTTCCGAACGAGTGTAACAGGAATCGAAATAATTAACTATTCTCCGCCTGTTATCACTATCGGCTGATTCCGGGAATTGACATCCGGCTATATTACGCGCTAATCGGACGCGGGTGGATAAAACTACCATAGCATCTTTTCCGGTTCCGGAAAGCCATTTTGCCGGAGTTTTTGCCATTTCTTCAAACATGGTAATCAATTTCTGTTTTTACATCCTTTTAATTAATCGATGACGATTCTTTTAACGATTTAAGTTTATCTCTAATTTCGGCAGCTCTTTCGAAATCTTCAGATTCTATAGCCTTTTTTAGTTCTTGCTCCAAACGTTCTTCTTCTTTCACCGAGATAGCTAAGCTAACCCCACCTTCCTTATCTTTGCTCTGAGGGTTTATACCACGATGAAGGGAAGCTCCATGAATTTTGCGCATTATCGGTTCCAGTTGATTTCTAAAAGTTCTATAACAATCACCACAACCAAGACGTCCCCTCCGAGTAAAATCAGTAAAGGTCATACCACAACTGGGACAAGCAAGTTCATCTTTAGGGCTGTCTGTGTGTTCCGACGGCAAATTACCGGCTAAACCGGACAATATTTCCCCCAAAGGAAAAGGAACATTCTCCAAGGGAGAATGAAATCCACGGGCGGCGGCACATTCTTTACACAGATGAAGGGTTGTTTTTTCGTTGTTAACAATCTGTGTTAAATGTACTTGAGCTTCTCTTTTACCACAATCTTGGCATAACATAATTTTCACCTACTCTAAATATGGTCACTTATGGCACCATTGACAATCTTTAAATTCCTAAAACACCTTTGCGCCAGTTCTTGATTATGAGTGGCTATTAAAAAAGTAACATCATTTTTATCATTAAGTTCAAAAAGCAAATCATGGAGTTTTCTGCCTGTGACCGTATCAAGGTTTCCTGATGGTTCATCGGCAAGAACAATTTCCGGTTCATTCGCCAAAGCTCGAGCAACAGCCACTCGTTGTTGTTCACCTCCAGAAAGTTGGCGGGGTTGGTGATGTTCTCTATCACTTAAACCAACTTGCTCCAATAGTAGTTCCCCTAAATCTCTGGCTTCGTTTTTCTTCTTGCCGGCAATGAGCATAGGAATCATCACATTTTCCAGAGCGCTAAAATCTTCCATTAAATAATGAAATTGAAAAATAAAGCCAATTTTTTTATTTCTAAATTTCGCTAAAGCCTTTTCGGACTGTTCATTCAAGGGGACTCCATCAACAAACACTTCCCCTTTTGTCGGTCGATCCAACCCGCCTAAAATATGCAAAAGGGTTGATTTGCCCACTCCCGAAGCACCGGTAATTGCCGTCATCTCACTCCTTTTTATTTCCAAATCGATTCCTCTGAGAACCGGCAGGACAACATCGGCAGTTTTGAATTCGCGGTAAACATCATTTGCTGTTAGAATCTTTTCTTCCTCGACCATTTAAGTTATTGAACTCCTATTCCCAAAAAATCCTATTTTATCAATATATATTACTATTTTCGCCATTTTTCACCAAAGATTTAGTCAAAATCATCAATCCCTTACATATATTATTGTCTCAACACTTCAATAACAGATAATTTTGCTGCTTGATGGGCAGGATATAAAGAAGCTAAAAAGCAGATAATAAATGTCACGATTCCAGTGCCTAAAAAATCCAACAAATGAATTTCAATCGGTAAATAACTAATAAAATAAATATCTGGAGGTAAAGATATGATATGATAATGATTCTGAACAAAAGCAGCCAACAAAGCAATTATCCAGCCTACCACAACTCCCACGACACCAATTGAAATTCCTTTGTATACAAATATCTTGCGAATCGATCCCGGTGTTGAACCGATGGTTTTCAGAATACCAATTTCGGCTCTTTTTTCCATCGCTAACATAACCAGAGTGGAAATAATGGAAAATGCCGCTACTAAAACAATGAGAAGGAAGCCCAAAAACAGTATTTTTTTCTCTATGGCTATCCAAGTAAAGAGATTCTTGTGTAAAACATTCCAAGGGACAACATCATACTTGAAATCCAAAAAAGAATCGATAATCGGTGCCATATCTCTCGCTTCAAAAATATTCCTCAGCTTCAAATGAACAGCGGTAACAGCATTACCGGTTTTAAAAAGTTTTTGAGCGGCAGATAAAGATATATAAGCCATTTGAGAATCAAAATCGTAAAGACCGGTTTCAAAAATTCCCGATATATAAAATTTAGCCACCCGAGGACGCATTTTCCGATGAAGATCTTCTCCCTTAAGAGAATATAACACAACCGATTCACCCAAAAAAACCCCCAATCGTTCTGCCAAATTACTGCCTATTATCATACCCGGGATAGTATCATTATCAACTATGATGGAGTCCAGGCCATATTCCCCAACTTTTATGTCTTTGGCAATATCTGAGGTTTTATCTTCCAAATCGGGAATAATTCCCCGAACAATGATACCATCCCCAGCCGAAGAGGAAGAAATTGCTGCTTTGTAAAAAATAAAGGGAGAAGCCGCGACGACATCATCGATATTTTCTAATTTCTTCACCAGTTCATTGTAATTATCAATTAAATCATTATGAAGAGGAAAAATGGTAATATGCGAAGTCGTCCCCAACAAACGAGCTCTAATCTCCGATTCAAAACCATTATGCATTGACATAACAAAACAAACTACCGCCACCCCCAAAGTGACCCCAAGAATCGTAAACCAGGTGGAAATAGAGATAAAAATCCTTCCCGATTTCAAATACCGATGGGCAATAAAACTTTCATATTTCATTATGTCATTATACAAAGATAATGATATGAAAAGCAACGATTTTAAAAAGATGATGTATGCTGTTAACGGTTGAAATTAAATTATAGTCATTTAAAAGCAAAGATATTTAATATCGAAGATATCTTATATCGTAGATATTTTATATCGCAAACGAGCAATCAATTTGTAAATTAATTGTCCCAATGGTTTTATTAATGGAAGTGATAAAAGTCGTCCCCAAAGTTTGGTATCAGGGAACAATAATGCTAATTTGGTTATAGCCAAAGAACCTTTATAAACCTTGCCCTTAGAATCATAAAGAT
>Ga0114931_10009311_pt1 | contig 11784 bp, 10 predicted proteins | sample 2SBtaG_FD_89579 | JGI IMG/M metagenome (GOLD analysis project Ga0114931, IMG submission 89579) | Deep subsurface microbial communities from Kolumbo volcano to uncover new lineages of life (NeLLi) - 2SBTROV14_V59a metaG | ecosystem: Environmental > Aquatic > Marine > Volcanic | place: Kolumbo...
CGCCACGCCGCCCGCACTCGACCCGGCGGTGCAGCAAGTTTATCTGCCGGTGGAACAGAGCGAGCAAGCCGCCATTCGCACCGCCGCAAAAGAGACCGGGCAATCGTTGGATGTTGAATCCACACAATTGGTATACGAACCCGCCCTCATCGGCGCAGCGACCGTGCGTTTTGTCAAACGGAAAAACGGCATTGATGAACAAAAAGACGTGCTACTGCTCGCGCCCCCGCCGGATGGCATCCGCGCCCCCGATTGGGCAAATGCGGAATCACTGCCCATCAGCCTGCGAGACCTCACCAGTGGGCCGGAGCGGGTTGGGGCAGAACAGGGTCCGTTTTTCGCCCCGGTGCCGGAAAGCGCCAACAGTGCCCGCGAATTAAAAAGCATCGGCAAAGATTTGTCGGACTGGCTGTATTACAACAAACGGCTTAAATTGACAGCCCATACCGGATTGAAACTGATCCAGCAACCCGGAGAAACCCTGCGTGCCTTCAAAATTCGGTTGCAGCAAGCCGCCCGCGAACGCCGCGATGCAGAAGTAGACAAACTCGAAGCCAAATACGCGACCAAAATTGACCGTCTGGAAGCACGATTGCGTCGCAAACAGCGCGAATTGGCAGATGATGAAGCACAATACAGCGCCCGCAAACGGGAAGAAGTAGTCGGCATCGGCGAAAGCGTACTTGGGTTTTTTATGGGACGGCGCAGTACCCGCGTTCTGAGCCGTGCCAGCACCAAACGACGGCTCACAACCAAAGCCAAACTGGACATCGAAGAGACCAAAGAGGAAATTGAAGATTTAAACAAACAACTCGCCGAGTTGGAAGCAGAGTTAAAAGAAGCCACAGATGAAATTACCAACCGCTGGGTTGATGCTCTGACAGACCTAACCACCGAAGAAATTGCACCCCGCCGCACCGATGTAAATGTTCAATTGGTGGCGCTGGCGTGGATGCCTTCGTGGCGCATTGTGGCAAACGACGGGCGTAGCAGTCGGGTTTTCAGCGTGCCGACATACCCGCAACCGACGGAAGAAGACTAGCAAGCCGCCGGCAAAAAAATAGCACGCGGATTGTACGGATTATGCGGATTTTCACTGATTTTTTGAGATATATCTGTGCGAATCTGTAAAATCTGTGTCATCTGCGTTCTAATTGTAAAACCTGTCGGGTGGCTAGAAGAGAGTCAATAAATTCGGGAGAATTGAGATTCACGAGAGCTGTCGGGATGTTTTTTGCCAGCGGTAAACAATGCGGCCAATGTACAGCACCGCTACCGTCGTGCCGAGTATCCATCCCCAGTGGCGCATATCGTGGCTGAAGCGCGTAAATGAATCGGCGGCGATGAACCCAACCGAGGTCATCCCCAGCGACCATAGAATCTGCGCCGGGAGCATGGTGCGCATCACCCGCCGCCAGCCCATTTCGGTGATACCTGCCGCCACCAGCGTGGGGATAATCAATGCGCTGGTAAGTTTTGAGGTGAAAATAACCCGGCGGGAATCGCTGCCAAAAAGTACGGCTTCAAGTTTGTTGATGGTATCCAAATCAATTTTGAGGAATTTTCCCCAGCGCTGAATTACCTGCTCGCGCCCGAAGTACCCCAAAAAATACCAAAAACTGTCTGCCATCATACCGGCAACCACCGAAACCATCAGTATCGCCCAAAAGTTCACCCGCCCCATCGAAGCCCACACCCCACCGAGCATGGTGGCGATGGGACCTTCTAAAATTACGGCGGTCAAAATGATGGCGTAATTCCACAAATTGGTGGCGGTCAAATGGTAATAGCCGTTTTCTGCCACTCGTTGCAGCGTGGGCAATAGTGTCGCAAAGGTCGGGGTTGCCAGCAAGTTATTCAGTTGAATGGATAGCGAATTGGCGGCAGTGTTCAGTGCGCTGTTCAGCGCCAGCATCACTTTTTGCAAAGTGGGCATTGCCGATTCCAGCGCGACTGCACCTGTCGCCAGCCCAATTGCCGCTATCGGAGATTTTCGTTTCATGTTGTGTATGTCCTGTTCCCCTAAAATCCTTTACGCACAAAACCGGCAAATGTTGCGCACCGAAAGCGTTACATTTTACCGTTATGCTATCGATTGCACAAATGCCGCGGGGAAACCACACCCATTATACCACTGCCACGGGGTAAAAATCAAACCAACAACCCGACGATTGCCCTACGGCACGACCTGCCCCATTTCAAATTCATTGTGAATGAGCCGCACCGCAGTGTTGGCATCGCCCTGTGCCACCACCAGCGAAATATTGTATTCGCTGCTGCCTTGCGCAATGGCGATAATATTGACTGCCGCCCGTCCCAGCGCGCCGAATACTTTTGCGCTGATGCCTGGCGTGCCTTTCATCCCCGCACCGACCACCGCCAAAATGACGGTATCATCCTGCACCGAAATTTCATCCAAATCGCGGCGCTCCAATTCGCGCGCCAGTTCTTCTTCCAACGCGGCAATCACTGTCGGCGATTCGGTGGTTTTCACCATAAAACAGATAGATTGTTCCGATGAGGCTTGGCTAATCATCAACACGCTGGTGCCGGTGCGTGCCACTGCGCTGAACGTGCGCCCCGCCACACCCGGAATGCCCATCATCCCCGTACCGGCGATGGTGATGATGCTCATATCTTTGATGGCGGTGATGGCTTTCACGGCACGCCCATCTATTTGGATGTTGCCATCAATCAGCGTGCCGGGATGATCGGGGTTGAAGGTGTTCAGCATCCGCACGGGGATGTTTGCCTGCTGTGCCGGGCGAATGGCGCGCGGATGCAGCACTTTCGCCCCGAAATATGCCAACTCGCCCACTTCCACATACGACAGATGCCGAATGGTGCGCGCTTCCGGCACGATGCGCGGGTCGGTGGTCATCACGCCGTTCACGTCGCTCCAAATCCAGATTTCATCGGCAGACATGGCGCGCCCGATGATGGTGGCGCTGTAATCGCTGCCACCGCGCCCCAAAGTGGTCGGCACGCCCTCCGCTGTCGCCGCGATGAAACCGGTGATGACCGGAATTTTGCCCGCCGCCAGCAGTGGTTCCAACACCGATTGGGTGTGTTCGGCGGTGGCATCAATGACAGGGGTTGCCGCGCCGTGCCGCTTGTCGGTAACGATGAGCCGACGGGCATCCACGGCTGTGGCTGGCAGCCCGTTCGCCCGCAAAATGGCGGCAACCTGCGGCGCGTTCATTCGTTCGCCCAACCCGCTGATGACATCCAGCGCGCGCGGTGTCAATTCGCCCAGTACCCGGATGCCGTGACACAGTGTTTCAAATTCATCCAGCAGACGGGTAACTTCTGCCATCACTGCATCTCGCGCCGCCGAATCTCCCAGAAATTCGCGGGTGGTTTCGGCGTGTTTCCGCTCAATTTCTACCCGTGCGGTGTGTGCTGCATGCTCGTCGCCCGTTTCGGCGGCGTTGGCAGCGGCAATTAATTTGTTGGTCACGCCACTCATCGCCGAAACAACCAGCAGCGGTTGGTGTCCGTCATCTTTGGCGGATTGGATAATTTGCACCACATTTTTCAGTGCGGCCACCGAACCGACAGATGTGCCGCCAAACTTCATCACAATTTTCATGGTGAACACTCCACAGGGTATCGATAGGTTTTTGAAAGTTATCCGTCTTTTTCCAGCGCGTCCACGCCGTGTGTTGTCATCCAACCGGCAATGCCGCCGGATAAACTATGAATTTTATCGGCATCCCAGCCTTGATGGATGAGATATCCCGCAACATCCAAACTGGAAATGCCGTGATAGCACTGCACCACCACCGGATTTTCGCGCGAAATATCGTCCAGCCGTTCGGTGAGTTCCATCATCGGCACAGACACCGCGCCGGGGATGTGCCCGGAACCAAATTCCCATGCCCAACGAATATCAATAACCTGCGCCGAGGGGTTTTCTTCCATAAATGCAGGGAGTTCTTCCGGGCTGATTTCGTTGATGGTCAGCATTTCCGGCAGCGGCGCAGCAGCGGGTGGATTTTCGACCACAACTGCTGTGGGTTTCGGTTTATCTTCGTTTTTTTGAAACAATCGTTGAAAAATATTCATTACGCCCCAATATATTTTGAATAGAGTCCCCGTGCCACCGATTCTTCATCCGTGCCTTTGATGATGGCACGCCCGTCGGCAAACAGGGTAATTTCATACGCCGGCGGCACACTGAACCGCAGCAAAAAATCGTTGCTGGCGGTGATGGTTGCCACGTTTTTCACCTGCGCGGCGATAGTATCCAGCGCGACACGATGCCCGCGAATTTGCACCGCGTTTCGACCGCACAGGCTAAATGCGCTGGTGCCGGTTTCGTTTTCCAAAAAGTCGAACCGATGCCGGCCGCATGCCGGGCAATCGGGACGGGGTGAACCGGTGGGAAATTGCTCCAAACTCAAATCCCACAAATCGAGATGGATGATGCCGCGGTTCAATTCGCCCTGTCCCACCAGCAATTTGATGGCTTCGGTGGCGCTGACACTCGCCACAGCACCCACCACCGGCCCGACCACGCCAGCAGTGTCGCAGGTGGGTGATGTGCCGGGCGGCGGCACATCGGGGAAAACACAGCGCAGGCACGGCGTTTCGCCGGGGATGATGGTTTGGCTCATTCCGTAACCGCTCACCGCACCGGTGTAAATCCACGGGATGTCCAGTTTGATGCACGCATCATTCAGCAGATAGCGGGTTTCAAAATTGTCAGAACCGTCCATCACCAATGTAGCGCCGTCAATCAATTGTTCGATGTTTTCGGCAGTTACATCGGCGACGATACCGCGCACGGTGATGTCGCTGTTTATGGCACGCAATTTTTGCTCGGCGGCGATGGCTTTCGGCAGAGCGGCATGCAAATCATGCTCATCGAAGAGCATTTGCCGCTGCAAGTTGTTCAGTTCGATGAAATCGCGGTCAACCAGCACCAGTTCGCCGATACCGGCGCGCGCCAGATGGTTGGCGATGACCGTGCCGGTTGCCCCGCAACCGATGACGACCACTTTTGCCGCCAGCAATTTCTGCTGCCCGGCTTGCCCGATGCCGTGGAAAATGGTTTGCCGGTGATAGCGTGCTAACGGGTCAGTCATGGCGTATCTCCCGTTCATCCACAATTTCCAGCGGCAGCGGCACAAACCGGCGCGGAATATCATCGGCGATTTTCCACAAACCGGTGTTGAGCGGTTGCCGCCGGAAAACAGAGACAATCATATAGAAAAAGCCTTCCACTTCCGACAACAGGTCGGTTTGAGAGGGGATGGGCGTCCAATCGGGATGTGAGTGGTACAGCCCGATAACATCAAGTCCGTCTTTTTCGGCGGCGCGAGCGGTTTTTACAAATTCCGCCGGGTCCATCTCGAAGCGGTCGTTGCGCTCGGTGTTGAGGTTGGTGCCGCGCACCACCCGCCGCACCCAGCCGCCTTTTTCAGATTTGCCCACTAAAAAGCCAAAACATTCGCGGGGATATGTTTCGGCGGCATGGGCGTAAATTTGTTTTAAAAGTGTGTCGGTGATTTTCATATGGGCATTTTAACTCAAAGTTTCAAAGTTGCAAGATGATTGTCATGCGGCGCGGCGCATCACCATAAATCCGTTTTCCAGCGACAGGGTCGTGGTATCAAAAGCATGGTCGAGCGCGCGGGTTACATCGGCAATGATGTCATCTGCATCTTCGATGCCGACAGCAAAACGCACCAAACTATCTTTAATGCCGATGGCTTCCCGTTCAGCGGAAGAAAGTTCAAAATAGCTGACCAGCGCCACTTGATTGACCAAACTTTCTACCCCGCCGAGACTGGGGCCGATGAGCGGAATTTCCAGACGGTCAATAAATTCACCCGTGCCGGCAAAATCGGTATTGAGCACAAAACTGACCACCCCGCCAAAGCCGTCCATCTGTGCGGTGGCGATAGTATGGTCAGGATGGCCGGGCAAACCGGGGTAATACACTTCGCGCACGGCAGGGTGTCCCTGCAAAAATTCCGCCAGTCGTTGCGCCGTTTCATTCTGCCGGCGCACGCGCAGCGACAGGGTTTTCAATCCGCGCAGTAGCAGATACGCCGAGTTGGGGTCGCTGACCGCACCGAAAACGCCCTGTATTTGGCGCACGGCGGCAATCAGATATTCCGAGCCGCACACCACACCCGCCAGCAAATCGTTGTGTCCCCCCAAATATTTGGTGGCGGAATGTATCACCAAATCCACGCCATATTCCAGCGGACGCTGGTTTACGGGGGTGGCAAACGTGCTGTCTACAATGGTTTTTATGCCGCGCGGACGAGCAATTGCTGTCAACTGCTCCAAATCGAGCACGCGCATATAGGGGTTGGTCGGTGATTCGGAAAAGATAATTTTGGTATTCGGGCGGATAGCGGCTTCCAATGCCGAAAAATCGCCCATCGGCACGATGGTGGCTTCCACGCCGAACCGTTTCAAGTGGTTGCCGATAAAATCGCGGGTGCGGCGATATGAATCGTCGGTGTAAACGATATGATCGCCCGCCGACAGGAAGGTCATCAGGGTGGCGGTAATGGCAGCCATCCCGCTAGAGAAGAGCACGGCATCCTCTGCGGCATCCAACGCGGCGATTTTCTGCTCGGCGGTGCGAATGGTGGGGTTGCCGTATCTGCCATATTCCCACCGATTTTCGCTGTCGCCCCACATCCGCGCCTCCATATAGTCGGTCAGTTCGGCGGTATTGGCGAAAGTGTAGGTGCTGGTTTGGAAAATGGGGGTGGTCACAGCGTGGTTCGCCTTCACCCGATTTTCGCCTGCGTGGACGGATTTGGTGGAAAATGCAGATTGGTTACTCATAGCTATCTCCTCTATTGCGTATTTTTCAATTTTCACGAAAGAGAAATGAGGGGAAGCCGGGTGCAGGGCATTAAAAAAGCCCCACACGCTGGTGAGGCTTTGAGAAGTCCGGTAAAATACTCCTCTCATCTCTCAGACGTGCGTCTGTCGGAATTGGCACCACTCCCATCGGTTGCCCGATGGTGAAGGTTGCCGGGGTTTCATCGTGCCGTTCACTCCACCCCTCTGGATGAGAATTCATCATATTTAATTGCGGGACATCATATCAGATTTGCAGACAATTGTCAAGGGGAATTTTAAATTGGGTGTAAATCCATTCGGGGGCAGGAATTCAATTATTTTAAACTGCCGGCAAGTCACCCGGCAGTTTTTACAATTAGAATGCAGATGACACAGATTTTACAGATTTGCACAGATATATCTCAAAAAAATCAGTGAAAACCCGCATAATCCGTACAATCCGTGTGCTATTTTTTGAATTTCTTAAAACTATCCGGAAAAGGCATATGCCAAAACTTGCCATACCCTGCCCGGCGGGATAGAATCACACACGTTGAAAATATTTCGCAGGATATTGGACAGTGGTACTACTGAACCGCTCACGAGCATTAACCGTGCGGAAAGCCGCGACCCGCGATGTGCGTGCCATCAAACAGTTGATGACGCACAACTGGGCAGTGTACACACGGTTGATGCCACCGGAAATTGAATCTCGGCTGGAAAATTGTGTCGCCCTGTTGGCAGAAGATGATACAGCGCTGCGTGCGTTTGCGCTGGTTGAACCGCAGCCGCCCGACAGCGGGCTGGTACTGACACTCGCCGTGCATGATAACAGCGTTATCACCCATGCACTGGATGCGCTGATACCCGCCCTCGAGCAGGAACTTCGAGCGCATCAGTTGAATTTTATAATGCAGATTGGCCCTGCGCAGTGGTTAACCGGTTTATTGCCGCAATACGGCTTTTTCAGCGACAGCCAGATTGTCACTTTTGAATGGCAATTGCAACCGTTGCCACCCATCACCCCCCACCCAAAACTAAAAATTGTCTCCGCGCATCTAGCCCATCTTCCCAAATTGCTGGCGCTTGACCGCATGGCGTTCGGCCCGACATGGCGCAAACCCCGCCATTCGTTCCGCGAGGCGTTGGGACACGCCGTATCATTCAATGTCGGCACAATTGACGGGGAAATTATTGCCTACGAATGGTGCGATCAATTCGGCGAGCACGGACATTTGACGCGGCTGGCAACTCACCCCCGCTACCAAAGGCAAGGCATCGGCGCGCAGATGCTCCACCAAGCGATGCAAACACTCATCGAACGCGGGGTGCAAACCATTACCCTCAACACACAAACGGACAACCTGCCATCACAGCGTCTCTATCGCCGGTTCGGATTCACCGAAACGACACAGGTGGTAGATGTGTTGGTGAAAATGCTGTGAGGCTGCGCCGGAAAAATTCGGTAAAAAAGGGCTATTCTTTCGGCTTTAAGATAATGCCTTTGCCCACCAGTGTGCCAAACAACCCAATCAGCGCGGCAATAATGGTGGTAATCGCGCCGATGACTACTTTGCCGCCGGGACGCTCGATGAATGGCGGGGGCGGGGTGGGCGTTGCCAGCGCTTCCGTGCCGACCACTTCCACTTGAAATGACCGTCCCCAAACCGGTACATCATCATCACCCAAAAAAACTTGCAGTACCAGCACATGCAGCCCGGGTGTTTCCGGCGCAACAATCGTCCACGCCCACACAGCGGGGTCAGCGCCGGGGTCGGTGTTTACGGTTTGAGCAGCGGGGTAAATGGGAGAAACGGAAAACGTGGGCGACGTGAGTTCCAGCCGCATTTGGTTCCAAATTAAAATAGTGGCGCGATACAAACTGGTTGCGCCCACAATCGGCGGCGCATCGGGGGGGATGGGGATGCGGTCGAAATCGCCTATGCCCAACGATGCCAGCGCGGGCGGGCGTTGCACCAACACCCGCACCACATCGCTGGAACCGGTGCTGAATCGCACGGGATAATTCACGTTAATTTCGCCGAAGGTGTCGGTCGGTTCCGGTTCTGTGCCTGTGGCGGTTTCTACCTGCATTTTTTTGTTGGTGGGATGCGATATTTGGGTAGTGGCGATGGGCACGGGTGTGACCGTTTCGGTATGGGTTGGCGCTTGTAAACCGACAGAAAACATGGTGCTGACACCCACACACGCCAGCACAATCGCCGCGGCAATGGCTATCATGGCTATCGGATTTTTTCTCACGGCACACCTCCCGGATGCGTCATTCGCTATTTAAATACCATTCCCGCCACCGAAACAAACGAGGTGTCGCGATCGTCTGCCACGCAACAATCGTAGCCGGTCACTTCGCCCCGAACATCACCCATCATTTTCAGAGAAAGGTAGAACGGTGCCGTGCCGCACACGTTTCGCTCGCCGCGTTCTGCACGGATGATATCGAAAAAGCCATCGGCATTCCCGGCGATGAGCGGTTGCAGCATCCGCTCGTCATCGTGTTTAAGCCGGATTTTCTCCTGCGAGGTGATGGGGTCGGTATCGAATGCGGGGCCGAGATGTGCCAAATCACCCGATGCCACCGTCAGCACTCGCCGCCCGGCGGTTGCCTGTTTTACCGCCGATAGCACCGCTTGCAATTGTCGGTCGGCGGCGGGGTTTTTACCGTTGCCGATGAAATGGTAAAACGAGCCGACCAGAATCGGCACAATCGGCACGGGTTTTTCACCCCGAATGAAATGCAGCCACGTCACCACCAATTCGATGGAATGTTCGCGCCGGTGGTTCAATTCTTCGGCAAAAGCGTTTTCTTCGCCCAGCACATCCACCACCGCATCCACCACCGATTGGTCGGTGGGCAGCACGCCGAAGGGTGTGGCGTAATTTTGGCGCGTTGGGGTAATTTGCCCCGGCAAAAAACTGTTGTGGTCGGTGGCAAAAATGACCACAACTTCGGCGTTTTCCGCCAATTTACGAGCGCGTTTCCACAATTGGGCGTAAACTTTTCCGCCGCGGGCATAATCAATGTGCGGGCTGAACACCCCGCTGCCGGACGAAACCGGCTCGGCGGGTGGCGTGGCATCCATAAAACCCTGCAACTCACGGCGCAGGGCATCGGGGTCGGCGGGATAGCTCAAGCCCGCCAGTGCGGGCGGACGCTGCGGTGCGGCGCGATACTGTGCCAGCGCATGGGCTTTCACCGTGGCGAAATTCTCGTTGTCGAGCAGGTAGAGGTCATCCAACTGTGTCAGCAGCCCCTCAATTTCCGCATCGGAGATGAGTTGCCCCGTTGATTGGATGAACACTTGCCGCATTTCGGCGATGGTGTGCTGTCCGTCAAGTGTCGCCAGCAGTGGGCCCAGCACCTGCGGCACCAGCGCATACCGGTTGGAAAGTTCCAACGGGTCGCGCAGGTAAAAAACGGGCTGCCCTTCGTGAACAAAAGATTTTATTTCCAGCGGACGGAGTTTGGCATTGTCGTATCGTGACATAATTTTTTGGGAGTCATCAGTTTTCAATAATCGGTTCTATTCAGGGTGTTTACCGGAACACAGAGATTCTTTTTTTTTCTCTGTGCCTCTTTGTGTTTTCTCTGTGTATCTCTGTGTACCCTGAAAAGATACTCTCAGTTTTCAGTTTTTAGGGTACAGAACCGAAAACTACTAAAAGGCAACTGATGACCATTAACTGAAAACTGAAAACTTCTATTCTTCCACAATCTCAACGGTTTTCAGCGTGTCGCCGGGTTGACGGTCGCGCTGGGGGTCGCGGATGCGGATTTTTTTGACCACATCCATCCCCTCCACCACTTCGCCAAAAATGGTGTGCCGGTTGTTGAGCCACGGCGTTTCCACAAAAGTGATGAAAAATTGGCTGCCATTGGTGCCGAGACCGGCATTCGCCATTGCCAGCAAGCCGGGGCGGTCGAATTTCAGGTCGGGGTGGAATTCGTCACCGAATTTGTAGCCGGGGCCGCCCATACCGCTGCCGGTGGGGTCGCCGCCCTGCGCCATAAAATCGGGTATCACGCGGTGGAACGTTGTGCCATCATAATAGCCTTCGCGTGCCAAAAATACCATATTGTTTACGGTTTGCGGCGCTTTATCGGCAAAAAGTTTAATTTTGATGTCGCCTTTGTCGGTTTTGAAAATGGCATGATAGCTTTTCGCGGGGTCAATCACCATTTCCGGGGGGGAAGAATATTGTTTTGACATTGTTACTCCTTTTTGATTTTGGTTATTTGGACGCAGATTCTTTTATCGGGAACCAATTGCAATTCCCAATCGTCTAGGATATGATAAAGGAAACCGGCTAAAAAATCAAAGGACGGCTATCAAATGACCCGCAAAATCACACTAATCTTGTTATCCTTATTGATAGTAACGCTTGCTGCATGCAGCATTGGAAACAATGGAGAGACCGGCATGACACCCACCGACACCCCGAACGCAACGCCCAAGCCCACACCCACGCCAACCACCCCTCCCCCGAAACCGCAGGTGGCGTACAACCCCGTCCCCGCCGATGCGCTTTCGCCGGCAGTGATACAGCGCGTGCCCCGTCGTGGCGAAACGCTTGCCCCCGATGGCGGCATCACGCTGGTGTTCGACCGCGAAATGAACCCCGATTCGGTGGCGCAGGCGCTAACCGTACAACAGGCAGGCGACCCGCCCACCCCAATTGCCGGTTCGCTGGCATGGGAAGGCAAGCGAATGGTCACATTCCGGCCGCAATCGCCCCTGCCGCGCGATACGGTTTTCGATGTGATTCTCACGCAGGATGCCACCGCCGCCACCGGCGAACCACTACGCGAACCATACACCTTCCGTTTCCAAACAGCAGGCTATTTGGAAGTAGGACAGGTTATCCCCGCGCCCGGAACAACTGATGTAGAACCGAAAACCACCATCACCGTGATGTTCAACCGGCCGGTGGTGCCGCTGACTTCGCTGGGGC
>Ga0114931_10009312_pt1 | contig 11782 bp, 10 predicted proteins | sample 2SBtaG_FD_89579 | JGI IMG/M metagenome (GOLD analysis project Ga0114931, IMG submission 89579) | Deep subsurface microbial communities from Kolumbo volcano to uncover new lineages of life (NeLLi) - 2SBTROV14_V59a metaG | ecosystem: Environmental > Aquatic > Marine > Volcanic | place: Kolumbo...
ACAATTGGGCAATCTTCGATTTTTCAGGTCAGCCTATAAAAGAACTTCCAACGGCATTTTCTGAAAAAAGCATTTGGAATCTTGATTTTTCATAATTTCAAAGAACTTGGCTCAAAAAACTGTGTAAAACTTTATGTCATTTTTTGTTTAAAACATTATGTCATCCGACACCTATCAAATCGTAAAACTCGCCGTCAAACCGCTCTAATTCTTTCACTACCAGTCCGGCTATTTCAGGCTCGCCAAGATACATCGGTCCTTCCCTGATTTTATCCAACAACTGGTCATATTGTCCAAAATATCTCTTTCGCCTTTCGTAAATCAACTTGTTTTTCCGCGGCGGATTCTCTCTTTTTATTGCATCGATGTTGTCCCGGTAATCATTTTTCAGTTTTTTCAATTCCGCGTAAGGGATGGAACCATAAAGCCTGAAAGTAACAAAAAAGGCAGCCCCGACAGGCTGAATATGCGGCAAATTGCGACGGTAAAATGTTTTTATTTTTCTCATACTGTTCACTTTTTCTTTCAAATAAATTTGGAAGACCATTGGGGCCATTGGTGCGCCAAATTTATTTGGCGCAATAAACATTGCCGCTTATGAATTCATTTTTTTTGCTTATAAAAACTCGCCTGATTGATCTCCTTTTTATTCTTTATTCCTACATGAACGATTATTACTGAATCTTTGGGCAATGGACTGCGATAACCATCAAGTTTTAATTCGGGAAGATAATCTTCACGAACATAGACCCTGACTTTATTTGGATAACCTGACTTAATAACAACCGCCTCCATTTCCGGTCGTTTTTTGGGATTGAGGGGCTTATTAAAAAATTGAGGTTGTTTAGCTTTCGTCGTACCAGGTTCATCAGAACCACCGTCACCTTTTTGAGGGATTTCAAACTGCCCGTAACCCACATTGGTTTTTGCACCGATGCCGAGGAAATGAATGATATTCTCAAATAAATTTTTTCGTTCGGAAGGGATAAGCAAGCGGTCTATGGTCTTCCGGCTATCTTCGCCTTCTTCTGATTTTTCAGAAATTGAAAAATCTTTTTTCAAGTCGAATTGAAAGCGGAAAGTCACTTCCGGCAAGACTTTGAGCATTTGGATTGGAGTTGGATTTTTGAGGGCGGCAGGAATGCCGTCGTCATCTTTTGTTTTATTATGCGGTGTAATATAATCGTCTGCGAAGATTCGTCCGGTATTGGAAGCGGAAATAATGGCATCATGGAAAATATCCCTTTGGCAGAGTGGAAAACGTTTGGGGTTCTCCTTTCCATCGTATCCATAAATGCCTTCGAATATCTCCATTTCAAGTCGTTTTATAAAATCAACCTCCTCCGTTTCGACTTTCATTTCCTTTAATAATGTTTCGATAAATAATTTGCGACGAGTGCCAAGGCGTCCCCAATTTTCGGCTTCTTCCTCCAGCTTTTTCTTTTGTTCCCCATTATCCGTCTTTACCGCCTTTTTCTTTACCGATTTTTCTTTTTGAAAATAAGTTTCCGGAAAGGCAGACCGCAAGAGCCCTTTGACCGAGGAACCGGGAATTACGGGTAGCCCTGTGGTGTAATCGAAAAAGAAGCCGATTTTAAATTCTCCCATAACCCCCGAACCATGAGGGTAGCCTGTGCCGATGAGCAAACCGGGGTAGGTGGTGGTGCATTCAAAGTTAGTGTTTCCCAATTCAGGGTAGGCATCCATGTTTCTTGGCAACTTAAAATCAAGCAGATCCTTGTTCAAATCATAAAAAGGATTTTTGGATGGTGTTTTTTTCCAATATTTTTCCTTCTCCTCTTTGAGACTTTTGTCTAAAAGAATATTGAAATCAAATTTTTGATAGTAATGCTTATAAAAAAGCAATCCGGGATTGTAGTTCATTTTTCTGCGAGTTTAAAGGTTCTTAAACAAAGTTTTACAGCGATGGCGGCATCAAGCAGATGTTTTTTTAATTCAAGTTGTTGCGATTTATCCAATTGCTTCACAGTAGTTTCAAACAACTTTTTGTTGTCACCGGGCGGAAGAATGGCTTCATGTGGAGAGGAAGATTGCTTTTGGTATAAAACAAAGGCAAGGGTCTCCAATAACAATCGCCGATCCTGTGCAGCGCCGCTGCCTTCGTCAGCATAGACAGCAAGAGTTGGCAATAGCCCCATTTGCATCACGGATGCTCCGAATGAGGAAATGTATCCCTGGAATTCGGAAGGAATAGGATTCGGACTGTATCTCTTTTCCAACACATTTTCGATGGCATCGTAGGCTGCCGGAAAGAGTTTTTCAATTCTTTTTTTCATTGCTTGTGAGGTTTATAAAGTTACAAAGACCATAGCCTACGGTGGCATTCCCACCGATTTGAACCATGTTGTTTAATTTCTTCAAGCCTGCTTCAATAGCGGATGCTCCATTGTCATTGCCTCCAATGACAGCATAAAACCGGGTTTGCCGGGGCACGACTTCTTCATACCAAAGGTTTGAACTGATGCCGTTTTCAAGATGATTCCGGGCAATCACGGGCAGTTCATCGCAAATCGCTTGAATATCATCGCAATTGAAAAGCACAAGCCTGTCATCGAAAAGGGTTTTGACAAGGTTGCCATCGGTGCCTTCCGGCATTTCCTTATAAGAGGCGGTGAAATCTTCCAATTTGATATCTTTAACATTATTTCCAAAATAAATCGGCTGGTTTTTTTCGACTGAAAAATCGCGAAGGCTTTTTAGTCCTTTTTCAAAATCAGCGTAATTTTTCACACCGATCCTTCCCAATTCTTCCAAAAAATCTGCAATTAATTCGGGGCAGGTAGCGAGCCGGTAAAGCCCTTTACAGCTTCGTACAGGAAAGGCAAGCAAGCGGGCATTGAAAAAGTGGTACGCACCCTGTATCAATTTATCTTGCTTGCCCTCCTTGTTTTCGGAGCCGAAAATGTGTGTCACATCGCCCAATTCTCGCACATGAAATACTTCCCGCAAGGCTCCTTTGATGCCGGAAGCATGAATGGTGGGCAAGCCGGTGACGGCATCCCGTTGCACGTGTTTGTCAACGATGCCATAGTCTGCGTCGCCGCTGCCGGCGTGTAAGTTGCTGATGGCTGTAATGAGCCAAATGTTGTTGGTTTTCATATTTAGACAGTTTTAAAAAAGTTGTAGCCTATTTGGCGAAATGTGGTTTGTTCTTTAAGATAAGCCTGTAGCCCGGCTAATTTATCTTCATGGACGTACAAGACACCACCCCGCCTCAGCAGGGTGTAGCGGTTGCTCTGTTTCCGACCTTTGTAATTTTCTTTTTTGAAATCGTAAAAATCTTCGGTTTCATCCAAGATGGTGGAGAAGAAGCGGAAGGAAACTGGGTTTGCCACAATCAAAGCGCAGTATTTTTTCAATTCAGCAGGGTCTGCGTAGGTGTCGCTCATCAGCACAATTCGGCGATAACCAAGCGCATCCATTTTGGCTTTCTGGTATTCTACATCGTGAAACAAATTTTCAAAATCGTTAGCCAGATCTACTTTTTCAACCTTCATTTGAAAGCATGACCGCTCACCACCCATAGTCACCAAAGCATCTCCGAATTTGTAATTTGAAAAATCGGAAGTCATTTTTGCATAAAAAACAAAAGACACGGGATTTTTCCGTTGCTTCTTAACTGTCAAGGCATTTGCAAAATTGGACTGGATATTTTTCTTGAAAGTTTGCCGGAAAAACCCTTCCTTGTCATCTTCCATCCCTTCTCTCCATTTTCTCCGGTTGGTCACGAGGACACCAACTTTGGTTTCTTCATTAAAAAAATCCTCCAACGCTTTTCTTTCCTGACCGGAATTGGAAAAATGCAATTTCAGGTAATCTTTAGGATTGAAATTTTTAAGTACAGGGTTGTTGTCGCTTTCCACTGCAAATTCAATTGTCCTTTCATCTTTTCCCCACACGTCATCAAGCGGCGCAGCTTGCCAAAGATTTCCGTCGGAACCTTCAAGAAACAAAGAGGAAATTTCACTCACGACTCCAAAAGGTTCCAAATCTTCTTTTGCCGGATTTCTAATACACTCCTTATCTATTGTGATTTGAAAACCCGTTTTTCCAACCAGGTTTTTAGCATTGTCCCTCTTTGACTGAGGGTCACCTCTTTGAAGTAGCAATCCGTTCTGACGAAGCAATTGCTCCCGCAACATGCCCAATAAAGTGGTTTGTTGTGGCAAAACATTAGAGTGAACCAGGTAGCTTCGGCGGCGTTCACCTTGTCCGCCATCAGCGCCAAAAACAACTTCTCCTCCAAAGAAAAATTTATCCAGGGGGCTAAGGGTTATTTTCAATATTTCAGACATTTTGCAAAGGTTTATCGGTTATGAATTTTAAAAGACGCAGCATGGCATAGAGGTTTTCATTCAAATTCAGCGATTTTTTGCCAACGGTGGCTTGTTGACTGTAAATACTCAAAACCAACTTCTGTATCAATTCCAATTGTTTAGGGTTTTGGCGATGCACCGGTTCGTTGAAAAAGTTTTTGAAAAGATTGCTTAACCTATCATTATTCAATGCCTGCTTTTCAGCTAAAGCACCAAGAAGTTTTTCTAATGTTTCCAATTTGTACATGATGGAACTGAGCAGGTCTTTCTTCAACTCCCTGATTTTATCTTCTGCTTCGACGAAGCTTTCCAATTGCGGTTTGGTCAGCACTCCCTCGAAATAGCTGCCGCTATGCTTTAACAGCCTGAAAGCGATGGCATCTTTTTTAACCCCGTTGCTACGTTTGAATTTTTTTGCCCCCTCATCTAATTGTGCATAACTCAAATCCCTCGCCTCAAAAAGCGGAAACTTGTAATGAGAAATGGTCAACCCGAAGGAGAGCGTAGGTCGTGGATTGAGTTTTGTGTTTTTAAATTCCACGTCCAATGCTTGTATCAACTTGAAAACACTACCTTTCTTCATGCAGACGGGCGCAAAAAAGAGCAGGTCATCGCCGCCGATATAGATCGGCTTGCCGCCGTAATCATTGATTATGGAAGCCGCCGCCGCCGAAAAACCAGCCAGGGCTTCGGAGAATTTAATATTGTCATCTTTGCTTTTTAATTCCGCATTCGTTTTTCCAAAATTGTCACCGTCACCATGAACGATGCAAAAATATTTGTGGTAGTCAGTCGCCGTTTTTTTGAACGGGCTTTCTTTGGCGAATACTTTTTCGTAGAAGATACTCAGGGTTTCATCAGACTCTTCATCAATTTTGGTTTCATCATTCTTCTTTTTTTGGGCTTCTTCTTTTGCTTCTTTTTCCGCTTCCTTTCGCAATTGGTTATAATCATCCTTATTCTTCTGAAACAACTCCAACGTGGCAATGTCTGCGGTGCTTGGGAATAGTCCTTTTTTCATTAATCCATCATAATTCCCTTTTTGGTGTAAGGCTTTTGCCACCTCTGTTTTGTATGGATTTTCCAAAAGTTTCAGCAAACAATTGTCTTTAGGTTCCAATGAAAACCATGTCGGAGTCAACTCTGCCGTATCTAGATAGGGAGCTAAAGTGTCGTATAAATTTTCTTCTGACAGGTTTTCAATTGACTTTATCACCCAAGCAATGCGAAGGTATTTTTTCCAGAAATCAACAGCGCCTGTACTGTCTTCCCCTTCAGGTAAAACATCAGCAGCCATTTTTTTTATCGCTTCATTGATGGCGGTCTTTACCTTTTTTTCATCAAGTCCATTTGCTTCAGCAAACAGCCTGTCAGGAAAAAGCCCCGCTCCGTAAAGTTCCTTTTGCTCAACTTCTGTACGTTGAGGAGTGAGGACGCTGCCACCTTGATTTTCAATTTCAGCAACCAAGTGATTCATCAAATGCGAAAAAAGATAACTGGCAGCCCAAAGCTCTTTTGTTTTTCGGGCTTGTTGCAGGGTTGAGAGGATGGGACCGATGGTGAGTGCGAGGTAGTTCATATAATATCAGTTATTGAAATGAGTTTCTAAAAAATTTTCAATATTAAATTCATAGGGAGTTTTAAGAAGCATGCTGCTTTCTGGATTATCCAAACGAGAAAATTCAAAAGTTCTGTTTAGCAAAATATTCGGGACAGGTCTGGCGCAGAGGAAAATATTTCCTTCAAAAACTTTAAATAATATAGGTGATTGAAATCTTTCGATATGATGACGTCCTTCACAATCCCTAATTTTTATCTTAACCCCCAATTGTTGATAATCATGAAGTTCGGCTAAACCTAATAATGCCCGGACAAATTTCTTGTCATCATCATCTTTATAGTCTAATGGTGGATTATCCGGTTGACTTTTTACCAAATTATCCGTGATGAAGGGTTTTTCCCAAGAGATATTAAGGTCTTCAAAATAATCTCTGACTGCTGAGGTATCAGGAGGTAAGCATTTTATATTTTTATATATATCATTGATTTTCGATGCAACTTTCTGGTCAAGGGTATCTTCGGAGCTTACATAGGCAACCTTTTGGAGGTAAACCCATTCAGGGCTTTCATTCAAATAAGCAAGGAATTGTTGATGGTTCAAGGCAATTGCATGGCCGTTAATTTGCTTAATCGTAAATGATCCAAAACCTTTACTTTGACGGCAGCCAAAATTGTGAAGACAGAAAAAATAAGGCAAAGCAGCCTTAATTAGTCGGATGACTGGAGGGTGAAAACTAAAAACTTCTCCATCCAGATTTTTGTAGTTTATCCCCAACTTTGTTTCATTCCATTTTCCATTTTTAATTTTTTCATTATCTGCGAAATAGGATGTTTTTTCCAAAAAATCTATGGGTGCTTCGTAAGAAAAGGCTCCGTTTGCTTTAGATTTTTCACCCGATTTAAAGTTTTGACTATGCAATAAAAAATACTTAATCGGTTCTCCCAAAAATACAATTTTATACGGCGATGAAAAAGGTGTTTTTGACGGTTCTGGGAAAAACCGTTCAACCGTTTCCTGAAAAGCATTCAGTTCTTTATGCTGCCTGATACTTTTCAAATGCAGAAATCGCTCTCTGATAAACTTGTCTAGTTTGGGCTTTACTTCCGTAGCCCTTAGCGTAGCCCGTGCCTGATTATGCTGGAAGTGGATGAGAGGGGTGTGCTGTTTTAGTGAAAAGGTTAATTGGAAATTTTTCATAAACGAAATTGTATTATGATGCTATATTTTTATTAAGCAATTTGGTTCCACTGATAATTAGATTATCCAGTTCGTCTCTGTACTTTTCATAAAAGGAATTGGGAATAATAGTCTTTCCCTCTCTTGTCCTGTAAATAAAATCTTGTATTTCTCGAAGATCGGTTTTGTCAATGGAGTTTTTTCTTTTTAAAAGTTTTTGCAATTTAATTCTAACAGCCTGCTCCATTTTTTCATGGTCCTTCATTGTTTGGGAATTGTCAAACCATGAGGTGCCAACAAAATATAGAAACCCCGAAACAGGAAGGACAATGTTTAAAAGCCAAACTAAAGTTGGTTCCTTGATTACCAAGCCACATCCCAAGACCAAAACAATGCCCCAAACCATTATCCAAAAAAGACAGGATGTAAATTTCTTGCGAAGTAAATAGTCGAAAGAAATGTTTTCACGTTGGCATTTGAGTACTTGAGCATTATATGAAGCACTTGTCGCTGTCCCAACGGAATACCATTCTTTAAATCGTTTCGGATCTTTTTTTGATTTAGGAGCAGCCTGTAATACAAAGTCAGGATTGACTTCCCTTTCCGGCACTAAATTATCGTTCCAAGGAAGGTCAAAAAGTTGGGTATCAATTTCCTCTTGGGCTCTGGCGCCTTGTTTTTTCTTTTTTCTTGACCGCCTTTTAAATATTTCAGCAAAAAGCAAACTTCCAATTCCCACAATAACTTCTATCGTTGGGACAATAAAATCAAATTTAATAAAATAGACTATCAATAAAGAGATGCCATAAACCAAAGATCCCCAAAAGCCTACTTTCCAAAATATTTCAGACTCAATATAGAATCGGTCTTTTGCTAAATGAAGGTTAATGAATTTATCGTCTTTTTGTTTTTCAAATATGGATTTAGACATTTTACAAACAGAGTTTAAATGATTAAAGTGATTAGAAAAAATTTAAAAACTTATTTTGAGCTTCGTAAACTATGCCCATTCAAAGCCCACAACCAAAAGCGCAGCGCACCTTAAAATAGAAGGTGATCGTAGTGGCTATATCGGTCATCTTGTGCCACCCAAATCGAAGTAATAATCTTGCAATCGAATTTTAGAGTTTGCATAAAATTAATCTTTATGTTGCCAAAAAAATTGACAGATTTTGAATCAAAAGAGCATCCGACAGTCTTTATTCTCTCAAAGCAGTATGCACCATTTTCACACGCCAGTCAGACGAATCGTCGAAAGCAGAATGTTACGTGCGGGACTATCAGATAAGTTTTCTCACAGAAAGGATTAAAGTAGTCGGGATTAGATTGTTTCGGTAAATGTAAAAAATTCAAATTGAATATCACAATTATTTTGTGTAAAAATGTTGGCGGAGGTTCTGATAAATTCCGGGAACAATTTTGCACTTTTGCTTTTCCACTTGGGGGTGCAGCTTTTTTTCTTTTAATATTTTGATAATCAGCAACTTGTCACAAAACCACTTCCAATGTTTACCATAGACGCGCATCTGGATTTGAGCATGAATGCCATGGAATGGAACCGGGACCTGCGGCAGCCGGTTCGGGCTATCCGAAAAAGCGAGGCCAAGCAGTCTGACAAGCCGGACCGGGGGAAGGGAACGGTCGCTTTCCCGGAACTTCGGCGAGGGGAGGTTGGGCTTGTGGTGGCTACGCAAATAGCCCGTTATGTTGGACCGAAGAACCCGCTGCCGGGCTGGCACTCGCCCGAACAGGCTTGGGCACAAACGCAGGGACAACTGGCCTGGTACCGCAGCATGGAGGAAGCGGGCGAATTAGTTCCAATAACAATGTTAGATGAGCTTGAAAATCACCTTTCTCTTTGGCAATCTCCGGATGATGGCTCTTCGGCAGCAAAACCCATCGGTTATATTTTGAGCCTCGAAGGGGCAGATTCGTTGGTCACGGTGGCGCATCTGGAACGCGCGTATGAGCGGGGATTGCGGGCCTTGGGTCCGGCGCATTACGGTCCAGGAAGGTACGCCTACGGGACGGATGCCGATGCCGGGCTGGAAAAGCAGGGCAAGGCTTTACTCAAAGAAATGGAGCGCCTGAACATCATCCTCGACGCTACGCATCTTTGCGATGCCGCTTTTTGGGATGCGCTGGATTGTTTTGGGGGAGCCATTTGGGCGAGTCATTCCAATTGCCGGGCTTTGGTGCCGCACAACCGACAGTTCAGCGACGAACAACTGAAGGAACTCATCGCACGGGGGGCGGTCGTCGGGGGCGCGTTGGATGCCTGGATGCTGGCGCCAAATTGGAAAAGAGGCAAGTCTTCTCCCAAAAGAAAAGGAGTCAGCTTGGAAACGATGCTCGACCACCTCGACCACATCTGCCAACTCGCAGGGAACTCGAAACACATTGGCATAGGAACCGACCTCGACGGCGGCTTTGGCAAGGAACAATGCCCCCACGAGCTCGACACCATCGCCGACCTCCAAAAACTCCCGCAAATGCTTCGCCGCCGAGGCTTTGAACCTTCGGACATCGAAAAGGCGATGCACGGCAACTGGATTCGCTTTTTGCGGAATGCCTGGCGGGGGTGATTGGTCATTGAGTCATTGGTAATTAGGTCAATTGGGGGGTATGATATTTTTGCAAAACCTTTTAAAAGCCAAAGAATTTCTATTGAAAAGAATCAGCGACCATCAGCAAAATCAGCGTTGAGAAAATGGTTTGTTTGCAAATTAGTCCAGCGCCCTCTCCTATTCTAAAAAATCGGTCGTTTTAAAAAGATTTTCGTAGCTTTCCTTTTTATTATATTCTTCTAATGTTTCAAAAGATGAAAGGCTCATTTTTCAACAAAAAGCTATTCCTGTTCTTCACCTGCCTTGCGATAAGTTTTCTCGCGGGTCTTTTTGTAAATTTTAAAATTGGGGACAACCCCATCACCCGCGAGATGGTGCAACAGGCGGGCAACCTAATCGGGCTGGATTTCACGCAATCCGAAATTGATTCGATGCTGCCCGACCTGGAAAATGCCCGCGAAAATTATTTGGAAAACCGAAAAACAGTCCTCCCCAATGCGGTTGCCCCTGCCTTGGTTTTCAACCCACTGCCGGTTGGTTTCTCCATCGAAGGGGAACAAAAGGAGGTGCGGTTCAGCGACATCGGCGAAGTACATTTGCCCGAAGACCCGGAAGCGCTTGCTTTCTACACCGTTCGTCAACTGGCAGAACTGCTTCGCACACAGCAGATTACCTCGGTCGAACTGACTCGGTTTTTTTTGAAACGCCTAAAAAAGTACGACGAAAAGCTGCACTTCGTCATTACTTACACCGAAGACCTGGCGATGGAACAAGCCCGCCGCGCAGATGCCGAAATTAAGGCGGGAAAGTATCGGGGATTGCTACACGGCATCCCTTACGGCGCAAAGGATTTGCTGGCGGTAAAAAATTACAAAACGACCTGGGGCGCCGCGCCCTACAAAGACCAAAAATTCGACGAAGACGCGGAGGTCATCCAACGGTTGGAAGCCGCGGGCGCCGTGTTGGTTGCCAAAATGACGATGGGCGCCTTGGCTTGGGGCGATGTTTGGTTCGGCGGAAAAACGCGAAATCCTTGGGACCCCGAAAAAGGGTCGAGTGGGTCTTCTGCGGGTTCGGCCTCAGCGGTTGCCGCGGGTTGTTTGCCCTTTGCGTTGGGTACGGAAACGCTCGGCTCAATTGTCTCTCCCTCAACGGTTTGTGGGGCTACGGGCTTGCGTCCGACCTTCGGAAGAGTACCTCGAACCGGGGCCATGGCCTTGAGTTGGTCAATGGATAAAATCGGTCCGCTTTGCCGGTCGGTTGAGGACTGCGCGATCGTTTTCAACGCCCTCTTTGGACCCGACGGGAAAGACCTTTCCGTCGTGGATGCCCCTTTCAATTACGACGCAAATTTTGCTATAAAAAAATTGCGCGTGGGCTACCTGAAAAGCGATTTTGAAGGCAAATACCCTTTCAAAAAACAAGACAGCCTCACCTTGCTAAAACTGAAAGAATTGGGGGTTGAACTCGTCCCCGTCGAACTGCCGAAATCGCCAAGCCTCAGCTTCGTTTTGGAAGCCGAAGCCGCCGCCGCTTTCGACGAACTGACCCGCAGCGGCAAGGACGACCTCCTCGTGCGCCAAATCCGCAACGCCTGGCCCAACGTTTTCCGCGCTGCCCGTTTCATCCCCGCCGTCGAATACATTCAGGCAAACCGCCTGCGAAATAAACTCATTCAGGACATGAACCAACTGATGCAGGGCATTGACCTCTACGTGAACCCTTCGTGGGCAAGCCGCAGCCTCGGCATTACGAACCTCACGGGGCATCCCTGCGTCGTGTTGCCCAGCGGATTCAAAGATGGCCTGCCAACGAGCATTACCTTCACGGGGAAGTTATTCGGCGAAGCGGAATTGTTGCGCTTTGCCAAATTTTATCAGGATGCGACGAAGTTTCATTTGGACCATCCGGTGTTGGAATAGGTAGTAGACAAAAGATGACAAGATGCAAGGCAAAAGATGAAAGATTTTTGATTTCTTATGCCGTAACCGATAACGAGATTAAAAATAAAATCAAAACTAAGGAACGGTGAAAAAATAAATCAAGCTTCTTGGCTACTTCTTTTGTCCTTATTTTTTACTTTGAAAACAGTCATTATATCAACATAACTCTTGTTTTCAAAGCAAAAACTAAGAACAAAA